>Ga0316197_10003040_pt1 | contig 11932 bp, 14 predicted proteins | sample OudBiesiAoxic_MG_FD_204939 | JGI IMG/M metagenome (GOLD analysis project Ga0316197, IMG submission 204939) | Coastal sediment microbial communities from Oude Bieten Haven, Netherlands - site A oxic | ecosystem: Environmental > Aquatic > Marine > Coastal > Sediment | place: Netherlands...
GGGCTTGTTCGAGGGCCGTCAACGCACCGGCGCGGTCCCCGGTCTTCCTGCACACCTGTGCCAGCAAGAAGTAGTTCTGCGGGCTGGGTCGGAGTTGTGCAGCTCTCGAGGCAAACCCCTTGACCTCAGGGAGCTTCCACTCGGTCTTCAGGTAGAGCTGCACCAGAGCCTCATACCCTTCAGGCTGGTCGGGGGCATGCCGTGTCACGTTCAGGTAAGCCTGCTCGGCCTCATCGCGGCGGTTCAGCTGGGCGCAGAGGTTGCCCAGGTGGAAATGGTCCAACGCATTCTTCGAATGCGTTTGCGTGAGCTGCTCGAAGAACGTCCGCCCATCCTCGAGTCGGCCGCTTTGCTCGTACAACGCCAACAGTCGTCCCCGGCTCGTGGTGTTGGTCGGGTCGATGATCGCCGCTTCCTGCATCAGCCGTTCGGCTTGCTGCAGGTTGCCGTGTTCGCGATAGATATCGGCGGCGCCGGTGCAAGCGTTCGCCGTTATCGTGCGCTCCCGGGCCATACCACTCAGCTCCCTGGGGCGGCGTTTCCGAGCCTTCACCGATTCCGAATCCTCCACGCCGTACTTTCGAAACGCCTCCTGGTATTGCCTGGCCTTCTCGGGTTGTCCCAGCCTCATGCTCGCCATGGCGAGGCCATAGTACGCCTGGGGGTTCTCCGGCTGGACGACGACGGCGCGCTGAAAACTAGCCCGGGCCTTCTCATAGGCCTTCGACTGCATGTAGGCCTGCCCCAGATAGTAAGGGCCGGAATCAGACCTGCTCGCGGCTCGTTCCAGGACGGAAATCGCTTCCTCGGTCTGCCCCAATTCCAACAGTGACCGTCCCAGGCGTAGATGAACCCCGGGCATCGTGGGATCGATCCGGATGGCTTGCCGGCATGCCTCGGCCGTCCTTTCGAAGTCGCCTTGCTCCCAGGCCGCCTTGGCCAACCCATCGTGGGCATCGGCGCGATGTGGATCCAGCTCCAGGCATCGTTCGTAGGATCTTTCGGCCTCCTTCATCTGGCCGTGAAGGAAGTACAACCCGCCCATCAGAGCATGGGAATCCGGGTCCCGGGGGTACGCTTCGAGCACACGCGCCACGATATCCGCCGCTTCCTGCGTCAATGCCTCCGCGGTCAACGGGTCAGGCCCCCCGATCTCATGACGGTCCTCCCGGTCCGGGACGGGATCGGTCGGACGCGAGAAAGGGTCGACGATCAGCAATGCGATGATTCCCACGCCGACGATGCCCAGCAGCGGCAGAAGCCACTTCTTCCCCGTTCGGACAGGCGCCGCCTTCTTCCTGGGCGCACGGGCCGTTCGCTTGGGCCGCTTTTTTGGCTTCTTGTGTTTACTCATCTGGCTGAGTGCTTGCCACCCCCCTCTTGCTCTGAACTATACCGGAGATCCCAGGCCGTAAGGTCCGGAAACTCGGCCGAGGCACCCGCGGGGGGGGGAGTCAACTAATCCGGCCTCCGGGAACCCCGGGGGGATTCAATCCATCGGATCCCAAATACGAGGGACTTCTGCGCGAGGGGCTGGAACTGCTACCGCGATAACGTACCGGAAAGTGCCTAGAAAAGCCGGAGCGATTCAACGTCACCTGGGAGGACGTCGCAAAGGGCTGCCGTTCCTGAAAGTGCGAAAGTACCTTGTGTTCTCGGCGCAGCTACCGTCCGAAACAGGTTCACTCTCGATCGGGTATCAGGATTGCACCCGACCTTGGGCGCAGCGTGCACAGCGATCTCCCGCTGACGGTACGGTTGGCGATCCGGCCGTCCATCACATTCAAAAGCACCGTGCCGGTGTCGAGGCCGCAAGCGGACAGGTCGATGGCCACGGTGATCGGACGGTCCCCGCTGCTGACCACGACAACTGCTGCTCGGCCGTCGGCACGCTTCAGAAAGGCGCAAACGCTCTCCTTGTCGTCTGCGAAGAGTGTACGCCAGTCACCGTGGCGCAGAGGATCAACGCTCCTGCGCACCGCGATCAGCCTCCGAGTAAACTCCCAAAGATCGTGGTTCCACGTGCGGGGATCCCACGACATGGCTCGCCGGTTGTCCGGGTCCTTCCCTCCCTCCAATCCGATTTCATCGCCGTAGTAGACGGCTGGTACACCGGGACAGCAGAAAAGGAACAGGTGGATTAACATCACACGGTCGAGATCACCCCCGGCGAGCGTCATGATGCGCTCGGTGTCGTGTGAGCCGACGATATTGAACATCGCCGGGACGGATGACCGGGTTAAGTCACTGAAAAGCCGGTCGACGCTCGCTGCGAAGTGGCTCGCGCGAATCGAGCGACGCAAGAAAAACTCGAGCATGGTCTCGCGAAGGGGATAGTTGGTCACGCCGTCGAAAGCGTCTTCCTCACCCCCACCCTTCCAGATCTCCGCGATGATGTACGCACGCGGGTTCACTGCCTTCACCACCCGTCGGAATTCTCGCCAGAACACGCGATCCTCGGATTCGCCCACAGCGTCCAGGCGCCATCCGTCGATTCCCTGCCGCGTCCAGTACTGACCCACTTCCAGGAGGAACTCGCGGGTTTCCGGGTTGCGGAGGTTGAATACGGGCATTCCGGGCGCGTCCTGAAACGCACGATACTCGTGGGAACCCTCGTCGCTCGCAGGAAATCGATAGAAATGAAACCAGTCTCGGTAGCGGGAGCGGAATCCGTTTTCGAGGACGTCCCGGAATGGGACGAATCCCCGGCCGCAGTGGTTGAATACACCGTCCAGGAGGATTCGCATGCCCCTGACGTGCGCCAACGACAACAGGATCTGTAGGTCTTTCTCGCTTCCGAGGCGCGGCTCAACAGTGTAGTAGTCGCTGGTATCGTACCCGTGATTCGAGGGCGATTCGAAGATCGGCGTCAGGTAGAGGAGGTTGACTCCCAGTTCCTCGAGGTAATCCAACCGCCGAGTAATTCCCGACAGGTTTCCGCCCATGAATCCACGCGCGGTCGGCTTCGAGCCCCACCGCTCGGCGCTTTCAGGAATCCGACTGGAAGCACCCCGGCAGAAACGATCAGGGAAGATCTGGTAGGCGATCGCTTCACGCGTCCACCGGATGTCGGAGAGCACGCCACGTTCCCCAAACCGTCAGCAGCAGGTGCCCACCTTTGGCGTACAGCAACTGCGCGCCCCGAAGACCGAGCAGCAGTCCATGCAGTCGCAGCAATCGTGGGGCTGACAACAGTCACAACTTGATTGGGAGCAAGCGTCGTACCCGTGGTGCGCGAACTCGGGCCCCGCCATCCCTTCCAGCAGGCGCACGCCACCGGCCAGGCCGGCATTCAAGATCTCGATACCGAGCCGCAGCGAGGTGCCGAGCTTGCCGGCCATCGATTCGGCCGATCCGGCCTGGGCGAGCCCCTGGTTCGGCCAGGAGTAACCGCCCGGGGCGAACGGGACACCCATCCCGTACGGGCCTCCAGCCGCACCGGGCGGGCCGGGCCATCCAGGTGGTGGATTCATCGCTCGCGGCGCGGTGGCCCCAGGGAAGCCTGTCGGCCCTGCGGCCGGCCCATGCGTCCCGTGGTTGCCGACCCGCTTCTTATACTCTCCGAACTCCGATCTGGCCCGGTTCGCCGGAGCCTTCTTCGCCGCTGTTTTTCGCGCCTTCGAGGTGGCCTTTGCCGTCTTCTTTTTTCTTGCCGCCATGTTCCCGAACTCCTCAACAACTGAAGATCTCGCACCATCGCACCCGTGCAGTCATGTTGACGACGATGACCGTGAGGTGGGCACCCGGCTTCGTCGTTACGATGCATTCCTTCACTTGGTAGCCATCGTCGGCCGACGCCTTCTTCATCCAGGCGAGAATGGTGTCCTCGCTGTCCTGAACGATAACGAGCACCGCCGAATCGAGGTTGCTGGACGGGCCCGCGGCCGTGTACTCGATCGACAGGTGGACACAGCATCCTCCGCCGATGAACGCCTTCCCCATGCCGGCCTGCACCCGAGCCTCGACGCGGCCGATCTCGAGTCGCGCCTCGTGCGTTTCGATCTTCGACGCTGCCGTGCCGTCAGCCGCCGCTTTCTCCTTGACCTCGCGCATCACGAACGGAGCCATGAAGTAAAGGTGGCTCGCGACCGTCGGCGTCTTGAAACTGGCATCGCCCAGCCTTCTATCAGGCTCGACAAGCAGTTCCTTGGACTCCTTGCGACATTCCCTGGACGCGCAGCAGCACTTGGAGTGCGGGTGGCAGCAGGAATGGCAGAAACCGTGGTGGCCGCTCTGGGAGCGCCTGTGTGTTCCCGGATGCGATTCGTGGCGGTGGTGCGGCGACCCTGTGTAGTACGGTCGGGCATGATTCGTGTGATGCACTTTGTTTTCTCCCTGATCCGTGGTCAACAGCAAACGGTCTCACACCATCGTAGGCGCGCGGTCGCTTCGTTGACCTCGAGTGTAACCTTGGAGCCCGGACTTAGCGAGGCAAAGTCCGTTTTCACGTGATACCCCTCGGGAATGGACGATTCCTCCCAGGTCGATGTAGCTCCGCCGTCGGTGATGGTCACCTTGACGGAGGGCGAGGTGGCCCCGGCGTCGGTTGCGTATTCGAGGCTCAGGTGGACGTCACAGTTTCCGCCGATCATTCCTTCGGCGGTCGTGCCGGCTGAATCGGCGGTGACTTCCTCCGGCACGGTCATCGGATGATGCCCGGAATCCCAATACCAGGGTGCCGGATACCAAGGCACCAGAACCGCAGAGTACGCCGGCTGTGAACAGGCGCACGGACCGTGAGGGTGATGCTGGTGGCACGGATGACACCCGCACGGATAGGGATGGGTGTGAGAGTGGTGCATCAAGGGTCTCCTTCACCGGGGTCCGGCTCCGCGGTGACGTCTCTCGCGATCTTCACCACGTCCTCCACCACCTCGAAGCCGGAGTTCACAAATGCTGTGATGACGTCGGCCGCCTTCTTTGGAATCTCGTTGTCGATGACCTGGTCCGACGCCTTGTTGATGATACGGATAAACGGATCGAGTAGAGTCGACATGCGCTAGATCCTTCCTTCGAAGAGGGTGGCGGTCGTGTCCGCGGTTCGCGCCATCGGAGGGACCACACCGACCTGGGATCCGGGGCCGTCCCCGCACGCTCCCGATCCGAGCCGAAGGTCCATCAGATTGACGACCCGGGTCGCGACCTCGAGTCCCCAGTCGAGGCTGCGAAGAGGGCTCGCGGTCATTCGGCGGGAAGCCGTGAGCACGCTTCCTGCGCCGGTTGCGGCCAGGTGCAACGGTCCAGAGAGCACCCCACGTTCCCCCATCTGCAGCAACGACGCCCAGGCTTCCGGATTTCGAGGAAAAGCGTCGTAGAGTGCCCGGGGCGAGAGGCAGACGCTCTGGGAGATCACGCCGCTGAACACACCAGCGCAGAAATCTCGGAACTGCCGGTCCGTCTCCGTCAACCTGGCGATGTTGACCAGGACGAATAGACAGAACTCCCGGAGGTCCGGGTTCTTGGCGATGGAGAGGAACACCTCGGCCGTCCGCCAGTCCAGCTCGAAGTGCGCGCTCCACTCGTCCTGGTACCGCCGCAGCGTGCCCGCTGAGAAATCGCCAACGCGCAAAGCGTGTATGACCGCCCGCGAGGCAAAGTAGGCACTCTCCATCGCCTTGTGGATTCCCCCACCGTTAAGGGGATCGGCTTGGTTAGCAGCATCTCCCACGAGCATGATCCGGTCAGCGAAGATCTTCTTCGGACGATAGAACGCCGCCGACCCGCCCGAGATATCACCGCAGGGTCTGGCGTTCCGCAGCATCTGCTTCAAGTCGGTCTCGATGAAGTTCGAGAACACACCCCTGAAGTTGCTCAGCAGCGGGAAATTGGGGTCGAATGCGTAGCCTAGACCGACATTCGCGAAACCCTCGTCATCGACGAACAACCAGCCATAGCCAGGAAAGAATCGCCGATCGAACCACACCTTGACCGGCGAGCCCTCACATTCAACGTCGCGGTAGTAGGTCCTGAGCGAAACGGCCGTGGTTCCATCTTTCATGGAGTTCCCGATCGATCGGGAGACCACCGAACTGACCCCGTCCGCGCCGACGACCATCCGGCCTCGGAACTCTGACGACTTTCCGTCTTTCGATGCGAGAACGACCACGTGGTCTCCCCGATCCTCGACGGAGCGCACGGTACATCCAGATTCGAATCGAGCACCTGCCGACACCGCATTCCGAAGCAAAATGTGGTCGAACCGCTGGCGGTCCAGAAGCACGCAGAAATCGGGGTAGATCGTGTCGGCGGGAAACCCGCCCGTGAGCACATGACTTCCATTGATAAACAGATCGCAAGACTTGATGCACGACTTCGTCTGGTCCAGGATTTCGTCGACGCAACCCAGAACGTCTAACCAGTAGATTGCCTGTGGCGTGATGCCGTCGCCGCACACCTTATCCCGGGGAAAGCTCGCCCGGTCGAGCACCAGAGTCGACACGCCTTCCCGCGCGGCGAACGTCGCCGCACTGCTGCCCGCGGGCCCTGCGCCGACAACGATGAGATCGTGGATCATGCAGTTATTGCCTCCCCCCGCGCGGTCTACCCGGCAGGCGGCGTCACAACCAAGCGGACGGGGATGTCAAACAGATCCTCCGAGGAGACGACCACCACCCCACGGTAGACGTCGGTGGCTGCATCTTCCGGGATAGTGCCCCGGAGTACAAACTTCTCGAAATCCATCGGTGCGATGCTCTTCCGCGCCGGCCGGACCACGAAGCCGTCGTCGCCGAACTGCGCGCCCGAGGTCTCGCCAGCGAAGCCGTTTACCCTCATCTCCACCTTCTTCTGTGTCGACAGCGAGTCGTTGTTGATCGAGAACGAGACCGCTACTTTGTCTCCGGGATGAAGTGGAAGCCGGTTCACGATGAAGTAGCCGTGCTCGGAACTCGTGCCGCCCTCCACCGGAGGCGGTGGCGCCACGGGATGGTGTTCTCCGTCGGCGGGACCGTGCTCCATCCCGTCACCGTGGTTTCCGACGCCCGGGACTCGCTCGAGGATCGACTCCTGCGCTACGTTTCCGACCCGATTGACCAGTGTCAACCCGAGGCTTAGGCTGGCCTCGGCAAGGTCTAACCCCCGCGAGAGGATAGCTCCGAGCCTCTCGGCGCGGTTCAGAAGCTCACTGGCTGGGGTCGTGGTCGAGGCCGCGCCCGTGCCGGCTCTTGCGCGCTTGCGCTTGGAGGGCTTCTTCTTCGGAGACGCCCTTTTTGACGTCTTCTTTTTTGCCGTCTTCGTGTTTTTTGCTGCTGGCGCCATCCTACACCACCCGATTGATCCGAATTCAGAACCTCAGCAGCAATGGTCGCAGCCGTGGCAGTGACAATGACCCGGGTGCGACGGCACGCACTTGACGTGGTAGTGATGCACTACCGCGTGGCCCCCGTGATCGTGGCACCCGCACCGTCCGTCCGGTCCGTCCACGCCGTACCACACCAAGCGTTCCACCGTGCGGCGGAGGGTCAGGGCACCGCCGTGGAGCGCGAATGCGCCAAGGCCGATGGTTTCACCGAGTGCGCGCAAAAAACTCGTCGGAGCGGGGGGTGGACGATGCATGCCTCATTCTCCTGTCCCGCTTACGCGGCTCTCGACCTCGGTGCCTGGCGAGCCGAAGCCCTTGGCTGGAAAACTGGCGCGCGGCGCGCCGACGCGCAGTGCACCGTGCTCGTTCGAGGCGAACTGGACGGGCACCCGCTGGAACGTCGCACCCGTAGGCGGCGCATTGCCTCTGGCTTGATGAATCGTGCTGCCGCGAAACGCTTCGGAATCGCCGACTCGCCCGGCGACGTGACGGTGCGCCGGAGGGACCGTCTCGGCGCACGTTTCGATGTGTTGGCTCGGAATCGCCGGGTTCCCCGCCACGGCGACCTCCGGAAAACTGCGTTGGTGGCTCCGCGACTGCTCTCGGCGGGCGCGCGCGATCGGCGTCAGCTCGGTACGCCCGTCGATGTTCACACGTAGGAACTCGATGCCCAGCAGTCTGGCGCGCACGGTGTAGTTAGACGGAAGTGACAGATCCTGGTGCAGCCCGACCGAGACGGGCGGTAGCCGGCGGATGTTCATATCCACTGAGGGCAGCTGACGCAACGAGAGGTTGACCGTCGGCAGGTTGGTGACATCGAAGCGTTCGACGCGGATCGGGTCCACGTTTCGAACCTCGTCGATCCGCAACGACTCGACCGAGATCGGATCGATGTGGTTGAGTTCCTTGATATGAACCGCCGCCGGGGCAATGTGCTGGATCTTGGCGATGGTCAGTGGGTCGATGTTCCGGAACCGATCGATCTTCACCGGATCGATCTTTTTGACTTCCTTGACCTTGACATCACCCATGTTCTATTCCCTCTTCGCTCACACCAGCCCTGGCCACGAGTAGTTGATCTGAACCACCCGTGCGTCATCCCGGATCGAAGGTTGATTCTTGATCCGCGCAGCCACGGCGACGACGCGGGTCGGCCCGGATCCCGTGACCTGATACAGGAACCACGGCGCATTCCCGGCTGCGGCCTGGACCGTGTTGTCCACGAGCCACTCGATCTGCGAGCTGGGACCGTTGCGGAACGCGGCCCGGAACAGCTGCATCTTGTTGCTGGCGTCGATGTAGCCGTTGTCGTGTCCCTGCGGATAGTAGAGGTAGGCCTGTTTCGGCCAGATCTCGATCCTCGGCTCGGGCACCGGGGCCGGACCGCGTCCGATCAGGGTCACCCACGCGAATGCTTTCCTCAGAGGATCTTCCGCCGACGTGGCCGAGATGACCTCGGTGAGCCCGTGCGGAAGGCTTCCCTTGGGCGGGGCGACATAGAGTCCGCTCGGGTCGATCGAGCCCGCGCCGGGGTTTCCGGCGAGGTCCTGGACCTCCCAGTTCACCTTCGCAGTGGCGCCATTGAAAACGACGGCGTCGAATCGAGCCTGCGTGTTGACCGGGTCCGCGTATCGCTCGTCCTTAAAATAAACTTCCGTCGCGGTGGGCCAGACCTCCACCTCGATGCGGTGTCGGCAGACTATGTGGTGCGTAACGTGCACCGGGCCGCATCGTCGCCTTCCGTGCGCGCGCGGGTGCGTCATCGGCCTCTGCCTCCTTCCACAGATCCTCAGAGCAGCTCGACACCCTCTTCCAACTCGTCCTCGGACAGGTCGAGCGTGCAACTGGCGATCTTGCCGAACAGCTTGCCCGAAACGTCGAACTTCGACCTGCAGCCAATCTTTCCTTCTACGGTTCCTCGGATTCCCTTGGTGCCAAGGACACCCTCCAGCCGGACCCCCGCGCCCTCCACGGAAACGGTGAACGGGTTGATTCTTACTCCGAACCCACCGACCGAAGCGATGGTTCGGACACCTCGCCCGCTCCTGAGAAACGGGATGACTAACCGAATCGGGATCTCCTCCGCCGACAGCGCGATGGCACTGACGTCTCCCTTGAACGAGCCCGTGGCTGTTGACTCGAAACCGATCGGTTCGCTGCTAGCCTCCAGCTTCAGGTCCGGGTTACTCTCCATCACGGCCTGAGATCGGAATTTCAAGTTTGCTCCTCCTGCCTACCAGCTTCAGCCGAGGTCACACCGTCGGGATAGACACGTTCAGCCAGATCACCGCACATCGTATCGATTCGTTCGTTGAGTTTCTCGAACCCGTCGAGAGCCTCGTAGATTTCCCCCGCGTTGTCGCCCTCGATCTCGAAGGCCACGAACGGACCGAGCTTGATTTTGAGAACCATGCTGGCAGCCATTCGTCATCCCCTCGTTCTTCGGTCGCCGTTTCGACGATTGCCGTTGCGGCGATTCGTGCCGTTACCGTTTGCCGAGTGCAGGCTCCGGTCGTAGTCCTGAACCAGTTCCAGCAGGCTATCGAGGGAGGAGAGCGCCACGTCGAGCAGTTCTCTCTGGCGCTTGTCCAGGTTTGCGTACAGCCCTTCCAGATCGCTCGTCAACTGCTGCCCCTCCTCGGACTCCCTGTACTCCCGGCCCCGCTCTTTTAGCACGTTCCCAAATTGGTCCAGGACCGAGACCATGCCGTACAGGAGATCCGATGCCAGGTTTCTTCTCATCGCCCCTCGTTCGATCGGCCCCGGACGGCACTCCTCGCAACCGAGGTTGCTCTCTTCGGGACTGATCTCCCACCGCGCCAGCAGTGCGGACCGCGAGGCGCGCGGTATAGCACCGCAACCGCTACGATGCAGCTTCGCCCGTACAATGTCGTACTGGTACGGAGCCGTCGCAGCCTCGCCCCGGTTGTCGATTCTCAGAAGCGGTCGATCCCCCTTTACCTTTCCCTCCGTCCGAAGGTTCTGCAGTCTGATCGCGAAACGGTCCCCTATTGGGGTACCGGACGGGTCCTTCCTACTCATAGACCGTCCAAGCGGCTTCTCGGCTGTTCCTCTGAAGCTGGTGCTTCTCCATTCTAGTCCGATAGTACCGGAATAGGAACCCCATTAGTAGATCTCGTCCGCTGCCTTCGGGTAGTCCCGCCTGCAAGCGCGCCACGCTGGCGTTGAAGACCCGCCGAAGAGTGCCGACCGGGTCCTTCACCTGATTCATGTAAGTAGCTCGATCGTAGTACAGGTCGGAGTAGCAATCACCGTGATCATCGATGTGCATGATCAACTCGCCGGCGACGTAGATCAGGCTGAGATAGCGTAGCGGCAGTTCCGGCAGGAGGAATCCGCTCAAGACGAGGATGGCGTGACCGCTCCGATTCCGGGCGCATTCCCTTAAGAGCTGAAGCCGATGGCGGCGTGTGAGGTGACGGGCCTTACCGTCTGCCGACCGAAGCTCAACGTCGTCCCTCTGAGCCTCGTATAACCGGAGGATCGCCTGGCGGAGCACGGGATCGAGCACGTCCCGCTGCGAGAACAGCCGGGAGACGATCACATAAAACAGCTTTTCTCGATCGTTCTTGATCTCGAACCATCCCTTGGTCAGCAGCAACTCGAACCGCTCGAGGTATTCTCGGGTCGCCTCTCGTCCGAAGTCGTCGATAAAGCTGTCGGCAAGAAAGCAGCACCCTCCGAAGAGGCTCGCGATGCGTTGGCGTCGAGGGTCGAAGGGGTACCCCGCCACCTCGGAACAGGAGTGACCGACCACGGTCATTTTCGCGCTAAGTTCCATCATCTTGCGATACTCGTTGCGAGGTGCGTGAATCAGCGCCGGATAGTACGACCGTACCAAGGGTTCGAGGGTTTCGACCGCCGTCCTGCGATGCTGGCCGATGAGCTGATCGATACGGCCCAAGAGCCGGTCATCGGGTCGCCAGAACAAGCGCTTCCGTTCCATTCGCTGGCCTTCCTATTCCCGGCAAGTATACGTCGCCGCCGGCCACCGACCCTTCGCTTGAAATTCGCGATCGCATACACAGCACTTTTGGCGTACAGAGTCGAAAGGAACTTCAGCAATCCCAGGATCGAGCGCTGTCAAATCTATCGAGCGAAATCTCTGACTGGCTCCGGGGACCACACATCGGGGGATCGTCAATCCGAGCCAAAGTTCCTTCATCTTGGCGGCGTACGTGGGGGGAGTGTACGGCGGCCCGCAGCAGGGGCAGTGAGTTGGGCTGCGACTGGGCACCGAGGAGCGTTCATCCGTTTCCTCGCGAAGAGTCTCATTGTGAAACTCATGCCCTGGAATGGATCTCAACGATGCAAAACGCGACTATTCAATGACTTAGGCCTGCATCGACCTACTCGGCGTCTCAACTTGAGACGCGTGGTAACGTACACCGTATTCGCTCGCGAGACCTAAATCCCCATTATCATTAGCGACTTAGCGGCACCTGGAACGAATCCACCCTGGCTGGCCCGGACCTTGCCTTCCACCTAGATCCTATGTAGGTCGCGGCGCCCGATGCGAAGCCGGGCCGCCTGATAATACAACCTCCCTGAGTCGACAAAACCAGAGGAGGTAGTAATGACTCAAGCGACCCGGAAGAGGCAGGATAGCGC
>Ga0316197_10003041_pt1 | contig 11929 bp, 10 predicted proteins | sample OudBiesiAoxic_MG_FD_204939 | JGI IMG/M metagenome (GOLD analysis project Ga0316197, IMG submission 204939) | Coastal sediment microbial communities from Oude Bieten Haven, Netherlands - site A oxic | ecosystem: Environmental > Aquatic > Marine > Coastal > Sediment | place: Netherlands...
AGAAGCTACTGATTCTTCTTGGTGTTTCTTCTGTAACTCTTCGACCGTCATTACGTTCAATTCCCAACCAGATAGTTGAGAAGCTAAACGTACATTCTGACCATTACGACCAATCGCTTGTGCGAGATTATCGGCTTCAACAGCGATATCCATTGCGTGGGCATCTTCATCAACAATAATCGATGCAACATCAGCTGGCGCCATTGCGTTAATAACAAATTGTGCAGGATTATCATCCCAAAGCACGATATCGATACGCTCACCGCCTAGTTCACTAGATACGGCTTGAACACGAGCGCCACGCATACCTACACACGCCCCTACAGGGTCTATGCGGCGATCATTTGTCTTCACTGCGATCTTAGCTCGAGAGCCAGGATCACGTGCAGCCGCTTTAAGTTCAATCAACTCTTCAGCGATCTCTGGCACTTCAATACGGAAAAGCTCTGTCAACATCTCAGGCTTTGAGCGACTAATGAACAACTGGAATCCACGTGCTTCTGGTCGCACTGAATATAGAAGGCCACGAATACGATCGCCTGGACGGAAGTTTTCACGCGGAAGTTGGTCATCACGCATGATTACCGCTTCGGCGTTGCTACCTAAATCAATAATAATTGATTCACGATTTACCTTTTTGACTACACCAGTAACCAGTTCGCCTTCGTTATCGATAAACTGTTCAACAACTTGGGCACGCTCAGCTTCACGCACTTTCTGTACGATAACTTGCTTAGCCGTTTGTGTAGTAATACGGTCAAACGTGACGGATTCGATATCATCTTCGATGTAATCGCCCAGTTCAATTGTTTCGTCCTCGTATTGCGCTGCTTCAATAGAGATCTCTTTAGTTGGACTCTCTACTTCTGCAACCGCCATCCAACGACGGAACGTACCAAAATTACCTGTTTTACGGTCGATTTCGACACGAACTTCAATCTCCAGTTCGTGTTTTTTCTTCGTGGCTGTCGCTAATGCAATTTCTAACGCTTCAAAAATACGCTCACGAGGAACCGCTTTTTCGTTAGAAACAGCTTCAACAACTGCTAAAATTTCTCTGTTCATTAATCTAGCCTCTCAAACAATTCTCTCTAGGAGAACTAAAATTTAGGGATCAGGTTAGCTTTCGAAATATTGCTCATTGCAAATTCTTCAGTTTGTTCTTCAGCGATGATAGTTATCAATTCACCGTCAACTGCTTGAATAACACCTTTCCATTTACGGCGGTTACCCATAGCCATTTTGAGAACAATATTGACCTCGTGACCAATAAATTGTTGGTAATGCTCTGTTTTAAAAAGTGGTCTCTCCAAGCCAGGAGAAGATACTTCCAAGCTATACGCTACCGAGATTGGATCTTCGACATCTAGCACTGCACTTACCTGACGGCTTACTTCAGCACAATCATCAACATTAATGCCGTTTTCACTATCAATATAAATACGTAAAGTTGAGTGTTCGCCTGCGCGAATAAACTCGAGACCGACTAATTCGTAACCCGACGCTCCTACAGGAGACTCAAGCATTTCAGTTAGTTGCCTTTCTAAACCAGTCATTTAACCACTCCAGAAACAAAAAAAGGGCTCAGAGCCCAATCTAAACCCCAAGCAATAACACTGTATTTCGACCTAATTGGCGAAGTACAGATAATAAAAAACCCCGAAAAAGTCGGGGTTTATTATTGCTGGACCCTGATAATACTAAATAATAACCAAAAATAATTATTATTTAGTTCATAGTTAATGTGACTCTGTAAATCGCCATTAACTATGAAAACTTATAAATCAGACTCAGTGAGTATTGGTTGCGGGGGCCGGATTTGAACCGACGACCTTCGGGTTATGAGCCCGACGAGCTACCAAACTGCTCCACCCCGCGTCCGACTGTCGAGCATTATACGCTCAACAGATTGATTTACAAGTTACATCAACCTAATCCTGACATTACTATCAATCTTAAATTAATGGTGCCGAGAGAGGGACTTGAACCCTCACACCCTAAGGCACTAGCACCTCATGCTAGCGTGTCTACCAATTTCACCATCTCGGCATTTAAAGCTTATGCTTTTTAAAAAACAATCAATAAATTAATAACAATTGTCATTTTAAAACAATTACTTATTGAGGAATTTCGTCGCCACTCTTTTCAGCGGGAATTTCACTCGGTACGTCTGCAGCTTCTTCTTGGATTATTTGACCTTGTGTAGGGTCAATCCATTGAGACTCAGTTTGATGTGTTGCCATGTTACCAAACATCAGAGCTACAGCGAAAAATACAGTTGCACATATTGCAGTCATTCGGGTTAGGAAACTTCCTGAGCCACCAGCACCAAACACTGTGTTTGAAGCACCGGCACCGAAAGATGCTCCCATATCTGCGCCTTTACCTTGTTGAATCAAAACAAGACCTATTACACCAGCCGCTGCCAACAGGTAAACCACAAGTAATATAGTAGTCATTTTTCCACCTATGTTACTATTTGCCTAACTAGCAACGCCTATAATAAATAGAGGCAAAGCTAACGACCTCCGGTATCGAAGGCCGAGCAATACTATAGGATTGGTATTAGGCTGACAAGTAAAAATTTACACTTAAATACTAAGTGGTTAATTAAGCGTCAAAGCTCGACCTAACCGCACCTGCGATCTTTAACGCAGACGACTTCACAAGTTCTTCGTCTTCACCCTCAACCATTACACGAATTAACGGTTCAGTGCCTGATTTTCTTAAAAGGACTCGTCCTTTTGAACCCAGTTCTTGTTCCACTTCTTTCGTCGCATTTATAACCGCTGACGCTTCTAATGGATTAGAATTACCGCTGAATCGTACATTTTCCAATACTTGAGGATAAAGCGTCATGCCTTCCGTCAGTTCTTTGAGGGACATTTCGCTGCCTATTAGCGATGCTAAAACCTGTAGCCCAGCGACAATAGCATCGCCGGTAGTAACTTTATCAAGCAAGATGACATGTCCGGAGTTTTCGGCACCGATAGACCAACCTTTTTCCTGTAGTTGCTCCATGACATATCTATCACCAACAGCTGCACGAACAAAGGGTATGCCTAGTTGCTTGAGACCGTTCTCCATACCAAGGTTTGTCATTAATGTACCAACCACGCCACCTTTCAACTCGCCGCGTCGCAAGGCATCACGGGCGATGATATAAGCAATTTGGTCACCATCCACTTTATTGCCTTCGTGATCGACCATAATAATACGATCACCATCACCATCAAATGCTAAACCTAAATCCGCTTTTTCCTTCACGACTCGTTTCTGAAGCGCTCTGACATCGGTCGCACCAACCTCAGCATTAATATTGGTACCGTTAGGCTCAACCCCTATTGTTATAATGTCGGCGCCCAGCTCTTTAAACACTGAAGGGGCAATATGGTACGTTGCGCCATTTGCACAGTCCAAAACGATTTTAAGGGTGGTTAAATTAAGATCTTTCGGAAAAGTACTCTTGCAAAACTCAATATATCGTCCTGCAGCATCAACAAGTCGAGCCGCTTTACCGAGTTCGGCAGACTCCACGCAGACTAGCTCTTTATCTAATTCAGCTTCAATTGCCAACTCAACTTCATCAGGCAATTTCATCCCCTCAGAAGAGAAGAACTTTATGCCATTATCATAATATGGGTTATGAGAAGCAGAAATAACGATACCTGCTTCAGCACGAAAAGTCTGAGTTAGATACGCGATAGCTGGTGTAGGCATTGGGCCAGTCAACGTTGCATTTAGCCCTGCTGCCGCCAGCCCCGCTTCTAACGCAGATTCAAGCATGTACCCAGAAATTCGAGGGTCTTTACCAATAATAACCTGTTTAGTGCCCTGTTTAGCGAGAACTCGTCCAGCCGCCCAACCTAGTTTTAGTATAAAATCCGGCGTAATTGGGAACTGACCAACTTTGCCGCGTACACCATCGGTACCAAAATAACGTCTTTCTGACATAGGGAATTTCCTACTTAAATAGTTTTGTATTCATTTAGACATTGGACAATCTTTAATGCATCCAACGTCTCTTCAAAATCATGCACTCGTATAATTTGTGCACCTTTTAATGCCGCGATAGTTGCACAAGCAACACTCGCGGCCACCGTCTCAGGTGGTTGTTTATTTAACACATTAAACAACATGGATTTCCTAGACATACCAACGAGTAATGGAAACCCAAAGTGGTGAAAATTCTCTAATTTATCAAGTAATTGATAATTATGCTGTAACGACTTACCAAATCCGAAACCAGGGTCTAAAATAATTCGGCTTTTATCAATACCAGCATTTTCACAAGCTGCTATTCGGCCCACTAAGAAATCTTCTATATTTGAAAAAAGGTCGCTATATATTGGATTAGACTGCATCGTTCGTGGCTGTCCTTGCATATGCATAAGACAGACCGGCACATCAAACTGAGAAGCTACTTCTAGTGTTCCTGGTTCATTCAGCGCACGGACATCGTTAATAATGTCGACTCCAGCGTCTATCGCATGCCGCATCACCTCGGCTTTACTCGTATCGATTGAGATCCAGATGTTAGAATGCTTCCGTATTGCCTTAATGACAGGAATCGTTCTTGATAGCTCTTCTTGTAAAGTAACGTCAGGTGCCCCAGGACGAGTTGATTCACCACCGATATCGATGATAGCCACACCCGCCTCTATCATTTTTTCAGCGCGAACTAAAGCATCGTTAATATTGTTGTAGTCACCACCGTCAGAAAATGAATCAGGGGTCACATTTAATATTCCCATTACCTTGGCGGTATCTAGGTTAAGCTCTTTGTTGTTGGATTTTAATATCATCATTAGGCATATTGAATATACAAAAAGACCCCGATTATATCGAGGTCTTGGTTTTATTTATTCAGAAATCACTCAGATTTGTTATCTTTTTCAACATCACTTTGATCTTCTGCTTTTTCTTCATGCGATTCGTCTACCGGTTTTTCTGGTGACTTTTCTTTCTTCGCACTTCCACTCAGTACTTCTTTTGCTTCGTCACGCGATTTCTTCACTAGATCTGCAGAGTCAGTCGTCCAACCTTGAGGTTCGCGTATTTCGTCTTTACGCGCCATTAAGTCATCCAGCTGTCCTGCATCAATGGTTTCATATTTCATCAACGCATCTTTCATAGAATGCATGATATCCATATTTTCTTCCAAAATCTTCTGAGCGTGTTTGTAGTTTTTATCGATAATGATACGAATCTCATCATCGATTAACTTAGCGGTATCATCAGACATATGTTTCGTCTGTGTGACACTACGACCAAGGAATACTTCACCTTCTTCTTCTGCGTACAAAAGAGGACCCAGTTTTTCAGAGAAACCCCATTGAGTCACCATCTTGCGTGCGATATCAGTTGCACGTTCAATGTCATTTGAGGCACCTGTTGATACTTTATCCGCACCGTAAATGATCTCTTCCGCGAGACGTCCACCATACAGAGTCGCAATCGATGATTCTAATTGCAAACGAGACATGCTGATACGATCTTGTTCTGGTAAGAACATCGTCACACCCAATGCACGACCACGTGGGATAATAGATACCTTATAAACAGGATCATGATCTGGCACTAAAAGACCGACAATTGCGTGACCCGCTTCATGGTAAGCCGTCGATTCTTTTGACTCTTCAGACATAACCATTGAGTGACGCGCCGCGCCCATCATGATCTTATCTTTCGCGAGTTCAAACTCAACCATAGACACATTGCGCTTGTTACCACGAGCAGCGAAAAGTGCGGCTTCGTTTACAAGGTTTGCTAAATCTGCGCCAGAAAAACCAGGCGTACCACGAGCGATAAGCGAAGGTTCAACATCATCAGATAAAGGGACTTTACGCATATGTACTTTTAAAATCTGCTCACGACCACGAACGTCAGGAAGACCAACCATAACTTGGCGGTCAAAACGTCCAGGGCGTAATAATGCTGGATCAAGTACATCTGGGCGGTTTGTTGCTGCAATGACGATAATACCTTCATTACCTTCAAAACCATCCATCTCAACAAGCATTTGGTTTAGCGTTTGTTCTCGTTCATCATGTCCACCACCAACACCAGCGCCACGTTGACGACCTACGGCATCGATTTCATCGATGAAAATAATACAAGGTGCCGCTTTTTTTGCCTGTTCAAACATGTCACGCACACGAGATGCACCAACACCAACAAACATTTCAACAAAATCTGAACCAGAGATAGTAAAGAACGGTACTTTGGCTTCGCCAGCAATAGCTTTTGCCAAGAGCGTCTTACCTGTACCAGGTGGACCAACCAACAACACACCCGTTGGTATCTTACCGCCTAGTTTTTGGAATCGACTTGGATCACGTAAGTAATCTACCAGTTCTTTCACATCTTCCTTGGCTTCGTCACAACCTGCAACGTCGCCAAATGTGGTTTTGATTTGCTCTTCGCTCATCATACGAGCTTTACTCTTGCCAAAGGACATCGCGCCTTTGCCACCGCCGCCTTGCATTTGACGCATGAAGAAAATCCACACACCAATAAGCAGGATCATCGGGAACCAAGAGATAAAGATAGAACCAAGCAAACTTTGCTCTTCAGGTGGAGAACCCTGAACCTTTACGTTCTGATTTATGAGATCATCAAGCAACTTATTGTCATAGAAAGGCATATAAGTAACGTTGCGAGAGTTATCGCTACGATAGAATACGATTTCTTGATTATTAAAGGTTGCTTCACGAACTTGGCCTTGTCCCACTTCTTGTACGAACGTGGTGTAATCCACCGTTCTGCCGTTACTTTCACCAGGTCCAAAACTCTGGAATACCGACATCAAGACAACAGCGATTACCAGCCATAGAATTAAATTTTTTGCCATGTCACTCAAGGTGGCAGCCTCTCGATAACTAATTGTAATTAAAAGTAGAGTACTACAGATCGTTGTCCGTAGCTACAGCGCGTTAGTTAGCCTTTATAACCAGTGGCTACTATATAGACTTCTCGAGAACGAGCTCTCGATGAGTCTGGTTTTCTTATTCTCACGACTTTAAATATGTCGCGTACATCTTTCACGTATTGGTCGAAGCCTTCACCTTGGAACACTTTAACAACAAAGCTACCATTAGGAGCAAGAACCTGTCGGCACATATCAAGTGCAAGCTCTACTAAATACATAGCTCTTGGTTGATCAACTGACAAGTTTCCCGCCATATTAGGCGCCATATCTGACATAACCACATCAACCATATTCGGTTGAATTTTCGCTAAAAGTGCCTCTAATACTGCATCTTCCCTAAAGTCACCTTGTAAAAAATTCACTCCGGCAATGGAATCCATTGGCAAAATATCACACGCAATTACTTGGCCTGCATCACCAACGACTTTGGTCGCATACTGTGACCATCCTCCTGGAGCTGCACCCAAATCTACAACAGACATGCCTTGTTTAAGCAATTTGTCTTTTTCTTGAATCGCTTCAATCTTAAATATAGCACGTGAACGATAACCTTTTTTCTTTGCCTCGTTGACATATTTATCATCAAGGTGTTCTTTAAGCCAACGTCCAGAACTTGCTGAAAGTTTCGATTTACTCATTCTATTCCTAGTAAATTTCGACAAATAACCAAATAAGTATGGTAGAAAAATTAGTCTTCGTGATTAGATGGCGCTAAAATACGGTTTTTCAACCCCGAATCCGCTTAACTTTCAAAAATTATCATGCGATTTTTTAATCTTTTGAAACTTGAGCACTTTTAACTACTAACATAATTGGCCGCGTAATGAATCTAAGCACCAAGCAAAAACAGCACCTTAAAGGCCTAGCACACAACTTAAAACCAGTTGTGCTAATGGGCGCGAACGGATTGACCGAGGCTGTTCTGGCTGAAATAGAACTGGCCCTTGATCACCACGAATTAATCAAAATTAAAGTTGCATCAGAAGATAGAGACACCAAGGAACTCATTATTGATGCAATTATTCGTGAAACTAAGGCCGAAAAAGTACAAGGCATAGGTAAAGTTTTAGTTATTTATCGCCAATCTGAACAACGAAAAATTGAGATACCTAGAAAGTAATTAATGAATCATTCTGTTACAGAATAATAAAAAAGGTCGCAATTAAAGCGACCTTTTTTATATCTCGAACTCATTATACGTCTAAACGTACAATACTTTATCGATTTCGTAGTCCTTATCTCCACCAGGGGTAGAAATAATCACTTCATCACCTTCCAACTTGCCAATGAGGCCACGTGCGATTGGTGAGGTTACAGAAATACGACCAGCTTTAATATTCGCTTCATCTTCGCCGACAATTTGATACGTAGATTCTTCTTCTGTATCTAAATCAATTAAGGTCACCGTAGTACCGAAGATAATTTTACCCGTATTATCCATTTTAGTAACGTCGATAACTTGGGCTACTGATAGCTTATATTCAATATCTCTAATTTGCGCCTCACAGATACCTTGCTCTTCTCGAGCGGCGTGATATTCAGCGTTTTCTTTTAAATCACCTAATTCACGAGCCTCTGCGATTGCAGCCGATATAAGTGGACGACGTTTTAATAATATTTCTAGTTCTTCACGTAGTTTTTTTTCACCACGTAGAGTCATTGGGACTTTTTCCATTTTAAACCTCTAAGACCAAAGTCAGCTTTGGACAATACAAACCCGCTCAACAAGTGCTGAGTGGGTTTAAAAACGAATTGATTTTGATTAGTGTAAACAAAGATTAGTGATTAATCATCTATATTCACGTTTTGTATCACAAAAACAAACCTGAGCAGCAACTTTGTGCTTTTTTACTCATTTCATTTCAAATCAATAACTAAAAAAATCTAAAAAACATCAATATTCCCATAATTTTAAATTGCCAAAAAGACAGTATAAAACCTAAATAATCAATTACTTACAGCTAAGTGAACAGTGTGCAATTGTGGTTTTTATATAATTTTACTAACGAATAACGGAACTTTCGCTGTACAAATTGTTCACGAGGAAACACAACACCTTGAAGTCTATATAAAGAGTTTAGGCAATTTCGGGTGCTGTATTAGTCCGTGTTTAAACCAAAAAATTATTTACCCCTTAGATAATTTGGCAGATTAGGAATGATTCACATGAACAAGAAAATTTTAGTTTTAGCAGTATCCGCAGCAACTTTGTCAACAGGCGCTTTTGCTTCAGCTGACGGCAAGCAAGCTGGTTCTATAGACGGAACAACAGTATATAGTTCAAATGGTAACAGCTTAGAAATAGGTGGCCGTGCAGAAGCGCGTATGTCTATTAAAGATGGTACTGCTGATGACAAATCTCGTGTACGTTTAAACTTCTTAGGTAAAACTCAAATCACCGACGATTTTTACGGTGTTGGTTTCTATGAAGGTGAATTCGTTACTTCTGATGCCGGTGCTTCTACTGATTCAAACAGTGATAGCATAACTAACCGTTATGCATACGCTGGATTTGGTGGCACATTTGGTGAAATCACTTACGGTAAAAATGATGGCGCTCTTGGAGTCATCACAGATTTCACTGATATCATGGCATATCACGGTAACAGCGCTGCTGACAAAATAAACGCAGCGGACCGTGCAGATAACATGGTTTCTTATAAAGGCGCATTTTCTGATTTAGCAGTAAAAGCAAGCTATCGCTTTGCTGATTCTCAAGATGACAACGTAAATGGCGGTTATACAGACAATGGCCAAGACGGCTATTCTCTATCTGCTATTTATAGTGTTGCTGATACAGGCCTTGCTTTGGGTGCTGGTTACGCAGATCAAGATAAAAACAATGAATACATGCTTGCTGCATCATACAAGATTGGCGCTTTCTATGCCGCGACTACGTTTACCGACGGAGAGAAAGATTTTGATGGCGCTCAATATAGTGGCTCAAGCAACTTCTCTGGCGTTCAAGACTACACAGGTTACGAACTCGCTGCTGCATACAAAATGAATCAAGTTGTGTTCACGACTACATACAACAACGCAGAAACTGGTAGCCACACATCAGCTGACAACGTAGCAGTAGATGCAACCTATTACTTCAAGCCTAACTTCCGTACGTACATCTCTTACAACTTCAACCTATTGGACAAAAATGACCAACTAGGTACTGGTACTGTTGGCGAGCGTGGCGCAGAAGATGAAATCGCACTAGGTCTTCGCTACGATTTCTAATTCATTATTGGATTAGAAAAAAGTTGAATACTTAGAAAACGCCTGCTTTTGATAGCGGGCGTTTTTTTTATTCTATATACTCAATTTTCTTAAATTTATCCCACTAATCCCACTAGGTTAGCTATGCGCACAATTATCACACTTATATGTGTTGGATTCTCAAGTTACCTATTCGGATACGCTCCTATCGACACCTTACCGCAAGGCAGTCGCGTTAGCTTATTGGTAAAAAATTCAGTTGGTTCACCTTTAGCTATCAACTCAGATCAACTTTTCCCACCAGCCAGTACTTTGAAAATAATTACTGCATTAGCAGCAAAATTGGAACTCGGTGATGATTTCAGATTCAAAACTCAATTAGAGTCAAAAGACAACGACATTATTGTACGTTTCTCTGGTGACCCAACGCTGACAACAAAAAATTTGGATGACTTATTTAGACGACTTTCCCAACAAGGGGTGAGTTCTATAAAAGGAAACATTTGGCTTAATAATGGTATTTTTACTGGATACGAAAGAGCTGTTGGTTGGCCATGGGATATCTTAGGGGTCTGTTATAGCGCTCCTTCTAGCGCAATAACACTCGATGGAAACTGTGTACAAGCATCTATCTATACCAATGCAGATGGTACGACTCGAGTCTATGTACCAGAGCACCAGCCTATTACTGTGCGAACGACGGCTATTACCGTTTCCAAAGATGAACAGAAAGAGAGGCAGTGCCAATTAGAATTACTGACTTCAGATAAAAATACCTATCACCTTTCTGGTTGTTTAACGGAGATGAAAAAACCTTTGCCGCTAAAATTTGCGGTACAAGAAACACAGGCTTACACAGAGTCCGTTATCCGGAGATTACTGGCTAAACATCATATTTCATTCAATGGTCAGATCGATAAACACAATGACATACAGGGGAAAATCGTCGCATCACATGCATCAATCCCTTTAAATGAAATGTTGGATACTATGCTAAAAAAATCATCCAACCTAATTGCCGATAATATTACTAAAACGCTCGGTTCTCGTTTCTATTCTCAAGCTGGTAGTTTTAATAATGGCACTGAAGCAATTAAACAGATTATTTTTTCTAACAGTGGTATAGATTTAAGCGACACCCAATTAGCGGATGGATCTGGTTTATCCAGAAACAATCGAATCACGGCTCGCAACATGAGTAGAGTACTCGATTATATCTGGAAGAATGACTCAACCCTCAATTTAATGAAAATGTTGCCAAAATCGGGTGAAACTGGCACTTTGAAATACAGAAAAAGCATGCAAAAACCATCTATTAAAGGATACATGCAAGCGAAAAGTGGCTCCGTATATGGCACCTATAATATGGCTGGGTATGTGTTAGATGAAAATGGCCGACCAAAATCAATCTTTGTGCAATTTATTAGTGACTACTTTCCAAATAAAGAGGAGAAGGAATCTAATTCACTCCCCTCTGTATATCGGTTTGAACAGGCCTTCTATCGAGATCTGATTAAGCTATCCCCAAAAAGTAGTTCACTACCGTAAAATAGATCCACATCCCAGATATATCAACGATAGAAGCAAGCAGCGGACTCACCAATACTGCTGGATCCAACTTGCACGCTCTCGCCAATATCGGGAGTAGCCCCCCCAATGTCGTCGACATAGTAACCTGAATAAACAGCGCAATAGCAATCGCTAGCGCGACAATATTGATATCGAAGCCTCCCGTTGCTCCAGAATCACTGAAGAGTAAAATACGCGCGACAATGACCAACGCGATGA
>Ga0316197_10003042_pt1 | contig 11928 bp, 12 predicted proteins | sample OudBiesiAoxic_MG_FD_204939 | JGI IMG/M metagenome (GOLD analysis project Ga0316197, IMG submission 204939) | Coastal sediment microbial communities from Oude Bieten Haven, Netherlands - site A oxic | ecosystem: Environmental > Aquatic > Marine > Coastal > Sediment | place: Netherlands...
CTCACGGCGGCATCTCTCACACTCGGGTCCCGAAGGATTCGTTGGTGCCCGAGGCCCTCGGTGATGATCAACTGGGCGCCCGGCCAATGTTGGGCGATACCGCGACCGACACCGACAGGGACTTCCTTGTCGTCGCGGTCGTGAATCACGAGAAGAGGGATCTCCATTGTCGGCGCAATGGCGTGCGCCAGCATGTCTTCCAAGGGCACGCCGAGTCGGCGCTCTATGCGCTGCTTCACGCGAGCACGCACGTCGTCGTTGATGCCGAGCGCAGCGCCGAAGATCTCCAAGAAGTTCCGCGGATCGGCGGGTGGAGCGACGAACACCGCGCGCTCTGCTTGGAGCCCGTAGGCGAGTGCGAACGTGGTCGCGGCGCCTCCGAGCGAGTGTGCGACGATCGCGTAGACCCCGCCGAGCTCATCGACGACCTGACGAATGCAATTCGCGATCTCGGGTAGGGAGCTCCGCCTTCCCTCGGAGTCGCCGTGCCCGTAGGCGTCGAACGCCACGACGCGGTAGCCGCGCCTGACGAGCGGGGCGACGAAGCTTCCGAGCTGCGTTGCCCGCCCGTTCCAGCCATGGACCAGCAGAACGATCGGACCCGCACCCCAAGACCAGACCTGCATGCCAGCGACCCGCGAACCGACGGCGCTCTGCAGCACCGTTCGCTCATCCGGATGCAAAGACGAGCGGCGGGTGGTCCGAAAGAGCTCTGCAGCCACCGCCGAGGTGAGGCCCGGTGCGGCGCGGCTGGCGCCCGCAAACCCCCTGCGAATCCAAGGGGCTGCGCCTCGAACAGAACGAACGTTCGTGCTTTTATGTGGTTTCGACAAGGTGTTTTCGTGTGTGGCGGTCATGCTCTTCTCTCCTTTAGTGGGCGCGGGCCAGCAGCGATTCGAATGCGCGGCACGCGACTTCCGCTGCGTTGGCATCGCCGAGCAGGCGTCCGAAATGGTGATAGGCACCCGTGAGCGAGCTCAGCTCGAACACGAACAGTTCGACGTCCAGATCATCGCGGAAGTCGCCGGTCTCGATGGCCAATCGGGTGGCCCGCTCCAGCATCTTTCGCTGCTCCTCTTGGATCGATACCAAGTAGTCGCGGGCAGGGCCTGGCTGATCGTCGAGCTCGGCGGCTACGGCGTGGAAGATGCAGCCGCCGGGGAGGCTCTCCTCCCACTCCTTCAGCGTGCGCTCGAAGATGGCGCGAATGCGCGCTTCGCCGCGAGGCTGCTTGAAGGCGGGCGCGGCGACGACATCGACATAGCGCTGCCGCGCCTCCGCGAGCACGTGCAGCTGAAGCTGCTCCTTCGACTTGAAGTGTGCGAAGAGGCCGCTCTTGCTCATGCCGGTCGCATTTGCGAGCGCTCCGATTGTCAGCTTGTCGAGGCCGACGGTGCTCACCAGGTCGAGCGCCTGGTCGACGATGGCTTGCTTGGTTTCTTCGCCCTTGCCCATAAACTCAAAATAGCACGATCGTTCGTGCCGTCAACCGGGAAAGATCGTAATTCGATATTCCTATATGATTTCAAGCGCTTCACTTGCAGCTGGGTGCTGCGGCCGCTGGTACGACCTGGGGAGGGAAGGCCCCCGCCGGGTCGGCAAACAGCAGAGTGACGCTGTCTGCATCGGGCGGGAAATCCCCGCGGATCTGGAGGTGGTTCAGCCCAGCGACCTCGTCGTAACTCATTTCGAACACGAGCGGTGCGGTCCACTCCCCGGTCACGCCCACGGGGATGCCGGTCGGGCCGCTCTCCGAGAATTGGGGCACGCCGTCCATGCCGACCGGAAGCTCGAACGAGCCCTCGCCCACGGTCAGCGTAAACATCACGTCCGACGGCGACTCGAACAGCAGCGAGATGCATCGGACATCGAACTGATTGGGCTCGAGTCGGTAGATCTTCCCAGACACCGCGGCGGCCATCGGCGGCAGATCGGGAACGGGCTTGGCCGGCGGGGGCTTCGTGGCCTCTTCGATCGCCTGAGTGAGCCGGGCGAATCCCTCCGCGTTGGGCTCGAGCGCCTCGTCGGATTGTAGCGCCGCGGCCAGGAGCGGAGCGATGTCGCTGCGAACGTCGATGCCGCGGCCGGTAAAGACAGCGACGACGTCTTTGTCCGGCCAAACCATGATCGCTTGGCCGCCACGGCCCTGCGCTTCGTAGAGGCCTTCGAGCTCGCCCGCGAGGATCCACCACTGGTATCCGTATCCGGTCCCGTCGGGCCCCGTCGAGAGATAGGGTTGCGTTGCCGCGTCCACCCAAGTGCTCGATACGATCTGTTCGCCGTTCCACGCGCCGTCGTTGAGGAAGAGCTGGCCGATACGCGCCATGTCACGAGGATGGAGTTGCAGGTCGCCCCAGCCGTGATTCACGCCTTGAGGATCGTTCGGCCACACCGATTGGGCGATGCCCAGCGGTTCGAAGAGGTTCGTGATGGCAAACGCGTGAGTCGTCTGCTCCGCGACCGAGCTCACCATGGCCGACAAGAGATGCGACCCCGGGCTGCAGTAGGCAAACGCGGAGCCGGGTGTAGTCGCCATCGGAAGCTCGAGCGCGTACTCCACGTAGTCCACGCTCGCGATCATCGCGTAGAGTTCTTGCTCGCCGGGGAGGTAGCCGCACGCCAGCCCCGAGCTCATCGTGAGCAGGTGCTCGAGGTCGATGTTCTCCTTGCCGTCGCCCGTGGGCGGGGGCGCGAGGTCCCCGAAGAAGTCCGTCACGCCCTGGTCCAGGTCGAGCAACTCCTGATCGACGGCGATACCGACGAGAGTCGACGTCACGCTCTTGGTAACGGACGCGATGTCGTGCGGCTGCTCACCGAGGTAGGGATAGAAGTACGCATCGACGATCAGCACGCCGTTGCGGACGATTTGCACGCTGTCGATCGGGAGGCCTTCGCTGTCGATTTGCTCGACGACCGAAGCGAGGCCGGCCGAATCGAAGCCCTGTTCCTCGGGCGGCGAAGTGGGCCACTCATCGCCTGGCGCTTCCGAGCTGGATTGGCAGCTCGAGCAGCCCCACGCCAGCAATCCCAGCACGCAGATGAACCATCCCAGCCGTCTCGTCCCAAGCATCCGCCGAACGATAGGGGCGAGCCGCGTAGAAGTCTACGCGGCTGTTTTCAAAGCATTTGGCAAAAACCGGCGCCTCGTCTAAACATTTGCACGGGCGCCGCGTCAGAACGCCATGAACATGGCTGGACGCCGGAGACCGGAATCCGGAGAGCATTCGATGGTGTGGAACAAAGTGGCGGGCACGGCGATGGTCGCGGCCGTGCTCGTGGGCTCGGCGGTATCACCCCCGGCCTCGAAGGCGGAGGTCGACAATGATCCTGCCGCAAGCAACACACTGACCCTCGTGGTTACGGGGATTCGAACGGCCGAAGGGCGCATGGCCTGCGCATTGTTCTGGCAGAACAAGGGCTTTCCTCGAAAGCATCGCCGGGCGCTTCGCCGTACCTGGGTGGAGGTCGAAGGAGACACAGTTAAGTGCGTGTTCAAGCGTACGGGTCTCGGCGAGTACGCAGCCTCCGTGTTCCTCGATCTCAACCGAAACGGCAAGCTCGATACCAACGCCATCGGAAGCCCATCCGAGCCCTGGGGCGTCTCACACAACTCGACGTCCAAACGCTCTGGTCCTTCGCTCTACAAGGATGCCAAATTCGACTATCGCGGCGGTGACGTGACGATCCCGATTGAGCTCGTGTACGATTGACCGCCGAGCTTCAGAATTAGCGGGCGCGGCCGTCCGCTAGATGAAGATGATCTGAGCCCCTTCGCTCATGTCCATGAAATCCATGGCGGTGAGCACCTCTTTGACCTGCGGCACCAGATCGTCCTTGGTGAGCTTGAACATGTCGAGCGCCATTTGGCAGCCGTAGAGGTCAGCACCTGCGTCGTCCAGCATCTCGACGAACTCGCGAATCGGCGGGATCTCGAGCCGCTCCATCTCTTTTCTCATCTGAGCCGTCGCCAACGCCTCGACGCCTGGAAGACCCGCAATCATGGCTGGGATCGGCGCAGACGGGTTGCCGACGAGGTTCAAGTGAAGATGGTCGATCTTCTTCTCGTTGACGATGTCGAGCCCCCAGAACGTGAAGAACAACCGCGCGTCGACGCCGGCCATGCGAGCCGCGTTGGCTAGGATCAGTCCGGGGTAGGCCATGTCGAAGCTGCCTTTCGAGCAGATTACGCTCAGGCTTCTCTTCTTCTCGGTTCCTGAATTGGTCATCGGTTTCTCCTGCGGGTTGCCGTTACAGACACGACTTGGGTTTGGGGATGCCCGCGATCTTCGCGATGAGCTTCGCGGGGCCGTCGGGGAACAGTTTGTAGATTGCCTTGATGGGGGTTTCCGAGCGCTTGCTGATCTTGCGGAGCCCCGGGCTCGAGCCCGATTCGCTCTCGATCGCGCGCGCGGTGTTGAGCACTTTCCAATGGTCATCACCGAGCTCGATACCCAGCTCTTGGGCGAGCTCCTTGGCGAGCTCTTCGGACCAGTCATCCTTATTAGCGAGATAGCCTTCGGCATCGGTTTGAACTGCCAGCGTCATCATTCTCCTCCTGCTTCCGCTGCGGCGGTGAGTTGTTTTCCTGCCAACGACATCGTTGGGGAGATCGGAATCGGACGGGCGGGCAAGAGCCCGTTCCAGTACACCCAGCGGAACGCGAGCTTCGCCCAATGGTTGCGCCGAGCCTCCTTCAGCAACGGCAGCGGGCCAATGTGGGGGATCGGGAAGTGCCCGGGTAGCGGCTCGGTGTCGTAGTTGAAGTCGATCAGCATGGCCTTGCCGTGACCCGTCTCGACGAAGCAGTTGGAGTGGCCGTCGAACGTGGGCTCGAGCTCCTTGCCATCGATGACCCGGAGAAGGTTCTCGCTCAGTAGGTCGACCTGGAAATGTGCGACCGATCCGGCTTTCGAGCTCGGAAGGTCCGTCGCGTCGCCAATGCAGAAGACCCGCTCCGTGCCTTTGACGGCCAAGGTGTGGGGATCCGTCGGAACGAAGCCGAGCTCGTCTCCGAGGTCGCTGTCCTCGAGGAGACGCGCGCCCGTATGCGGAGGAATCGTGACCAACAGATCGTAGGGGACCTCGCGTTCGTCGTACGAGCGAATGACGTTCTTCTCTGCGTCGACCTCGCCGGTCATGAACTCGGTCTCGACCTGGATGCCCTTGTCTTCGAGCAGGTAGCCGAGCGTCTTCGACGCAAGCGGCTTGGTGAAAGCGCCGTCCAATGGAGTCGCGAAGACCAGCTCGGTCTTGTCGCGAATACCGCGCTTCGTCAGATACCAATCGGCGAGGAAGACGAACTCCAGTGGCGCGACCGGGCACTTGATCGGCATCTCGACGACATTCACGACCAGCCGCCCGCCTTCGAAACTCGCGAGCCCTGCCTGAAGTGCCTTGGCGCCCTCGAGCGTGTAGAAATCGAAGACCGACTTCTGCCACCCGCCGTCGAGCATTCCGTCGATCATGTCGGGTCGAATCTCGGTGCCCGACGCGATGATCAGGAAATCGTAGGAGAGCGGCTCACCGTCGGCGACCTCGACTACGCGGCGCTCCGTATCGATCGCCTTCACTTCGGTTCGATGCCAAGTGATTCCCTTGCCGAGTGTGCTGTCCCGCTCTCGCACGATGCGCGCTTCGGTTTCGTCGCCAAACGGCAGGAAGAGCAAGCCGGGCTGATACACGTGCTTGGTCGAGGGGTCGACAACCGCGACTTCCCAGTCACTCGAGAGCTTGCGGCGGATCTTGTGTGCCATCGCGGTGCCCGCTGTACCAGCGCCCAAGATAAGAATGGTTTTCATGAGGCCTCCTTGCCCGGCAGACTGGCCTCGAATTGCAAACGACGTGCCGAACGCGTTGACTTATGGGTTTGCAGGTTGGGCGTCTTCGGCAGGCGCAAATCGTTCGGATAGGTGCGCGGCCTTCGCAGTTTTTGCGCGCGTGCGCATCGCGGTCAGGAAACGCAGCGTCCCATCGAGCATTTGGGCCGTCCGCGGGGAAGCGAAGATGTCAAACGCGTGCTGGGCACCACGGAGCTCCGTGTAGACCACTGGAGCGCGCGACACCCGAGCGAGCGAGTCAGCAAAGAGGCGGGCGTCTTCGACCGGAGCGAGCGTGTCGCGGTCGCCGTGCACGATGAGCAAGGGGGGCGCGTCGGGGTGAACCCGGTCGATCGGCGAGGCGCGGTGGAACTTCTCCGGCTCCTTGTCGAAGAACGCCTTCATGATCATCGGCTCCAGCATCTGCGGGCGGAACCGCTCGAGCATGGTGCCGAGTCGGTTGGTGAAATCGTAGACGCCGTATACCGGCACGGCAGCTTGCACGCTCGTGTCCGCATGCTCGAAACCGGGTTGGTATTCCGGGTCGTTGGCAGTCAGCCCCATCATGGCCGTGAGGTGTCCTCCCGCCGAGCCACCCGTCACCGCGATGAAGTCTGGGTCGACCCCGTACTCGTCCGCGTGGTCGCGAATCCAGTTGAGCGCGTACTTGAGGTCGACGAGGTGGTCGGGCCAGGTGGCCGCGGGGCTGAGGCGGTAGTTGACGTTGAAACACACCCAGCCGTTTGCGGCGAGATGGCCGATTAGGGGCCACCCCTGCTCTCGCTTGTCTCCGATGATCCACGCTCCGCCATGGATCTGCATGATGGCAGGGCGATTCTTCCCGGGCTCTCGCGGCATCGCGACGTCGAGCGCCAAACGCTTTCCCGCGACTTCGCGGTAGATGATGTTGCGCACCACCCGAACGCCGGGCCTCGAAAAGCGAAACGGCATCACCAAGCGTGAAAAGGGCAGGCGTTGGGCGTCGGCCGCGTCGGGGAAACCCTCGAGCGCATAATCGAACACCTGGTGTGTTCGTCGCCCATCGTGAAAGAGCACCAGCAAGCCCAACCAAGATGCGATGGTGATACCCATACCCGCGAGACCCGGCCAACTCGAGAGCGCGCCGAACTGCACAAACAGCAAGGTCGCAATCGCCTGCCAAACGATGTGGTGGAGCGCGAGCTCCGCTGTAAGCCACGACCCGAAGAAGCTCGGAACGAACAGCGCAGGAACTCGGCGCACGGGAATGAACGCGTTCAGCGTGAACACCGCCCCAACCAAGCTGACCCCCAGGAACAGCCAAGCCACGATAGTCTCGCTAATCCACATCGATTCTGGCCTTCTAGCACGTTCCGCGATAAACGGTGGCCCATGGCGGACCCCGAGCTGTCGTACTCGCGCTTGACGCACTTGCCCGCACGGCCGATCCAGCGGCTGCAGCGCCCCCTGCTCGCATTCACGCATATCGAGTCCGCGGGTGGAATTGTATTGCTCGTGTGCACGGCGTTCGCGCTGATCGCTGCAAACTCGCCGTTCGCAGACGGGTACGCCGCCTTTTGGAACCAGGAGTTCAGCTTCTCGATCGACGGCTTCGAGCTCGCTTACCCGCTTTGGTATTGGGTCAACGACGGCCTGATGCCGATCTTCTTCTTCGTCATCGGGCTCGAGATCAAACGGGAGCTCGTGACTGGGGAGCTCAGTGATCCAAAGAAGGTGGTCTTGCCCGTCGCGGCCGCGCTAGGCGGCGTCGTGGTGCCGGTTGCGATCTACATGGGGCTTCAGCACGGTCAACCAGGGCAGAGCGGCTGGGCGGTTCCCATGGCAACCGACATTGCGTTCGTGGTCGGTTGCCTCTCGCTGCTCGGCAAGCGGGTTCCCTACGGGGTCACGGTTCTGATGTTGTCGCTGGCGATTGTGGATGACTTGGCAGCCGTGCTCGTGATCGCGCTCTTCTATACGTCCAGCATCAAGATGATGTGGCTGGCTGGCGCCGGTGTCGGCCTCGTGGTCGTTGCGGCGATGAATCGTGTCGGCGTGCGGACCGTGGGCATGTACCTCATCGTTGGCATGATCGTGTGGCTCTGCACGCTCAAGTCCGGCATCCATCCGACCATAGCCGGCGTCATTTTGGGGCTGATGACGCCCGCAATGCCTTGGCTTGGCGGGCCTAAGTTCCTGGGGTTTCTGCGCCACACTGATGAGACACTGCGCAGACAAGAGACGACGATCGACCAGGCGCGGTTGCTCGTCGCCGATCTCGCGTTCGCTTCCAAGGAGGCGGTCTCTCCCCTGTTGCGCATCGAACGGGCTCTCCATCCGTGGACGGCGTTCGCGATCATGCCCGTTTTCGCGCTGGCCAACGCCGGGGTCCCCATTCAGGTCGAGAGCATGGGCGCTCCTGTGAGCATTGCAGTGGCCGCCGGGCTCTTCTTCGGCAAGGCGTTCGGCATCTTCGGCGCTTCGTTCATCACAGTGAAGCTCGGCTGGGCGACCCGTCCCGCGGGTGTAACCTGGCCGATTCTTGGTGGGGCGGCATTCCTTGGAGGCATTGGCTTCACGATGGCCCTCTTCATCGCATCTCTCGGACTGTCCGGAGACCAGTTGGTGGCGGCCAAAATTGGCGTCATCATTGGCTCGTTCTGCAGCGCAGTGGTCGGCATGTTGATTCTCACCGCAGTCACCAAGAAGGGCTGATGCGTATCTGCGCGCTCGTCGCGGTTCTGCTGTCGGCTGGCGTGAGCAAGGCGCAGGACGCGCCGGTCTTCTACTCGTACAAGGGGGAGTCCGGACGAACGGTCTACGTGAATCGATTCTCCATGGTGCCACCCGAGAAGCGCTCGCAAGCGCGAGCCATCGATCTCTCCGAGGTCGAGCTTCACGAGGAGCTCGCCGAAGATCTTGCCGACGCCGTCGAAGACGAGATCCGATACCTCAAAGACTCCGATCCGTGTAACGAGGCCCGCAGCGAAGCGAGCGCAGGAGCTTGGAAGCACGTGTGGCACAGACATGGACCGTGGATACTGGCCAGTTTGGCGGCGATCATCTTGGTGATGATGACGCCTTGGATGGTTGCGAGGACGCCGCCTGGGGCCTGGTCGAGACTCTTGATGGTGGCGTTGCCCGCGCTTGCGATGACGGCGGTACTCGCGGTCTCTTCGATCCGAGCCACCGCGTCGCTCGAAGCGGTCGGCGAATTGGTTAAGCTCTGCGACGCCAATGAAAAAGAGGCGGCACCGCGAAAGCAGGTGGTTCGCCTCAACGAGATGCACGGCTACATCGAGCAGCTGTACAAGGACCAGTACGATCAAATCGAACGCATGAGTGAAATCAAATGAGCCAACCCATCGATACGAGCGACACGAGCAAATGCCCCCTTTGCGGGCAAGAGAACGAGTGTGCGATGGCCAAGGGCGACTCGCCGGAGTCGTGTTGGTGCATGACGGCATCGATGGACCCGAAAGCTCTGGCGTCGATTCCGGCAGAAGCGCAGGGCAAAGTCTGCATCTGCCAGCGCTGCGCCTCTCCGGCGGCCGTCTCCGATTGAACCGCCGTCAGCCGACAGCGGCGGTTGGGCCGCACGGCTGGCACTTGTTGGCAAGCTCATCGTGCTCCACTTGAATGGTGGCGTGGGCGATTGCGAACCGTTCGGCGAGTGTGCGGTTGGCGGCGTCGATGATGCTTTGATGGTCCGCCTCCTCAGCAATGACGAGGTGGGTCGTCGCGATGTTCCTTCCGCTCGTGAGCGACCAAACGTGAAGGTCGTGGGCGTCCAAGACACCAGGGATCCCTCTTAGCGCGGCGGCGACCTCGTCGATCGAGATGCCTTTGGGGACCCCCTCCATCAGTACATCGAGTGTCTCGCGCACTAGCCCCCAGGCCGAGTACAAGACCAGGGTCGCGATCACGAAGGACGCGACCGGGTCGGCCCATTGCCAACCAAAGAAGTAAATCGACGCGCCGGCTGCAATCGCGCCGACGCTACCAAGCGTGTCGGCCATCACGTGGAGCCAAGCGCCGCGCACGTTCAAGTTCTGGTGACGACCGCCGCTCAGAATCACCAAGTTGATGAAATTGATGGTCAGGCCGCCGAATGCGACCGCCAGCATCAGACCCCCGTGCACGTCCGGAGGCTCCGAAAGGCGTTCCCAGGCCTCACGCGCGATCAAAACGGACAGTGCGAGCAGCGCGGCTCCGTTGGTGAAGGCCGCGAGGATCTCGGCTCGGTGAAAGCCGTACGTGCGGTGTGAAGTCGCGGGACGCTGTGCCAGCACCACCGCAACGAGCGAAAGCCCGAGTGCGGCCGTGTCCGAAAACATGTGGCCCGCGTCAGCGAGGAGCGCGAGGGAGTTGGCCGCCAGCCCGCCGATGATCTCGGCGACCATGTACGTCGCGGTCAGGATCAGTGCCAACCCGAGCCGGCGCCGATTGCCCGCCACCTCAGCGCCAGTGACGTGATGGTGATGTTGGTGTCCCATCTGCGGAAGCTGCTTACCACGCCTACCGCGCTCGGGCGATTCAACCTCAGTTCCCTGTAGTCGTTTACCTTTCTCTGTAGTAGAAAATCGGGCTTGGGGTGGTGCCCATCAACTCGAAACACGAGGAGGAGCCACATGAGCGAAAAGAAGATCTTCGACTACCCCGGTGCAGACGCCGACGTCCATTGGGATGGGAGACTTTGTATTCACATCGGCGAGTGCGGCCGGGCCAGCAATGATCTGTTCGTGGGCGGACGCCAGCCCTGGTGCCAGCCCGATCGCGTCAGTCCCGATGACGTAGCGGACGTCGTCTCGCGCTGTCCGACTGGCGCCCTGACATATAGCCGAAAGGATGGCGGCGCCGGGGAGAGCGTCGAGGCCGAGAACGTCGTGTCCGTCATGTACAACGGCCCCCTCTACGTTCGCGGTGACCTCGAGGTAGCCGGTGCTGCGGCCGACATGTCAGGCGTGCGCTTTCGGGCTGCGCTTTGTCGCTGCGGTCAGTCGGAGAACAAGCCGTTCTGCGACAACAGCCATGAGGAGGCCGGGTTCAAGGACTATGGCGCGGTAGGCGACTCCGGAGATGGGTTCGATTCCCCCGGGGGGACGCTGAAGGTCGGAAAAGCGCCGAATGGACCGTTGTTGCTGAACGGCAATTTCACCATCGTCGCCGCGAGCGGCCGCCAGGCATGGAAGGGAACGAAGGCCGCGCTCTGCCGTTGCGGTCAGTCGAAGAACAAGCCGTTTTGCGACGGCGCGCACAAGGATGCGGGGTTCCAAGCGAAATGAGCTTTTCGACGATGATGGATCGGCCGCTGTTGATCGCGGACTTGTTCGAGCACGGCCGGCGTTTGTATCGGGATAGTCGGGTGATCACGGTGGGCGAGGGTGGCGATCGAATCGCCACCTACGCGGAGGTCGGGGAGCGAACGGAGAAACTCGCCAAGGCGCTGCGCAAGCTTGGCGTTCAGCAGGAGGAGCGTGTTGGGACGTTCTGTTGGAACAGTCAGGAGCACCTCGAGGCCTACTTTGCGATCTCGTCGATGGGCGCAGTCATGCATACGCTCAACATCCGACTCTTTCCGGAACAACTTGCGTACGTCATCAATCACGCCGAGGACAAAGTCATCATCGTCGATGACACGCTCATTCCGCTACTCGGCAAGGTTGCCGAGCAACTCGCGACGGTTGAGCACATCATCGTCGCAGGCGAGGGTGGTGATGATGCTCCTCTTCGCCAGGCGCCGCGCGCGACGCTCCACCGATACGAAGAGCTCCTCGCTGCTGAAACGCCCGGCATCGAATGGCCGGTGCTCGACGAGCGCGCGCCGGCATCGATGGCGTACACCAGCGGGACTACCGGCGAACCAAAGGGGGTGGTCTACAGCCACCGATCCACCGTCCTGCACTCCTATGGAATCACATCCGGCGCCGTGTCTGGGCTGAACGAGAGCGACATGATTCTCACGATCGTTCCGATGTTCCACGCCAACTGCTGGGGTTTACCCTATGCGGGCTGGTGGGTTGGGACGGACTTCCTCCAGCCAGGGCGCTTCCTTCAGCCCGAGCCGCTCGTCGCGATGATCGAGCGACACCGGCCGACGTTTGCGGGCGCGGTTCCGAGCATTTGGACCGGG
>Ga0316197_10003043_pt1 | contig 11927 bp, 13 predicted proteins | sample OudBiesiAoxic_MG_FD_204939 | JGI IMG/M metagenome (GOLD analysis project Ga0316197, IMG submission 204939) | Coastal sediment microbial communities from Oude Bieten Haven, Netherlands - site A oxic | ecosystem: Environmental > Aquatic > Marine > Coastal > Sediment | place: Netherlands...
AAAACCCTTGAAATTCATAAAAAAATTTTGGGGGTGTTTATCCATATAGATCCAACCATCGGTGAATTCCAAGGATGGGGCCATTTGAAGCCATTTTGTTTATGCAACGTTGAGGTTTACTGATCTGACGAGAGCTCTTTCCGTTTTCTGGCCTGAGAATACACCTCTTTTAACTGGTCAATCCAGGTTTTCTTCCACAACTTAATTCCGGAATAGTAAGCCGCGCGACCGATGAGGTGAGCCGCTACCGGCGCTGTCAACAACAAGAAGACAATCGCGGCCGCGGCTCGCAAGGTGATGCCTATTTCCTGATAAAATGCGGCTTCTGCAAACAGTATCAACCCGGCCCCGAGCGTTCCGGCTTTGGTAGCGGCGTGCATGCGCGTCAGTGTGTCCGGCAATCGGAGCATACCGAGCGCAGCCACAAAAGAAAAAAAGCTTCCCGAAATCAACAGGAAGGCTGTCATCCATTCACTCATTTTCTTCTCGACTATGCTCAGGTTTTTTTCTGACAACATCGACCGAACGCATCAGATATCGCGACAGCGCAACGGTTCCCAAAAACGCAATCAGAGCATATGCTATAGCGACATCCAGGAAGGACGTCTCACCGGCATAAATTGAATAGGCCGCCAAAAAAGCAACGATAAGAACCGATATCAAATCGAGGGCCACAATCCTGTCAGCCGCATCAGGGCCTCTGACGAGACGAATAAATGCCAAAGCCAAACTCAAGAGCAATATGACCAAAGATATACGGGCGGCTAAACCGACAATAACATCACTTTCTGGCATCAGCGCATCACCTCCAAAACGCGTCTTTCGAGTCCATCTTTGATGGCGTGGATAGTCTCTTCGACGTCTTCGAGAAACATGACATGCACGTACAGGATCTTTTTGTCTTCGGAGACATCGATAGTCAGCGTACCGGGAGTCAAAGAAATCAGGTTCGCCACGAGCATAATTTCCAGGTTGGTTTTGGCGTCTAATGGCACCCCGATGATTCCGGGATGGCTGATATGCTTTGGTGTGATCACATCCCACAAAACCCGAAAATTTGAAACCAAAAGTTCTTTGACGAAATAACCGATTAAAAGGAGCACCTTTGGCAACCGTAGAAAGTATTGTTTATTCCTATACAGCGGTTTGGTCAGCCATAGCGCACCGTACCCGACAATGAAGCCGGAGAGCAAACCACCGAGGGAAAATTCCCCTAAAACGGCACTGAATCCGATAGCGAGAAAAATATTCAATAAGAATAAGTCGATCATTTATACCCTAATACCGCATTGTAATAAATTTCGGGATGCAAAAGCTCTTCGGCCGTCTGCATGGCAATCGCTACAAAAGTCTCGGCCCCCAAGCCGATCATCACTGTCAACAATGCCAGACCGGCAATCGGGGTGAGCATCCAGATGGATGGCCTGGCGGATAACGTCGTTTCATCGATTTGGATGCCGCCAGGCATAGGCTTCCAAAACACTTCCCCCCAAATTTTGGTCATTGAATATACGGTCAACAGGCCGACAGCCGCCGCAATCCCTGCCACCAGATACTGTTGGATGTCGAGGCTGGCACGAATCAGCATCATCTTGGCCCAGAAACCGGACAACGGCGGAAATCCGGCGAGTGAAAACGCCGGGATGAAAAACAATACCGCAACCCACTTGTTGGTTCGGTAGACACCACCCAGTCGTGACAGCTCGAGTGAACCCCTTAGTTTTTGAACGACGCCGCTGACAAGAAAAAGATTGGCTTTCACAATGATATGATGAATCAAATAAAATACGGCTCCGGCCAGCGCCAAAGAGGTATGGAGCGCCAAGCCCAGTATCATGTAGCCGACCTGACTGATGATATGAAAAGACAATATGCGTCGAAATTCGTTATGGGATGCCGCCCCCAGTACCCCGGTTATCATTGTGAGCGTTGCCGCGATGAGTAACACCGTGATTGGGTATTGCATATCGACGGTAAAAATCAGGGTGAACATTCTTATCAGTGCGTAAACGCCCACCTTGGTCAACAAACCCGCAAAGATTGCCGATACGGCAATCGGTGGGGTATGGTAAGCGGCCGGCAACCAAAAGAAGAGCGGAAAGAGGGCCGATTTGATACCGAATGCCGCCATAAAGATCATCGCGACAGCCGTTAGTATCCCCTGATCTTGAATTGTTTGAATCTTTATATGCAGATCCGCCATATTCAGCGTTCCGGTCAACCCGTAGAGCAGACCGATGCCCGTTATCAATAACAACGTCGAAAAGAGATTGATGACGACATATTTAACACCGCCATCGAGTTGACGCCTTTCCTGGCCCAAAACCAGAAGCCCAAAGGATGCCATCAACATGACTTCGAACCAGACATAGAGATTAAAAAGGTCTCCGGTCAGAAACGCACCGCAAATGCCTCCTACCAGCGTCTGGAGCAATGGATAATAGCCACGGTTAGCAAGTGATGGTCCGATGTCGGCTCGGGAATAAACCACCACAGCCAGGTTGATGATGGCGGTGATCGCCAACATAATCGCACTCAAGTGGTCGGCAACCAGGGTAATCCCAAACGGTGCCGGCCAGTTTCCAATCTGTGACGCAAAAATACCATTGTGATGAACCCGGAAAAAAACCAACCCACAAAAGAATGCATGCAAAGCGGCACTGCTTAGCACGATGTTCTGAGCACTCTTCCCTTTCGATTTCACCAGTAGGATGGCAACGGCCGTCGCAAACGGAAGTATTATGGGCCAAACCAGAATACTGCTCATCCCTGCTCACCCGGTTTTTGAGTCGAATGTGTCGAGCTTTCCGCACCATCATTCGGTTCGGCAAACCGCATCAATTCAGTATCCACGGTCCCGATTTCCTGGTATGCACGATAGAACAAGACGAAAATGAATGCTAAAAGCGCAAACCCGATAACGATGGCTGTCAAAACGAGTGCTTGCGGAAGCGCGTTGGCCATCGGCACTAAGGGAACTGTGGCCGTATCGGGAATCAAGGGCGGGCGGTTGCTGGACAATCCGCCTACCGTAAATATCAACAGATTTATGGCATTGCTGATCAGGACCAAACCAAAGATAAACCGGATAAGGTTACGTTCCAGCATAAGGTAGATGCTGCCGGTAACCATTGCTCCGACTAAAAAGGCACAAAGCGTTTCCACGTCAGTTTTCTTCCAAAGCTAAAATGAGCGTCAGTATGGTTCCCAAAACCGTCAGAAATACGCCGATATCGAAAATAAGAGGGGTTCCGACGGCCAAAGTCTGTGAATGCCCATTACTCGAGATCCACCATAAACCTGTCAGAAACGGCCGGCCGGCAATCCATCCGGCACAACCGCACAGGATCGCCAATCCGAGACCGAGCATGGCGATTCGCCCCGGATCGATGCGGATCGCGTCTCTTACAACGGAAGGGCCTTCTGAAATGGCCGCGAGGGCAAACCCCGTGCCGGCCACCAGGGCGGCCACGAACCCTCCGCCGGGGGCATTGTGACCCCGAAACAACAGATAGACCGCAAAGACGAGAATTAATCCGACAAGCAGACGCGTGGCGACTTTTAAGATCAATGAGTGCATTATTCTTCTCTTTGGGCTCGAATCAAGGCAAAGGCGGCCAACCCCGCAATGGCCACTACCGTAATTTCACCCAAGGTGTCCAGACTTCGGAAATCGACCAGGATCACATTGACGATGTTGCGTCCATGGGCGGCAATGTAACTGTTGGCTTCAAAAAAATCGGTCACGTATCGATCCAGGTCGCGATGATTCACAGCCAAAACGAGAGCGGTAATCAGGGTACCGGTCGCTGAGGCAATGCCGAGATTCAGCAATTTCCCGAGATAATTCTTGTTCCTCGTCTTCTCCAGACGAGGCAGTCGCAGAAGCACCAGCGAAACGATGATCACCGTCAATGTTTCAATCAAAAGTTGGGTCAACGCCACGTCCGGCGCACCGAAAATTAAAAACAGCATGGCAATTCCAGCGCCGATGACACCCAAACCACAAACGGCAAGGAGTCGCGATTTTGCCAGCACCACCAGAATGACAGCGGCCGCAATGATGATAACCAAAAGCGATTCCGATGGACCGACCACAAAATTATCGAAACTGCCAAAAGGAGGAAGATCTTTCAGGAACGGCAAGCCGATGCCGATGATCGCCGAACCGATAATGACGACCAAGTATCGATGCAACGAACCATTTTGAAGGATGCGGGTTTGCGCTTTGGCGAGCCAGGCAATGGCAACGAGGGCAAAGGTATAAAAGCGTTCCGCCTTTACGGGTAGGAAACCAAACACCTTTTCGAGTCCCTGCCGAAAAGGTCGACGGACAAAATACAGCGTTGTTCCGAGGCCAAGGGTAAGAATACTCAGAAGCAACGGTTCGTTGATTCCATGATATAATTTTAATTTGATGTCTTCCGTGGTCCAATGAAAGGCTCTCACCGCCGGCTCGATCAACCAATGGGCAACCCACTGGGGCACGATACCAAATACAATACCCAGGCATCCCAGGATGACCGGACCCATCCACATAGCCGAAGGGGCTTCCTTGGGGGCAAGAGGCGTCTTTCTCAACGGCCCCAAAAATGTTCTGATAGTTATAATACCGGCCACCGCCGTCATCATTGCATTGGACAGCACAGCAGCAGTCGTCGCAAATCCAGGAAACATATCCTCTGTCAAAGCGCCTTTGTACAAAATCTCTTTGCCGATAAATCCAAAGAAAAGAGGAAACCCGGCCATCGAAAGAGCAGCGGCGGCCGCGGCAAAAGCCGTAATCGGCAATGGTTTGAATAAGCCACCGATGTCCGCCAACTGACGTGTTCCCGTTTGGTGATCGATAATACCGACAACCAAAAAAAGAGATGACTTGTAAAGCGAATGAACTAAGAAAAAGGTCATCGCGGCAGTCAATGCAGGCGTTGTTTTTCCGCCCAAAAACATGGTGAGTATCCCTAATGCCATTACCGTTGTATACGCCAGTATCCTTTTTAGATCAGTTTGAACTAGCGCCTGCACCGAGCCGATGAGAGCGGTAATACCGCCGATAACAACCAGGGTACCCATCCAGGGAATCGTACCGCCTAAAATCGGATGTAAGCGAGCCAGCAGGTAAATGCCCGCCTTGACCATGGTCGCCGAATGGAGAAAAGCACTGATCGGTGTGGGAGCGCTCATAGCGTTGGGAAGCCAGAAATGAAAGGGGAATTGCGCCGATTTCGTAAATACACCGAGAAACACCGGGATGAGAATAGCGATGTACAGCGGATGTTGCTGTATCAGGCCGGCATGCAGCGACAAATTGGTGAGGGCATAAGTGTCACTAACGATCCCTATCAGTAAAACACCGATCAGGAGCGCCAGTCCGCCAGTACCGGTAACAAGCAGGGCTTGCCTCGCGTTGGTTCGGGCCACATCCGATTCATGTTCGAACCCGATCAGAAGATACGAAAAAAGCGTCGTCAATTCCCAAAAAACGAACAGTGCCATCAGGTTGTCCATTAAAATCAACCCGAGCATTGCCAGCATGAATCCATGCAAGTAGAAATAAAACCGTCCGGCCTGGGGATGATCGCCCAGATACGCAGCGGCATACAAACCGACAAAAAAGCCGACGCAACTGATCACGAGTGCAAACAGCAGGCTCAAGCCATCGATGACGAGTGTCAATTGGATTCCCAAGCTGGGAATCCAGTTTACAGTGACATGGTAAACGTGTCCGGCGACGACCTCAGGCAAGAGGTAGATAAACAGGCAGAAAAAACCAAGAGGGATCGAACTGGTGATCAGTCCGATCCAAAATGTTGGTGTTTTTCTATCGGCAGCAACCATTTAACGTGTCTTTTTCGTCCTACTGGGCCAGGAAGAGCGGGCGATCAGCGTTTTGAATCGTATTGAGGGCGGTATCACCGAGAAGGTGGCGAAACAGCAAGCTGCGTATACTGTTACCCATAACGATAAGATCGTATTCGTTCTTTTGGGCATAATCGATTAAACCGTTTTTAGCCGAACCTGCAACCACGTCGGTTTCGGTTTCGAATCCGTGAGCACGGCAATATTCGCTGGCCGCTTCCAACCGGTTGACTGCATGGCTGTTTTTTTCTCCGAAATAGACAACTCTCAATCTCACGTTCGGCCAGGGTCGCGATTGAACGTAGCGTCGCATCGCCTTGGCGGATTCCATAGAGCCACTGTAGGCGATCAGCACCTTTCGAATCTCACGATACTCAGGCGACACCGCAATAATCGGTCGAACGCCTTGCGTCACGAGCCTGATCAGGGTATCCCGCGGTTCAGGTGTAAAGCCGTAATCGAAAAGGCTCCTTAGCCCGAAAATGGTCAAGTCATTGTAGCGGGCGTGCGAAATCATCAATTCGAAGGGGTCTCCAGCTTCACTCTCGATTTTGTATGTGATGTCGGCTTCCCGACACGCTTTCTCGAACTTTGCAAGAGCTTCTTCGATCCGCTCTTCGGTTAGGTCGGTTCGCATCTTGCGTAGCTTTTCTGCATAAGCTCCGGCTCCCATTGGTACCGGCCCGAGATGCTGAAGACGTTTGAAATCGACGACGGTAACACCCGTAAGAACAGAACCATGAATGGTCGCAAGTTCAATCGCCCTTTGAATGGCGACGTCCGTGAATATCGTCCCGCCTATACCGACAAGAATGCGTTTGATCATAACAGGTATTCTCCTATTGTTGATTTTGAAACGTGTTGTCACGGCATTGAGATGCAATCCGTGCGAGATCTTTCGCCTGTCAACTTAAATTTTGTATTTCGAAGACCTTTATTTCCAAACGACTAAGTAAAATCTTATACCGATTGTCCGTCGGATTGCAAAGCCGCCATGTATTTAGGAACAATTTTCAACAAATATAACTGCAAAAGTCCGCCGATCAAGACCCATCCCACACATTTTCGCCATTATTTCGGCAACAAATAATCGAACCATTACTTTTTTAGACCTGGCACTGGATTTTTCATCAAGATTTCGGCCGGCAACTGAAAAACCGGCCTTAAAATTATTCTTTGGAAAAGATGGAAAGAAAAAAGGGGCGACCGTGCCCTGGTCTGCCAAACGTTTCAGTGGCGAGAAGAGGACCTGCGGCTTCGCCGGTTCGGCCGGAAAGTACCGAATTTCCTACGGGACTAAGGATTCAAAACCGCGCCCAGTTTCGCCAGGCTCTCTTTGCAGCCGACGATGATGAGCGTATCGCCGATAGAGATTCGGGTATCGGCCGAGGGATTGAAACTGAGTTCGCCATCCTCACTGACGATGGAAAGGATTATCAGGTTAAATGACTGGCGTATGCCCGATTCCTTAAGGGGCACATCGACAAGCCCCGACGATGCGCCCACGGTGATCTCTTCGATATGGATGTCGGTGGCCTCGTCCGCAAAGGCGAATTCGAGGAAGCGGATGACATTGGGTCGCAGGATGGCGTGCGCCATTCTTCGGGCCCCGATGTCGAACGGAGATACGACCACGTCGGCCCCGGCGGCAGACAGCGGTTTCTTTATGGCGTTTTGGCTCGCCCGGGCCACAACCTTGATCTGCGGATTCAATCCCTTGGCCAGCAAAACGAGAAAAACATTGTCGGGGTCCGTACCGAGGGCCGTGATCAAATGGGATGCTTTTTTGATGCCGGTTTTGAGCAGGTTCGACTCCTCGGTCGCCCCCCCGGCGAGGTAAAGGATGCCATCTTCATTCATGATCGGGATACGTTCGGTGTTACTCTCGATGACCACAAACTCAAGGTGTTTCTCTGTGAGATAGCGGCAAAACGCGCGCCCCATCCTTCCGTATCCGCAGACGATGAAGTGATTGCTTAATTGACTTATTTGCTTGTCCAATTTGCGCCTCCCCAAGATAAGCCGGATGCGTCCTTCCACTAAAAACTGCACCACATTGCCGATGATGTAGAGAAACAGACTGGCCCCCAGCACGATGAGGACCAAGGTAAACATGCGTCCGTTTTGGCTGATCTCGTGAATTTCACCATAACCGACCGTAGAATAGGTGATCAGCGTCATGTAGAGTGCATCCAGCAGCGGCCACTTCTCGATCAGCATGTATCCCGCTGTACCGAAAGCAACCATGACCACGCCGAGCAGAACGGTTATGATGAGGTGGGTCGTGCGCTCCAAAAGGCCGTCCGATGTCGATTGTTTACGGTGTGTTTATAAAGAAAACAAATCCCATCTTTTCCCCTTCAACGGTATACGAGATGCTATTCCAGCACAATGCCAAATTTCTCTAATAACCTATTTCAAAAATAAGGTTAGGTGTTCATGGCAAGGCACGAAACGGCAAAAAAGCGGCAAATAAAGAACATTGATAGGGTGTTATTGAAAACGCGGCGGTTGTAAACCGGCTTCGCCATAAATGATTTATCAAAGTTTGCATATGGTTAAAAAAGTATTAAGTTCACTTTCTAAAGACAACTATCGCGAAATAATCAGCCCGTTTCAATTCACGAAAAATCAGTCCGTGAGTTTAATTATAAACCGAAACTATTGCATATTTTCTATGCAGGAAGGAAATACTATGAAGAGTTCGGATAAAGACGTCTTCGTGAAGGTAACGGATGTTGCCGGCAACGAATTTATTTGTCCGATTGATGCCCTCAAAGAGCGGACGTCTGCCAGCAAAGAAGAACTTGAAAATTGCGTAGACAACGGTGTGGTTGGCCGCTATGCATCAAATATCGATATCGAAGACTAACATGACACGACCGGTGAGTAACAAGCTATTTTGGGTCTTATTGATCACGACGTGCATCGCCACTGGGGAGAAAAGTGCCGTGGCCATTGAAAAAATACCGTATACCGTCGTAGAGCAAAGCGGCGAATTCGCACTCAGGGAGTATCCTGAGTATATTGTGGCTGAAACCACCGTCGAGGGTCAATTCGAACAAGTTGGAAACGAGGGTTTCCGCCGCCTGGCCGACTATATCAATGGTGAAAACCGTACAAAGCAGTCAATCGCCATGACGGCACCGGTGAACCAGGAGGCTCAGGCCGAAAAAATCGCCATGACCGCGCCGGTGAACCAAGAGAAATTTGGAAAAAGCTGGCGCATCGCATTTGTCATGCCCCAAAAATTCTCACTTGACACCTTGCCCGAGCCCATCGATTCTCGCATAACTATAAAACAAAACCCCGGCCGACTCATGGCCACCATCCGCTATTCTGGCACCTGGAGCCGCAAGCGTTATGAAGAAAACAAAATACGGTTGCAGGCTTGGATAGAGGAACGGGGATTCAAGCAAATCGGAGAACCGGTATGGGCCCGATACAACCCACCATTTATGCCCTGGTTTCTGCGGCGCAACGAAGTCTTGATACCCGTAGATCTCAATTAACCGCATATGACACAATATTCCTCCCCGCCCTCCGCGCGCGACCGGGCTGAAGGAGCGCTCTTTGGTCTGTTCATTGGCGACGCCTTGGCCATGCCGGCCCATTGGTACTACAATACGGCCGCCTTGCGAAGGGACTACGGCTACATAACCGACTACCTGCAACCACGCAATCCGCACCCTGACAGTATTCTGTGGCGCTCTAAATACGCTGTTTCAGATCCCCGTTACGACATCCTTCACGATCAAGCCCGTTTCTGGGGCAAGCCCGGGGTGCACTACCACCAGTTCCTCAAGGCCGGCGAAAACACACTCAACCTGAAGCTTTGCCGCCTTCTGCTGCAATCTTTGAAGGAAAAGGGTGGATACGACCCCGACGATTACCTCAAACGTTATATCGACTTCATGACGACAGCGGACAGCCATCAAGATACATACCTCGAGGAATATCATCGCCACTTCTTTGACCGCCTGGCTGAAGGCCGATCGCCGCGAAAATGCGGTGTTCAGGAAAAACATATCGGCGGCCTGGTCGGTCTGGTTCCGATCATCGTCCGTTACCGGCACGAGCCGCAAACAGCCGCATCGGCCGCTCAAGATCACTTGTCCCTGACCCATCGGGGACCGCGTATGGAAAGGTCGGCCGGTTTTTTAATCCAAACCCTGCTGCGGGTGTTGCAGGGAGAGGCACTTTTGGCGGTCTTGACGTCAGAAATAAAAACCCAGAGAAATCCGTTTTTCGGCCACCCCTTTTCAAAGTGGCTCGCACAGCAAGATGAGATCGTCGTAGGCCGGCATCTCAGCACGGCGTGCTATGTAGAGGATGCAGTGCCTGCGGTGATCTACCTGGCTTATAAGTACGCCGAAAATCCCGAACGAGGGCTTGTCGTCAACACAAACCTGGGTGGTGACAATGCGCACCGGGGAGCAATTTTGGGTGCACTTCTCGGTGCGGCCAACGGTTTGGCATCCTTTCCTGAACGGTGGGTGAAAGGGATGGTTGATGTCAAAAATCTTCATCGACTTACAAAGGACCTATCGAATTTTCCAAATAAATGATCTCTCCCCAGCGGGTTCTATCGATAATTTCTGTTGCACCATATCGGTACAATCGTCTGCCGACGGCATATAATGCTTGTCAAAAAAACGTTCCGTTATTCGGATGTTGTTTTCTACAGCAGCTTAGTCCACCCTTCCGTATTTCGGAATTTATTTTTGAAAAGCGGTATAAACAGTGTCGCAGAAAAGACCCGCCGTGTGGATAAAACAGGTTTTCGGATAAAGGAGCCATACATATGGTCATTAGAAATAGCACCACAACTAACAATCAAACGATGCAGGGTCAGATCGAAAGCATGATAAAATCCGAAATCGGCGACATCGAACAATTGCCCCAGCAAGTTGTGGCCCGAATTCGTGATGTATATACAGGCTTTGTACCGGTGTACGTCGAGATGATTCGTATCAAGGAAAATCACCCCATAGACTGGCAACCCACGAACCTTAAGGCCGATGCTGAAATGGTGGAAGATATGCTGCATTTCTTCTCTGATTACCAACACATTACCCGAGCATTCAAGCGGCTCAACCGCCAGGTGAAGTGTCTATTGACCATGGACAGGCAAGAAGATCCGCAACGCTACGACGAGTGGGCAGAAATTATCGTTTCCGGAAACAAAAAGCGTTCACTCATGAATTCGATTATCGAAGAGTAACCCACAGGAGTCTGGTCCTGGACCAGCGGATCGAACACCAGGCTCAGAAAGGCGTCAATGATACAGAAAAGAACTATTGGCATCGTCGGTACGGGCAACGTCGGGGTCGCTGCCGCATATGCCATATTCCTGCTCGGTCTGACGAGCGAGATCATCTTGATTGACAAGAACGCAAAGCGGGCCGAAGGCGAAGCCATGGATTTGATGCACGGGCAGGCCTTCGCGGGAAGCATGACCGTTAGGGCCGGCGGCTACGGCGATCTATCATCAGCGCAGGTCGTCATCATTACCGCCGGCGTATCCCAGAAACCGGGAGAAAGTCGTCTCGATCTGTTGAATCGTAACGCCGCCGTCTTCAAGGATATAGTCAGTGAACTGGACCGGCATACGCCGCATTCGATATTGATAATCGCCAGTAACCCGGTCGATATTCTCACCTATGTGACACAAAAACTGAGTTCGAGGCCTTCCTATCGTGTGATCGGAACCGGTACCATGCTGGATACGGGTCGCTTCCGGGCCTTGCTGGGCCGGTATTACGGGGTCGATCCCCGCTCGGTGCATGCGGTCATACTGGGAGAACACGGCGACACGGAAGTACCTATCTGGTCTTCAGCCAATATCGGTGGTGTGCCTCTCGTCGACAACACGGTTCTGGGAAAACCATTTGACGCTGAAAAAATGAATCGGCTCTTCCAGCAAGTGCGCAGTGCCGCATATGAAATCATCGATCGCAAGGGCTACACCAACACGGCCATCGGAACGGCCATTGTCCGACTTGTCGAAGCCCTGCTCGAGGACCAGAAAAGCGTGTTGACGGTGAGTCGAATGCTGACGGGAGAAT
>Ga0316197_10003044_pt1 | contig 11924 bp, 10 predicted proteins | sample OudBiesiAoxic_MG_FD_204939 | JGI IMG/M metagenome (GOLD analysis project Ga0316197, IMG submission 204939) | Coastal sediment microbial communities from Oude Bieten Haven, Netherlands - site A oxic | ecosystem: Environmental > Aquatic > Marine > Coastal > Sediment | place: Netherlands...
TGCTCGAAGCCTATTATCGCTGGCAATTAACTGAACAATTTGCCATTACACCGGACATCCAGTACCTGAAAGAACCGGCGTTGAACCCTGAGTACGACAGTCTTTGGATATTTGGTTTTCGTGGAAGACTGGCGCTGTGATCTTTCGCCTGAAACCTCTGCTCCCGAATAAGTGCATGGTGTAAAGCACCACAACACTGATTTGAATTATCTCCTTCAGCGAGTGGCTATTTTAGATTGCTCTCATCTACTGAAGATTTCTGCTATCGACCGATTGAAACCGCAACCTAAAGCGGAAGTTTCCGCCAGTCGGAAAGACAGGGTGGACTGAAAGTCTGTTAACGAACAGAAGCAGTCAGCGGTACATAAACAGGAACAGCCCTGAAGGTCACTGAATGAGGTCATTATCCTCATCGGCGCGAAAGGTGTCAGTTGGCGACCCAAAATCAACTGGATAAAAAATTATGGATTCTTCCTGGCGTATTGGATTCCGGCATTCACCAGACTGACACCTTAAATCGTTAATGATCAAGCTTGAAGGCTCAGTCTAAAAACCCTTCAGACTATCCTTTATCCTTGAGCAACAGCTGAAGTCACTGTTAATCTGTCACTGTTTCAGGATATTAATGATTAACGCTATGAGGGAGCCTCTTGGACAGTGATCTAACTGACGGTCGTGATAAATCTGAATCGCCTGGTGGTGATGGAAATCTGCACAGCAGTGATGTATTTGCACGACGGATACTTGTATTGCTGGCCCATCCCTCACTCGATCGCTCTGAGGTTAATCTCCCACTGGCTGAAGCGGCGACAGACATTGAGGGTGTTACCCTGATTGATCTTTACGCAGAATACCCGGGCTTTGATATTGATGTTGATCGTGAGCAGGCAAGGCTGCTTGAGCATGATGTCATCGTCTTTTTGCACCCGCTGTACTGGTACTCGACCCCTTCAATCCTGAAGGAGTGGCAGGACCTGGTGCTGGAGCATGATTTTGCCTACGGAACAAAGGGCACGGCGTTGCATGGCAAAATATTCTTCAATGCAATTACCGCGGGAGGATCAGAGGAGGCCTATCATTCAGAAGGCTATAATCATTTCACACTGCGTGAGTTGTTTCATCCTCTTGAGCAGACCGCAATGCTCTGCGGAATGACTTATCTGCCTCCTTTTGCGCTGTTTGGCGCCCGCACAGCGGCAGAAGAAGGGCGGCTAAAGGCGCATGTTTCTAACTGGGTCAGACTCCTTAAAGTGTTGCGTGACGATAGCCTGGATATTTCAACAGCCCATGCTATGGAAACTCTCAACAAGCAGATAGACCGCATAAGCAGGGAGGTTTGATATGGGGGGGCTACTTTTTAACGCCTTCATCTACCTGTGTGCTGCTGTCATTGCAGTTCCCATTGCCAAGCGTCTTGGTCTCGGTTCGGTCCTAGGCTATTTAATTGCCGGTATCCTGATCGGGCCAGTCATTGGGCTGGTTGGCTCTGAAACAGAAGATATAAAGCATTTCGCCGAGTTCGGTGTGGTAATGATGCTGTTTCTTGTCGGCCTGGAACTGGAGCCGAAACTGCTGTGGGAAATGCGCTCACGCCTGTTAGGGCTTGGCGGTCTGCAGGTGGCTATTACAGCGGGTTTGATTACCGGCATTGCAATGCTGCTTGATGTCTACTGGAGTGTAGCGATTGCCATAGGCCTGATTTTCTCTCTGTCATCCACCGCTATCGTTCTGCAGACTTTGAATGAGAAGGGCCTGACGCAGACCAGTGGCGGACGAGCGAGTTTCTCGGTGTTACTGTTCCAGGATATTGCGGTAATACCGATGCTGGCATTAATTCCGCTGCTGGCACTGCCAGAGCTAAGCTCGCAGGTGCCGGATGCGGTCCATGCCGGCAGTGAATCCCGTCACGGTTTCAGTCTCGTCGATGGTCTTCCCGGTTGGGGATATGCACTGGTTGTACTCGGCGCCGTCGCTTTTGTCATTTTTGGCGGTCACTATCTCAGCCGCCCGTTATTCCGATATATTGCTTCTTCACGACTGCGTGAGATTTTCACTGCTAGCGCGTTAATGCTGGTGATTGGTATTGCACTGCTAATGACGCTGGTCGACCTTTCACCTGCACTGGGTACCTTCCTCGCTGGAGTGGTGCTGGCCAACAGCGAATTCCGTCACGAGCTTGAGTCTGACATAGAACCTTTCAAGGGACTGCTGCTGGGGCTGTTCTTCATCACTGTCGGTGCCGGTATCGATTTCGATATCCTGTTCGGTGACTTCTCAACCATAATCGGCCTAACTCTGGGCGTTATGCTGCTAAAGGCTATGGTACTTTTGTTTCTTGCCCGGGTGTTTCAGCTGGAGCGTGGTGCAGACTGGTTATTTACACTCAGCCTGGCACAGGCAGGAGAATTCGGTTTTGTGCTGTTGAGTTTTACCCTGCAGAACAATGTCATACCGGCAGAAATGGCGAAAACGCTTTCTCTCGTCGTTGCCTTATCGATGCTGCTGACGCCGGTGCTGTTCATCGTTTACGATAAGCTCATTCTGCCACGATTACAGGAAAGTGAGACTTCTCAGCCAGATGAAATCGACAGCCAGGGTACCGTCATTATTGCCGGCATGGGTAGATTCGGCCAGGTCATTAATCGTCTGCTGATAGCCAGTGATGTGGAGACCGTGGTACTTGATCACGAAGCAGGACACATCGATCGACTGCGGAAATTCGGTATCAAAAGCTACTATGGTGATGCATCAAGACCGGATCTGCTGCATTCAGCAGGAATAGAGAAAGCACGCCTGTTTATCGTTGCCATTGATGACCGTGACCGCGCAGTAGAAATGGTCGAACACGTCAAAAAGAATTTTCCGCATGTCATGGTACTCGCACGTGCCTATGATGTCAGGCATCTCTATTTGTTAAAGAAAGCAGGTGTTGATCTGGCGATCAAGGAGATGTTCAATGGATCGCTTGAACTCGGTGCCGAAGCACTGAAAATGCTCGGATTTCACCCCTTCAAGGTTGAAAAAATGTCACGTGCTTTTCGTCGACATGATAATGCAGGGCTGGAAAAGCTCTACGAGCTATGGGATGAAGATGTCGACCTGTCTGCAAACCGCGCTTTTCTGGCAACAGCTCTCGAGCATGCGGATAATCTGCAGGAGCTGATGCGTACTGACCGTATGCAGATGCATGACCGCACGGAGCGGGGCTGGACACCGCCGCCGAAGAACTATACAGATGATCTAAAGCAATAACGCCGTTACAGAACCGGTGACATCAGTCGGCAAACCCGCACGGCAAATTTGAACCAGAACGGTTTGTTATCATAATCACCACCCTGCATTTTTCGGCTGCTGGAAAATCCATCTTCAAACATCTTTTCGGTCTCGCAGGTAAAGCCTACGTCGCCGATCAGCGCAGTAATTTCGAAATTGAGCCTGAATGAACGGTTGTCAAAGTTCGCCGTGCCGATCGCTGATAGAGAATCATCTACCAGCACGACTTTCTCGTGGGTAAAACCGTCCTGGTAGCGGTAAAACTCGATACCGCATTCAGACAACTCATCAAAGTAATCATAAGCGGCGTAATACATCAGTTTGTTGTCTGGCATTTCAGGGATAATGATCCGAATATTCACTCCCCTGAGCCTTGCAAGCGTTAAGGCTGACAGGATGCTTTCATCCGGGACGAAGTAGGGGCTGGAAAGCCAGATCCTCTGTCTGGCTGAATTGATGATGTGAACGAACATCAGTAATGCTGTTTCATGCTCATCAGCAGGCCCGGACGGAATGATCAAGACGGAGGTGTCGCTGTGTTCACTGGCAGTGGGAGACCAGCTCATTTCAGGAACATCATTCGTCGCCCAGTGGTAGTCTTCCACAAAAGACAATTGTGCAGCCAGTGCAGCAGGGCCTTCGATTTTGACATGGGTGTCGCGCCATTTGCCGATCTTCGGGTCCTTGCCGAGATATTCATCGCCGACATTATGTCCGCCTATCCATGCAGTTTTGCCATCGACGACGACAATCTTACGGTGGTTGCGAAAGTTGAGCTGAAAACGGTTGCGTTTTCCTTTGCGTGTGTTGAACGGTGCAATCTCTACATCGGCCTGCCTGAGTTCATCGACGTATCCTGAAGGCAGGCCAATAGACCCAAGCTCGTCATAGAGAAAGAACACACGCACGCCACGGCGGGCCTTAGCGATAAGGCGTGATTTTAGTTCGTTACCCAGCTCGTCACTGTGAACGATATAAAACTGAACCAGTATGTAGTCTTCGGCTTTTTCGATACCGTCGAAGATGGAACTAAAAGTGGCTTCACCATCTATCAGTAATTCGCAGTCATTACCATTCATCAATGGAATCAGGGCGAGTTTTTCTGCTGCCCGAGTCTCAGGATGTGAGTCGCCGTAATTAGAGATATAAGGTGTGAATTTTTTCTTTTGCTCATCAGGGATCAGCTCAGTGATATCTGATCCTGATTTGCGTGCAAGGATATATCCTTCGAATTTTCGACGACCAAATACCCAGTAGGCGGGTACTGCCAGCATTGGAATGGTGATTAACGACAAAGCCCACGCGATAGCCCCCTGTGAAGTACGAGCATGCATTACCGCATTGACGGCTGATATGATGCCGAGTACATAAAACAGGGCGAGGATGATGGCTACTATCTGCACGGCTTACCTGATCGGAATTGTGCTGTCATATTTATGAAATATTGAGATAAAGCTATCTCCAATCATTATGGTATAGAAGATTATAGCGTTTCGCTGGTAATGATGATTCGTAGTTACAGCTGCTTCGGCTTCACTCGCTTGAGAAACTCCCAGAGGGGGACTGCTGTTAGCCCGCCAACCACGCCTGAAACGTAACTGGGCAGGCCAAAATTAAACATGGACTGCCAGAGCAGGCCGATAATAAAGCTGACGAATATCATTGCTGCCAGGGTGATCATCGATCTTTGCCAGAAGGGCATATTGTTACCTCATAGACTGTGATTATTATTCATACTAAGCCAATTTTATATGACTCAACAAGGTTAAAAAGCAAGGATGAAAAATTAAAGGAAAAAAAATTAACCAGGAACAGGATTAAAATTACTAGTCTTGCTTCATCCTTAGGCATTTTTGTCATCGCAATATCCTTAGGCACCTGATCTATAATCATGGTATCTTTATCTGGGCTGTAAGAACATATTAGCGCTATTTTTAAAAATATAAGGAGATTACAAATGGATCTGGTTTCTTTAGCGATATTTCTCGGTATTGGTGCACTGGCTGGTTTCCTTGCCGGAAGCATAATGAAAGGTCAGGGTTTCGGCCTGCTTGGCAACATTATCATCGGAATCATCGGCGCTGTAATCGGCGGTTCCGTGTTTAGTTTGCTGGGTATTTCAGCAGGTGGCATGGTTGGATCGCTGATAACTGCTGTAGTAGGTGCTGTTATCTTGCTGTATCTGGTGAGCCTGATTAAAAAGATGTGATTTAACAAAAAGACAGGCAGCAAAGGAATAAAGAAGCAGGTCAAAGTATCAATTTATTGACCAGTTATAGTCCATTGTCTTAAGTTTGTTTGGCTATAGTATTTCCTGTCTTTCACGGTGAATCATCTCTATATTGCTTTGGTGTAAACGACTGCCCAAAGAGCAGAGCAGTATGAATTAATAGCCTTTCAGCTGAGCTCAACTTTGCCCGTTCTGTCAGTACCTGGCGAGCCATTTCCGGTTCATCAGTAATGATGCCATCGACACCCAGTGAAATCATACGGGACATGGATACGGGATCATTTACCGTCCATACAAAAACCTGTTTGCCTGCCTCGTGAGTTCTTCTGATAAACCCGGCTGAAGCCATGCCCATGGCGACTGCAAGAAAATCAGCATCAAGACTACTAAGATCACCAATTGATGTGGTTGATAGCAGACCAATTTTCCAGTCGGGACGCAGCGCACGCATTTTCTTTACGGCAGCGTATTTAAGGGACATGATGGCTGTTTCACCAACCATTCCGGTTTCTTCTACAATCTCCACGACACTCTGTTCCAGATTTTTGTCGTGGCCATAGTATTTCAGTTCAATAACAACCTTGGCTTTATCCCGTGAAGTCTCCAGTACCTGTTTCAGAGTAGGTACTCGTTCCTCAGAAAATGAAGGGTCATACCAGCTGCCAATATCGATATCAGCCAGCAGCGGCAGTGTGGCATCCCATATCTTGAGATTCTTTCCGGCGAGTTTCATAAAGTCACTGTCATGCATGACAACAATGTCACCATCAGCAGTTTCCTGAACATCAATCTCAATCCAGTCTGCCTTGTCTTCGATGGCTTGACGGATCGAAGCCAGGGTGTTCTCCGGCGCCTTGCCTGCCGCGCCCCGGTGAGCAACGATCGTGATATCGTCGTCGGTCTGTATGCCATCGATTAGCCATCTACCTGTCAGAACTGCAATAACAACACCTGCTAGCAGGAAAATCGCTACACCCCGTTTGGAAATGCCGATTGTTCTAGTTTCAGGGTCTGAAGGTTTACTATTGGTAAGTTCTTTTTTCAGTGCTGGGCCATGCTCTTCATATAATCCCATGACCAGGTAGGCAAAGCTGCCGGATGTGAAAGTTGTCAGTAAAAAGTTAGCCAGTATCCATGAGATAGAAAGCCCACCAAGTAAAAGGACAAGTATACTGATCGATTCAACAAACGAAGGGATTAGCCAGGATCCTGCAAGCTGGATTGAACCGAATACGATACTGGCAAGCAAGATTGCCAGAATACCCCAGGACACCAGCAAGGCAAGCACCTGTGCCCGGTTATTTTTCGCAATGCGAAAGCTCTCATTAAATGAGGATGCCGGTGATACATCAGCAAATAATACTAAAGGCAGCGCCAGGGACCAGCCTAACAGCTTGCGTGCGAGGAGTATGATCATTGTCATGACGATGACCCCGATCAACACGGCAGCTGTCCAGAATTCAGGTGGTTTCTCTTTCAGGTAGTAGTTTATATCGTAGTCGGTGATCAGGAACAGAGCTACGCCACCTGCGATAGCAAGGAAGGGGAGTGTTAGCAGCAGGATCCGGATAACCAGCCTGCCGGTAAACATTAACATATTATGAATGCGTGACGCGGTATATCCCAGGGCATCAACAGTGCCTACAGGTTTCCCATGCATCACGCTGATGGCTATCCGCATCAGGGCGGCCTGTTCAAAGGCCAGTATTCCGATCAGTAGAGCGGCGAATATGATAAGCGCCAGCATACCCGTCGGTGACAGCAGGAAATAAGCAATATCCTGATCTGCCAATGCTGTTTGTCCAGAGAGTTTCAATAATAATCGACCGGTAAAACCTGCCAATGGTGTGAACAGAACAATGCCCAGTGCGGTAAAGATGAGGTGCGTGACGAGGATTTGCTGCCAGGACTGGCGAAGGTGCTGAAGAGCCAATGTCCAGGAATTTCCTATTTCATTCATGTTTATGATTTTCTTTATCGGCAAGTTTCAGGTTTTAGTGCTATTTATAATCGTATGCTGATTGTCAATGCGACGCAAATCAACGAGAATATAAGGTTTGCCGGTGACCTGATTTGAATGTCTGATATTCATCACTGAAATTCTTACAGATCAGTTGCCAAAAAAACTACATTTTTTTAAGTGCTGGAGTAGAAAGAGTAATGAAAAAATCTGCTGTTATGTTTTTTGTTTTATTACTGAGTGTGTCATTGAATGCCACATCAGACGATACCGATGGAAATGTTTATTTAGGTTTTGGTCTTAGTTCACTGGCCCTGGATAGTGAGCGCGTAGAAGGTGTCCCAACCCGGTCACCCGGCCACACTTCCAAGATAGGCAGTTTGCTGCTGGGCTACCAGTTTAATGACCGTTGGTCTCTCGATCTCAGTTTAGGTACTGATCTGAGCAATAATGTCGACACCAACCAGTTTGCAGTTAACGGTTATCGGTTTTTTGGTGAAAAGAAATGGAAACCCTATATTTCTGCCGGACTCAGCAGTTTCAGCATCGACGATGCCACTGTAGACCAGACTGAACAGTTTCAGGCCGGTCTTGGAATATCCGGTGCACTGACCGATAAGCTGGAGCTCAGGGTCGGTTATCAGCATTTCTTTGAATTTGGCGATGAGTCCTATAATGATGACGCTGTAAGCGTTGGACTCAACTGGCATTTCAGAAAGCCGAGAGCTGTAGCGGTAGCACAGTCAACACCTGAGCCTCAGCCAGAATCAGTGCCCAAGCAGAAAGAAGTTGTTGATACCTTTGAACTGCTGGTGCAGTTTGACTTCGACAAATCAGACATTAAATCTGTGTTTAAGCCACAATTCGATGAAATTGCACGTGTGCTGCAGGAAAGTCCATCCATAAGCATGACCGTTGAAGGCCACACCTGCTGGATCGGTACAGAAGAATACAACCAGGCGTTGTCACAGCGTCGCGCTGATGCAGTAAGAGCCAGGTTTATTGAGGATTATGGTATCTCTGCGGATCGAATCAGCATCGAGGGCTATGGCGAAAGCCGGCCCATTGCAGACAACAACACGCAGGCGGGTAGAGAGAGCAATCGACGTGCGATAGCTGTGATTTTAAGGCCACGCATAGTCAGCGAGTAGCATTTTGATGGCTGCACCAGCTCCTTTGCTGGGACAGCTATCGCTGGTGTTAGATCTCAGATAGCTGCGGGTGGCAGGCTGTCATATTCGCGGGAACAGACAATATCGCGATCGTATTGCGTGTCTTCGGGGAATTCCTGTGCGATTACCCATATCTGGCGGATCTCTTCGCTTAATTTTGGCAGAATGGCCATCGCATTACGGGTGCGCGTCTGATCGAAGAAAGCGAACGGTTCATCAAGGAAGATGAACTGCTCACCGCTACCAGTGGTATTTACCAGTTCCTGTGAAAGTGCAAGTCTGACTGCCAGCATGATCTGTCGCTGGGTTCCGCTGGAGATCTCATCAAGATCCATGTAGTCGCGTTTAAGGCTCGAGAATGCCCTGACACTCAGGTTATCGTCGATGTGTAGATGCTCATAACGGTCTTCGGTAAACAGGGGCAGGGTGCGGCTAGCCAGTTCACGAAGGTCATTGTTAAAACGCTGAGAAAAATGCCGCCCTGCAGCGACAATCAGTTCATTAGCAATATCACGCACCTGGACGCGGTACATGGTTTGTTCGAGCTTGTCTTTCAGGTTATTAATCACACCCATCAGTGCATCACCCTTAGCCAGCCTGTCCTGCTCATTACTAAGCGATTCTTCCAGTGCTGCTTGAGAGGACTGCTGTCCAGCTAATCTATTCTGCAACTGTTCCTGAATGTCGCCGAGAAGGGCGTCGATTTGTTCGTTATCCAGCCTGCACGCGCGAATTGCCATGATGTTAGATTCGCTAATATCCAGTGATTTACTTTCTTCTGCAGCTATTTCATTATTGTTTTCTGATTCCTCTAGCTCAGCCTCTGCCAGCTGATCAGCATCGGCTTCATCATCGACAGCAGCTGTAGCTGAATCTAATTCAGGGGCTAATTCGTCATCAGACGCCCTCGCTGGTGCTGCCTCAATATTCTGATCGTCGATTAGTTGCACTGCATTTACAGCAGTCTGGACCTGTTCAGCCAGTGCATCGCCGTTTATAAGTAATGCTGAGACTTTTTTCTTCATCATTGAAGAAATCAGCCAGAAAATAACAAATGCTGCAGCTGAAATGGCAAATGCCAGTACCAGCTGAGGAATGTATTGTTCGCTCCATGCCGGGATATATTGTTCAAGTAGTGCCTTTAACTGCGCGGTGTAGCCAGAACCCGGCATTTTATTGAATAAATACCAGGCGCCGCCAAAAGCAAGTGCGGCAAGCAGGGCAATAAAAGAGACTAAGCCTGAGAGGCGCTTTATTGTTTGTGCCGAGCCAAGACGAGGGCGAGCTTCATGATAGTCCTGTGCTGCCTTGCTCAGACCTTCTTCGTTGTGCCTGAGAGATTCACCGAGCTGTTTGACCGAAATGAGTTCTGTTTGTAGCTGATTGAGTTTTTCCGGCTCAATTGCGAGTGCTTCAATATCAGTGCCTACCATATCAATCTGCTCGTTGATATCGGGTATCTTTCGCATTTCGTTCTTTATATCAAGCGATAATTCATCCGCCACACTCTCGAGCGTTGCGATGCCAGCCATGGTTTTAATCGCATGACTATGGGGATGGGGAGTGGTGATTTCACGCTGTGCCAGGTAGAACGATTCGACGAACTCTTCAAACTGGTAGCCGAGTAATTCATCCAGTGCTTCGCGAACCGAATTAACGCCTTTTGCGACAGGCCGGTCTTCCTCTCCAGCAAGGTAGAGTCGGACGCCATGATTACCTTCATTGTCGAGAAACCGGGCAATTTCGTATTCGGTGTCATTGATCAGGAAACCGAGGCGGACATTGCATCGGGTTTCACCCCAGCGAATCACTCTGGTGATGTCATCTTCCTCACCAATTGAAAATGTGCGTCCAAACAGGGCAAAGCAGACGGTTTCACCTATGGTGCTCTTGCCTGACTCGTTCTCGCCACTGATCGTGATGACACCCCGATGTGGCAGGTCAGCAAGCTCCAGTTGCTTGTACTTGAGGACATTTTCTGCGGATATATGCGTAATAATCATAATCAGTCCCGTTATCCAGGTGTTCCAGAGAGCATGCTTACCCTCAGGCTTTATTTATTGGTTTAAATTCAAAGTTTTAATCAATTGTGGTACTCAATTTACGCAGTACGATATCCATTGCTTCTCGATAGGACTGCTCATCGAATGGTGCATCAGTATTTCTCCTTCGCTCAAATTCCGCTTCACAAAAATCAGCAAAGTCCCGAGCAGGGCCGCGCAGATCAGATTGGCTTAGTGGTTTGTCAGTAGCGTAAGACATAAGCAAGATTCCCTGGTAGTAAGAAAATATCCGGTTCCAGTCAGTTGCCAACCAGTCTGGATAGTTTGCAATATTGAAGTGAGTATAGCATCAACTTTTATCTGTGCATTTGAGGAATGCTGCTTAACAAACAGGCAATTATTGAGACTTAGGTCCAGATACCTGCTGTACCTACTTTGGCAGTTTCGCTAAAAACTGCCGAGAAAACTTCCTGGTGATATCCAGGGCCTCTGCGTCCTCGAAATTTACGCTATTCACTGCAGCAATGACCATATAGGGGCCCTGGAAGATGGTCAGTTGTTTAGTTGTGGTATCCCAGCCGGCATAATCGCCGACTCCTGCGACGTTCTCCTGTTTGTAGTCATCCCCGAAGGCTCCTTTCAACTCGTTTTCATGTTGAACAAAGGCCTCTTCACCGGTGACGTCTCGACCGTGCGGTAATATTGAAATTCCCATGCCTATTTGTTTTTCCTCGCTATAGTAAATACACATCGACATCCAGTGCTCTGATGTACCCTTATCTTTGTGTGTTTCCTCAGGTTTGTTTGCAGGCGCCCCTAGAATTGCCTCAACTTCAGAAGCTTTCAATATTTCGCAGGCATGAACAGGAGCAGGGTGTCTGGACGATATATATGGTTCATTGCTGTCACCACATCCGGTGAGCAGGGCCGTAAGACAAACTGGCATAGCAAATATAGATCTGATGCACCTTTTCTGTTTCATGGTGCATCTATTTGCATCAAGATACAATTCAGACTGTAAGAATCTCAAGTTTTGCCTTTTGCTTAAATCGTTAAATTTATTTTTCGCCAGATCCTATCCACCGTGCTCAAGCGAAAATGGTCTTTTACTGCGTGGAAATAACAGCGGCGAGGCAGCAGGATTTTATATTTCATCCGCTGCCCTCAGTGCGGTGCGTATTTCATCATCAGTATTGTAGACGTGCGGAGAAAAACGCACACCGCCGCCACGTTCGGCGCACATTATATTCTGTTCACGTAATGACTTGAAAAGGCGGGCAGGGGGG
>Ga0316197_10003046_pt1 | contig 11921 bp, 11 predicted proteins | sample OudBiesiAoxic_MG_FD_204939 | JGI IMG/M metagenome (GOLD analysis project Ga0316197, IMG submission 204939) | Coastal sediment microbial communities from Oude Bieten Haven, Netherlands - site A oxic | ecosystem: Environmental > Aquatic > Marine > Coastal > Sediment | place: Netherlands...
GCCAGGTGCAGGGCAGCGGTTCCGGAACTGACCGCCACGGCGTGTTCGACGCCGACATAGTCGGCGACGATCCGCTCGAACTCGACAGCCCGCTGGCCAAGAGCGAGTCGGCCGGAGCGCAGAACTCGAACGACCGCGTCGATGTCGCTGTCGTCCAGATCGGGAGCTGACATGTGAACGGAATGACTCATCGGGTGCCCCAACAGGCCCCTTCACTGATCAAGTGAAGGTCCTCTCGAGCCAAACGCCAAGGCTAGCACACTTGTTTCCGTCGCGCGTCGCGGGCCTCACCGCGATGGCAGCCGGATCGCAAACTGCCCAACTCTCGGACGGTCTCTCTCTCCCCCGGTGACCGACATAAGAGATGGTTCCTATCCAGACCGCAGCCGATCTCCTCGTTTTCCACCTGAAGGACGCCCCTTGTTCCGCATCTTCATCCCCTCTAAACTCCAGGCATCCTTGGTGGTAGGATGTCCGCGGGTTGCAGTTATTCTTGGTCATCAGCCCCGCGATGGCGCGGCGCAGCCTGAATGCGCTCAAGGGCCGCCTGCAGTTCCTCTGGCTCACCGCGCCAGTTCAGGATTCCCGCGATGCCACACATACGCTGAGCTACCGAATTCCGAGAAGCCCGTCAGGCCGGCCGGAATCGGGCACGCACTCCTCCAGTCGAAACTCGGGCCAACCATAGGCAGCAGCCACCCTGGAAGCAAACACTAGTTGGCAGGAGACGGCGGCCTGAGATGTCCCACCGAACTGCCCACAACGGTACCCGATCGCCCGCACGCGGACAGGTCCGACACGAAGCCTGCTCGCTGCGGACCTTGCCGGGCAAGGTTCCGTTGACGCGTGCTATTTGCGCCCAGCGGGCGGGGCAGGAGTGAGGGGCCACAATTTTGCGCTCCGCCGCAGTATTTGTGATAGGTTCAGGCGTCCCGGGAGCAGGAAGCAATGAACCACACCGTCGCCTCCGTCGTGCTGCGGCAGCCAGAGCCCTCTGATCTCGACGCCCTCTATTGTCACAAGAACGACCCCGAGGTTGCTAACCTCTTGGTGGGCTTTCGCAACGGCTTGTCCCATGCGGGAATGCGGCGTTGGCTGGAGTCCCACGAGGAACGGTCCGACGAGGTCCTGTGGGTGATCGCCGAGGCGGAAACCGACAGGTGCCTGGGCCATGTTGGCCTCTATAGAATTGCCCACCGAACGCGTTCGGCCGAGTTTGGGATCATGCTCGGTGACAAGAACTCTTGGGGCAAGGGCATCGGTCGCGGCGTCACTCGCTTCGCTGTCGGATACGGGTTCACGATGCTCAACCTCAACCGTGTCGAGCTGACGGTGCTTGCCACCAATCAGAGGGCGCTGGGGCTTTACAAGTCCCTCGGGTTTGCGGTCGAGGGAACAATGCGGCAGGCCCAATTCAAGGAGGGGCAGTACATCGACGTCATTATGATGAGCCTGCTGCGAGACGAGTTTAATGGTTCTGTCCGGTAGCCTCTGGGAACCGGGGCTGACTATCCACGGGCCTACTTTCTCCCGCGCGAGGGCGCCGAACCCGGGGGCGAAAAGGGCTCCATGATGCGGGGATCGGACGTATCTCGCAGCCTCAAACGTGCGGTCGACCTACTGGGTGCCGGGCTTGGCTTGGCTATCTTGTCTGGCCCCATGCTCGTGGTGGCCGGTGCCGTTCGCCTGACGATGGGCAAGCCCGTCCTCTTCCGCCAAACTCGCCCGGGGCTGGGCGCCAAGCCCTTTGCGATCACAAAGTTTCGAACGATGAAGGACGCGACGGGGCCCAACGGCACGCCCCTCGCGGACGAGGCGCGGTTGACCCCATTGGGTCGGTGGATGCGTCGAACCAGCATCGATGAGCTTCCCGAGTTGATCAACGTCCTTAAGGGCGACATGTCCCTCGTCGGCCCGCGCCCGCTCTGTACCAAGTATCTGCCGTACTACACCGAGGCAGAGCAGCGGCGTCACAGCGTCCGGCCGGGCATCACGGGCTTGGCCCAAATTGCAGGCCGCAACCACGTGCGTTGGGACGAACGCCTCGCTCTCGACGTTCAATACGTAGACAATTGGTCGCTCGGGCTCGATTTCGAGATCCTCCTGAAGACCCTCGGGCTAGTCCTGGGTCGCGACGGCGTCGTTGATGCTCCCGGCACCATGATGCAGGACCTCGACGTGGAGCGGTCATCGTGCGGGCGCAAAGCAGGGGAACCGTGACCCAAGCCACAGTTCGGGTCCTGGGGTTGGACGACGCCGCAGCATGGCAGCAGACGCTTGCCCGGTTTGGCTTCGTCGATCCCTATTTCACTCTGGGCTACGCTCGCCTGTGGACCACCATCGAAGGTGGGTCGCCCCACCTGTTCGTGTACGAAGACGCCTCGGGCGGTTTCGCCTATCCGTTTCGCCAGCGTGCGGTTGCGGAGATCCGGGGTCTCGAGCAGTTCACATCCTCGTGGGACATAGTCTCTGACTACGGCTACGGTGGGCCGGTGGCCCGTATCGAGGCCGGCGCCGATGGGCCCGCCTTTGTGGGTCGAGCCGTCGCGGCCTTCGATGCCACGTGCGCCGAGCGCGGCATCGTCGCCGAGTTCTGCCGCTTCCACCCCCTGTTGGAGAATGCCGAGTTGGTTCGAAAGTCCCACCAGCCCGTGCTGTGCAATCAAACGGCTTGGGTTGATCTGCGGATTTCGGGGGCCGAGATCTGGCAGCAGGTTCGCAAGGGACACCGCTACGACATTCGCAAAGCCGAGCGCAATGGCATTGAGGTACGCACCAGCGAGAGCCCCGATGACGCTGCCGAGTGCTACCGCCTCTACGCCGAGTCCATGGATGCCGCCGGCGCCAAGCCCTACTACTATTTCGGCGCCGAGTTCTTTGCTGAGACTCTGTGCCTTTTGACGGGCAACGTGATCATGTTCTTTGCCGCCCACGCGGGCCAAACTATCGCGGCGTCGATGTTTCTCTTTGGTGACAAGCTCTGCCACTACCATTTCTCGGGGTTGGACCGGCGCTTTGCGTCGATTACCCCGAACAAGCTCCTGATGTTCCGGGCTATCGAGTGGGCCAAGGCCAAGGGCTTCGAGCGTCTGCATCTTGGCGGCGGCTTCGGTGGGTCGGACAGCGATTCACTCATGTTGTTCAAGGCGGGCTTCACGCGTCTGCGGGCGAGCTTTCACATCACCAAGCGGGTCCACGATCCCGCCGCCTATGCCCGACTCTGCGACGCCGTGGGTGTTGCGCCTACTGTGGACGGGTTCTTTCCTGCGTATCGTGCGGTGGTCAGCTCAAGGCCGACTCCCCGGGGCGCCGAAGTGCGAGAATAGCCGCCCGTGATGTGCCAACCGCGTTGTGTCCGGAATCACGATCGGCGCATTTCCTGGGCAATTCTATGCTGTTTCGCCGCAAGCCGATAGCTGTCGATTGTCCTGGGAAGTCGGCATGATGAACCTATGGTCGCCACCCTCCAGCCCTGGCAGATCCTCGTCGCCGCAATGGCTGGCTGGATTACCCGTCAGCAGGACGCGGTCATCGAGAACCTTCGCGAGGAAAACCGCGTCCTGAAGCAACAGCTCGGTCGTAGACGACTCCGCCTGACCGACGCCCAACGACGACGGCTTGCCGTGCGGGGCAAGGTGATCGGACGACGGTACAAACTTGCCTCGCCTCGCCCCGCCTTGTCCGTTTCCGCGTGATCGGCGAGGCTTCCCGCATCACGGAGGGAAGCCATGCATAGCGTATCGACCGCCAAGTTGTGCAACTGTCCAACACGCCGTTCACATACTAGGACACGGTTTGATCGTCACGGGTCAGAACGACATACGACCACGCGTCGTTCATCAAAGGCGATGATCGCAAGAACTCGTAGCCACGAGTGTTGCCTCCTCCGTCACCATGATGAAACGTCAACTGCCCACTCACTTCCTGCGTGATGTTGCCTTCCCCCGAATACGCTTTTGCCAGAGGATTCCTCCGCACCGAAATATCACCGGGTTTGATCCACAGCTCGAAGATCAACTCACCAGCCAGGTCCGGAATATCTTCAACGCTGACACGATCATCACCCGAAAAACCAACCGACGCCCCAACCACTGGTGGAGACGTCGACCATTGGACCCTCGCTGCTGAAGCGAAAATCAAGTCGCTGTCGCGGGATTCGGCCACTCGCCATACGGCAGTGGTCTTGCCATCAACGAGTGCCAGCGGGTTACCCGAATGCCATTGCGTCGAATGATCCGTCGGAGCATTCGGACTCACTGCTTGGGTCGGCTGCGGGATCAGCAGAACGAACAGAATACACGCCACTAATGGGATTCTCATCCTCGCGATCAGGCTTCGCACTTTCTGCTCCTCATCCTCCGTGACGGGGGCGCCACGTGGATGTTCATGCCGGCTATTGCGTCGGGCAACACAACAACTGCGCTGACTCGAACGGTCGCGTCATGACGAGACCCAGTATGCTCTCGACCGAGCGAGGGCAGTGTAACGTCCTCAATTGACTACGCCGTACGGCTCATCGTTGTTATAGTAGCGCCGTGACCGGGAGATTGTCGTATGGATCCGATCGCGACAACGGAGAGCAGCGCCGTGACAGGAAGAGGCGGGCGTTGGCCCGACTTCGTCGGAGTCGGAGCTATCAAGGCTGGAACAACCTGGCTGCACACCTGCCTCGCAGAACACCCGGAAATCTTTGCGCCGCCGACGAAAGAGATCCAGTTCTTCAACGACCGCTTCGACATGGGGGAGAACTGGTACAAGGGTCTCTTCGCCGAGGCTCCGCCGGAGGCATGTTGCGGAGAATTTACACCGGGCTATATGCACGATGCCGTCGCTGTCGACCGGATGGGATCTCTTCCGGAGACATGCAAGTTCCTCGTCTGTTTGCGCAACCCTGCCGACCGGGCCTTCTCGCACTTCATGATGAATTTGAGGGACTCGGCGACGACCGAGTCGACAGAAAAACTGGGACTGTTCGCGAAGGTCGTTCGGGAGAACGACCATACGGTGATCCGGAACGGTTTCTATTCGCGCCAATTGGCTCCCTACTACGATCGATTCGGCAAGGAACGAATCCGGTGCGTTCTGTTCGATGATATCACGGAGCGTCCCTTCGACGTGCTCCGTACCGTCTATCTCTTTCTCGGCGTCGACCCGCTCTTTGTTCCGCCCAGCGCTCATCGTGTAATCAACCCCGCCGTTCGCTACCGGAGCGCGCGCCTGTTCCGATGGATGCGTTACGGTGTGCATGGGGCGGAGCGCAGCTTCCTGGCTCCGGTCATCTTGCGGATGAAGATCAACGGTGTCCGAGATCGCGTGCTGGCTTGGTGGCGCCGACCCCAATCGTCGTTGGCGATGGAATCAGGTACCCGGGACTACCTGGAATCCCTGTACGCATCCGCCAATCGGGATCTTGAGCATTTGACCGGCCTCGACCTATCCTGCTGGCGGACGCGCTAGTGAGGTTTTTGGACCCGCCGCGTCGATCAGCACATTGAGGGCCTGGCGGGACAGTCGCTCACGATCGAAGCGAGCCCGCGCCAAGGCCCCGGCGGCTACTCCGGCCCGTTGCGCCCGGGATGGATCCCGCAAGAACTCGGCGAGAATCCTGGCGGCGGCATCGAAGTCGTTCGGTGGCAGGACGGCGCCCAGCGAACACTCGCGGATCAGATCCGCCTGCCAACCTTCGTGATTGATGACCACGGCCCGAGCTGCAGCCAGCGTATCGAAGAACTTGTTGGCGGAATTGTTCCAGAGTGAGGGATGGTCAATCACCACCGAGGTGGCGACGCTAGCAGCGGCCAGGAGGTCCGGAATCTGTGTTTTTGGAAGCGAGGGTAATATCTCCAGGTTGACGCCGAGCACACCCAACTCTTTGGCTCTCGCGCGGATCGACTCGCCCTGCCGACCTTCCCCGACCAACAGGATCAGGGGCCGGGGGGCGACGTGTTGCATGCGCGCGGCCAATTCCACGAGATAGCCCACACCGTTGATATCCCCAAAAGTCCCTGCGTAAAGAACGATCGGCCGACCTCGCCACTCCGGGTGTTCAGCGAGGAACCTCTTCGCGTCACCACCCTGGAACAGGTCGAGATCGCAACTGTTCGGCACGACCGTGATCCGGTTCGGAGGGAACCCCCCGCGTACCACCCCGTCCGCCATCCCGGGCGAGAGAGCAATTACGCGGGACGAGTTTCGGTAGGCCCAGCGTTCGAGCTGGCGGGCGATCCGGATCAGGACGGGATTTCGAAGGACCCCGATCGCGATCGGGATTTCGGGCCACAGATCGCGAACCTCGAACACCAGCCGAACGCCAAGACGCGTCGATGCGAGGACACCCGGAAGCGCGATCGTCAGCGGTGTACTGGTGGCGAATACGACGTCCCCGCCAACCTTTGCTGCCCGAATCCCCGAGTGGACCGCGAAGCGAAGGAACGCCAGGATCCTCCCAGAGAATCCCATCGAGTTGCTGTAGGGCACGCAAAGTTCATGGACCGAGATTCCCTTCACGTCCCGCACGCGCCAACCGCGATACCTATCGCCGCCGACCTGCCGGGTCGTGATCATGGTGACCGAGTGTCCCCAACTGACCCAGCGTCGCGCGAATTCGTAGGAGCGCGTGCCGCCCATCTGATCCGGTGTGCGAAAGTGCTGGTGGAGATAGATGATCTTCATGGGTTCGCGCAGGCGGGAGTCCCTCCGGCGCTGCCTGGGAACTCCATCACGGACCGCCGAAGTTTAGGCCATACGAAGTGCGAGTGTAAACACCACGTGGAATGCCGCATCCGCCCCGAGGTTCACCTAGACCCTGGACGCACGGAGGATCACCAGATTGACTCCCAGACTCCCGGCGAAGTGTGTTGCCGCGGCGACCACCAGGGCGATGGCCGCTCCAAGAATCCCCATCCGCGGTACCCAATAGAGGCCCCCGGCGGTCAACGCCAGTGTGGATAGCAGCAACAGCGGAACCTGGATTCGTATCCAGCGGGTGACGATCATGGTGTATTCCGTGAATATCCTCAGGTAACCGATCCCAGCGGCCACCATGATCCAGATAAAGGCGAGGTTGTGGGCCGCGTACTCGGGCCCGTAGAGCGACTGCAGGATCCACGGTCCAGCGGCCCAGGCTAGTGCCACACCGGCGATGCCGAAGGCGCCTCCCACCGCAAGCATCCGGAAGTAGAGGTGGCGAAACGCCACGCCATCGTTTGCCAGGTGATGCCGGGAGAGTCGGGGAGCGACGCTTTGGCCCAGCGAGTGCATGAACCGGTTGCCGATAAGGATCACGTAGGCCAGAGCCGCGAATATCCCCAGGGCACGCTCACCCAAGAAGTCGTCGACGATGAACCTCGGAATGCTGGTCTGAAGCGACATCAACAGGCGTGCGATACCCAGCGGGGCGCCCAGGATCAAGATGCCGAAGATCGCGGACCGGGCGAAGGTCGGCCGTAGCGGCACGTCCGCCGCCTCCGTGGCCGTTTCCCGGTAGACCTGGCGGCAGATCGTTAGATCGAGGGCGATCAACAGAACCAGCCAGAGGATCGCAAGGCAAGCGGTGGCCACGACCAGACTACCCGTCGCTCGAAGGGCGATCCCGACCACCACGAGCGACAGTATCCCCTTGGCGATGAGGGCTATCGACACGCGGTCCATTCGCTCTTCTCGTTGGGGCAACCCGTACAGAACGTCGCTGACCGCCTCAAAGGCCTTGGCCGCCGCGAGCCAGAGGATGATCTGGCTCCGGGCGGTCGACGGATCCTCCCAGAACAGCGCGTACGCGACGATCAATCCGAACGCGATTGCCGACGAGGTCAGGCGGACGCCGAAGTAGTCGCCGAAGCGGTAGGTTTCTACCGCATCGGTCGTCTGGACGGCGCGGAGTTGAAGATTCGCGAACATGAACACCGGCGCCGTGATCGCAAGCGCGAAGGCGAACTGGCCGACCTGTTCGGGGCCGGAGAGCTTGGCAATGATCGCGATCAGACCCCACTGGCACAGCCCGTAAACCAGATTCCCTCCCAGGGTCCAGAGGAAGTTCAGACGCAGTCCCAGTGATCGCGCGGGTCGGTTCACAATGCCGCGGGCGACGGTGCCGCCGTGTCTTGCGCCGTGGCTGTTCGGTGGCTGCGGGGAATCAACGCCAGAAGCAGGAATATGAAAACCACGCGGTTGTCATAGAAGTCCCCGCTGATCTGGCTGAAAACCAACGCCAAGACCAGAGCGGCGACGCTGATACTGTCAAGTTGACGGCGGTTGCGCCAGAGAACTGTAAACCCGAGAGTGAGCACGGCAACAAGCAGGGCAACCCCGATCAGACCGCCATCGGTTAGGGCTTCCAGGAAAATGTTGTGTGGATAAGGTCCGAGGCCGGAAGCCGGAAACGCTGCGAGCCCAGACCCCATGATCCAATTCTGTCTTCCAAGTTCGATCGCATCGAAAAAACGGTCGCCGCGTCCAGACATGTAGTGTTGCTCGATCGACAGATCGATGACTCGATGCTGAAAACTCGCGGCCACTACTCTTCCGATTGGTGTGTACCAAAGGAGCACGACAGCGACGACTGTCGAAACAATCGCGAGCGCCACTAGGCGCGTCCATTTGACTCGTTCTACCAACAGGAAGGTCAGGAGCGAAGCCGCCATTGCGATTAGCGCACCGCGTGACCCCGACAACACCACGAGGAAGGCGGCGACTATCGCGCCCGAGATCCAGTACCACCTGGATCTGTGTCCTCGCCAGAAAAAAAGGCAGCCTAAGCACAAGAGCCCCATCATTCGCCCAAACGCGTTCGGACCTCCGGCCAGTACCGAGAGACGAAATCGGCCGGTGTCGGACAGCGCACCCAAAAGGCCCAGTCCTGCGAGGAGGGAGGTGACCCCAACCATCGAGCGCCATACAGCGTCCCGCATCCCGGCGGACGAAACTAAAAAGGTCGATCGGCTCAAGGCGATGATGGCGACCGCCGTAATCATCAATTCGTAGACTTTAACCAGCGCCAGGTTGCCGTCAATTGCCCAACTTGACGTCAACATCATGTACCCCAAGAACGTGAGCAGAAGCAGGACAAGAAGTCCGTATGCAGAAGGGGACAAGAGCCACGGTCTTCGTCGGCCGACCGAAGGGAGCGCGATGACAATCACGAACAGTAACAGCAACCAGAACCGTACCTCGAGAAACGGGGCGCGGTCGGCACCGGTCATCAGGCGTGTTGGACTCCACCGTCCGGTCAAGACGAATAGAGCGACAAGAAGCCCGATCAAGTGGTACAGGTTCAGCCTAGTTAGGCCGGGCCGCGATGTGGTTGCCGAAAACGTCGTCTGCTGTGCCGGAGTGTCCATTCTTACGATACTCAAGGAAAACTGCTCACGGTCCGACGGACCACCGCGCCCACGACCTGTACTCCACGGTGTCGGGCCATCGTCACAAAAAACTCCATCAGGATCGTCAAGCAACCGATTCTAGCGGACTTGGCTAGACGGGACACCGTCTGGGGGGCCGTCACAGTCGGAACGACGATCATGCACCACTGGCAGAAGCCTCAGATGGGATTGCCGCACAAGAAGATGCCTACCCACGAGAGGGCGGAATCGATGCCACGGGCTGTAGATGGCGAACGGGCGGCCTTCGGAGGTCTCGTGGTGTCGGGATCATCGCCACGCCGATCATTGTCGCGGTCAGGACCGCAATCGCGGGAATTCTCAGTCCAAAATCGGTGAGGCTGTGGACGGCGACCGCTAGAATCGCCGACCCCGAGGCCACCCGGACCACGGAGAGCACGGGATCAAGTGACGGCAACGACGCATTCCGGATCGACACCAAAAAGACCACGATCGCGACCGCAAGAAGCGTGAACCCCCCTTCGATCCCGAACTGGAGCCATTCATTGTGAGCGTGGAGCCAGAATCGTTGGATCGAGGGGGGCCGATACAGTGGGAAAGCCTCGCCGAAGGTACCAATGCCAGTTCCCAGAGGGAAGAAGTCGGGGATCATCTGGGCCGAGGCAAGCCACACGGTGAGCCTGTCCCCCAGTTCCGGGACAACGGAGTCCCCGTCCAAGAACCGCTCTGCGGGGGCACGAACCTCTTGCCACAACAAGAAGAGCGTCGGGAGAAGCAGGACGAGGAGAATCGCCAATGCTCGCTTGCGAGAACCCGAGCGCGCAAACAGGAATCCGATTCCTGCGATGCTGGCAACGAGGCCACTACGGGAGTAGGACAGCAGGACCCCGGCCCAGATCAGCGCAGCCGCGACCGAGCCTCCGGCCACGGACAACCCAGCCGGAGTCGCCAAGCTCAGCAGGGTGTTCCGTAGGCTGTTGCCTGGCGTGAATTTCCGGATACCGACCAAGACGAGCCCTACCGCAAACGGAAGTGACATCGCCAGATAGACCGCAAAATGATTCCGATTAATGAACGTACCGCTGGCCTCGTCGAAGAAATACTCTTTCTCATAGCCGAAGATGTGCTGGTGACCGGACAGGTATTCTACAGCGCCGTACGTGGCCTGAAGTGCTCCCGCTGCGGCGATGACTGCACAAAGGAGCCTCAGTTCTCCTGGACGCCTGAAGGCCAAAAAAGTCGCCAGAGCAATCACAGCATAGGCAGTAAACCGAAGAACGGCATTCAGCGTGAGGACCGGTGACACACTGATCGGAGCCCATCCAACCATGCCCTCTCCGAGAAACGGCTGGATGCTCGATCTCAGTTCCGTGGCTCGCGGTGCGATTACTGCTGCCCAGCTGGCGGGAAGGGGCACTAGTTGGCATGCTCCGAGCACCAACACGAGGCCAGCGCACCAAGCAAGCAGGACCAGCGAGCGTGGAAACGCGAAGGGGATCTTCAGGAGAATCCAGCAGGAGAGAACGCCGAGAAGTACGGAGTGAAGCTGGAGCGCCACGACGGCCACCGGTCGGGCGCTTCCGAAGGGGAGCGGGACCCAAAGCAGGAGCGCGATCAGTCCGCAGCGCAGGAAGAAACGGCCAAGCTCATGCGACGCCGAGAGTGATTCATCCACCGCCACGTCCGACCATCATGCACTTCGTCTACCCTTGCCCAGGCGAAGTATCACTCGGGGAAGACTCCGCTTGCTGGGATTCGAGGAGTCTTGATCGTGCTTGTAGTAGGCGCGATAGTATCCTCCGGCCCGCTCTGGCACCGCATTGAGGACGACGCCGGTCACTCTGGCGCGAGCTTGCTTCAGCCGTCCCGCCCCGGCCGAGAGAGACTCTCGGGAGGTCTTGCCGGCGCGGACTACGACGATGGCTGCATCGGTGCGAGTCGCAAGGATAACGCTGTCCGGGACCTGCACGATCGGAGGAGAGTCGAGTATGACGTGTTCGTATTCTTTGCTCTCCTGAAACTGCTCGAGCATGACCCGCATCGACGTGCTTTCCAGGAGTTCGGACGGATTCGGCGGAACCGGACCGCTCGGGAGAAAACTCAGGCCAGGAACCACGGTGTCCCGAACTACGTCTCCGAGATCGGCGTTCCCTGTCAAGACGTTGGAGAGTCCCGCCGAATCTTTCGCCCCGAATGTGCGCCCGAGTGTCGGACGTCGGAGGTCGCCATCGATGAGAAGCACGCGGCGCCCCATCTGTGAAAGGACGACCGCGAGATTCATCGATACTGTCGATTTTCCATCTCCCGGTTCAGACGACGTAACGACGATCGATCGCGGGGGGTGATCCGGAGACGCTAGTTGAATCGACGTGCGTAGATTCTTGAACGCCTCTCCGACCAGTGACCTCGGGTCATCGTGACTCGCCAGTCCGCGGCGATCGTTGCCGGTGGGGTCGGCCCTGGAAACACCTTCGTTTCTGATCACACCGAGCGGCAAGATCTGCGGAATCTGAGCAAAGACCGGCAACCCGGTGATTCGCTGGACATCCTGCTCGGACTCTACCGTGTTGTCCAGGTGGTCAACGG
>Ga0316197_10003048_pt1 | contig 11912 bp, 9 predicted proteins | sample OudBiesiAoxic_MG_FD_204939 | JGI IMG/M metagenome (GOLD analysis project Ga0316197, IMG submission 204939) | Coastal sediment microbial communities from Oude Bieten Haven, Netherlands - site A oxic | ecosystem: Environmental > Aquatic > Marine > Coastal > Sediment | place: Netherlands...
GATATCCAGGCGATCCTCGACCAGCAGACCGATGCCTGGGGTATCAAGGTCTCCAACGTCGAAATCAAACACGTCGATCTGGACGAATCGATGATCCGGGCAATTGCCAGGCAGGCCGAGGCGGAACGAGAGCGTCGGGCGAAGGTGATCCACGCCGAGGGCGAACTGCAGGCCTCGGAGAAGCTGCTGGCCGCCACCGAGGTGCTTACCCGCAACCCGGTCAGCATCCAGCTGCGTTACCTGCAGACCCTCAGCGAGGTGTCGAACTCGAAGGGTTCGACCGTGGTGTTCCCATTTCCGGTCGAGATGGTCGAGTTGTTCAAGCGGGCGGAAAAAGAGCGATAAGCGGGGGCGGTCCCGGACCGGCAACGCGCAGGGCCTCCCGATCATCCCGAATCCACCTTCCCGACAGGCACAGTCTGGAGCAGCGGTTCGAGTGCCGACCACACGTTGTCGAGAATACGCGGCTGTGCCGCGACACCCGGGTGGATACCGTCCGGCTGCATCAGTTCACGCGTCTCGGCGACGCCTTCGAGAAAGAAGGGCACCAACGCCACCTGCTCCTCGCGTGCCAATTCCAGGTAGACGCGGTGGAACTTCTCGCCGAAGGCCCTGCCATAATTCATCGGCAATCTAACACCGAGCAACAGAATGCTGGCGCCAGCGTCCCGTCCCTCTTCGATCATGCCACGCAGATTGCTGAGGGTCTGTTCCGGCGCGAGACCGCGCAGGCCGTCGTTACCGCCCAGCGCGATGATCAAGACCGCCGGGCGTTCGCGCTCCAGCGTGGCAGGCAGGCGCGAGAGACCGCCGCGCGTGGTGTCGCCGGTAATGCTCGCGTTGACTACCTCGTAGTCCAGGCCCTGCCTGCGCAGTCGTTGCTGTAGCAGAGCCACCCAACCGCGCTGCTTTTCGATACCGTAGGCCGCGCTGAGGCTGTCACCGACCACCACGATCTTGGGCGCCGCGCTCGCACACAGCGGAAAAGACACAACAAGCAGAAAAATGGCAATACAGGCAAAGGTTCGCATAGGGGCTGAGCAACTGGGAAAAAGGGTCAGGATGTCGGACGGCCGCGTTCTCGACATCCTGTCGGCGATCGACATGCAGGTCAATGCCGGCGAGGTCGCGGCGATCCTCGGCCCGTCCGGTTCCGGCAAATCCACCCTGCTGGGCCTGCTCGCTGGCTTGGACCAGCCGACCGCGGGGCGGGTTTCACTGCTTGACCGGGATCTGTCTACCATGGATGAGGATGCCCGTGCGGCGTTGCGTGCGGGTCGCGTCGGCTTCGTGTTCCAGTCGTTTCAGCTTCTGCCCGGCATGACCGCGCTGGAGAACGTCGCGCTGCCGTTGCAGATCGGGCGCAAGCCAGGCGCCCGGAGCCAGGCGGAAACCCTGCTGCGCGAGGTTGGTCTAGGCGAGCGTCTGTCCCACCTGCCGAGGCAGCTTTCCGGTGGCGAGCAGCAGCGAGTCGCGCTGGCACGTGCGTTTGCCGGGGATCCTGAGGTGTTGTTTGCTGATGAACCGACTGGAAATCTCGACGCTGAGAGTGGCCAGCGGGTGATCGAATTGCTGTTCCGGCTGCGCGATCGGGTCGGCAGCACGCTGCTGCTGGTCACCCATGATCAGCAGCTCGCTGCGCGCTGCGACCGCGTGCTGCGCCTCGAAGCCGGCCGGCTGCAGGGCGACTCGTGAGCGGAGGCTGGTCGTCGTTCCTACATTGGCGCGCCGCGCTACGCGACCCCGGCCTGCGCCTGCTCGCAGCAGCCGTGCTGGTGGCGGTGGCAGCCCTCAGTTCGGTGGCCTTCTTTGCCGATCGGGTGGAGCGCGCACTGCTGCTGCAGGGGGCGGCGCTGCTGGCCGCCGACCTCGTGGCGGAACAGGGCGAACCGATACCGCAGGAGTGGCTTGAGCAGGCGGAAAGCCTGGGTCTCAACCGCGCCCGGGGTATCACTTTCCCCAGCGTTATCATCGCCAACGAACGACCGTTGCTGGTGCAGGTCAAGGCGGTCGAGGTCCCGTATCCGCTGCGTGGCCAGTTGTTGGTGGAAACCCCGGCGGGCCCGGCCGACCGGCCCCCCGGCGTCGGCGAGGCCTGGCTGGAGGGGCGTTTGCGCGACCGCCTCGGTGCGACGATCGGCCAGACCCGCGTCGAGATTGGTGAGCTGGATCTGGAAGCGGCCGGTGTACTGGTCGACGAACCGGATCGCGGCGGAAACCTCTTTCAGCTGGCGCCGCGTCTGATGATCAACTTCGCAGATGCCGAGCGCAGCGGCCTGCTCGGTCCGGCCAGCCGGGTCAAATATCGTCTATTGCTTGCCGGAGATCCTGGCCAGGTGCAGCGTATGCGCAGCTGGCTGACCGCCCGTATGTCGCCCGATGGCGGCCTGGTCGATGTCGAAAATGCCCGTCCCGAGTTGCGTACCGCGCTCGAGCGCGCCCGGCGTTTTCTCAGTCTGGCCGCACTTTGCTCCAGCCTGCTGGCCGGCGTCGCGATCCTGCTGGCCACCCGGCGCTATGTGGATCGCGCCCTCGATGGTGCGGCGGTTTTGCGCACGCTCGGTATGAGCGGCATGGCGGTGCTGCGCTGGCATCTCGGTCAATTGTTGGCGGTCGTGAGTGTCGCGACCGCTATCGGCAGTGTTGCCGGTCTGCTCGGGCAGCAGGCGCTGGTGACGCTGCTCGGCGACTGGTTCGGCAGCGTGTTGCCGCCGCCCGGCCCACGCCCGCTGCTGGTCGGCCTGCTGTTCGGGCTCAGTTTGGCGCTGGGGTTCGCGTTACCGACACTGCTGCGGATTGGGCAGGTCCCGCCGCTGCGCGTGTTGCGGCGCGAGATGGAAGCGCCGGGCGTTGCGAGCTGGCTGATCTGGCTGCTGGCCGCGGCGGTGTTCTTTGGCCTGATGTTCTGGCAGGTGCGCGACCTGCGCCTGGCCGGTGGCATGGCACTGGCGCTGCTCGCTGCACTGGTCGTGCTGATGTCGGCCGGTTGGCTGCTCCTGCGCCTGCTGGCCCCGCTGCGTCGGGCCGGCGGTTCGGCTGCGATGGGGCTGGCGGCGTTGGTGCGCTACCCGCATCTGACGCTGCTGCAGCTCAGCGGCTTTGGGCTCGGCATCACGCTGTTGCTGCTGCTCACCGTGGTGCGTGTCGACATCATCGACACCTGGCAGGGCAGTCTGCCGGAAACTGCGCCGAACCACTTCCTGATTAACCTGCAGCCCGAGGAGCGCGCCCGGTTTGCCGATTTGCTACAGATGCGTCAGGTGCCGAATTCCGGACTTCACGCGACGACCCGCGCCCGTCTGATCGCCATCGGTGCCCGTAAGGTGGAACCGGGGTCGTACGCCAATCTGCGCGCCCGCCGCCTCGCCGCGCGCGAATTCAACCTCGGCTTCAGTGCGACCATGCAGGGCGACAACCGCATTCAGCAGGGGCGCTGGTGGGATCGGCCTGACGACGCGGCTGTGCAGCAATTCTCGGTGGAAGAGGGGATCGCCGAGTCCCTCGGTATCCAGTTGGGTGATGACCTGACCTTCGAGGTCGCCGGTCAGACAGTCACCGCGCCGGTAACCAGCCTTCGATCCGTGGCCTGGGACTCGTTCAACGTGAACTTCTTCGTCGTCGGAACGCCTGGGATGGCCGCCGACCTGCCGGTTACCTATCTCAGCAGCTTCTTCCTGGATCAGGACACCGAGGGGGTGACCCTGGACGTGGTGAGGGAGTTTCCGGCTGTGTCGGTGATCGACGTGCGGCCGCTGCTGCGCCAGGTCCGCGAGATCATGGAGCGCGGCGCCCTGGCGGTCGAAATGGTATTTTTATTCACTCTTGTCGCGGCTGGGCTGGTCACCGTTGCCGCCGCGCAGGTGAGCCGTGACGAACGCGCCCGTGAGGTCGCGGTGATGCGCACGCTAGGCGCATCGCGACGGCGACTGCTTGGCGCGGTGTTGGCGGAGTTCGGCCTGCTCGGCCTGCTCGGCGGCGTGCTGGCGGCACTGTTGGCGAGTGTCAGCGGCTACCTGATTGCGGTACAGCTGTTCGATCTGCCCGGCCGTATCAGTCCAACCACCTGGTGGCTCGGGGTCGTGGTTGGCACCCTGGTGGTGGCCCTGGTCGGCTGGCTCGCCACCCGGCGCCTGCTCCGCGTGCCGCCGATGCAGGTGTTCAATTCGGGTTGAGTCAGATCGATGCGGCCCATGGTCCGGTTTTGTACGCAGGCCATGGGCCGTTGCGCCTGGGCGAGTCGCCGGCTGGCCGCGCATCGATGTGGATGCTTGACTGCGAATGGCAGCGACCTGGGCACTTGCGCCCGGCGCGTTCGATCGATGACCCGTCGTGAATCCGTCCGTGGAGGTTCGACGCCGCCTCCCTGCGGCAGATGCCCTCGGATCGAACACGCCGGACCGCCTGCCAAAACGCGTTGTCTCGTTGAGCAGCTGCCATTGTGCTTAACTCAGAATATCGATCACAGTCGCAGGGGGCATGGGGTGTTCACGGCCGAAGGTTTCGGCACATTGATCAGCGGCCGTGTGTCCGGTGTGGGCTGCATACCGCCCCGGCTATCCGTGCAGGCATTGGACCCTGGGAGCCCCGGACGGTGATCGTGGAGTGCCTTGCCCGGCGCATCATGGCGCCTTTTCAGGGGGTGCTGCAGATCATCCGCGTTGGCGCCGGCGAGGCCGAGAGCGTCGACGGGGTGAACTGGGTGCTGTACGCGGCACACCCCGACATTCTCGCCCATTCGGGTTTGTCCGAGGTTCGTTTTGGTACCTGGTCTGCCGGCCAGGGGCTGCGGCGCGCGATGGTGCGCGGGACGGCGGCCGGCGGGCTGATCGAGCGCATCGGTCAACCGCTGATCGGCGCCCTGCAGGCCTTCGCCGAGCAGGCGCCGTTTCCACTGCACGACCGGCTCGAATACTGGCTGGTTGATGTCCATACCCGTGAACCGCTGGTGCTGATCGACAGCCTGCTGCCGGACGAGGCGGTGCCGCCGGCCGAACCCGCCAACTGGTTGCCCGGCAAGGCCGCGCACGACGAGTTCGCGGGCCTCGACGAGCTCGAGGACATGATCGCCGAGCGGGCAGGCAGGCGTCCCGAGGCGGCCTGGTTCGAACGCGATGCCGCTGGTGGTGGGCGCGATGCCGAAGGGACCGGCTACCCGGCGACCCATTTTCCCCGACTCTTACTGACCACACAGTGGCCCGAGCGGCGCCAGCGCCGTCTGGCGAGGGCCTTCATCGACTGGTGGGCCCCCGCTCTGCTGCAGTTGCAGCACCTCGACGACGCTGAGCGCGGCATACTGGAACGCGCGGCCGCGCACCGCGCCCCGGTGCTCGCACGATTGTTTCGCCTGTATCCCAAAACCATGGACGAAAGCCTGATCCGGGTGGCCCGCGTACAGGCGCGCATGCAGGCAACCAAGACCCATGCCGCGCACTACGAGGAACCCTTCCTTTGGATGGAGTAGCAGCCGCGGGGCGGCGCAGGCTGATACTGGTGAGCGGCGATCAGCATTGGGGTGAGCGGTGGCTCCTGGGGCAACTGGACGAGGCCGACCTGGCCGCGACGCTGTGGATCGCCGAGGTCGCACCGGCCGGGGTCCAGGCGACCCGGTCGGCGCGGGTCACCCAGTGCCTTGGCAGTGAGCACCGCCTGCTGGTGTGCAACGCCCATCAAGGGTTTCATCCGGACGCCTTCGCGGCCGCGGCCGGTACGCTGCGCGGTGGCGGCGATTGCGTGCTGCTGATGCCGCCGCTGGAGACCTGGTCCAGCTTTGCCGATCCGGACAAGGCGCGGTTCGCGGCCTATCCGCGCGCGCTGACCGACATGAACGGCGGCTTCGCCGCACGTCTGCTGCGCTGCTGGCGTGGGCATCCGGCCATCCAAACGGTCACCCCGGGCTCGCTGCTCAGGGTCCGCCTGGCGCCGCCGGCGGCCGGCACCTTTCAGCCGACCGAAGGACAGTGGGCCGCCGTGTCGGCCGTGGAGCGGGTAGCGCATGGACACGCGCGGCGGCCGCTGCTGCTGACGGCCGATCGCGGGCGCGGCAAATCCACCGTGCTCGGCATTGCGGCGGCGCGCCTGTTGATCGGCGGATTGCCGCGGATCACGGTGGTCGCGCCGCACCGTGCTGCGGCCGAGACCCTTTTTCGTCATGCGCTGGCCGAGGCGGGTATCGAGCCGCGCGCGCCCAGCGATGTCCGCGTTGCCGGCGGTATGCTGCGTTTCCGGCTGCCCGCGGAATGTATCGACGATGCCGCCGGCGCGCCGGGGCTGGTGTTGGTCGACGAGGCCGCAGCGATACCGGTGGGCGTACTCCAGCGGTTGCTGGAGGTCGGAAATCGTCTGGTATTCGCCAGCACCGTGCACGGTTACGAAGGCAGCGGGCGTGGGTTCGATATCCGTTTCCGCGCCGTGCTGAACGAACGCATGCCGCAGTGGCGAGGCCTGCACCTGTCCGAACCGCTGCGCTGGGCCCCCGACGACCCGCTGGAGGCAGCGCTGAACCGCGGCTTTCTGATGGACGTTGAGTTGACCGTGCCACCGGCTCATTCGGCGCTGTCCATCCAACGGGTCGAGCCTGCGGTGTTGGCCGGGCAGGAATCGCTGCTGCGCTCTGCGTTCGCGCTGCTGGTCAATGCGCATTACCAGACGCGCCCCTCGGACCTGCGCCAACTCCTCGACAACCCGGATGTGCACCTGTGGTTGGCCCGTCGTGGCGAAGTTGTCGTTGGCGTACTGCTCTGCTGCGCCGAAGGGGGATTCGGCCCCGAAATGGCGGGACAGGTGCTATCCGGGCGACGCCGCCCACGTGGCCACCTGCTGCCGCAGTCGCTCGCCGTGCATGCCGGCCTCGACGAGGTGTTGGGACAGCGGGTGTTGCGCGTGCAGCGTATCGCAGTGCACCCGCAGGTGCGCCGCCAGGGTCTTGGACGGGGCCTGTTGGAGGCCTGCGCCGCCTGGGCTGGCGAGCATCAGTTCGACCTGCTGGGTTGTGCGTTTGCGGCCGATTCGCTGCTGCTGGGATTCTGGTGTGCGCTGCACTTCGCTGCGGCGAGGCTTGGCACCCGGGTCGACCCGGCGAGTGCCGCACACTCACTGTTTATGCTCCGTGGTCTGAGTGCGCGCGGCAGCAAATTGGCCGACAGTGCGAGGCAGCAGTTCCTGGCCGGCCTGCCCTGGTCCCTGGCGGCCAGCCTGAGCGAAATAGACAGCCACCTCGCGGTACTCCTGTTGCACGGCCGGCTGTGCGATGACCTGCGTTTGAGCGCCGCCGAACGGCAGGGGTTGGCGCGCGTCGCGTCTGGTGCCCGGCAGCCGGCCACTGCCGAGTCCGCCCTTTGGAAGGCGCTTGTCCAGCTTGCCGCTCAGGGTCGTGCGGCGTCGGGGCAGCTTGACCCGCTGCTTGCCCGGTGGCTCCAGCAACGCACATCCGACAGGGTATGCCGGACTTATGGGCTGGACGGTCGACGCGCGCTCGAAGGCCGCCTGCGCGAGTTGCTGCTGGAACATCAGATGTCTCTGGTGTACGGCGGTTGACGGGCCCGGGTGCGCGACATAAATTCGCGCTCAAGCACAACCCTCTAGGAGGTTCATATGTTGAAGGCCGGAAATATGGCACCCGATTTCGTCCTGCCCGATGCCGACATGCAAATGACCGATTCTGCGAGCCTCGGCGGCAGCCCTTATGTGATCTACTTCTATCCGAAAGATGACACGCCGGGTTGCACGATGGAAGGCATCGAGTTCACCGAACTGATGAGTGACTTCGAGGCGCTTGGCGTCGCGGTTATCGGCGTCAGCAAGGATACCTGCGTCAGCCATGCCGCGTTCCGCGACAAGTATGGCCTCAGTATTCACCTGCTGGCGGATGTCGAGGGACAGTTGTGCGATGCCTACGGCGTCTGGCAGGAAAAGGAAAAAAACGGGGAAAAGAAGATGGGCATCGTACGCTCGACCTTCATCGTCGACCTGGAGGGCCGGATTCGCCATGCCATTTACGACGTGAAGCCGAAGGGGCATGCGGAACAGGTGCTGGAGCTGGTCCGTTCCTTATGAACCTAGGCCTTCATGGCTTGTCTTGCTCCAGCAGTTTCTTCATGCCCTTGATGACGATATCGGCGTAGCTGATGATGCCGATCACCTCGCGGGCTTCCACCACGGCCGCACGGTTGAGCCGGTAACGCTCGAACATGCGGGCGCAATAGCGGATGTCCATGGCCGGGTCGATCCCGATCATGGGCTTGTTCATGATCTCGTAGACATTCACCCGCTCCGGTGCACGATTGCGCGCCAGCACATTGGTGGCGATGTCCTCCAGCTCGACGATGCCGTATTCGTCGTCCTCGTTGCGGCGGCGCACGATCAGCGCCTTGGTGTCCATATGCCTCATGTCGCGCAGTGCGTCGGCCACGGTGGCCAGGCCGTCGACGATATCGAAATCGACTTTCATTACGTCGCGTACGCGTACCAATTCGGATTCGGTCATAGCTCTTCCTCTACGATTTCATGGAGTTTCGCGACCTGTCCGGTGACACCGACCGCGTCCTCGACATCGATCTGGATCGCGATACCGGAACCGGTTTTGGCGTCGAACTCGCCGGCGCGCTCGATTTCCTCGAGGATCTGTCGCGCCAGATGCTCCTCGACCATGAACAGGATCATATCGCGCTGTGTGTCGAGTGACAGGCCGAAAAAGGTCTTGGGCTCGATCAGGCCTTCGCCGCGGGCATTGTTGATGACCGTGGCGCCCGTCGCCCCGGCATGGCGTGCGGCCTTGAGCACGGCATCGGTTTTGTCGTCATTGACAAAGGCAATCAGGAGTTTGAAATGCATGAATGAGGCTCCTCAGTTCGATCTGCTGGCTCGTTTCGCACGCCATTCGGAAAGTTGTGCATAGGCCATGACGGTCATAATCGGAAACAGGCTGGCGAAGGCGATCAGGCCAAAGCCGTCCAGAAGCGGACTGCGGCCCGGTACGGTGCTGGCGAGCCCGAGGCCGAGTGCTGCGACCAGTGGAACTGTTACTGTCGAGGTTGTAACCCCACCGGAGTCATAGGCCAGCGCGATAATCAGGCGCGGGGCGAAAAAGGTCTGAATCACGACCACGATATAGCCGGCGACGATATACCAGTGCAGCGGAGTGCCGCTGACGATGCGATAGGTGCCCAGCGCGATACCGATGGCAACACCGATCGCGACCGCCACGCGCAACCCCATGACACCTATGCTGCCAGCCGAAACCTGGTGCGCCTTCAATGCCACGGCCAGCAGCGAAGGCTCGGCGATGGTGGTCGAGAATCCAATCGCAAAGGCGAACAGGTATATCCACTGGTAATCCCACCAATCGGCAGGGGCCGAAAGATCGGTGCCTCCGGCGATGAACGCCGGATCGGTAAGTTGCGCCGCCATCAGTTTTCCGAGTGGAAACAGGGCCAATTCCAGCCCCTCGAGAAAGAAGGCGAGGCCTAACAGCACGAACGCGAAGCCGGCCAGCGTGCGGCCCAGATGCGGGATCGGCTGACGCAGCACCAGCAGCTGGAATCCGAAGATGATCGCGGCGATCGGCACAACGTCGGCAACCGTCGCGAACAAGGTGTGGACCAGTTCGCCCAGCTTGCCGGGGAGTGAGACCAGGAGACCCTTGACCGGGCCGACGAACCAGTCGAGTAGCTCCCCCATCGGGCCGAACACCGCAAACATCCAGCCTTCGATTTGGTGGACCGCACTGCGAAACATGACACCGAACGGACCGTCGAGCTTCTGGGCGTTGTCGCCAACGCCGAAGATACCGTAACCCATCACGAAGATCATCGGTGTCAGAGAGGCGAACGCGATCAGGCCGAAGCCGTCGATCATCGGATGGCGCCCCTTGATCGAGGACGCCAGGCCGACGCCGAGCGCGGTCACCAGCGGTACCGTGATGGTCGACGTCGTCACGCCACCGGAATCGTAGGCGATCCCGATGATCTCCGGTGGTGCAAACATGGTCATTACGATGACACCGATGTAGCCGGTGATGATCAGATACTGGATCGGCCAGCCGCGGATGATTCGCAGCACCCCGATCAGGATTGCAAAACCGACCGACAGCGCGACGGTGACTCTCAGCCCGTCGGCGTAATCCGCCTTGGACTCCACATCGTTCAGAATCATCTGACCGGCAGCCGCGACTTCGGCGGCCTCCGCGGCGACCGCGATCAACGCCGGTTCCGCCACCGTGGTGCCGAATCCCAGCGCGAAGGCGAACAGCAACAGCCAGGTCAGCGAGCCCTTCCGGGCAAACGCATGGGCCATGTTCTCGCCGATCGGAAACAGACCCATCTCCAGGCCGCGTACGAACAGGGCGAGCCCGATCACGACGAACAGGGAGCCGAGCAGAATCTCGCTGAGGTTGGGGATCGGCTGCTGTAAAACCAACAACTGGAAAAACGCGATGACGACCATGATCGGCAGCAGATCACGGGTACTGGACAGCAAGGGTGCTGCGAGTTGTTTTAGTTTTTCCACTGCCTGCACTGTGCCAAATCTGTTGGCCGGCCGCCAGCGTTGCCTGGCTGCTCCGCTAGTGGTCCATGCGGGAAGTTCTGTAATGCCCAGAGTCCCGCTGTTGGGTCAATGCGATGTCCCGGATCAGGGGCCGTGGCTGCAACTTTGGCGGCTGCATCCCGGCGTACTCGACCCGCGGGACGCCTTGAATCCGTCCGTAGAGGCTCGGCTGTCGCCTCGCTGCGGCAGACGCCCGTGCACAGATCACGGCGGAATGCCGTTCAATGTTTGCTCGTTCGTTAGGCTATCGCCATCGGATCGGGCCATTGGCGACCCGGGAGCGGCGCCTGGCCGGGATTGATCGGTCCGCCGGGGATTCTCTTCGACGGCACCAGGAGCTAAGGTGCTTATATGTCGCTGCGGCTGCGTATCCTGCTGTTTCTCTTCCTGTTCGGCCTGGTGCCGCTGATGCTGGCGGTGGTGATCAACCTACCGCTGGTGCTGGAACGGGTGGATTTATTCTATCGGCACGCCTTCCTGCAGAACCTGCGGGCCGATTTCAGCGACCTGGATCAACACCTGGCCAGCCGTGATGCCAGCGTTCGCCTGCTGGCCAAGTTACCGGAGCCAGGCGCCCTGATGGGTGGCGACGAGGACCAGGACGAGGCAGAGATCGACCTGGCGCGCGCCCGCTACACCCAATGGATCAACCGGATTCTGGGGGACGAGCGCGATATCACCGAGATACTTTTCCTGGACGAGGAAGGCGTAGAGCGCTTCTGGCTCGAGCGTGACAGGGCTACCTCCGAATGGCGGCCGACCACTCGCCGCCTGCGCGGGGTGCCGCCGGATCAGGTCGCCCTGTTGCTGTCCGGCCGTCTGCACAATGTCGTCCTCAGCCCGCTGCGCATCGACCTGAAAGCCGGCGACCCGGCCCGCGTGTTCACTCTCCAGCTTCTCAGTCCTATCGCCTCAGCGATACCCGGTGACCCCCCGATCGGCGTCGTTGCAATCACGCTCGATATCGCCGGCCTGGTCCGGCGTGACAGCACGACGCTTTGGGTACACGACGACGGCCGCTATCTGCGCCTGCCGGATCTGCCGGGGCCCGCGGGTGATGCATTCCTTGACTACCCTGGCCTGGCCGACGATTTCCGGGCCAACCGCGTTGTGCTGTGGGAACGCGGGGGCGACCGCGTGATCTGGGTCCCGATGTTCCGCACCCTGGGCGGCCGCACGCTCTGGGTCGGGCGACCGGTCGACGACCAGCCCCTACAGATGTTTCGCACCGAGATCGTCATGCGCGTCTTGTTGATCATACTCGGCCTGGTAGTGCTGCAGTTTATCGTCGCGCGCTGGATCACTCGCCGCGCGGAGCGCATCGGGCATGACCTGACCCAGGGCGTGCAGAAGACACTCGAATCCGACCA
>Ga0316197_10003049_pt1 | contig 11909 bp, 11 predicted proteins | sample OudBiesiAoxic_MG_FD_204939 | JGI IMG/M metagenome (GOLD analysis project Ga0316197, IMG submission 204939) | Coastal sediment microbial communities from Oude Bieten Haven, Netherlands - site A oxic | ecosystem: Environmental > Aquatic > Marine > Coastal > Sediment | place: Netherlands...
TTCACTCAATAATCCAGCAATAATTTGCTTTTTTCCATTTGATAAGTCATTTCGTTTTCTTTTTGCCATAAAAAATAGCCTCCTTTAGTAATATTATTACCACAGGAAGCTAATTCTTCATATTTTACTTGCAGATTTTTTTGGATAGTTCCTAGAAATCATTTTTTTTCAAATTTATTGTCTTTAATTATATTTATTTTTTTAAATAGTAATTATAAAGAGTTCTTACTATTTGTCCAGTTCCACCATGAGCATAATAACCATATGGTGTATCTGTAGATGATGTTCCTGCGATATCAAGATGCATCCAAGGAGTTTCTCCTACAAATTCCTCTATAAACATTCCTGCAGTTATGCTTCCACCAAATTTCCCACCTGTATTTTTAAAATCTGCTATTTTAGATTTATAAAGTTCCTTATATTCAGGGAAATTAGGTAGTCTCCATACTCTCTCTCCTACTTTCTCAGAAGCCCTTTCTAAATTTTTATACATCTCATCGTTATTTGATAACACACCTGTTGTTGTCATTCCTAGAGCTACTAATACTGCTCCTGTAAGTGTAGCTACATCTATCACTTCTTTTACATTTTCATGATTGATTATATAATGTACTGCATCGATAAGTGTCAATCTTCCTTCAGCATCTGTGTTATCAACTTCTATAGTTTTCCCACCCATAGATCCAATAATATCTCCCGGTCTATAAGCATTTCCTCCAATTGAATTTTCACACGCAGCAATTACAGTTACTATATTTTTCTTTACTTTCATTCTAGAAAGAGCACACATAGCTCCTATAACAGTAGCAGCTCCTCCCATATCTGTTTTCATATTAGACATCCCTGTACTAGGTTTCAGTGATAATCCACCTGTATCATATGTTAATCCTTTTCCTACCAATCCATTGATATCTTTAGGATTGGTAGGATCTCCTAGGTATCTCATAACTATAAACTTAGGTCTTTTTTCAGCAGCTCTAGCTACAGATAAAAATGCTTCCATCTTTAATTCTGTTATCTTTTTTTCATCAAATATTTCTACCTCAAACTCATATTTTTTTCCTAATATCTTAACCTCATGGGCTAAACTCTCAGGAAAAATAACATTTGCAGGTTCATTTACAAGGTTTCTAGTTAACATTACAGACTCAGCTAGTACAATTCCCTCACAGATAGCATCGGTCTCTTCCTCTACAAAGATATCAAAATTAGATTCCTTTTTTTCTTTTTTATTTGTTTTATATTTGTCAAAGTCATATTTAGCATAGTGTACAGCTTCTACAACTTGGGTAACTTCTACACCATGAGTTCCTATTAAAATCTCTCCATCTAAATCTTTAAGTTCTTTATAAAAAGCTTCTATTACATCATAAGGTTTTAATTTTTCTCTTTTTCCGAGACCAATATAAGTTATAGTAACTAATTTACCTTTATGGATCAGTTCACAGTTAATAGACGTTTTCTTTTTACCTATAAACTCTTTTTTTTCAATTAATTTTTCTAAAACTATCTTTTCTTCGTCACTTAATCCGTCATAAACCTTTACTTCACCTTCAAATTTAGGAATCACATATGCATCATAGATCCTGTTAAAACCCTTAACTAATTTAATATTCATAATCTCCTCCAGTTTAAATTTTTTCTAATACTAGTATAGTATATCTAAACTATATAATCAAATAAAATTGTAATCGTTATAAAAATATTATCTTAATTTTCAATAGATATAAGCTATTATTGAATATTAAACATAGAAATATCTATTTTATATTAAAAAATATGCTATTTTATTGATATATTTTAATTAGAAAAAGCCCTAGCCTTTTATACTAGAGCTTTGAATCTAATTATTATTAATTTTTTCTTCTATAGCTTTTATCACAAATGAATTGAATAATAATGAATTTTCTAATGAAAAACTTATTCCTTCTAAGTTTAATTTCATCTCTTTTAAAATTCCAGGAATATCTTTTATTACATGTGACCCATTAGATAAAAAATAAGGGATTACTATAATTTCTCTAAATCCTTCAACATACATAGTTTGTATAACATCTTCTAACTTTGGAGGAGCTAGAGTCAAATTAGCACCTCTTATATCTCTTCCTGTCTTTTTAATCAAAATTCCAATTAACTCTTTAAATTTTTCATTTACTTCTAAGACTCTACTCCCATGTGTTACTACTACAATTCCTCTCATACTAAATAATCACCTACTTTATTCCAGGATATTTTATACCAGACCAATATACATTATTTTTCATAACAGAATGTTCAGGTAGAACTACACCTTTTAAAGCCCATTTTTTAAACTCCATAAATCCTGTTCTATCTACTATATACCCTATATGTTCTTTTGGCAAGCTCCTATCAATAAATTCATCAACATAATCATAAGTATTTTTAATTATCTTTATAATACTGGCTTCATCGGTCCATATAATCCAATCTTCACCTAAACGAGGATTTCTTTTTCCTGTCCTTCCCATTATAGCTAATCTATAGTATTTTTTAGGATCTCTAGTCCATGCAGATGTAGGGCAATTTAAAACGCATTCTCCACAACCTATGCATCTATCATGGTCTCTTTGAGGTTTATAGTTAACCATCTTTATAGCTCCTGTAGATAATCCTTTACATTTTTTTTCACATCTCCCACAAGATATACATTTTGATAGATCAAATATAGGTAATGCCATTCCTATTATTCCAAAATCATTACTTCTTACTTTTTGACAGTCATTTGGACAGCCTGTAAAAGCAACTTTAAAGTGAAAGTCATGAGGAAATATTGCTTTTTCTATTTTTTTTGCAAATTCAGTAGTATTATATTGACCTTTTAAACATACTTTATTTCCAATACAAGCAACTATATTTCTTGTCCCAGAAGCAGGATAACCTGCATTAGCATCTACATGGTTTATCTCTAATTTATCCATTAGAGGAGCTACCATAAGATTTACATTATCGATGTCTTCCCATTTAATTCCAAGTATTTCAAATCCTTGCCTGGTAGTCAAATGAATCCTTCCATCTCCATAAGTATTTGCTATTTTAGAAACTATGTCTATTAAATCTCCTGTTATTTCGCCTCCAGGGACTCTTACTCTTAAAGCAGTTACGTCTCTATCTTTACTCACTCTATAGGCATTTTTTTTTATTTTTTTTATATTAATATCCAAAGTTATCTCCCCCTTAATCTAAAAGTTTTTTCCCTTTTATATAATTAAATACTGGACCTTCTAAACATACATATGTTTCATCTATTTTACAATGACCACACTTTCCTACAGCACATGACATTTTTCTTTCAAATGATAACCATATTTTTTCTTCTGGTACTCCATGTTTTTCAAACTCCATTGCTGCAAACTTCATCATTATAGGAGGGCCTACTATTACCACTTCTAAATCATTTATATCTGTTAGATCTAATTTATCAACATGTTGTGTTACAAGTCCTTCACTGATTCCTAAATCACAAGCATCCCCTTCACATAATTTATCTACAGTAAGCACTAAATTATTTTCTTTTTGCCAATCTGCAATATCATCTTCAAAAAGGATGCAGTTCGTGTCTTTAAATCCTAAAATAAGTTCCATCTTTTTAACAGATTTAAATTTTTTATGAACTGCATTAATCATAGATCTTACAGGCCCACATCCAGATCCTCCTGCTACAATCACTAGATGCTTATCTTTATATTTTTCATCAAATGGAAATCCATTTCCATAGGGTCCTCTCAGAAATAATGTATCTCCAGCTTTTAAATAGAATAAAATATCTGTAACTTTCCCTACTTTTCGAATTAAAAATTCAATCCATCCTTCTTCTATATTAAAATCTGTTACTGAGATGGGAGCTTCTCCTACTTTAGGAATAGATATTTGAATAAACTGACCATAGTTGATTTCCTCTGTTTTATCAAATTCTACCTTAAAAAGCCATTCTATGTTTGTTGCTTTTTTAATACTTAAAATTTTATAAGGTTTTGGCATATAAATATTATTCATTTTCTCCTCCTAATTCTGCTATAAGTTTTTTAATACAATTTGAGAAAGAAATATGTTCAGGACATGCATCATCACATCTTCCACAACCTGTACACATATGATATCCAAATCTTTTTTTAAAATCTCCAATCTTATGCATAGTTTTAAATCTCATCCTATCCCCATGTTTTTTTCTAAATTCATGACCTCCTGCCATATCTGTAAAGCCATCTACATGGCATGACGCCCAGACTCTTTTTCTTTCACCAGTATTTTCATTTTCTGTATAAAATATATCTTGTGTAGTCGTGCATGTACAAGTTGGACAGACAAAATTACATTTACCACAAGCTACACATCTTTTATCATATTCTCTCCATAATTTTAAATCTATTACATCTTCTAAATTTATTTCATTTGGAATATTTAATTCAATTTTATTTTCAGTTACTGTATCTATTTTAAATTTTTTTTCTTCTCCATTAAAAATATCTTTTAATTCTTCATCTAAAATTTCCAATTCTACTTCACTATCTCTAATATTTATTCCCATGCTATAATTTTCAGGAATATTAGTTCCCATGCTTACACAGAAACAACTATCAAAACCTGTTTTACATCCTACTACTACAAATTTTATCTTTTCTCTTCTTTGAGCATAGTAAATATCAGAGAATTTATTTTTTAAATAAATTTCATCAAATCTTTTAACACTATGAAGATCACAAGATTTCAAAAATATTAAAGTATCTTTTTCTTCTATATCTGGCTCTTTATATTCTTTTTCTGTAAAATAAAACATAGTTTCATTTTGTGGTAATAATATTTCTTTTGGTGAGAAGTCTGATTTTTTATCAAATACCATCTCTTCTATAGTTGATACCTCAGCGTATCTCACTAAATCTGTATCAGAAGTTCTCCCTGCAAATGGAAAAAGTTTAGGTCCATATATCTTGTATTTTTTTCCCAATTTTTTTAAACTTTCATTAAAACTAATATTATTCATTGAAATTTTCAAATTCATCCCTCCAATTTATGTTTTTATAAAAAACTATTTAGATTTTCTTCCCATATACCAATATACTAATCCTATGGCTCCTCCACCTACTAGGTTGCCTAAAGTTACCCAAAGCATATTGTGTCCATATCCAGCTAAGGATACATCTGGTCCATGGTCAAGTAATAGACCAGCAGTAAATATAGACATGTTTGCTATACTATGCTCATATCCAGATGTAATAAATGCAAATAGACACCAAAATACCATTATTAATTTTCCTGATTCACTTTTCATCTTAATATAAGCCAAGACAGCTAAACAAACTAAGATATTACATAAAACACCTTTAAAAAATAGAGATGTAGGAGTTCCAGACATCTTCGCCTTTGAAAGGACAAGAATAAATTCACCTGCTTTCCCTTTAGGAGCACCACTAAATACATATAACATCCCTACAATAGTAGATCCTACTAAGTTTCCTATATAACTTGTTCCCCATACTTTTAGAGTATCCTTTAAAGAAATTTTTTTATTTGCAAGTCCTGCAGCCATGATCATATTATTTCCTGTAAATAACTCAGATCCAATAACTAAAACTAGACTCAATGCAATCCCGAATCCTAAACCTATAAATATTTTAAACTGTGGCCCAATTCCTTTAGTTAATCCACCAATGGTCATAATAAGAAATATCCCTAAACCTACATAGAGCCCCGCCATAATAGATGCTACAAAATATTTTCCCTTACTTTCTTCTATAAGTTTCTTTTTTCCTAGCGCCGCATTAGAAAGTTTTTCCAGTGTTTCTGCATACATATTGTTCCCCCCCTAAAACATAATATTTTTCTTAATAGTGACTGTTAGAAATATTTTTAGAAAAATAAACTTCTATCTATATAAAATATAGGCTTTGATCTTCAATCTATATTAAAATATTTTTTTCACTATATATTACTAATACTATATATTACTAATATAGTCTAACAAAATATATATAAAAATAACGTGATGAGCATCACGTTATTTTACTTTCTATAAAATTGTCTTAATTCCTTTCTTTTTATAAAAACTCTTTTATCAATCCATTTAATATAACCATATCCCTCTAATTTTTTTAATTCTCTAGATATACTTTCCCTTGTACTACCTAACATATCGGCTAAATAAGTTATACTTATTTTAAATTCTAACCCTATCCAACAATCATTTTTACAAGATACACAACTATTATTTTCTATTTTACACATTACTCCATAATCCTTTGATAATTTCCATAATTTAGAAGCTACTTTTTTATCTAAACTGATAGGAACCGTGTTTTTTAACTGTCTATAAAGCCTTCTAACTTTTCTTCCAGAAGATTGTATGACTCGATATGTTAATCTGAAATCTTTTTCCATTACCTTTTTAAAGTCTTTTGCAAGATATTCTAAGATCGTCGCATCTTCAAAAACTTCAACATTTATACTTGCAGGGAGATCATCAAAAATTACTTCATTTATAATTTCTCCATCTCCCAGTATATACATTATTTTTTTATGTGCCTTTTGAGTATATTTATGAACACTTACCCTCCCAGAAACTATTATATATATTTTTTCAACTTTATCTTTTTCAAAAAAAATAAATTCACCTTTTTTATATTTTTTTATTTTAAAAGTTTTTTTTAAAAGTTCTAATGTTTCTGAGTCTAAATCTTTAAATATTAATAATTCTTCTATCTTCATGGACTGCCTCCATAATATTTAAACCTTATTTATCTAAGGTTTCCTCAACCTGTTTTTTTAGTTTTAAGGCTCTTTTAGGGTCTCCTTCATCTGTAGAAATCGCTACATGAAAATCATTTCCTCTATGAATAGCACAGAATCTTACATTTAAATCTTCCTTAGTTGTTATATTATTAACTAAAATATTTTTAGAATCTCCTAATATATATATTTTTTTATTTAACTCTTTGTCACCTGTTGCACCTATAACTAAAAATCTATTTTCAATATCATTATCTTTAAATTTTCTAAGGGTTAAATTAATTTTCTTTTCTTCTATCAATTTAAAAATTTTTTCTTCTTTTATTTCTGGTGTAATAACCTCTATTCGAGCACCATAATTTAAAAGATTTTTTATTTTTCTATAAGCTATCTTTCCTCCTCCTACTATCAATATATCTTTATTAAATAAATCTATACAAATTGGAAAATATTTTTTCATTTTTACTCCTTATAGTGGATAAACACAAGATAATAATATTAAAAAATTATTTATTTTGAAATTTCAATAAAAGCTTTCTCCATTACAGATAAAATTTCATTTAAGATCTCCTCACTATGAGTAATACCCATAAAATGTGCTTCAAATTTAGAAGGAGGAACTACTACTCCATTTTCTAACATAACGTTAAAGTATTTAGAATATTTACTTGTATCACTAGCCATCACGTCTTCTAACGTTTCTACTTTTATTAAATCTGTAAAGAATATTGTGAATAAAGATCCTACTTTATTTACACAGACTGGTACATTGTATTTCTTAGATAATTTATATATTCCTTCAACAATATAATCCACTTTTCTTTCTAATTCTGTATAGATAGATGGAGTATTTTTTAATATCATTAAAGTTTCTAATCCAGCAGTAACTGATATAGGATTTCCAGATAATGTTCCCGCATGATATACGTTACCTACAGGGGCAATCATATCCATTATTTCTTTCTTCCCACCAAATGCTCCAACTGGATATCCTCCACCAATTATTTTCCCTAATGTTGTTAAATCTGGAGTAATACCATAATGTTGTTGTGCCCCTCCAGTTGCAATTCTAAATCCACTTATAACTTCATCAAATATCAATAGTGTATTATATTCTGTACATAATTTACGCAATCCTTCTAAATATTCCTTTTTAGTTTCTATTAAACCCATATTTGCTGGAATGGGTTCAACTATAATACAAGCTATCTCTTCTTTTTTTATAAGTTCTTTGACTTTTTTTAAATTACCAAATGGTAAAGTCAATGTATCTTTTAAAACTCCTTCTGTAAGACCATTACTATCTTGGTAACCTTCAGTCAATAGCCCTGATCCTGCTGCAACTAACAAAGAATCTGAATGCCCATGATAACAACCTTCAAATTTCAATATTTTATTTTTTTTTGTATATGCACGAGCTACCCTTACTGCTGCCATCGTAGCTTCGGTTCCTGATGTAGTTAGTCTCACTTTTTCAATAGAAGGAACCATAGAAATAATAAGTTCTGCTAACTCTACTTCTTTTTTAGTAGGTAATCCAAATGAACAACCATCTAATAGAGCTTCTTGAACAGCTTTTATAACCCTTTCGTCATTATGACCTAATATCATAGGTCCCCATGATTGAATAAAATCTATATATTTATTTCCATCTTCATCAATAACATGAGCTTTATTTGCTGATTTTATAAAGATAGGAAATTCTTTTTCTACCGATTTAAATGCTCTAACTGGACTATTTACTCCTCCTGGAATTATACTAACTGCTTTTTTAAATATATCTTTAGAATTTTTGTAATTCATAATTTATCTCCCTTTATTTTTTTTAGCCACCAAATTTTATTAATTGGTGGCTAATTTTTTTATTTGTCTTCTCTTAGATACCTAGCTATATCTTTTGCAAAATATGTAATAATTATATTTGCTCCAGCTCTTTTTAGTGCATATGTTTTTTCCATAACTATATTTTTTTCATCAATCCAACCATTTAATGAACCTGCTTTTATCATTGAGTATTCTCCACTTACACTATATGCAACAATTGGAACTTCAAATGTATCTTTTATTTTTTTTATTACATCTAGATATGATAAAGCTGGTTTTACAATAACAATATCAGCTCCCTCCTCAATATCTGATCTAACTTCTGATATAGCATCTATACTAAATCGATAATCCATTTGGTATTGTTTTCTATCTCCATATGCAGGTGCAGAATTTGCAGCTTCTCTAAATGGCCCATAAAATGATGATGCATATTTTACACTATAGCTCATAATAGCTAATTCTTCAAATCCATTCTCATCTAAAATTTCCCTTATTGCCTTTATTCTACCATCCATCATATCCGAAGGAGCTACTATATCTGCGCCTGCCTTAGCATGAGATAAAGCTATTTTTGCCATGTATTCAATAGTTATATCATTTATAACTCCAGATTCATCTATGATACCACAGTGCCCATGAGAAGTATATTCACACATACAAACATCTGTAATAACTAACATATTGGGAGAATGTCTTTTTATATGCTTAATTCCTTCTTGGACAATCCCAATATCGTTATATGCTTCTTTTCCAAAACTATCTTTTTCTAAGGGGATTCCAAATAATAATACTGAATTAATTCCTAATTCATTCAATATATTTAGTTCTTCATCTAACATATCTAATGATAATCTATATTGCCCAGGCATAGAAGAAATTTCAGTTTTTATCCCTGTTCCTTCTTCTAAAAATAATGGATATACTAAATCATCAACACTTATATATACATCTCTTACTAATTTTCTAATCCCCGTTGTTTTTCTTAAATTTCTATGTCTTTTAAACATTCTTTTTACCCCTTTTTATAAGTTAGTGTAATAATTTATGATCTCTGTTAACAAACCTTTTGCTGTAGCTGTTTTAGCTTCTATATCTACTTTTAAACCATATTTTTCAAGGCTTTTTGTTGTCATCTTCCCTATAGATGCTATCTTTGTATTTAAATTGTGTTTTTTATTTTCTAAACTTTCTATATATGCTTCCACAGTTGATGAACTTAAAAAAGTTATTAAGTCTACATTTTTTATTTTATTACTTATATCATTTATTATAACTTTTTCTGTTTTAAATATTCTAGTCGCCATAAAATCTCTATTAAACTTTTTAGCCCATTCTTCTGTTTTTATTGGTGAAATATCTGATGTTATAAATAATATTTTATCTCCATTTTTTGTAAAATTAACACTCTCTTCAGCTAACTTTTCACCCAAATACTCTTTAGGCATAAAATCAGGCTTGATTTTATATTTTAATAGTTCTTCATAAGTTTTCATTCCTACAACACCTATTTTTTTATTTCCTAATGCACGAACATCATCTAATTTTTCAAAGAAAATTCTTACACCATTTTGGCTATTAAAGAGTATTACTTTAGCTTTTTCTATTTCTAGCTTAATATCTAAAGGCTCTATATTTATAAGGGGTAGAATTGTAGCTTCCCCACCTAATTTTTCTATCTCGTGAGCAAATTTAACAGATTTATTATAATCTCTAGTTACTACAATATTTTTTCCAAATAACGGCATTTTTTCAAACCAATTAAATTCAGATCTTAGATTTACTACTTCTCCTATAATTATAATTGCAGGTGGAACTACTTTTTGTTCCTTTGCTATTTTAGTTATAGTTTCTAATGTTCCTTCTACTACCCTTTGCTTACTTGTGCTACCTTTTTCTATTATAGCTACAGAAGTTGTAGCGGATTTTCCATATTTAATAAGATCACTAGTTATCAAACCTAAATTTTTAATCCCCATTAAAAATACTAAAGTTCCTTCTAATTTAGCTATAGCATCAAAATTATGCCAAGTTCCTTCTTTAGAAGTATGTCCTGTAAATACATGAAATGAACGAGCCACATTTCTATGAGTCACAGGTATTCCAGAATAAGACGGTACCGATATAGAAGATGTAATTCCTGGAACTACTTCAAATTTTATACAAGCTTCATTTAAAGCCAATATTTCCTCTCCTCCACGACCAAATACAAAAGGATCTCCTCCTTTTAATCTAGTAACTGTCTTACCTTCCTTTGCTTTTTTTACTATAGTTTTATTTATCTCATCTTGAATAACTCCACCTTCAGTATTTCCTTTTCCTAAATATATTAATTCGCATTCTTTTTGAGCTAAAGATAAGATTTGAGGGTTTACCAGTCGATCATAGACAATACAATCCGCTTCTTCTACACATCTTTTTCCCTTTAACGTTAATAATTCTAAGTCTCCAGGGCCTGCTCCAACTATATAAACTTTACCCATTTATCTGCCCCCTAATCATTTCTGCTAATTTTACTGCTAGTTCTTTCCCATTTTTTTTATTTCCAAATACTTCATCTTTATATATATTATTTTCATGGGAATACATTCCCTGTATCTTAATGTTTTCACCCTCTATAGTAGCATGACATCCCATAGGAGTAGTACATCCACCACCAAATATCTTAGAAAATTCCCTCTCTGCATCAATAGTTAAAACAGTTTCTTTATGATTTATTTTATTTAATAATTTTAATGTAAATTCATCATCTTCTCTACATTGAATACACAACGCCCCTTGAGCTGGTGCTGGCATTATTTTATCTACATCAAATATTTCAGTAGCTAGTTCTTTTAATCCAACTCTCTTTAATCCTGCATAAGCAAGTATTATCCCATCAAAATTTTCATTTTTTAATTTTTCTATCCTAGTATGAATATTTCCACGAATAGGTTCTATTATTAAATCAGGCCTTAAACTTTTAATGCTTTCTACACGTCTCAAACTACTAGTTCCTATTACTGAACCTGCTGGAAGTTCATCTAAAGTAAGACCTGAATTAGTAATGATAATATCTCTATTATCTTCCCTCGTAGGAATAGCTCCTATTGTAAGTCCAACTGGAGAAACTGCAGGCATATCTTTCATAGAATGTACAGCCAAGTGAATATCTCCATCTAAAAGTGCTCGTTCAATCTCTTTTACAAACATATCCTTTAATGATTTATTATCTTTATTCCAATTAGTTCTTTGATCTTTATCTCCACTAGTAATAATTTTTTTAATTTCAACTTCTAAATTATCACAGCTATCTAACAACATTTTTTTGGTTAACTCTGCTTGAGCTACAGCTAAAATACTTG
>Ga0316197_10003050_pt1 | contig 11908 bp, 9 predicted proteins | sample OudBiesiAoxic_MG_FD_204939 | JGI IMG/M metagenome (GOLD analysis project Ga0316197, IMG submission 204939) | Coastal sediment microbial communities from Oude Bieten Haven, Netherlands - site A oxic | ecosystem: Environmental > Aquatic > Marine > Coastal > Sediment | place: Netherlands...
CAAAGTTGGAGATCGGCGGCTCGAGCATTCCCCGCGCCGCCTCGGCGATGGCGGCCCTGGTCTCGGTTGCGGTCGGTGCCCGAGCTCCTGTGAAGTCGAACTCGCACCAGCGGTGGCGTGGGGGGAAGGGCTTGAACGTCGAACCTCTGGCTCGTTCGAGGTCCTCCATGGAGATGGGATACAGCGTTGACTCCCGATCTGCGATCAGCACTCGGCGGGAAGCCGCGTCGTACCCGGCGACCACAACAACGTGGCCACCGAAGTGGTAGTCGTCCGGCAGGTCGTCGAAATACGGAAGGAAACCCATGTCGACGTAGACGAGGACCGGCTCACCGGCCTCGAGAAGGGAGACCAAGGTCTGCTCTGCCTTGCGGGCACTCGAGGTCGTCCGATACTCGGTAACCACCCCGGTGCGACGCCCTGCCGTCACCTCGAGCCCTTCGTCCTTTGGCCCCCCGGCGTTGGCACGCCCACCGTAGAACGGGGGCGCCCCCTTCTGGTGCCAATACATGAACCCGACGCCGGCCCCAAGCCCAAGCAGCAGGTCCTCACTCACCGGATGTCCGCGCGTTTCGTAGATGTGGCGCATCGACCCGGTCACACAGTGCAGCGTCTCGAGACTCTGGAACCCTGCCACTGACTCGATCGGTGCGTCGGCGCTCATCATCAACTCCTTGGGCAAGACAGACAAGACAGAGCTGCGTGCTCTCGCCAAGTTACCGCGCCGGTGCTGCCACTGCCTCTGCTTGAATGGCCGTCGACCACTCGGAGGACGAGACCCCTGATGACGTTCGCCATTCCGAAGATGTTCCGGCTCCTGCCGCTCGCCGCGCTATTGGCAATGCTGATGCTGTCGGCATGTAGCGGCGGCGACAACTCGAGCAACATCACGCTCCCCAGCACCACCGAAGGCACCGAGACCACCGAGGCGCCCGAAACCACCCAAGCACCGGAGACCACCGAGGCGCCCGAAACGACCGACGCCCCCGCGACCACAAGCGCGGCCGCTGCCACGACCGCCGCTCCCGAGGACGGCGAATCCGACAACGACCTCACCCTCGTGTTCATCGTCGGCGGGATCCTGTTGATCATCCTGATCGTCGCCCTGGTGGCAGGCCGCAGCAGCCAGGAAACCAACATCACCTCTGCGGCTCCCCCAGCCCCGGCGCCCCCGGCCTCACCGTGGACTGAGGCGGCGCGCTCCGCCTACGCCAACACTCGTTGGTGCGCGGATCACATCACGGAGCAACTTGCGATTTGGCGAGGCAACACAATGGTCGACGGTGACCAATCCGCCACCGACCCGGCAGCGGCGACCAACGCCGAGACGTGGTCACAACTCGGCGGCAGGATGTCGGCGGCCACGAATTCGCTCTATTCGCTCGAGGGCGCGGTGCCGGCCGCATCACAACCCATCGTGCGCGGCGTGGTTGACTCACTCAACAATGTGCGCTCCGCTGCCGACGAATTGGCCAAGAGCCAGGTCGACGTCCGCCACCTCGAGGATGGGCGCCATAGCATCGAGGGCAGCGTGCAGGCCCAACTTGCCACAGCCAAGGCCCGCCGCACTGAGGCCGTCGACGACCTCAATGGGAAGCGCCACAGTCTCGATACCGCGCTGGGCAATCTCGATGCGCTCGGCAATGCACCGGGGCCGACCGCTACCTGAGGATCACACTGCGGTAGTAGACGAGCAGGAATGCCGGGATGGCGACCAGTGCCGCCCCAATGAGCGAGAGCGCGGCGAAGCCCCATGCCTCGAGGAGGAACCCCGACGAGAGGCTGGCGGCGGCTCCAGAAGTCCACACCATTGCGTCGGCTACTCCCTGAAGCCGCACCCGCTGGGCCGTCGGGGCATGCTCTGTGAGGTAAGCGCTCCCGGCCACAAACCCGAAGTTCCAGCCCAAGCCCAGCAGGAAGAGCGCAGCCACCAGAAGCACGGTGTCGTCTCCGCCTACCGCGGCCGCCATCACCGCCGACACCACCAGCACGACCTGGCCGGTGACCATGACGGGAAGCCGGCCGAACCGATCTGCGAACCATCCGGTGAGCGGAGAGACGGCAAACATGCCGAGCGTGTGAGCCCCGATCACCAGTCCGACGATGCCGAGCCCATCTCCGGCTCGCCGGATATACACGGGAGTCATCGTCATGATCAGCACCATCACCACCTGCCCGATGATCAGGGCCACGATGGCATAACGCACCGTAGGCAACCGGAGCAACGAGCCGACCGCGCCGGCAGCATCCACTTCGTCTTGGGTCGCCTCGTCGACAAACGAAAGCGGGTCGGGCCGCAGTCCGAAGAAGGCGACGATCGCCGCCAGAGCGGCTGCGGCCGCCCCCAGGAGGACTGGTCCGGCAAGGCCGGCGAGACCCAAGTCCTCGGCCAGCCGTTCGGTTGGCTCGAGCAACAGAGGACCCAGGACGGCGCCGATCGTTCCTGCCCACACCACAATGCTGATGGCAAATGAGCGTTGCTGCGGCGGGGAGACGTCGGCGGCGGCGTAGCGGGAAAGCCGGTCTCCGGCGTTGCCGAAGCCGAAGGCGAACATGCCGACCACGAAGAGGGCGAACGAATCGAGCCCAATGGCGGCGGCAGCTATCAAGGCACCGGCGGCGGCGAGGCCCATCCCGCCGGATATGCCGGCCCGCCTGCCTTGGCGGGCCATCAAGGCCGCAATCGGTGCGGTCCCGATGGCCACGCCGATCGTCGCCGTCGCGGACGGGAGCCCTGCCAGCGACGCGGACCCAAGCAGGTCTTCGGCGATCAGAGATCCGACGGTGATGGTGGCGATGAATCCGGTGTGGGCCAACCCGGTACCGGCGAAGAGCACGCCAATCAGGCGACGTCGAACTGATGGCGGGGCCGGCGGCACCGCACGAGTGTACGGACGGCCAGGCCGGTTTCGCCAGTGATCCCGGCCCGTGTGGACACGGCCCGTGTGGACCCGGCCCGTGTGGACACAGGGGGCGCGACCGGCGAACCTTGGGCTGGCTCGATGGATGTCAGAAGGGAACGTCGTGGCGGACTTGCACAATGGACGGGTCGACCTGCCTGCCGGCACGTCGGCGTCACAGCTTTTCCATCGGATCTTGTCTGCCGCCGTCGACGAGTTCCCAGATGATCTGACCGATGCCGGACTACCCGATACCGCGAACGACTTCCGGGTGAGTTATGCCGACGCCGTTCCACGGTTCGAGGCAGCCCGGATCGCCTCGAAGCGGCGCACCGCCATCGCGAGATATCTCGCGGCAGAAAGCCGCCGTTCGTTTGTATGGGTGGATGGCGATGAGGCGTCGCCATTGGCGGAGACGATGGCCGCGCCACAACCGCCGCTCGAGGTGGAGTCCATTGCGTTCTCTGGAACGGGCGGGTGGACACCACAGCTGCCGGCCGGCAACGGTGCCGCCGTCCACGACGGCGCGACCGTCCACGACGGCGCGACCGTGCGCGACGGGGCCATCGAGGACTACATCGCCGGTCTCGTCGGACGTTCGTCGGCGACGGCCGGTGTCGCAGAGTCGGTGGCCTGGCTGCTGTCTGACGGCCTCAACGCCGGCGGCGCGCTCGACCTGAGCGATCGCCGCATCGTCCTGCTCGGCGGTGCTGCCGAACTGGCACCGGCGACCGCTTGGCTGGCAGCAGGCGCTCGGGTGCTTTGGATCGACGTGGCTGCACCGCCGGCCCAACTCCGCCGCAGCGGAGCCGGAGGGCGTCTTTCCTGGGCAGCCGGTGGCGCCGACCTCCTCACCCAGCCACAGCAAATCGCCGCAACGATCATCGAGTTCGCCGCAGGCGGACCCGTCGACGTCGGGCTCTACGCCTATGCGCCGGGCAAGGCGAGAGAGTGGCGCCTCACCGCAGCGATGAACGCGATTGTCGACGCCCTCCCACCAGGCGTCGTCGGCACCGTGACACTGCTCGTGTCACCAACGACTCCGGGCCAACTCACGGTCCAAGAACTGGAGAGCGAGGAGCAGCGACGGTACGAGCGGCCGGCCTGGCAGCACACGTTTGATCGCCTCAGACTGCTCGGATCGGGCTCCGGGCATGTCACCGTAGGCGATGTCGCCGTGAGCCGTTCCGTCGTCTCGATTCAGGGCGGCGGCTACCAGGCCGCCCAGTATCTCGAGAAGATGATGGCGGCTGAAACATGGGCAACCTGGGGACCACCCCTGGCGGCAGTTACCCAGCCGCGGCACGTTTCGGCCAACATTGCTGGGGTCTCCAAGACTCGGTCGCTCCAGCACCCCGTCTTCGATGCCGCATTCGGCGGGGCAACCGCGTTCGAGGTCGAGACCTTCCCCCCTGCGGTGACCTGTGCGCTCAACGCCATGCTCACCGCACGGGATTGGCTCGACCCGGCTGCGGTCGGGAGTAGTGCGGCTGGGTTCGCCACCGAAGCCGACCGCGCCGCGGCGCTGCTCACCTCGGCTCGGGTGCACGGCGGCCTCTATGTCCTCCCCTACCCCGCCGACCAGACCCTCCGGGTTTCCGCGGCGATCGGAGCGGCGCGCCATCCCAGCCGCATCCCGGCGATGATCCGCCGCGGCCGCGGCTGATCCCGATCCGTGGCCGACTTGCTCGTCGCCGCCCGCCGCCTGGCCTACCGCGCCGCCCACGGAGTTCGATCGCTGTACTGGCGCTTGCGACGGCCGACCACTGTCGGCGTCCGCATCGCCGTGGTGTCAGCAGACGGCGAGGTGGTGGTGGTCCGCCACTCGTATGGGCCGCCATCGCTCTACTTCCCGGGCGGAAGAGTCGACCGCGGCGAGACCTGCGCCGAAGCTGCCGTACGGGAGCTGGCTGAGGAGACGGCGATCCGACCTGCCCGCGGAGAGACAAGCCTGCGCCTCTTCGGCGTCTACACGAACCGCCGCGGCGGCCTCACCACCCACATCATCCTGTTCGAGCTCCCTGCCTGCGAGTGGCAGCACTCGGACCTCGATGACGCCCGCCACGGGGCCGAGATCACCGAAGTCACCTTGGTTGCCATGATCGCCCCACCTGCCGATGTGTCTCGGGCTACCCGGCAGCGTCTGGCTGAGTTGGCCGACGGCGACCAGGCCGGGTTCATCTGGTAGCCGGCAAGACGATGTCAGCCGTCCGGCGAGGTGGGGTACACGGTGGTCCCGTCCGGCAAACGTATCGCCTCAACCAGTCGTTCCCCGGCCCCAACCACGGCGCCGGGCCAGACCACGCTGCGTTCTACTTCGCCCTCGATTGTGGCCGAGGGAGCGACAACGCTGGCGCCACCAGACCACGTCATGTTGGCCGCCCAGTAGTCCCGGGGGGTGCCGCAGTCGATGAAGCAACCCTCGAGGGGGACGAGGTCGAGGGATCCCTCGACCTCGGCGCGACTCCAACAGAGCTCGTACAGCCCACCGGGGTCGGCGGACAACGTGCTCGCCCACCGCCAGGGAAGCAGTGAGGAGCCGGCGAAGCGCCACAGCCCGGCGAAGTCGGCCTGTGCCGGATCAAAGACCACGCCGAGCCGAACCCGACGGCCGTCCCAGCCGTCGTGGAGGCGCTCGAGCGACCCTGCATACCAGGCGTCGGCATTGGTGATCAAAGCCGGGCGGCCATCGAGCCAGCCGCGCAGGTTGCCGATCGCACCTGCGGTACCGAGCGGCCGTTCCGCCTCGATCGAAACGTGAACCTCGCGCCGCGCCAGGTGAGCCTCCAGCAGGTCACGGCCGTGGTGGACGTTGACGGCGATGTCACCGACCCCGGCAACACGATCGAGAGCGTGGTCGATGAGTGGGCGGTTCCCTACCGGACACAGGGCCTTCGGCAGATGGTCGGTGAGCGGCCGCAACCGGGTCCCGAGCCCGGCCGCCAGCACGATGGCCGTCAGATCCTCGCTCGAGGTCGTCATCGTATCCCGGCCCGGCGCGGGTGAGCCACGGCGTCAGTCAGCCGATGTGACGACGCTGGATTCCGAGGCAGGTCGACCATGACCTGTTGCTCGACGCGGTCGAGATCGACGGTGAGCGCATCAAACGCATCGATGGCGTCATCGACTCGGCCACTCTCGCCCGCAGCGACAACCCGGCCGGCGAGGTGGACCGGTGACCAACGCCAGGCAATAGCCTGTGCCAACTGGGCCGTGTCCTGATCACGCTCGGCGATCACTTCCATCCGATTTTGGGGATCGGTCTCCACGATGTGTTCCGCCAGTCGCCATGCCATATCGCGAGCCGTCCGGATGCCGAGGCGCATAAAGGCCTCGTCGGCTCCCAGACCGAGGCGGTCGAACCACGCCATGCGGGGCGATACGGCTCCGAGGTTGTTCTGGAGATCGTCGACCATCTGAAACAGGATCTCGTTGATCCGCAGGAAATCGGCGTAGACGGTCGGCAGGTGGTCGGGCACAACGTCGGCCGTGGCAATCCCAAGATCGAGGTTGATGTGCGCATTCATCCCCAGCAGGAGATGCTGCAAGATCATGCGTCGCCGCGATGCCTCCGAATACTCGAAGGCGAGTCGCCAGCTTTCTGTCGTCTCGGCTCCGTCCCGGTAGCTGCGGTAGGCGTCGATGTATCGGTCGGCGAACACGACGGCGAGATGCTCCATCCGCACGTCGTCGGAGAAGAACCCGCCGTCGCGAACCGTGTCCCTGATCTCGCAAGTGACCGAGCGGTACATCGAGGCAAACAGCCCGGTACCACTCCCCCGCTGCCTGGCATCGCCGACGATGGCCGTCAGATCGTCGACCACATCGTCGAGTGTTCGCCCCTCCTGCATGTCCGGGACCCTACCCAATCACGGAGCGACAATCCGCTCCTCGAGTTGAACGAACTCGGGTGTGGGCATCAGCCCCAGTTCGGCGAGAAGGCGCTCGCACTCGCGCAGCGCACGCAACGCCTCGACTCTCCTCCCCTCACGGGCAAGCCCATCTGCCAGTAGGTACCAGAGTCGCTCGTGATACGGATGCTCAACAACCTCTCCCTGCAAGATGCTGACTGCCTCGGCCACGCGACCAACGGCGAGATCCGCTTCGAGCTGCACCTCGCCGGCGGTGAGCCGCAGGTCCTCCAGTCGTCGGACTTCGAGCGCGGCATACTCGGCATCGGCCAGGTCACCGTAGGGAGCGCCGCGCCACAGCATCAATGCCTCCCGGGTGAGAGTGCGGGCTCGATCTGGGTCGACACCCAAGCACGATGTCGCCTCGCGAACCGTTCGCTCGAACACGCAGGCGTCGATCTGATCACAGTCGGCACTGAGCAGGTAGCCATCACCCATGTGCGGGATCGCTCCTTCGCCGAGGAGACCGCGCAGCTTCGAGACATGTGACTGGAGGGTGGACGCGGCAGTCCGTGGCGGTTCTTCACCCCAGACGACATCGATGAGCTGCTCAGCGCCGACCACGTGGTTGGCGGAAACCACCAGCGCGGCCAGAAGGGCGCGGGTGCGGTGCCCCTTGACTTCCTCGAGGCCACCTGGACGACGGACGGCGATGGGCCCAAGCACCGCAATCTCAACGGATGCCGACTCGATGTGCCCTTCGCTGGCGGAGGTCATTTCCCCCTCCTTCTGCATTCAGTCTCCCCGACACGCGCTACCGGTTCCAGAGGAGGAATACCCCAGTGGCCCTCCAGCGCCCGGCCGGCGCGGCTCCACCCGCTCGCATGCCGACCACATCCTCTGGGCAGATACTCGACGGAGAGGGAAAAGGAGGGAACGACCATGCCAACCACCATCGATCGGCCGACGACCGGCGAGCGAACCACACCACAGGTGCAGCCACCACCCCAGGCTCCACCGCGACCCGCGCCCCCACCAAGACGCCGAGTCATTCGCTGGATTCAGTGGATGGCAGGTATCACGATTCTGGCGTTGGCCGTCGGAGCCGGCATGTGGTTCGCCTCGCGCGAGGTTGGCCCCACCATTCAGGAACAAGCAGCCGAGTGGCCGGCTTGTTGGCCGCTGTGCTCGGCTGTAGCCGAACTCGAGCAAACGCCATCGGTCACGGCATCCCAGGACGGGTCGGCGCCGGCGATACTGCCGGATTGCTGGCCGCTTTGCACGTATGCGGCAGATGCCACGGCCCCCACGGGGCAACTCGCGGCCGCCGCCACATACCCCGATTGTTGGCCGCTTTGTGCGGAGACGGCTCGGATTGCTGAAGCGCAACCGCCGGAGTGCTGGCCGCTTTGCACGGAGACGGCTCGGATGGTCTCAGCACGGCCTCCAGCGTGCTGGCCCCTGTGCTCTGGCCTCACCGGTGCAGCAACTTCGTAGGAGACTGTTGAGTAACGCCAGTTCGAGCTTGCCGCGAGGTCCAGGACCAGGCGTCTCCTCACCGGCGCAACCCCGCACGGCGTTTACTCAACACCCTTCTAGCCCCGCCGCAACAAAGGGCGCACAAATGACCGACTGCAGCCCTCGCGCTGGCCAAGGAGGCGGGTATCGTGACTGCCCATGGCAGAGAGCAGCCGTCGCTACGAACCCCTCAGCAGTGAGGAGATGATCGAGCAGTTCCGCACCGGCTATGCCGCCCCGGAATCGCAGGATGCCGAGCCCGAGCCGCGACAGGTTCCTCCGCCGAAGCCCGGCGCAACCCCGGCACCCGACCCCGCACCCGATCCACCGGTTGGGCCGACTCCTCGGCCTTCTGCGGAGTCGCGCCGAAGATCTGCTGTGTCCTTTGCGATCGCGCTGTTCGTACTGGGGTTGGGCGTCGCCATTGCCCTGGCCGGAGGGAATTGACCCGCGGTGATTCAGATCCGCCCTTACAACCACTCCACCGATTACGGGCGCGTCTATCGCTTCCTGGTCGAGAGCTACGAGCCCGGTGATGCCTTCGCCAACTGGTTGGCTCCTCGCTGGGAGTACATGCATTTCCACCCGTTCATCCTCGGACTCCCGCTCGACACAATTGGCGTCGCGCAAGCACACGGCGAGATCGTTGGTGTCGTCCACTTCGAGGCATCGCCTGCCTTCGTCTACTTCCAGATCAAGCCCGGTTGGCCCGAGGTGGGACCGCAGCTGTTGGACTACGCCGAAGAGGCATTCGGAGGGTGGTCTCGATCCCTCGGGCGCAACGTCATCGGCCTGTACATCGACGAGATGAGGCCCGACCTCGCCGCCCTGGCTGCCGGCCGTGGATATGAGATTCACCCTGACTTCGGAGAACAACACGCCCGTCTCGGGCTCGATCACCCCATTCCCGAGGCGACGCTGCCACCCGGCTTCCGGCTCCAGAGCCTCGCCGAGGACAACGACCTCGACAAGGTCAGCCGGGTCCTGTGGCGAGGGTTCAACCACGAAGGGCCGCGCCCCATCCACGAAATCGAGGGGAGGCGCATGGCGCAAGGTGCCCCGAACTTCCGCCCAAACCTCACCATCGTCGCGGTCGCCCCCAATGGGGACTTCGTGTCGTTTGGAGGGATTTGGGTTGTTCCCGAGAACCGGATCGCCTATGTCGAGCCGGTCGCTACCGACCCCGATTTCCGAAGGATGGGTCTGGGTCGGGCCGTAGTCGAGGAGAGCCTGCGCCGCGCCGCGGCTGAAGGTGCCGCCGTCGCCTGGGTTGGGTCCGGCCAGGAGTTCTACTCCGCAATGGGCTTCACCATCGCGTTCCGGACCCACCTGTGGATTCGCTACCTCGACTGAGCCGGGAAAAACAGCAGCGGCGCCATCACGTTTGTCTCGCCCGCCGCATCAACGCTTGGCGCTGCGGCGCCGCGTCACTCGGTCTCGCCCGGCGAGGAGTCCGTCCCGCTAGATGTCGAAGCCGGCATCCCGCCCAACCTCACGCAGTTCGGCGAGTGGATAGAACCCCAGTGCTTCGTCGATATCCTCGGCCGCCGTTTGGGCGCCCTGGCCTACCGCGTCGATGTTGTACACGATGCATCCGTCTTCGAACTGGTGATACCAGGTCGCGACGTAGCTCGGTGGATCAAGGTCCTCCGCCAACTCCTCAGCAGCCTCTTCCGGCGTCAGGGCCATGGCAGGGTCGCCGGGCATGAGCAACTCGATCCTCCCGGCGGCTACCTCACGATCATCGACAACGATCACGGCAGCACCCCGACTTGTCGCCGATTCGATCCTGACTGAGGCGGGCTCGCCCGAATCGATCACCGTCACCTCGATTCGCCGAATCCCCGACCAGGCGCGTTCAACCTCTTGGCCGGCCACTGTCGCGTAGTTGCGATGCCGCGGCGCGACCGGCACCACGGCAACCTCGACAACAGTCGTCTCACTGATGACATCGATGAAGCGGCTGACGCCTTCGGTCGATACCGGAGCCGGGGCGGCCGAACCTGGAACGCAGCTGGTCTGGAGGGTCACCTCGGCGAAACGATCGCCCATCCGATCCGAATCGAGCCAGAACGTGGCCCGGCCCCGTTCGGTTTGCTGCGCCTCGTAGTCCCAGCCCACCTTCAATCCCTTGATGCACGCTCCCCAACGGGCGTCGGGGATCGCCTGGAGCTGCATGAGGATGACCGTCGCGAGCTCTCCGGTGGCGAGTTCATCGTCCGGCGGACATTCCGGCTTGCCGGGTCCAGTGGGCCCGAAGTCCGAACACGCCCCCACCAGCAGCGAGCAAACCAGCAGAATGGCCCAACGGCGCCTCATGCCAAGCCACCGATCTTGAGGTTCTCGATCACGAGGGAGATCAGCAGCGCCAGGGCGAAGGCGGCTCCGATGGCGAGGGCAATCCGGCGACCGCTCCAACGCTGGATGGTGATCGGCTCGCGATGCGGCGACAGCGCTTGGAAGCGCTCGACCACGTCGATGCCCTCCTTCTTGTGCCGGCCCTTCAGATGCGCTCGAGACTGCGACGGAATCGTGATGCTGCGGGTAGCGGCAAACGCCTCCGCGATGTCCTCCGGAGCGAAGTAGTGCAGGGCCCGCTCGTAGACGTGCTCGGGGTCGGAGCGGAGACCGAGGATGATCATCATGTTGGCGAGGTCGACAGCTTGACGCCACGGGCTCGGACGGATCGTACCGAAGGCGACGTCGATCATCCGTACCTGCCCATCTTTGACCATGACGTTGGCCGGCTTGACATCGCGATGTGCCAGGCCGGCGTCCCACAAGCGCCGAATCATCAGGAGGGCATCGTCGATGACGGCGTCGTCGATCGGTGCGGTGGTGATCTCCTCCGCGTCTTGCAGGAACTCGGTAACGATCAGGTACTCGCGCTCCGGGGTGATCTCAACGAATCCGAACGACTCGGCCGACGGGACGCCCGCTTCCTTCATGCGTAGCAGCATGTAGTCCTCGTACTCGACCAGGCGCCGCACCGAAGTGAAGCGCACCTCGTCCTCGAGTGCTCCGTATGCGATGGTTCGCCACAGCTTGTAGAAACGATCGGAGCGGAGGTGGTTCGTCGAGTAGAGCTTGGCGAACAAATACACGTCGGGATCCCCGGCGACGGTCAGCCGGATCGGGGTTGATCCGCCGGAGCCCTCGAGGCCAAACGGTTCCATGGCGAGCACGTCGAATCCCAACTGCTCGGACACCGCCCGCTTGATGGCTTCACCACGAACGCCGCTGATGTCGAGATGAGCGGTCCTCCCCCGTCCGTATCGGACCGGGAACACCGACTCGGGGGCAAAGAACCGGAAGACGACGACCGCCAGCGCCACCCCAAACAGGGCGCCGACGTATCCATCGGTCAGGTGGTCGGTGCCGAGATAGACCCGCGCCAAGACCAGGAGTGCGACGAGCACACCCGAGGCGGCAAACCAGATCCGGCGCCACCGTCCGGCGGGGATGAGGGACAACCCCATCACGGCAAGAGTTGCCGAAAAGGCGAACACCGGGAAGGACGGATGCGAGTATCCCTGCCAGTCGCCGACGATCGGCACGAGTGGGCGGGGACGAGCGATACCGTTGGCGAAGGCCTGGACTACCAGTCCGCCGACAACAAAGACGATGATGGCAGCCAGG
>Ga0316197_10003051_pt1 | contig 11905 bp, 13 predicted proteins | sample OudBiesiAoxic_MG_FD_204939 | JGI IMG/M metagenome (GOLD analysis project Ga0316197, IMG submission 204939) | Coastal sediment microbial communities from Oude Bieten Haven, Netherlands - site A oxic | ecosystem: Environmental > Aquatic > Marine > Coastal > Sediment | place: Netherlands...
CAAAAAAGGCCCGGCGACGTGCCGGGCCTTGCCGTCTTTTCTTGTAAGTGGACGTCTAGTTCACTGCTTTGGCGTCAACCACGTCTTTTTCGATGGCGTCTGCTTTTGCAATGTCAATCCGGCGCGGTTTCAGGGCTTCGGGAATTTCCCGTTCCAGATCGATGTGCAGCATGCCATCCATATGGCTGGCACCCACGACACGGACGTGATCGGCCAGATGGAACCGACGCTGGAACGCACGGGTCGCAATGCCGCGATGCAGGAAGGCGCGGTTTTCGTCCTCATCCACCTTGCGGGCCGAGACAAGAAGCGCGCCTTCTTTGACCTCAACGCTCAGGTCGTCATCGGAAAATCCCGCAACGGCGATCGAGATGCGATACGCATCGTCGGCGGTTTTTTCGATATTGTAGGGGGGATAGCTGGGTTGTGTGACGTCGTTTGTCAGTACCCGGTCCATCATGTCGGCGATTTGGTCAAATCCGACGGTTGCACGGTAAAGTGGTGCGAAATCATAGCTACGCATGGGTCATCCTCCATTGAGCGATACCAAGTGTTGAAAGCCTTCCGCATTTGGACAGGCCTTTTGTTCTGCGCCGGACCCCATCATGGGCATCCCGACATGCAAGATTTGGGAAGTTCGAATTACGGTTTCAAGGGGGCCGCTGTTCCATCCGTTGGTCGGATGAATTTCGCACCAGTGTCCTTGCGCGCCCCGTCTTCGGCGCGGAATGGGCGAAAGGCCGATCCTTGTGCGAAACCAGCTCCGGTTTCCATGATGTCCAGAATGGTGGCGATCTGGTTTTCCAAAGGCGCTCCAAGCGATACGGGTTGATCCCCACTTTTCGCCTTGGATGACACGACCGACACGATGCGCGGGCCGCCTTCGGCGAATCCAAACACCGGCGAACCAGAGCTTCCGAAATCAACCGAACAGGACAGGACCAGAAGGTTGTCCTGGTCTGACAAAACCTGACAGGTATCCTGCATTGACGGTGCTTCCGACCGATTATGTGCGTATGACACGACCCCGACGCTTTCGCCGGCAGGTGGCTTTTCATCGGTCACAAACGGAATGATCGTCGTGTTTCGGATAGGATGTTGTAGTTCAACCAAGGCGATATCGTAATAGACCCGACCAGCGCCAGGAGGAGCGTTCAGGTCATATTCCGGGTGTGCCACAGCGCGGCGCACGCGCCGGTATGCAGCGGCTCGCCCGTTGCGCCACCCTGCAAGAAACTGGATATCTTCAGGGGCAAGCAGTCGCCCCTCTTCGTCATAAAGGCAATGTGCAGCAGTCAGAACCAGTTCCTGGGTGATGAGAGAGCCCGTGCAAAAGGCTGTCCCGCCAAGCTCGAGCCGCCCAACAGCTTCCCACGCACGACCGTCCTGACGGCTCTCCATTGAGAACAGTCCGGTACTTTGCGCAGCCGCGGCAGCAGGCAGCGCAACCAAGAAAACCCCCAGGATCAAATGGCGCACACATAAACTCCGATTGCTGATGCCTCCCTACGGCTCCATTCCGGCGTAACTATGAAAGGGCGCGTCAATTATGAGGCGTCTTCAAGGTTTTTGGCACAGGCCCGCCTGTCGCCCAATCCAATAGTTCGACTGTGTGCACAATCGGCACCTGCGTTCCTGATCCGATCTGCATCATACAGCCGATATTCCCGGCTGCGATTATATCAGGTTGCTTTGCCTCAAGCGTCTCAACTTTGCGTGTTCTGAGCTGTTGCGAGATTTCCGGCTGCATCAGGTTATACGTGCCCGCCGAGCCGCAGCACAAGTGGCTGTCTTTCGGTTCCACAACTTCAAAACCAGCGGCTTTCAGCAAGGTCTTGGGATGTGTCTTAATCTGCTGGCCGTGTTGCAGGCTACAGGCCGCATGATAGGCAACTTTCATTCCGCTGTTTCGCGACCGGGCCGCTGCCACATCCTGCTCTTCAACCAAATCAATCAACACTTCGCTGACATCTTTCGCAATCCCTGATACGCGCGCGGCGTCTTTTGCCAAAGCATCGTTCCGAAACATGTGGCCATAGTCTTTGACGGTCGTTCCGCAGCCACTGGTGTTGATCACAATCGCATCCAGACCGGCCCCATCCATCTCGCGGGCCCAGGCTGAGATATTGGCAGATGCAGAGCCATGGCTCTGGTCGATCTTGCCCATGTGATGCGTCAGCGCCCCACAGCACCCGGCACCTTCGGCCACCACCACTTCACATCCCAGACGCGTCAGGAGCCGGATGGTGGCGTCGTTGATGTCAGTATTCAGCGCCTTCTGCGCGCAGCCTGTCATCAAAGCGACCCGCTTCTTGCGTATGCCGGTTGGGGCAAAGCTTTGCGGATCATCGTTGCGGCTGACTGGCGGAATGGTTTCGGGCGCCATTGCCAGCATCGCCTTGAGCCGTGCATCGGGGATCAGTGGCGCAAACGGCTTGCCGATCTTCGCCAAAAGCAACGCGACGCGAAACCGTGTCGGATAGGGCAGGATGTTGGCCAGCGTCCAGCGCAATGCGCGGTCGTGCCAGGGGCGGTTGTAATGCTCTTCGATGTAAGCGCGCGCGTGATCGACCAGGTGCATGTAGTGCACGCCGGACGGACAGGTCGTCATGCAGGCAAGGCAGGACAGGCAGCGGTCAATATGTTTGACCGTCTTTGCATCAGGCACCCGCTCGTTTTCAAGCATGTCCTTGATCAGGTAAATCCGCCCCCGCGGGCTATCCAACTCGTCACCCAGAACCTGATAGGTAGGACAGGTGGCCGTGCAAAACCCGCAGTGTACGCAGGTGCGCAGGACCTCGTTGGAGCGCTTGAAATCGGGCTTTTCAAGCTGTTTTTCTGTAAACGTTGTCTGCATGATCTACCCCATCAATCCAGCGTTCAGGTTGCCCTTCGGATCAAAGCGGTGCCGCAACCCGTTTGACAGCGCGGCCAATGCCGCCGGTTCCGGCTGAAACTTCAGTTGACCGGTGCCGCGCACCAGCGTTGCATGTCCATCAAACGCGCCCAACTGGGTGCGCAGGCCCGTGCCTTCGGGAACGCGCGCCCAGATCAAACCGCCTCCCCAATCGTAGATCAGTCCATCTGCCTTCATGCGCGCAGCAATCTCCGCCGCATCCGAAGGCGTGCATGACACGCGCCAAACATCGCCTGCCTTGTCGCGGAACGCCTCAACATCCCGAACCCAAGCCCAGCCCTTGACCACAGCACCCCCATCGCGTTCGATGCGCACGTCATGGTCCGGAAAAAGCGCAGCAATCTGATTTGATCGGTACGTCACCGACCCAGCAAATCCTTCAACCCGCAGCATCGTTACCGGCGAGCCATCCTGCCCAACGGGGACATGCGCCGCGCCTGATACCTCAAACGGGGACGCAAGCGCCTTTGACATCGCCGCCACTGCGTCTGCATCGCTCAGACCGTCGATCAGGACACAGGCCGAGCTTTCGGGTTGCGGCAGCACCTTAAGGCTGACCTCGGTCAACACCCCCAGAGTGCCCCAAGACCCGGTCATCAGTTTGACCAGATCATACCCGGTTACGTTCTTCATCACGCGACCGCCGTTTTTCACGATGGTACCGGACCCATCGACAAACCGCACCCCAAGCATGAAGTCGCGACAGGCCCCGACGGACACCCTGCGTGGTCCGCTGACATTGGCGGCAACCACACCCCCAATCGTCGGTACGCCCGAAGTGTCCATCAATCCGCGATGATCCATTGGCTCAAACGCAAATCGCTGACCTTCTGCGGCAAGCGCGGCGTCCACCTGGGCCAAAGGAGTCCCGGCTTGCACAACGATGGTCAGCGATCCAGGCTCATACAGTGTGATCCCTGACATCCCGCCGGTCTCGATTAAGTCGCCATTAAGGTTAACGCCCCGAGTGCCTCCGCCTCGAATGGCCAGCGGTGCGTCGGCAGTTGCAATCGCCTCTGCCAATTCGGCTTCTGTTTCAGGTCTCATGATCTTCTTCTTTTTACAAATGTGTCGGGGGTTTGGGGGCTGGCCCCCAATTAGGACTGTGTTTGGAAGCTGCCCCCAAGTGCCTCACTCAGCCGCCAGTGCAACGCTGCGGCGGCTTTCGGACGCGGCTAAAGGAAACACCTTGGCTGGGTTCAAAAGCCATTTCGGATCAAACACGTCCTTCACCGTCATCTGCGCCTCCAGATCGGCTGGCGCGAACTGATCAACCATCAGATCCCGCTTTTCGATCCCTACGCCATGTTCCCCAGTCAGGCATCCGCCCACTTCGACGCAAAGCCGCAGAATATCTGCCCCAAAGGCTTCGCATATCTCCAGATCGCCTTCCTTGTTGGCATCAAACAGAATGAGCGGGTGCATGTTCCCGTCACCGGCATGAAAGACGTTGGCCACGTCGAGCCCGTATTCCTTTGACATCTCTCCGATCCGGCGCAGCACATAAGGCAGTTCGGACACGGGGATTGTCCCATCAAGGCACATGTAATCGTTGATCTGCCCCATCGCGCCAAAAGCCGATTTGCGGCCCAGCCAGATACGTCCTGCCTCGTCTGCGTCTTTGGCTTCGCGCAATTCAACGGGGTTGTGCCTACGCGCGATCTCAAGGATCAGCGCTAGCTGCTCGTCAATCTCCGCATCAGACCCTTCGACCTCGACGATCAAGAGCGCTTCGCACATTGGGTAGCCAGCCTTTGCAAAAGCCTCGGTCGCCTCGATGCAGGGCCTGTCCATGAACTCGATGGCCACGGGTAAGACCCCGGCCTTGATGATGTCGGCCACGCAGGCTCCTGCCACTTCATTGGAGTCGAATCCCATGAGCACAGGCCGCGCGCCTTCGGGTTTCGGCAGGATGCGCAATGTAGCCTCTGTGACGACACCCAATTGCCCTTCGGACCCGCAGATCAATCCCAGCAAATCGTACCCGGCCGCATCCAGATGCGCGCCACCGATTTGCAAGATCGTCCCATCCATCTGAACCATCGTGACACCCATCAGGTTGTTCGTCGTCACGCCGTATTTCAGGCAATGCGCTCCGCCCGAATTCATTGCGATGTTGCCGGCTATGGCACAGGCCAATTGCGACGACGGGTCCGGCGCGTAAAAGAACCCGTCTTCTTCCACCGCGCCGGTGACACTCAGATTGGTGCGCCCGGTTTGCACGCGGATGAAACGGTTGCCGTAGTCCGTTTCCAGCACGTCATTCATCTTGGCCACACCCAAGAGCACACAGTCTGCGGTGGGCAATGCGCCGCCCGCCAAAGACGTGCCCGACCCGCGCGGAACGACAGGCACACCCATCTCATGACAAACCTTGAGGACGGCAGACACTTCTTCGGTTGTGGTAGGAAGAACAGCCGCCAAGGGCGGGCATTTATACGCTGTCAGCGCGTCACACTCATATGCGCGCGTTTCTACCTCGTCCGAGATCACCGCATTTTCGGGCAAGACCATTTTGAGGCGGGTTACAATCTCGTCTTTGCGGGACAGCACGAAACCGTCTGGCTGGGGCATCTGCATGGGAAATCCTCCAAATTGGTAAAAAGATATAACCAATTCACGGTGATTGGCCAGCGCTAATTTCTCGGACAGCGGCAATCGCGCCTCTTGCCAAGCGATGCCTGCAAGGCCACCAAGCGCATATGGACTGGATCAAGATCATACATATCCTGTGCGTGATGGGCTGGATGACCTCTATCTTCGCCGTGCCACGGGCGTTGATTTACTGGAAACGCGAATACGACCGGATCGGCGAATTTGGACCGTTGGGTGATCTGACGATACGGCTTTACCGATTCTCGGCTGGTCTGGGAGTGATTGCTCTCATCACTGGTCTTTGGCTTGGCGGATTGTGGGGGATGCCCACATGGGTCTGGGTGAAACTCGGCCTCGTTCTTGCCCTTGCGGGGCATTACGCATGGACTGGCCGGCTCGTGTTGCGTGCGAAACGCGGCGTGTTCACCGAATCCGACCGTTATCTGCGGATTTTCAATGAGGTCAGCGTCTTTGGTGTCATAGCGATCTTGTGGGTCGTTGTGGTCAAGCCGTTCTGATCCATGGTACCGATGGCCTGGATTGACCGGCTGGAGTTGTTCAGCACCTACGACGCGATCGGGTTTTGCCTATTGATGGTCAGCTGGGTTGGCAGCACGTGGATTATCGAACACGCCCCCAAAAGCTACCCGTCGATGTCGCAGATGATGGCAGAGTTCCGTCGCGAATGGATGGTGCAATTCGTGACGCGCCAACCACGTATCTATGACGGTCAGATCATTGCAAGCTTGCGACAGGGCACGGCGTTCTTTGCGTCGGCCAGCATGATCGCCATCGGGGGGGGCTTTGCTCTTTTGGGCAATGCCGAACGTTTGGGCGGGGTTGCGCAAGATCTTACCTTTGAAAACGAACCGCTGGTTCTGCTCGAGATCAAGCTGGTGGTGCTCATCCTTCTCGCTGCGAACGCGTTTCTCAAGTTTGTCTGGTCTCACCGGTTGTTCGGGTATTGCTCTGTGCTGATGTCGGCGGTGCCCAATGAAGTAGATGATCCCAAGGCGATGCCAATGGCAATGCAGGCGGCAGAGATCAATATCACGGCGGCACGCGGGTACAATCGCGGTTTGCGGTCGGTCTACTTTGGCATTGCTTCTTCGGCTTGGCTGCTTGGGGCAGGACCGCTGATCCTCGCCACCTTGATTGCGCTTGGCGTTATCCTAAGACGGGAATTTGCGTCGCATTCCAGGCAGGTTTTGTTGCACGGCGCTCCGGTTGCGAAATCGTGATGTCCTGTGCTGTGCAGGCCTGCTAAGCTAAGAGCATGACAGTGAAACTCGTTCCTGTTTTAGCTTGTTTCGCGGCGCCCGCGTTGGCGGATGCGCCTGTTGTGGAATCCGTCGATATCAGCGGCACGCGCGTATCCGTAACGCTGTCGCATTCCGATACAGGCTGGGATCATTATGCCGATGGGTGGCGGGTCGAACTGGAAGACGGGACTATTGTAGGCACCCGCGAATTGCTGCATCCACATGTCGAAGAGCAGCCATTCACGCGGAGCCTGAGCGTTAGTGATCTGCCTGACGGATCTTTGTTCATCAGGGCCAAATGTTCAGTTGATGGCTGGTCCGAGACGGTTTTCGCGGTGGACCGGTAGACACGCCCGACACGCTTAAAAAAGGTAACGCAAGCTGCCCCATTGTTTCGCGTGCGAAACATTTGGTCCGTTTCGGACCCTTTAACTATTCGTCAACCACATCCGCGTGCAGGTGGCGAGTACCGCGTTCCTCGGCGAGACGGATTTGTTTTTGGCGTTCACGGAACCGGTTTTTGTCAGCCTCGTCCGTCTCTTTGATACACTGATGGCAGGACACGCCATATTCAAACTCTGGCCGGTCGCGGTCTTCGGGCAGGATAGGTCTGCGGCACGCATAACACAGAAGATGCGGGCCTTCTTTCAGGCCGTGCCCAACAGACACGCGCGCATCAAAGACAAAGCACTCCCCGTCCCAGGTGCTTTGCTCTTGTGGCACCTCTTCAAGGTATTTCAGGATGCCGCCCTTGAGGTGATACACGTCCTCCACACCTTGACTGATCAGGTAGTTTGTCGACTTTTCGCAGCGAATGCCGCCGGTGCAGAACATCGCGATGCGCTTGTTTTGGAACCGATCTTTGTTCTGTTCCCACCATTCGGGAAATTGGCGAAAGCTTTCGGTATTCGGGTCAATCGCGCCTTCGAACGTGCCAATCGCCACCTCGTAATCGTTGCGCGTGTCGATCACCGCAACATCGGGGCTTTGGATCAAATCGTTCCACTCGGACGGTTGCACGTAATGTCCGACCTTGGCGCGTGGATCGACATCCGGCACGCCCATCGTGACGATTTCTTTCTTAAGGCGCACCTTCATACGGGCGAACGGGCGGATCTGCGCGGTCGAGAGTTTCCAATCGAGATCAGCACATCCCGGAAGACCCTGCAAGTGGGTTAACAAATGGTTAATGCCAGCCTCTGGCCCGGCCACAGTGCCGTTGATCCCTTCGGTCGCCAGCAACAATGTCCCGGTGATCTTATGTTTTGCACAGATGTCGATCAACGGCTGCTGCAAAGCTGCCGGATCGTCGAACCTTGTGAAGTGGTAGAGTGCGCAAACCGTAAACATGCGCGCGGGGTTACGCTCCGTTTGACGCGCTTTCAAGGTTCCGAGATGCCGCAACCCTTGACCACACGGCGCAGCCTTTCTACCCAAAGCACGTGTCCAACAGGAGTTTTGGCCCATGTCCGCGCTGATTGTCATCGACGTACAAAACGATTTCTGCCCTGGCGGTGCCTTGGCCGTCACGGAGGGGGACCAGATCATCACCGGAATCAACGCGCTGATGGATGAGAGCGAGGCTGTCATTTTTACCCAGGACTGGCATCCCGCCGATCACAGCTCTTTCGCATCGCAACATGATGGCAAATCGCCTTATGAGACGGTCGAGATGCCTTACGGGACTCAGGTTCTTTGGCCGGATCATTGTGTGATCGGGTCTTGCGGATCGGCGTTTCACTCGGACCTGAACCTGAACCGCGCAGAGATGGTCATTCGCAAGGGCTTCCGGCGCGAGATCGACAGCTATTCGGCGTTTTTCGAAAACGACCACACCACGCCTACAGGATTGGACGGATATCTGCGCACGCGTGGGGTTACGTCGCTGACCTTGGCCGGACTGGCCACGGATTACTGCGTTGCCTATTCTGCGATAGATGCCGCCAAACTGGGATTCGAGGTGACAGTCCGTCTGGAACTGTGCCGCGCGATTGACCTTGATGGATCACTGGATGCGGCAAAGGATCAATTGACTGCTGCTGGTGTGACCTTGTTGTGAGCAAATCCGCATTGCTTTTCGACCGCCTCGCAAAGGCGCGCGCTGGGTCCACGCCGGACGTGACCGACCGCGCACGGCGCGGGTTGCAAGCCTATGTCAGTGCTTTTTCTCAGCAAGGAAAGCCGCCTTCGGAAGCGGCAGCAGGTGTTGCGGATGGAACAGCCGCGCAGGGCATTGGGCGCATTGGTCTTTCTGCGATGTCGCCAACGGGACTTGCCTGTGCGCAGGGATGCGCGTTTTGCTGCATTTTGAACGGGGACGACGGTGGCACAATTACCGAGGCCGAAGCGACCGAGCTGTATCATGCGCTGGCCCCTTTGGCGGGTCGCCCGGATGGGCGCGCTTGGCACCCAAAAGCCTGTCCATCGCTTGCTCCTGATACGAGGAGATGCCGCGCTTACGACGCGCGGCCAATGATTTGCAGGGCGTATGTGTCAACGGATGTTGATGCGTGCGAGCGTATTTCCAATGGTGAAGCGGCTGCGGGGCCAGGCACGCTTGACCCGTATCACACCTATCTTGCTGCAATTGGCCTAAGCCGCGCCGCGCTCAAGGGCACGAAACGGGTGTCGACCTATGCCTTGTCGCGCCTTGCCGCGGCTGCAGTTGAAGGTGAGACTTTGGAGGATGCTCTTTCGAAATCCCGCCACAAGCCGTCCGAGCTTGATGCAGAATTGCGTCGCAGCAAACGTGATTTGGCCCGGGCCACCTGAAGGCATTTGTTCTTGGCTATCGCTCCCGTTAACTGAGAGGAGTGATAGTAAACCGCGTGACGCCATGTTTGAACGTATCCTTTCCCTATTTGATAGCTCGGTTTCCAAAACTGAACTGCCACCCGCCGAGGCCGAATATGCGCTGGGCGCATTGATGGTGCGGACCGCGCTGATAGACAACTCGTATCTGTTCAAGGAAGTGAAGGAGATCGACCGCGTGCTGGCCAAGATGTACGGGCTTGGCCCAATCGACGCCGCCAAAATGCGGGCACAATGCGAAAAGCTTGAACATGAGCTGCCCAAGACTGCTGATCTGGCGGCGATCCTTGCAGGTGCCACCAGTATGGAAGATCGCGAACAGGCCGTCGCTGCCCTATGGGATGTGGTTTATGCCGATGGCAACCGACACGTCAAAGAGCTGAGCATCGTGAGCGAGATTGCCGAGCGTCTTGGCGTCAGCGAAGAACGATGCGAAGTGATCCGTCAGTACGAACTGGCAAACTGGGACAAAACCCACTGAGGCTGGACAAGTCCGCGCGCGGTTGGTCTAAGCGGTCCGCCCATGTCTATGGAGACGACAATGGTTGATATCGCCACCCGCGTCTGGAACCACAAATGGAAGATCGACCCGATTGTGCGGTCTCTCATTGATACGGATTTCTACAAACTGCTGATGTGTCAGTCGGTGTTTCGCAATAAACGCGACACGCAGGTGACGTTCAGTCTGATCAATCGGTCCACCCATGTGCCACTTGCTCGGTTGATCGATGAAGGCGAATTGCGCGAACAGTTGGACCATATCCGGTCACTGTCGTTGCGACGCAATGAAAGCACGTGGCTGCGCGGTAACACGTTTTACGGCAAGCGGCAGATGTTCCGCCCGGATTTCATGGAGTGGTTCGAAGGTTTGCGCCTTCCGCCCTACCATCTTGAACGGGTGGGTGATCAATACGAGCTGACGTTCGAAGGCGCATGGCCCGAAGTGATGCTGTGGGAAATCCCGGCTTTGGCCGTGCTGATGGAACTGCGCGGTCGCGCGGTACTGAACGACATGGGGCGCTTTGAATTGCAGGTGCTTTATGCCCGCGCAATGACCAAGCTTTGGGAAAAGATTGACCGCCTGCGCGAAGTGCCGGACCTGCGGATTGCGGATTTCGGCACGCGGCGGCGGCATTCGTTTCTGTGGCAGGACTGGTGTGTTCAGGCGATGTTTGAAGGGCTGGGGGACAGCTTTGTCGGCACATCGAACTGCCTGATCGCAAAGAACCGGGATCTGGAAGCCATCGGCACCAATGCGCATGAATTGCCGATGGTCTATGCCGCTTTGGCCGAGAATGATGCGGCTTTGGCGCAAGCGCCTTATGACGTTTTGGCTGATTGGCACGAGGAACATGAGGGCAACCTGCGCATGATCCTGCCGGATACGTACGGGACCGAAGGCTTTCTGCAAAACGCGCCGGATTGGCTGGCAGGATGGACGGGGATCAGGATCGATTCGGGTGATCCGGCAACCGGGGCCGAGACCGCAATCCGCTGGTGGAAAGACCGGGGCGAGGATCCGACGCAAAAGCTGGTGATTTTCTCGGACGGGTTGGACGAAGGGAAAATCCTTGAATTGCAGGCCCAGTTCGTCGGGCGTGTGCGGGTCTCGTTCGGGTGGGGAACACTCCTGACCAACGATTTCCGCGGGCTGACGCAGGATGACCGGCTGGCCCCGTTTTCACTGGTCTGCAAAGCGGTTTCGGCGAATGGGCGGCCAACGGTCAAGCTGTCGGACAACCCGAACAAGGCAATGGGGCCGAAGGACCAGATCGACCGCTACAAGCGGGTCTTTGGGGTGGGCGAGCAGGCTGCACAAGAGGTTGTGGTCTAGGTTTGTGACACCAGCATTGCGTTGATGTTCAACGTTGGTGAACATGTTCGAGAGTATCGGTTGATCGGAGCCTGCTTGTGTTGAAACGCCTCTGCATCAGACATGTGGCGATTGTGGCGCTGTTTTGCGGATCGCTTCTTGCAGCGACCGACAGCAGGGCAAACAGTCTGTCCGTTGGTTTGAATGGGATTTCCGATTGGTCGACGCAGCATCCCTTCCTGGACCTGATGAAAACGGCCCGTCCTTGGATCGGGCATCTTTCGGGCCAGTGGGGGGGCGTTTCATTTGAAGACCTGATGGAACGCGGTGCGCTGAATGCTCAGGGTTGGCCGGTGACTGTGCCTGCAGAGGTAGCCGCGTTGGAAAGCCTTGTTTTGACCGATCAACCCGAAGAGGCCGCGCATCTGCGGGGACAGTATCATGTGTTTTTCGATGGGCGTGGCAGGTTTGAACTGACCGGACGCGCACGGGTCATCCGGCGCGAAG
>Ga0316197_10003055_pt1 | contig 11902 bp, 11 predicted proteins | sample OudBiesiAoxic_MG_FD_204939 | JGI IMG/M metagenome (GOLD analysis project Ga0316197, IMG submission 204939) | Coastal sediment microbial communities from Oude Bieten Haven, Netherlands - site A oxic | ecosystem: Environmental > Aquatic > Marine > Coastal > Sediment | place: Netherlands...
GGACGACTGGGGTGCTTTGCTCCACTTTAAATACTTTGATGATTTTGGACCGCGATCAAAAGAAGCGGTGGATCGTGGCCAGCACGCTGCTGGTGCCGAGCACTACAAGATCTATGTAGGCGGTTTAAACAAGATCGAGGATCAAAGCCTGATGTTTTCCGGATCAAGGCGGTTCGCGTCAACCGAAGACCTCATCGCAGCCGGACTAATGCGCCTTTCGCCTGCGACGCGGCAAGGTCTGAAAGAATGATCGCGATTTGACGGCTGTTTTGCTGTTTTTACTGTTTAGTACTTCGGCGCCTAAAAGCCGACCGCGCGCCTTTGTTAGAAAATCGCATTGAGATTGTGCAAACCCTACTTACGAGGCTGCCACGCTGTGATGCCGCAACACGCGCTTGATTAGGCCATCTTTAGTGCAAATATGGTACGTTTATCCTGCCGGAAGCTTCTAGCTTCTAGGCCATCAAGCGGACAGAGCAAAAAGCTCAAACTCGTCTGCTTTGATGCGGCAAATCTCAAGGACGGGTCAAGACGACATATTTGTTCAACCGGTTCTCGGCAATTTGAAAACCACGCGCCTTGAGGCGCTCAAGCATGTCCTCATTCACATCTTTCCCTACGATCCGCTCATGCGCTTCCATGATGATCGTGCGAAGCCCCGGAAGATCACCCGCTTTGTTGAACAGGTCTATCTCGCCGCCTTCAATGTCCAAAACAAGCACGGTCGCATGATGATCCTGGAGTGCCGTCTCCAGGTCTTTGGTTTCAACATCGAAACTCACCTCGCTGCCTTTCCGTTCTAAAAGAGACGAAGATGCGGGGTTCTCATTTGAACCGAAAGAGACTGTTTCCGGCCTGTCACCACCCGACCACAAAATGGCATTTACGCAGTTGATGTGCTTGTCGTTTAACTTAAAGTTGTGTAGCGCCATTTCTAAGTTTCTCGGGTCGGCTTCAAAGACAACAAGGTTATCTTTTCCAACCCGATCATAAAGAAACATGGACGTTGCACCGATACACACGCCTAGCTCCACAACCCGATCATTTTCGCTCACGTAGTGGTCTATCATGTCGATCTCGCGACACTCGTAGGTACCCTTCATCAATGACGCTTTGAACTCGTCAGTCATTCTAGGGTGCTGTAGATCAAACAGGTTCCCATGACAGCGCACACATCCGGTTTGCCTGATCCTGACCTTGTTCTGCAGTTGCTCGAAGACAGATACGCGCGCATTATGGTCGACCCACGGGAGACGTTTGTTAATGCTGTTTTTCAACCGCCACAAGCGGCGCTGCAACCGGCTCTCTTGCGGTTTGTTGTTGCTTTGATTGGTCAAGATACCTCTTTGTCCCTTTTTCGCATCCACTGATCAAAAAAATACAGGTTCTGTATCTTCATTTTGTAGGAATGTGTCTTCGGTTCCAAGCGCGATGTACCGTTCTCTTTGAACAGTTTTTTATTCTCGCCGCTACTCCATAAATCGTTCATCATGTTTTTGGTCGAAAACTGTGAAGTTCCTTTCAGGCTGAACCCTCGCTTTTTTTCCGCGAGAAGGAAATCCAGACCTCTTCGGCGCAGAATTGTACGAACAGCGTTCTTAGGCGCGGAGTCCATACCATCGGAAATCGGTTGGGACAAACCCCATTCGACGATCCTGTGATCCAATAGCGGCGGCCGGACTTCCAGTCCTGTCGCCATTGAAGTCCGGTCTACTTTTGGTAAAACCGATCCCTCGCAGAAGGTCATAAGGTCAATCCGTTGCAGTCTACGTTTTAAAGGCAAGCTCGGAGCATCATGCCGACGAAGCGCGTCAATTGCTAGTTCCTCCGCACGTTTCTCGGGTATCTGAGTAACGATATCGGTTACTTCGTCCGGTCTCATCGATGGAAAAACGGCATGCAAATGACGGTGTAACTCGGAGCGCTGGACAAAGGACTGTTCCTTGGAAAGACTTACCGCGCGCCTCATGCGCCGGAGCGGCAATGGGCCTGCAAAGCGAGCCGCCAGTCTGGTCATAAATGTTGCGCTTTGGCCCAGCGACGCCCGCATGTTCTCGTCATACCAACGATAGCCCCCGAATACCTCGTCGCCGCCATCGCCTGACAAAACTACTTTCAGTCCGGTTTTATGTGCCAGCCGTGATATCGCCATCTGACTAACAATTGCGCTGTAGCCTAACGGTTCGTCGAGTGCAGCAAAAGCTGTGTCTATAAACTCTGTTGTCGACGATTTGTCGAGGTTGAGCCGGGTGATCTTCATATTGAGGGATTGAGCCGTAAGTTCGGCAATCGGCGCTTCGTCTTCGTCCGGGGCGTCGGAATAGCCTATGGTAAGGGCCTGGATATCAGTTGCTTGCAGCGCCAATGAAGACGCAATGAGCGAGGAGTCTAGGCCACCAGATAAAAACACACCGACTGGTACATCTGACATCAGATGGTCTTTTGTTACAGTGTCGATCAGCCCGCTGAGTTCTTCAATATCTGGCTCATCAGAACCAGTTATTTGGTCCGGGGCATGCCAGTATGTGTGGGTTTTGCCAGTTTCGCCGGGTGACCAGCTTAGCGTGCTTCCAGCTTCCAGCTTTCGCGCGCCCTTATAAATAGCAAGTGGTGTGGGGACATAACCCAAAGCAAGATAGGCACCTAATGCGTCAAACTCGATATCACCGGTAAAGCCCAAGTGTTCCAGTACACGCAGATCCGAGGCGAGCGCGATACTGCCGTTTTTCTCGGCCAGGTAAAGTGGTTTGATACCGATCCTGTCGCGCGCTGCAAAGAGACGATGATCGCGTGTGTCCCAGATTGCGAACGCAAACATGCCAACAAGTTTTTCGACAACTGCGCTTCCCCATTCTGCAAAGCCGTTAACGATGACTTCTGAGTCTGTTTGCGAAGAAAAGTTTCGGCCTCTCCTGGTCAACTCGGATCTCAGCGCATCCGCGTTGTATACTTCCCCATTATAGATGAGCACAAACCGTCCACAGTCCGACCACATCGGCTGGGTTCCTGCGTCGGACGTATCCACTATCGCCAGCCGTCTGTGTCCAAGGCGAACCGGGCCTGCAACCTCATCTGTGAGGGTTACGATGCCTGACCCATCGGGCCCTCTGAGTTTCATAAGGTCGCAGGCAGACTTGAATGCTTTATCTTGACAAGATCGCTGACCGGAAAGCTCGCCCGCGCAGAATACAAAACCGCACACTACGTGGTGGCCTTATCGTGCAGAACACGCAGCATCCGGTTCGGGCATGCAAAAAGTACCAAGGACGACTTGGGCAAAACTTGTTTACTCCGGTTCTTTCATGCTTTCAAAAAGCTGCTTCAGACCGTCTTCGTAATCTGCATAACAGAATAGTCTTTCGATACGCGGCAGGTCAAAATAGTCCAGCGCCTCGATGTCAGTCAGGCTCATGTCAGCGGGTTGAAAATCCGCCCGCTGAGCCCGCCATATCACAGTGTTCGGCTTATGCGCGGGATTGTTCGGATCCTTGACGGTAACATATTGAAGGTTCGGGAAGAAATTATGGATCGTCGCAATAACTTTGAATACGTCCCCGGTCCACGCGCGACCTTCAAGGCCATGCTCTTTACGTGCTGATATCGCCAAGTCTTGTGTTGGCAGCGAACTGAAGAAATCCATCGGAACTGTGTCGTCCACGACGATGACGCCACCTTTGTTCAATACCTGGAGGGCGGCACAAAAATCCCTCAGGCATTGGCTGAACGTATGCAATCCGTCGAGGAAAATCAGATCATAGGTCTTGTCACATTTCTGTGCAAAAAATTCGTCAGAGGTCATCTCGAAAAAGCGCACCTTGTCAGCGGCGTAGTCGGATGTTTCGAATAGAAAGTTTGGGTCAACTGCGTCGCGATGCGGAATCTCGATTGAATTGAAAGTAATCCCGTTCTGAACTCCAACTTCAAGGTAATCCTGCGATCCAAGCTGTTTGGCTATTCGATTAAGAAGCCTGCTTGATTGTGCCAAGTCCCGGATTGGTTTGGTTTTTCCGGATTTAAATAACTTCATTGAGCGCCTTTCAGACTTGTCAAAACCGCTTGTGCGCCAAATCAGTCTCTGGCGGATAAGGTTCTTGCCGTCACTGTACACATCATATATTTCTATGGAACCACGAACGCAACAGAGTAGGAACTGTCGATCTCTCTTGTCGTATACACATGCGTTTATGGTGGATATGACGTCCCCCTGCCGCCTGCCGGGCAAAGCCCTGACATCGATTTCATTTGTTTTACTGACAATCCTTTGATGCCATCCAACGGGTGGAAAATCGTTTCCTTACAACATGAAAACGGCTTGGATCTTGGCCTGACCCGCCATTCCCGTCTGGCGAAAATTCTTCCGCACCGTTTTCTGGAACAATATGATCGGAGTCTGTACATTGATGCCAATTTAAAGGTTGCCGGATCGCTGCAGGCTTTGTTTGCTCGCTTGGATGACCATCCGGTTTTGTTCTTTCGCCACCCCGAAGGCCGAAGTGACATCTATACGGAGGCTGAAGCTTGCATTCGATTGGGCAAAGAGGATCCAGTTGCTTTGAAAAAGCAAATGGATCGGTATCGGGGACTTGGTTTCGCTGGTCGCGCGTCCGAGAAACACGCCACAATCCCTGCCGGAATGGCTATTCTCCGGCGGCATAACGACCCTTCCGTTCAGAAAGCAATGGAGGCTTGGTGGTCTGAATATATCGCTGGCTCGCGACGCGATCAGTTAAGTCTGCCATTTGCCTTGCACCAGACGAAAGTAAACTTTGACCTCATCGACAAAGATGTGCGCCGTAACGAATGGTTTGTCTGGCAGCCGCACTATAATCAACGTGCCACAAAAATCCGCTTGGCGGCTTACCAGCAAGCAAGTGCTATCATATTGCATGTTCCGGGCGCGGAAACGCGCTTAAAGAAATTGTTGGTCGGATCAAAGCAAGTGGCTGTTAATTCAGGCAAGTTATCCAAGCAAAAACCACGTTGGCTGCTACCAAAGCCGGTTTTGTTCGATGATAACATTCTGGGCGTTTCACCCCACGGCGCGCCACCACTTGAGATCGCAGGGTCCGAAGCTTTGCTTGAAAAACCGGTGGCCCTGTTGTGCGATGATCCTTCCTTGCAGGAGGCGCACGCAATCTCCAGTGCGCAATCAAGCGGAGTAAGCGTGCAAGACAGAACCGATATCTCTGCCTCTTATGTGTACGGGATTGAGCGTCGTTTAGAGTTTGAGAGAATGGTAAAGACTTTTCTGCAATCCCATAGGGGGCCAAAGGCAATACTGTATCATCAGAGTATTGAGCAAGGCGATCTGACTGATCTGTATGAATGGCTTCGCGCGCAAGGAAAGCTGACTTGGCCAGTCAGGCTGCGCTCAATGTTCTAAAACGGAGGGCTTTTGCCGCCTCTTGCCGAGAACGTAAGCCATTGTCGACGCCAGTACCCTAAATGGCTGAGAACGTCGTGCGGCAGCTGCTTGCGGTTTATTTGCGCTACCTTCCAGCCAAAAATGTTCGCGCCGACTATCTAATATACCGAAGCAATCTGTTTTTTGAAAACTCTGACCAGCCCCCCAATCGTTTTATGAGACCTGAGGCTGCGTCTGTTCTGGCAGGGCTTTGGGGTACATTTGCGTTTGTATTTTCGGCGATAAAGGAAAGTAACAAAGGGGTGCATGCCTCGACGGAGAGGTAGTCTAAAAACAGCTGGCGACCTTTCGTCCGCATGTCCGCGTAGTGGTCAAGAGAGGATAAAAACTCTTCGATTTCATTCACAAGAGTGTCAGGTGTCACTGAAAGGGCGGCGCCGGCATCAATGATGTTTTGAACGGCAGGCGTTGGGGAAAGGAACACCATCAGCTCCATCGCCAGCGCGTCTATGAGCTTTGCAGGCAGTTGGAACTGGGCCAACAGCGACCCTTCTTCTTGCAGCAAGACGCATGCATCTGCCATGCCGACAATATCTGGCACGCGCTCGTACGGTTGGTTGGGCAGAATCCTGATCTGTGCACCCGTTACGGACATCAGCTCTTGTTGAAGGCTGTCATCCGGAATATCGCCCGCAATTACGTAGACCGTGTTGGCGTCCTTGCATTGACCCAGCGCTTTTGCCGTTTCCAAAAGACCCTTATGGCGCCGGGCCGTACCAAAAAACAAAAACACCGTTGCGTCCAGAGGAATGTCAAATTCATGCCTGACTGCCGTTTTGCGCTCTTGAGAGGGATGAAAGAGCGCGGCAGACCGCGCATGGGGTAAGATCAGCCCCCCATATTTTTTCTGCAAAGCGGGGTTTGAAACGGTGACACCGTCGAAGATATCCCAAAGCCCCACACCCACGCGGGTCCCTTCATCGGCAAGCAGTTTTCGCCAACGCCGTCCACGCTTGGGGTAGGTCGCCATGAATTCGTCAAGTGACAATGGCTCTTGACGCTCGTGCAACACGCCCAGATCTTCGTCATCTACATCCATGAACACCGTCGCACCCCATATCACTTGATAAAGAATACCAAGAAGCACATTAGAAAACCGGGGCTTGGATAAGTGAACAATGTCAAAAGGGTTATCCAAGACAAACTGCATAGTTTCGCGCGGTAAAGCAGTGGGATGTTCGATGTGGATGCCCTGAAAAGGGAGTGGTGATGATCTCAGCGGGGCCCACAATTCTCCGCCAAACCGAGGGTGCAAGAAGCCAATCAGCGTTGTGTCGAATGAGCACGCGTAGATTTCGGCAAGCGCATAGGCCCTGCCTGCTGCATTGATGGACATGTTGAACCCTGACACCGCTACACGCGGTGGACGCCCTTGCCGGGCTTTCAAAAAAGACGCCCGAGCATCTTTAAGTTGTTCTTCTTTTTTGCCTTGGTGCCAAACGGAGCAAATCAAAGCGCGCGCTGCGTGAACTACGTTGCTAGCTTCCGGCGTATTGATAATCTGTCGGGACACGCGTTCTCCTAAGACGAGGCTGTTGTGTCGGTATATATGGCCAATCGGGTATGCATGCACTCGCCCTCCTAGTTTTCAGATGTTTTAGTTCAGCCTTGACCTGTTCACCATAAAAAAGCGGATGCGATCCGCCACGACGGCAAAAGGGTGCAATACCTTTTGTCGTCAGGCAGGTTTTCTTTGTTCTATTTGCTGGTGAAGTAAGCACTGCTTAGGTATACGCCAATGAAAGTGGGGCAAGGGAAAGCTTTGCTTTCGGTTTGGGTGCTTGGACGAATGACAATTCGATTGTTTCGCACGCTTGTGGCAATAGCGGATCACAAAACTTTCAGTGCCGCTGCCGATGTTGTGCATGTGACCCATGCCGCTGTCAGCCAGCAGATGCAAACGCTTGAAGCTGAATTGGGACTGTCTCTTTTTGACCGAGCGACCAGAACACCGGAGTTGACACCCGTGGCCCGTCAAATCGTGGCCAAAGCGCGTGTGCTGGTTGCTGACTATGACAATCTGGTGCCTTCTGTTCTTGCGGATGGCGGGCTGACTGGCACCATCCGTCTGGGCGCTTTGGGGACTACTCTGACCGGTTTGACACCGCAGGCAATGGCGTTGCTCAAGTCGTGGTTTCCGCAGATCGGATTGCATATCAAGCCGGGGCTGACCAGTGCATTATTGGCGGACATAGAGCGCGGAATGCTGGATGCGGCGATCATCTCCAAGCCACACCTGATGCCCGTCGGCCTTGTCTTTCGTGAACTGACCGAAGAACCGATGCATCTAATCGCTGCGGCCGACGAAGCGGAAAACGATCCGATCAGGTTGTTGCATGACAGGCCATTCATCCGGTTCAACCGAAACGCTGTTGTTGGCACATTGATCGACAACTGGATCTTGTCCAAACGCATCCGTGTCGTCGAGACGATGGAGTTGGACAGCCCCGAAGCCATCGCAAGTATGGTGCACGCAAATCTGGGTGTGTCCATCGTGCCCAGTCCCGCCGTCAGACCATTGGATGGTTTTGCGTTGAAACGGCTTGGTCTCGGGGCGGATGCACCTACCCGTATCCTTGGCCTCGCGTATCATAAGGATCAGGTCAAAACGCAGGCGCTTGAGGCGCTGTTTGATGCGCTATGCAGTGTGATCGCGACTGCGCAATCGGATGGTGCGACTGGTAAGAAATGACAGCATACAGCATTTTCTTTCTTGTACTGGGTGCCGCAGCAGGCGGGTTCATAAACGGCCTCGCAGGTACTGGCACTGCTCTTTTTGCATTGGGGTTTTATCTGGTCGTGCTTGACCCTGTCAGAGCGGTGGCAATCGTCGCGTTCATGTCGGTGCTGGCGGGTCTTCAGGGCCTTTGGATTGTGCGGTCGGACATTTTTGCGCAACCGCGCAGGCTGTTGCGGTTTTTGTTGCCGGGGCTGGTGGGCGTGCCGCTGGGTCTGCTGTTGTTGGATGTGATCGACGCGGGAATGTTGCGGATTGCGATTGCGACTTTGCTTATCATCTATGGCGGATATTTCAGCTTTCGTACGTCGCTTCCTTCATTTTCGCGCAGAACACCGGTTTTGGACTCAGCTATCGGCTTTACGGGTGGCGTGTTGGGCGGGGCTGCTTCTGTGTCGGGTGCGATACCCGCGATGTGGTTGTCCATCCGTCCTTGGACAAAATCAGAAACGCGCGCGGTTTTGCAGCCCTATAACGTTGCCATTCTAAGCACGACTGTATGCCTTTTGTTTCTGAAGGGGGCCTATGACCGCACAGCGCTAAATGCGTTGCTGGTCACGATTCCAAGCGGGCTCATTGCTGCGCAGATCGGCATTATGGTGTTCAAATCACTGAGTGACACCGGATTCAGAAGGCTTTTGATCGTTCTTACCTTGCTGATGGGCGTGGGCGTGATGGCGAGCGAAGTGTTCTAGCCGAAACGCGGCCGCGATCGGTCAGATCACCTCATCGGTGCGGTCGTCGCTTTCCCCGTACCGCTTGAGCACGGCGGGCTTTGTCCCTTCGTAAACACGTTCCACATTCTGCGCGATTTTGGCATTCTCGCGTTCGAACAGGCAGTCGCCATTCAAATCAGACGCGACGATGAACGGACCCATGCGTTTGCATTTTAGGACCCACATGGCCTGTGCGATGCCCAACTCTTCATTCCAATGCACCGCCTCGACGTTTTCCACGCCACGCCCTAAAAGCGCGCCGGTCCCATAGCCGACAGTTGACAGATAGACCGCACCGTTGGGCACGAAGTATTCTTTGTAGTCCTTTGACGTCATGCCGCCTTTGCCGACGATCAGTTTTGCGCCTGTTTTGGCCATCCATTCGGGCAACCATTTGGCAAACCGGAAGGATGCTGTGGCGGTAACGGCCCCCATGTCAAAAGACCCGTCCGCATTTATGCGCGCAGCGGGCGAACAGTGAAAATTCGCAGCTGATTGCGACGGTAATTCCATCGGGATGTTTGCTTTGTCTTCCAACGCGCGCATGTAGACACCTTCGCGGGCTGTATACATCAGGCCATCCAGATAGACGATATCACCTAACTGCAGCGCCGCGATCTCTTCCTGGGTCGGTGTCGTGGATAGTGTGATTTCGCGGATATTCATGTTTTTACTCTCTCGGCAATCTGCCGCATGTGGCGCATGTCTGTCCCGCAGCAACCGCCCAGAACCCTCAGCATCGGGTACGTCTGCACAAGTCGGGCCAATTCAGTGCCCAGCTCAACCGGATCGCCGTCATCCAATTCTGTCGCCTCATCCAGTTCCGCATGAGAACAGCGCGATGCATTCACCACGACCCCTTGCAGGCGCGGGTTGCTGCTGAGCGTGTTGCTGAAATGGTCCGGATGGGCACAGTTCACCATGAAGTAGGCGGCGGCTTTTGTGCTCAGTGCATCAATCTCCGCGATGGCGTCGTCAACAGGTTGGCCGTTATTCAGACAGCCGTCGGTTTCGACCACAAGCGATATCACCACGGGCAACGCGCAGTCCTGCGCGGCAAGTGCTGCGCCCGCGGCTTCGGTGGGGTGATTGAACGTATAGGCATGCACAAGATCTACGCCGATGTCGTGGATGCTCTTGATTTGAATGCTATGGTACTGGCGGGCGTCCTCAACGGAAAGCGGCGGCTCGGTCGTATAAGGGTCGCGCGCGGGACCAAGGCAAAGCGCCAGCAGCACATCTGCACCGCCCCTGTCCCGCAGGTCGCGCATCATTGAGACCGCGGTTCGGTTAATACGCACGAGATCATCGGGGGATTTACCAAGCGGTGCTGCGCGGTCACGGTTTGCGGTCCATGTTGAGGTGTCGATAATGCAGCCGAGGTGCTGCGCACGGGCAAGATCAATCAAATCCTGCATTTGCTCTTTAAGAACCGGATGGAACTGTGGATCTTCCACAAGGGGGATCGTGCTAAAGTCAGGAAGCTCAATCCCGCGGTTAAAGATCAGATCGGTTCCGGTGCCGGCGAACACGAGAAACCTTTTGTCTGACTGATGTGGCAAGAGACGTTTCATCACTCGGCTGCCTGTTGCGCCGGTGCCCAGTCTATGGTTTCGCGGCGCTGGTAATCGGTAAACCAGTCCGGGTCGGTGCGGTGTTCAACGCGACCGTCCGCATGGATGCGCGCGACGGCACGGCGCGAGGACAGGCAGAACGCATGCACTGACATGGGCATGCCACCGGTATGGCAATAGCCTACTTCGATATTGCAATCGATCACCATATTCTTGCCGACAAACCCCATAGCCCCCATGCCGATGGAGTTGCCGAGCTCTTTGAATTCATCCTCCATCTCTGCGATGCGGGGGTCTGAATTGCGACTGCCGACAACACGCAGGGTAGAGGCACGTTTTCCGAGCGTCATGCAGATATCCTTGGAGCCACCAAGCCCGATCCCGATGATCGCAGGCTGGCAGGCGAGCCCGCGTTTCCCGAAGGCCATCAGGCTATCGAGGTAGAACCGTTTGATGCCTTGAATGCCGTCGGAGGGAAACAGCATACGATAATCCGTGCCGAACAGGCCGCCTTTGTGCACGGTAATCAGGTCGATCCATGCGCCGTCGGGTTCGAACCCGTATTCGATTTCTGGCGCACCGATGCCGACGTTGTTGTTGTGGTCGGTGCGCCACAGCGGATGGACGCGGTTGGGCCGTAAAGGCACGCCATTTGTTGCATTTGCCGTCGCGCGGCGCAGTGCGGCCTCGAGCGCTATCATACCGCCCTCGACTGCAGCATCATTGCCCATCTTTACAAACCAGCGCGGCACGCCTGTGTCACCGCACATGGCGCGGCGATCTTCTTTTGCGGCTTCATAGTTGTCCAGCATGGCCTTAAGCACGAAAGACGACAGATCACCGTCTTCTGTGCGGGCTGCCTCTTGCAGACCATCAAGGTAGTCTTGCGGGATTTCGATGGCTGCTTTGTCCATCAGGGTTTCAGCCGTTTTCTGGATCAGAGTGATGGGGATCATGTCTGTACCTCCCGTCGCTGTAAGTTATGCATTGCGTCGGTGATCTGATCGCGCGTCTGCACCGCACCTGTTTGCAGGTATTCCATCGCTTTGAGCGCAGCGTTATGCGCCTCAACAGATGATCCGGCGACGCAGTCTTCCGCAACGCGGCAATGGTAATCCCATTGGTGACCGTCCACAAAAGTATAGTGGACGCAGACATCGGTCAAACCACCGCACAGCAGCAATGTGTCCACCTGCAATCCACGCAACAGTATTTCCAGATCCGTACCAAAAAAGGCGGAGTAGCGCCGTTTGGGGACAATGTAATCGCGTGGCAGGTAGCCAATCTCTTCAAAGGCGATATCAGTGCGCGGGTCATTGTCGAGGCAATGGACGTCCTCGTCGCCGTCGAGTTCCCTGCCGAAATCTACACCATCCGCTCGGTGGATTTCCTGAACGAAAATGACCGGGACACCGGTCTGATGGGCAGCGTCAACCAGTGGTCGGGCCGC
>Ga0316197_10003056_pt1 | contig 11902 bp, 10 predicted proteins | sample OudBiesiAoxic_MG_FD_204939 | JGI IMG/M metagenome (GOLD analysis project Ga0316197, IMG submission 204939) | Coastal sediment microbial communities from Oude Bieten Haven, Netherlands - site A oxic | ecosystem: Environmental > Aquatic > Marine > Coastal > Sediment | place: Netherlands...
TGCTCTTGTTCGTTGGATCGTCAGGTGCGCACTCCGCTTCGACCATAAGACCGGCGTAGTCGGACCCGGCAGCGGCCGTGGTCGTTGTTTCGTCGGTACCACCTGCGGTGGTTGTCGTTTCCGCGGCGGTGGTTGTTGTTTCGTCGGTACCACCTGCGGTGGTTGTCGTGTCGTCCGAGTCGGAACTGCATGCAGCCGCGATGAGAGCCATCACGAAGACGAGGACGAGTAGTTTGCTGAATTGTTTCAAGGGTGCCTCCCTTACCTTCCAGGAACCGATCCGGTTGATCGGTTCAATGAACGCTAGTCGGTCTGCGCGTCGCGAGTCCCATTCCGTGCGTCTGTTGTCGGGACCGCTCGGTAGGGTTCGCGCCGAATCCGAGGAGTTCCCCATCCGTACCGTCGTCACGATGATCGCCATCTCGGCGTTGATCTCGATCCTGACCTACGTATCGGCGGTTGCCTTCTGGGTGGATCGCTCGGTCGTCAGAGAAGACGCCTTCCTCCAATCCGCCACCGAAGTCCTTGAAATGGACTCATCTCAACAGGCGCTTGCCGAACGGTTGATGAATGAGGCCGTCGACGCTGTGCCGCTTCTTGCCTTCGTTCGCGGCGCTGGGGAACAGGCGACTGTTGCGCTTCTCGACTCCGGAGCATTCGATGACGCAATCGCCGATCTCGTGGTTGCCGGCCATCGACATGTCATGGCTCAGGAGGAGGGTCCGTTCACGGCTGATCTCACCGAGGTGCGTGCGGTCATCGTTGAGCCGATCGCCCGGATCGCTCCCGCTCTTGCAGACCGGATCCCGGTGGATGCCTTCGAAGCGGTGGTGATCGCCGACGCGGATGACGTACCGTCTGTCGGCCGGGCTGCGGGCTGGGTGCCGGTGGTGGCCATGTTCTCGGCCGCCGGAGCCGTGTTCCTGGCCATCGCCCTTGTCATGCTTGCGCAGAGGCGGTCAATCGCTCTGGTGCTCATCGGCGCAGCCGTCCTGATCGCAGGCCTCGGCGTTGTGGCGTGGAGCGTGGGAGCCGGCCCACTCGCCGCCGCCGGAGTAGACGACCCCATCAGCAGCGTCCTCGTGAAGAACGGCTATGCCGTGTTCTCGAGACCGCTTCGCATCGAAGGACTGTGGCTTGCGCTGGCAGGGACCGCGCTGGCGGGTGCGGGTTTGGTTGGGTACCTCGTCGGTGAGGCAAGAGACCCGAGACTTGAGACCCGAGACGTGAGACCCGAGACGTGAGACCCGAGAGTTGAGACTCGAGAGTTGAGACACCTTGAGTCTTGTGTTTCGTGCCTCAACCCAAGCACCTACCCCGGCGTTCCCGAAGAGGTGGCCTGCGGACGGGTTCCTGTCTCGTGTCTCGAGTCTTGAGCCAAGAACCAAGAACGAGTTGAGTTGGACCGGCACTAACAAGAGCCAAGACTTGAGACCCGAGACTTGAGACCCGAGACTTGAGACCCGAGACTTGAGACCCGAGACTTGAGATCCGAGACCCGATGAGTCTCGTGTCTCAAACCAAGAACCCGCCCCGGCTCTCCGAAGAGGAGGCCTGCAGGCGGGTCTCTGGTCTCGTGTCTCGTGTCTCTGTCGTTCTACTCGCTCACGACCCCGATCGCCTTCAGCCACTCGGCTGCGACCGTCTCCGGATCTTGGCCGTCGATACCGACCAGCTTGTTCAGCGAGATCAGTTCGGTAGTTGTCAGCTTCGCCGACACCGCGTTGAGGGCGTTCGCGAAGTCGTCGCCATAGGCGTCGATGATCTCCGAACGAACCGCAGGCGCGATGTTCTCCGAAGGCTGGAGTGCCTTGTCATCCTCGAGCAACACGAACCCCTTGGCGAGGATGGTGCCGTCACTCGTGAACATCAGTCCAACCTGGATCTCGTCGCCTTCGAGGGCTGCGACCGTGATCGGTCCACCCGCGTCGAGGGGACGGAACTCGGCGAACTCGAGCCCGTACACACTCTCGAGTCCCTTGAGGCAGAACTCCCGTTCGGGGCACTCCGGCGGTCCACCGAGGACAAGTGTTCCATTGACCGCGGCCAGGTCGGAGACTTTCGAGAGGCCGAGTGAGTCGGCGGTGGCCTGGGTAACCGCGAAGCCGTTCTTGTCCTGTGCCGGTGCGTAGTCGAGCACCTGGATGCCCGCTGGCTCCCATGCCGACTGAACCGCGGCAAAGGTCTCATCCGAATTGGGCGACGCCGTGCCGCCGAGGTACGTCAGGATCGATCCGATGTACTCGGGAATCAGATCCAGTTCACCCGACTCGAGTGCCGGTGCGTAGATCTCACGGTTTCCAGTATTGAGCTTCCGCTCAACCTCGTAGCCCTCTGCCTCGAGTGTCTGCGCATAGATCTCCGCCACGAGAGCGCTTTCGCTGAAGTTCGCGGAGCCGATCGTGACCGTCGGTTCTTCGCCACCCGACCCGCACGCGGACGCGATGAGCGCGAACGCGAGGATGGCCGCCCCGGCGATAGTTCTGCGGACTGGTTTCCGCATGGGTTCCTCCCACTTATCGATTGTCCGTCAACCTAACGACGACAATCCGCCAAACCGCGAGGTTCTTCCCTGTTCATGCGACGACAGACTCGACGACGTCCGATCTTGACTGAAGGGTCGTCGGCACCACCCGGCGTTCCACCCAGCCCAGCAGCACCTCGAGGAAGATGGCGAGACCGGCGACGAGAATCGCACCGGCGAACACGAGAACGTTGTCGCGAACCGAGAACCCGTCGACGATGAACCGACCAAGCCCTCCCCAGCCGACAAGAGCGCCGAGGGTGGCGGTTGCGGCTACCTGCACGGTCGCCACGCGAACGGCCGCGAGGATAACCGGAGATGCCATGGGGAGCTCCACCTTGGTGAGCACCTCCCGATCCGTCATGCCCATGCCTCGAGAGGCCTCAACGAGGTCCGGATCAACACCGGCGACCCCGGTGTAGGTGTTCGTGAACATCGGCGGCACGGCGAGGAAGAGCAGGGCAAGAAAGGTTGGCCAGAAACCGATCCCGAGGCCGAGGCGAATACTGATCGGTAGAAACAGGACGACGATCGCGAACGATGGGATTGCGCGGCCGATGTTGACGACGGCCACCACAAACGTCCCCCCGATTCTTCGATGGCCGAGCCAGAGCGCGGGAGGGATCGCCAGGATCGCTGCCGCGACGGTTGCCGCAGCCGTCAGTTGAACGTGTTCGCGCAGGCGGTTGAGGATGCCGGACGGTCCGATCCAGTTGTCGGGATCACCGAACCAGGCAAGCACGTCTCCGAGGAATTCGATCATGCGGCCGCCCTCCGTCTCGACCACGGGGTCGCGACGTGCTGGATTCCGACCAGGGTGAGGTCGACTGCCACGGCAAGCGCTACCGAGACCACGGTGCCGACGACGATCTGGGTCGTGCCGATGGGGGAGTAGAACAGGTTGAGCCCACGCAGGATGAAGAATCCGAGGCCACCCTGGCCAATGAGTGCGGTCACGGTTACGAGTCCGATGGTCGTGACCGCCGCAATGCGGATCCCTGCGATGATCACGGGGAGGGCGAGAGGGAGTTCGACCGAGAAGAAGAGCCCCCGGTTGGTGTAGCCCATGCCACGGGCGGATTCGACGGTCGCCTCCGGCACGCCGTCGATACCTGCGACCGTGTTTCTGATCAGGATCAGCAGGGTGTACGACACGAGACCGATCTCGGCGGTGAGGACCGAGAGGCCGGTGATTGGGACGAGAAACGCGAACAGCGCCAGGCTCGGGATCGTGTAGAGGATTCCCGTGAACCATGTGATGGGCGAGTAGGTCCATCGATAACGGAGCGCCACGACGGAGAGCGCCAGGCTGATCAGCATGCCCACGGCGACGGCGATAGCGGTCAGCATGAGATGCTCGACGGTGCGCGCCCAGATGTCGTCGAGGTGGTTCACGACCCAATCCCAGGAAAAGAACCCCTCGGATGCTTGGGCGACGTGAATCACTGGAGAATCTCACGGCTGATGGCGCCCGCAGTGACCATTCCGAGCAGCACATTGCCATCGAATACGGCTGCCACCGAGGTGTGGGACGACACGACCGCGTCGAGCGCCTCCTTGAGGGTGGCATCGCGGTCGAGCCGGGTCAGGAAGGGCTCAACGTTGACGGAGCTCACTCCCTCGGACGGGATCGACGACACACGGATCCAGCCCTCCACGATCGCCCCTTCTCCCACAGCCACCCAGTCGGTTCCGTATTCGAGAGCGGTTGCAACGGCCTCGGCGTGAGACGCCGAAAGATCTACGACGGGTCCGGTCTCGAGATCGAGATCGGAGATCGGGATGAGCGAGAGGCGCTTGATCCCGCGGTCGGTCCCAAGGAAGTCGGCAACGAACGGGTTCGCCGGTTCGCGGAGGATCTCAGCGGGGGAGCCGTACTGCTCGAGATGACCTCCCTCACTGAGGATTGCGACCCGGTCGCCGAGTTTGATTGCTTCGTCGATGTCGTGGGTTACGAGGGCGATGGTTTTGTGAAGGCGCTGCTGGAGGGCAAGCAATTCGTCCTGGAGGTGGGCGCGCACGATCGGGTCGACCGCGCCGAACGGTTCGTCCATCAGCAACACCGGTGGGTCGGCAGCGAGGGCACGGGCGACACCGACCCGCTGGCGCTGACCACCGGAGAGTTCTGCCGGATATCGATCGAGCATGTCCGGGTCGAGTGCAACGAGGTCGGTCAATTCGTCAACACGTTCGTTGATCTTCGTCTTGTCCCAGTCGAGGAGCCCGGGGACGGTCGCGATGTTCTGCCGGATGGTGCGGTGTGGGAACAGCCCGATCTGCTGGATGACGTAGCCGATGCCGCGTCTGAGTTCATGGACCGGAACCGATTCGACCGAGCGGCCGTCGATGTTGATCGTCCCCGACGTCGGCTCGACGAGGCGATTGATCATCTTGAGCGTTGTCGTCTTCCCGCAACCCGACGGCCCGACGAACACGACGATCTCACCCCGGTCGACGTGGAGGTTCAATCGGTCGACTGCGGGCGTGGCAGAACCAGGGAATGTCTTGGTCAGGTTCTCGAGGTCAATCATCGATCGCGTGCGGTCGACGCGACGGCGGCCACGGCCTCGTCGACGGTGTCGACCAGCGTCACGAGCGAACCGTCGGTCTCGAGTTCTTCGGTGAGAAGTGGTACGAGGTGCTGCCACTGGTCTCCCACGGCGATCACCGGCTTGGGAACGGCGTTCGCGAATCGGGCCACGTAGGCGAGATTCCATGCGACGAGGAGTTCGGTCGCTGTTCCGAGTGATCCGGGCAGGGCGATTGATGCGACCGACAGGTCGACCATCTCATGGATACGCTCCAGAAGCGTGGCGGCCCGCATCTCCTCCGTGAGATGCTCGTTTCCTCCGGGACGATCCGGGAACACATCAGGAACGGTCACACCGATGACGCGTCCTCCGCCCTGGCGGGCACCAAGCGAGACAGCCTCCATCAGGCCGGCGTAGCCGCCCGTCGCCACAGCGTATCCGGCCTTGGCGAGAAGCCTTCCGCAATGAATGCCGGCGTCGTAGCTGGCGTCACCCGGGCGAGGGGACGAGGCTCCGAACACTGCAACAACGTTCATGCCGGACGAGGCTAGCCAAACCGCGTACCCAGGGTTCTCCGTATCGCATACGGCGCACCCAGCCCGCGGTACGCGGTCCCATCCTATTCCGCGGGCTCACAGCGCCCCATACGGGGTGGAGAACCCTGGGTACGCGGTTGGTCGGTAGGGTCGCTCCTATGGAACCACCGATTGCACGACGCCGACCGACCGACCGACACCTCCACGGAGACACGGTCACCGACGACTACTTCTGGATGCGTGATCGTGAGGACCCAGAAGTCATCGCCTATCTCGAAGCCGAGAATGCCTACACGGAGGCGATGACCGATCACCTTGCCCCGTTGCGTGATGAGATCTTCAACGAGATCAAGGCTCGAACCGAAGAGACCGATCTCGCGGTCCCAGCACAACGTGGTGACTACTGGTATTCGACGCGCACCGAGGAGGGCCGGCCGTACCGTCTGTGGGTCCGGATGGCCGATGGTCCGGATGGCGAGGAAACCTTGCTCCTCGATGAGAATCTCGCTGCCGAAGGACACGAGTACTTTCGGCTCGCCAACTTCTCCGTTGCGCCCGACGCCGCCACGGTGGGGTACAGCGTCGATACGGACGGCGGCGAGCGGTACACCACGCGCTTTCGCAACACCGACACCCTCGCCGATCTCCCCGATGAAATCCCGGATACCTACTACGGCGCGGCGTGGGCCTCCGACTCCCTTCATTACTTCTACACCACCACCGATGCTGCGATGCGCCCGTGGCAAGTATGGAGGCATCGGCTCGGGTCTGATCGGTCCACCGACGTACTGGTGTATCAGGAAGACGACGATCGCTACTTCTTGACGGTGTGGCGCTCCCGCAGCGGAGCGTTCGTATTCATCGGGGCCGAATCGGCGATCACGAGTGACGTCCGCGGCATACCCGCCGATGACCCTGAGGCCGAGCCCACCCTGGTACTTCCTCGCGTCGAAGGTGTGCAGTACGCCGTTGGTCACCGCGGCGACGAGTTCTGGCTCGTGACCAACGCAACCGCCGATGACGGCCAACTACTGCGCATCCCGGTTGCCGGTGGTGAACCAACTGTTGCTGTGGCCCACACTCCCGGATCGAAGCTCGAGGCACCGGACTGTTTCGCCGACCACATCGTTGTATGGGGACGGCACGATGGCCTTCCTGCCGTATTGGTTGTTGATCCAGACGGTGGACCGGCCTCGTACCTCGAGTTCGATGAGTCGGTGTACGACGTCGTGCCCGGCGCGAACTACGAATTCGAGACGGATCTCTTGAGATACGGCTACCAGTCGCCAGTCACGCCCGCATCGGTTGTCGATCACAACGTCGCCTCTGGGAAACGCACCGTTCTCAAGCAGACGCCGGTGCTCGGCGGCTTCGAATCGTCGGACTACGCAGCTGAGAGGGTGTGGGCGTCCGCTCGGGACGGCGCCCGGATCCCCGTCTCCGTTGTTCGTCGGGCCGACACGCCGATCGACGGCAACGCGCCGCTACTCGTCTACGCCTACGGCGCCTATGAGATCTCGATGCCCGTCCGGTTCTCAATACCCCGGCTCAGCCTCCTCGATCGAGGAGTCGTCTACGCCATCGCCCATGTTCGCGGGGGCGGCGAAATGGGGAAGGCGTGGTATGAGAACGGGAAGCTCGGCAGCAAGAGGAATACGTTCACCGATCTGATTGATGCGACCCAGCACTTGACGGACGCCGGATATGGAGATCGGATGCGTGTGGCGCTGCGCGGCGGAAGCGCCGGCGGCCTCACCGTCGGTGCGGCGATCAACCTCGAACCTGGGTTGTTCAGAGCCGCGGTCGCCGAGGTTCCCTTCGTGGATGTCGTCAACACGATGACTGACGAGAACCTTCCGCTCACCATTGTGGAGTGGGAGGAGTGGGGTAATCCCACCGTCGAGGACGAGTACCGCTGGATCCGCCGCTACACGCCGTATGAGAACATCAAGGCTGGCGACTACCCGTCTCTGCTCATCACGGCGGGGTTGAACGATCCCCGCGTCCAGTACTGGGAGCCCGCGAAGTGGACGGCGAAGCTGCGAACGTCGCCAATTGGCGACCGCCCCGTGCTCCTGAAGACCGAGATGGGTGCCGGTCACTTCGCTCGATCGGGCCGCTACGACGTATGGCGCGATGAGGCCTTTGTCCTCGCGTTCATCCTGGACGAGATTGGATAGGTAGTCAGTAGTCCGTAGTCAGTACCGAGACATGAGACTCGAGACATGAGACTCGACGCTTGGACTACTCAGCTCCTGCGGAGCTGTCGGTCGCTTGGGGAGTGGATTCGCTCTTCGGATTGTCCCCGCACTCGAACCTCAGGGTGTCTTCGTTCGCCTCAGCCGGCGTAATCCCGTGGCCGAGGACGAATGTCCCTTGGCCTTCGGCACAACCTGAGCCGTCGCGCTTCCACACCTTGAGGAGCACCGTCGGGTCAACCCCGTCGGCTCCCGGAAGCGAGCCGATACCCGACTCCTCGACTTCCTGGTTCACGAGATCGAGGATGCCGGGCGGTTTCGAAAGGTCCCGATCACTCGCAAGATCCGCGTGCACCGCCGTTTTATTCTTGTTCTGCATTCGCGAGAGCAGAACGAGGACCACGGTGACGCTGATCACAGCCATCACGATTCCAGCGGCCATCAATCTCTCCTGGTGTCTCCGTCAACACCGATATCGACCGCAATCTCGATCAGCTTGAGCACATCGGTCTCGGAGGCGTTCTCCAGCTGGTGTTCAGTGCCGGTCGGGGCACTCGCCGACGCTCCGGTCGGTACGAGGCTCGTGGTGTTGCCCACACGAATGCTGGCCGTCCCCTCCGTGACGATCCACCTGACCGATCGGTGGTCGTTTGTGCTCTCAGGAAGGGATGCGGCCGGTTCGACGCGCAGTTCTACGACCTCCACCCCCGGAGCGGCAGCGAGTGTGGTGAATCCTCCCCACGCTCGCTCCTGACTTCCGTCGGTGTCGACCTCGGGCCGACCTTCTGCTCTCAGACGATCGACCACGGTCTTGACGTCCTGCGAGCGATCCAGGCGAGCGACCAGTGTCGCGTCAGCGGTATCAACGACGGCTACGTTCTCAAGGCCGACCACCGCGATGAGCCGGCCGTCGCTTCGCACATAGCTGCTCTGCACATCGACCAACTCGGCGTCGCCGATGACGACGTTGCCGCGGTCGTCGTGGTTCCCGAGTTCCCAGAGAGCCGTCCAGGATCCGACATCGCTCCAACCCGTGTGAATCGGCACAACGGCCGCCGATGCCGTGTGCTCCATGACCGCGTAGTCGATCGAAATCGACGGTGCGGTGGCGAACGCGTCGGGGTCCAAACGCACTACCCGGCCATTCCGATCAGCGTCGTCGAGAGCACGCTGCACGGTGGTCAGGACGTCCGGGGCGTGGGCTTCGAGTTCGGAGATGAACCTGGAAGCACGGAACATGAACATGCCACTGTTCCAGAGGTAGCTGCCGCTTGCGACATAGGCCTCGGCAGTGGCGCCGTCCGGCTTCTCGCGAAACTCCTCGACGCTGCGCACACCCTCGGCGAGGTGATCCCCGAAACGGATGTAGCCGTACCCCGTCTCCGGTCCGGTCGGATCGATGCCAAATGTGAGGAGATAACCCTTGTCGGCGAAATCGGACGCGAGGGCAACGGCCTCGGCGAAGGCATCCTCGTTTCTGATCACGTGGTCCGCCGGCATCACGAACAGGATCGGGTCGGAACCTTCGCTCGCCAAGTGGAGCGCTGCCGCGGCAACTGCAGGGGCCGTGTTTCTGCCGATCGGTTCGAGGATCAGCGCCGCGTCGTCACGATCGAGCTTCGCGAGTTCCCGCTGGATGCCCAACAGCTGGCCCTCGTTACACACCACGAGCGGGGCAGCCGCAGCGGGCAACGGATCGGTGCGCTGGACGGTCATCATGAACATCGTGCGCTCGTCGACGAGCGGCAGAAGTTGCTTCGGGGTGCGGCTGCGGGACGCCGGCCATAGGCGGCTGCCGGCGCCGCCGGACAGGATCACAGGGACAATGGAACGGTCGGTCATTGGATGCAATGTATCGACTCCGATCGGTCACGCCAACATTCGTCTCCTACGCCGGCGAACAGATTCCTAGCCCCGCCACTTTCCCGTCGGAAGCTCGACCGGCTCCGTGAGATGACCGACATCGACCCTGGCCGCGCCGGTTCCGAAGAAGGTCAGCCGATCGCCGGGTTCGATCAGCGTGTTGCCGTGGGGAATCAAGACACTTGTATCCCTGCGGATCGAAACGAGAATCGCTCCCTCCGGCCACGGGACGTCTTGCACTCGTTGGGTTGCGACGGGTGACGCTCGGACAATCGCAATCTCGAAGAACGCCGTTCCCGGTTGTGAGCGCAGTCGCACCCGCTCCCGGTAGAGCTCGCGGCCGGTAGCGGTTCCCAGGGCGTGGTGGTAGGCGCGAACGACGGACTCCCGGCGGAACATCCCGATGACCTTCGTTGGGTTTGCGTCGTCTACGACGGGGAGGCGACCGAGGCCAAACGATGCCATCCGAGCCAGCGCGGCCGAAACCGGAAGCTCCGGGGTCACGGTGATCGGGTTCCGCGTCATCACCTCACCGACCGTCACGAGATTGCTCGGTACGTGAACGGCCTCGACATCACCGAGGCTGATGACGCCAACGAGCCGGTCGTCTTCGAGCACCGGTAACCCGTGGTGATGGTGACGATTGAACATCTTGGCGACTTCTGGGATGGTCATCGAGGGGGTCGCCGCCTCGTCGAGGATCGTCATCACATCACCCACGCTGACAGTGTCGAGAAGATCGATGTCCTGGGTCGTCGGCAGGTGGATCCCGGCCCTTGTGAGTGGGATGGTGTACGCCGAATCGGTGTGCAGGCGGTCGCCGAGGAAGGTGGCGAGCGCCGCCCCAAGCATCAGCGGAAGAACCAGTCCGTAGTCGCCGGTGATCTCGAACACGATGATCACCGACGTGAGCGGAGCTCGTGCCACGGCGGCGAAGGTTGCTGCCATTCCAACGACGGCGAACGCACCGGGATCGATCTCGGAGAAGGACCAAACTGGATCGACGAGTGTTGCGAAACCGGCCCCGACGGAGCCGCCGATGAACAGCGCCGCCATGAACGTGCCGACCGATCCACCACCGGCACGGGTCAGCGATGTAGCGACGATCTTTGTGATGGCAAGGAGAAACAGCGACCACCAGATCAGTTCGGTTTCGCTGGTCGCGGCGAGCAAATCCGAGAGGAGTTCTTGTCCAGTACCGAGGGCGTCGGGCTCGACGAGGCCGATTGCGGCGACGCCGAGACCCGCCCCGACTGGTATCAGCCACTTCGGAAGGCGATCGGCGAGCTCATAACCGCTGGTGGTTGCCAGAACGCGAAGGAAGACCACACCGAACAGCACGGCAACGAGGGCGAGGATTGCGAACAGGATCAGCTGTGCGGGATCGTCGAGTTCGTGCGACGGCGAAGTCAGGATCTGTTCGTCGCCTACCAGGCTTTGCGCCGTCACCGCTGCGATCACCGAGGTGATGACGATGGCGTTGAGGTGGCGAACGGAGAAACTTCTGAGGATGACCTCCATCGCGAAGAGCATCCCCGCGATCGGCGCATTGAACGATGCTCCGATTCCCGCCCCCGCCCCAGCGGCGACAAGGCTCTTGATGTGGTCTTGACCGAAACCGGTGTAGCGAGAGAATGACGAACCAATCGCTCCGCCGATGAGAGCGATCGGGCCCTCTCGACCACCTGAACCGCCGGCCCCGAGGGTCACCGCCGTTGCCATGATCTTCGTCGGAATGAGCCGCGTCGGCAGGTACCCGCCGTGGAGTCCGGCAGCGACCATGGTCTCAGTCACGCCGCCGCTCGCAACACCGGGCCCGAATCGGCGGTCGAGGATCCACGAGATGAGGAGCGCGAGGGGGATGGCGAGCAGGATGAACCACTTGCCCCAGCCGAGGAGATCATCAAGGGCCGTGAAGGCCTCGTGGGCGAACTCGATCGCCCACACGAGTACGGCTGCGCCAATACCGACGAGGGCTCCGAGCACGAGCGCCGCAATCAGGAATGCGGTCGTCCCTCGCTGCGCGAGCATGCCTGATACCCATCTTCGGAATGAGGACATGACTGGACGGTAACCGATGCCGGAATCGTGTTGATGCCTTCGAACCGGCCGAACGGCCCTGAGAGCCGGTTCGGCGGTTCAATATGCTGCCCCTGATGGCTTGTTGCCGTCCGAAGCGCCGATTCAGGAGGAATAGATGAATTTCCGGCCTCTCGTCGATCACGAGACCGGCGAACGGTATTTGCCGGT
>Ga0316197_10003057_pt1 | contig 11901 bp, 10 predicted proteins | sample OudBiesiAoxic_MG_FD_204939 | JGI IMG/M metagenome (GOLD analysis project Ga0316197, IMG submission 204939) | Coastal sediment microbial communities from Oude Bieten Haven, Netherlands - site A oxic | ecosystem: Environmental > Aquatic > Marine > Coastal > Sediment | place: Netherlands...
GGTCGGCTCGCTCATGCCGCCGACGGTAGTGCGCCGGTCCGGTGCCCCACGCGGTCAGGCGTAGGCGTCGAACAGTTCGTTCAGCGCCTTGACCTGGCCGCCCGACGTGGACGACGGCACGATCACGGGATTGGTGACGCCGGCGTCGAACCATGCCTCGATGCCATCGCGCACCCGGCTGGCCGGACCCGACAGCGTGCAGTCGTCGAGCCACTCGTCGCTCATCGCGGCGAGCACGCCGTCGCGGTCGCCCGCGGCGAGGGCGGTCTGGACGGCCTGCATCTCGGCGTCGTATCCCGCCTCGATCCAGTAGTTGCGGTAGTTGGGGAGCGCCACGTAGCCCTGCAGGGTCGAGCGGTTCTTGGCCCGGGCGGCCTCGATGTCGTCGTCGATCACGGTCGGCAGCATGTTGCCGATCCAGAAGTCGGTGCGCTGCCCGGCGGGGAGGAGCGCGAGCGAATGGGCCATTCGGCTTCGGGACGCGTTGGCCCACACGGCGCCATCGGCGATCTCGGATGCCAGCCCGACCATCTTGTCGCGCAGCGTGGCGAGGATCACCGGCGGCAGTCCACCCATCTGCTCCGCGGCTGCGCGCATCGTGCCGACGTACTCGCGCATGTCGCTGAGCGGCTTGCCCGTCGACACGCCGAGTCGCTCGATCACCGGTCCGTGGGTGACGCCCACGCCGAGCCGGAATCGTCCGCCCGACACCTCGTGGAGGTAGCTCGCGGTGGTGGCGAGCGCGGCCGGGTGCTGCAGGTAGATGGGCTGGATCGAGGTGCCGAACTCGAGTGTGGTGGTGGTGTGGGCGATCGACAGGCACAGCCCGAGCGCGTCACCGAAGCTGGGCGAGTAGATCCCGGAGAACCCCCGTCGCTCGATGTCGGCGGCCATCTCGATCGTGCGTTGGCGTCGCCCGGGCACGGCGACGAGCGACACGGACGGCATGCGTGAGGTCATGCCCGACGGTACCGCGAACGCTTCGACCGCGATCCCTCGGGTTGGCCGCGGGTGGGCCATGATGGACGTCGTGGAGGCCGTCGCCGCTCCGGCTCGTGTGTCGTTGCTGGTGGCAGCAGTGTCGATCGCCGCGCTGGCCTCCTGTACGTCGGGCGATGAGTCGTCGACCGGGTCGTCGGAGGCCCCGCCGGACGCCGCTGCCGTCTGGCGCGCGGTGGACGTGGTCGACGGGGACACCCTCGACGTGGCGGCCGTCGGCGTCGACGGCGAAGCGGCGGAGTCGACGGTGAGGATCATCGGAGTCAACGCACCCGAGACGGGTGAGTGTCTGGCCGACGAGGCCACTGTGGCGCTCGACGCGTTGGTGCGCGGTGAGGAGCTGGTGCTCGTGTCGGACCGGTCCGACGTCGACCAATTCGATCGAGCCCTGCGGTACGTGGAGACCGTCGACGGTGTCGACGTGGGTGCCGTGCTCGTCGAGCAGGGGCTGGCGATCGCCCGCCGCTACGAGCCTGACGTGGCGCGTCACGACGACTACACGGCGCTGCAGGCAGACGCCCGGGACGCCGGCCGGGGCGTCTGGGCGGCCGACGCGTGCGGCCCCGCGGTCGAAGGTGTGTCGATCGACATCGACGTGAATGCCGATGCGCCGGGGGACGACGGCGAGAACCTCAACGGCGAGTGGGTCACGTTCACGAACGGCGGTGACGAGCCCGTCGACCTGCGTGGCTGGCAGGTTGCCGACGAGTCGGCGAGCAACCGGTACACGTTCGGCGACGTCGAACTCGCCGTCGGGGCGTCGCTCACGCTGTACACCGGCTGCGGCGCCGACGTCGGGGATGCCGTGTACTGGTGCAACGAGGTCAGCGCGGTGTGGAACAACGCCGGCGACACGGTGTTCCTGCGTGACCGCAACGGCAGCAACGTGACGGTGCTCACCTACATGCCCTGACCGATCCGGTCGGGGCTACGGTCCGGCGGGTGGGCAGTGCGGTCGTGTGTCTGTTGCGGGGCGTGAACGTGGGCGGCCGCACTCGCACGGCGTTCGCTGGCGGGGGCCACGGTTCGGAACTGGAACACCGCGCTGGCGCTGCACGATCTCGCAGGCGGCTGACCGTGCCGCCACGCCGGGGCGGAAGCTGGACGCGTTGCCTTTTCGTCATCGTTCCGTAACACTGTGTGGTCAGTCCACCCTGGCGAGACCAGCCGCGTCCGGTTCGTCGTCCCGCCTCAGAGGAGTGTCATGCCCACCCAACCCCAATCCGACCGCGACCGCGCACCAGATGTCGGTCACCGCTGGCAGCTGCGACGGCCTGCTGTGCTGGTCGGAGCGCTGTTGGTCGTGGGCGCCGTCCCGTTGATGGCTCACGCGCTCGGCGATGAGGTGTCCGAGCCGGCTCCGCCCGTCGCCACCGAGCCGACGGCTGCCGATCGTGCCGAACTGCTGACGGGGCTCGCTGGCGGGCCTGAGTCGGCCGCTCCAGCAACATCGCCGACCGTTCCCGCCGACTCCAGGCCTGACGCCGAAGCAGAAGCCGCCGCCGAAGCAGCAGTACGGGCAGAAGCCGCCGCCGAAGCAGAAGCTGCCGCCCGAGCAGAAGCCGAGGCTGCCGCCGAAGCCGAAGCCGCCGCCGAGGCCAGAGCAGAGGCCGAGGCGCTGGAGGCAGTGATCACGGTGCTGACCGACGGCTACTCCTGGGACGAACGAGGCCCACGCATCGAGCTGCTCCAGGGCCTGCTCGGCGTGCCCGGCGATGGCTGGTACGGCGACGCGACACATGCCGCTCACACGCGGGCACTGGTCGACGCCGAGTTGCCGACCACCGGGGTGCCCGCCGTGCCGTCGGGGCCGAGCCCCGAGCAGTGGGCCGCGTTGCGCGACTGTGAGTCGGGTGGTGACTACGCGATCGCCAGCAGCTCCGGCAAGTACCGGGGCGCCTATCAGTTCGGTCGGCCGACGTGGGACTCGGTCGCCAGTCGCCACGCTCCGTCACTTGTCGGCGTCGATCCCGCCGCCGCCTCGCCTGCAGATCAGGATGCGCTGGCGCTGGCGCTCTACCGCGAGCGCGGTTCGCAGCCCTGGCCGCTCTGCGGTCGCCACCTCCGCTGACCGAGCCCGGTCAGTCGGCCGCCTCGCGTTTCCAGTCGTCGTAGCTGACCACGTCGAGGCCGGCCTCGCGCCACCCCTTGAAGCCGGTCTCGATGTGGCTCGCGCGGTCCATGCCCATGTCGTTGAGCGTCTTCACGGACAAACTTGTCCGCCCACCTGATGCTCAATAGAAGATGAACTCCCGGTTCTCCGCGAACACCGGTTTGAAATAGGGCGACTGTGGGTCGACCCAGAACTCGAGCATGCCGCGAGGTGCGTGCATGGCACCGCGTACGACGCCGTCTCGTTGGAGTTCGCGCACGTCGCGTATGTCGACGATCAGGGCGCCCTCGTCGTCGCGACGCCGTTGCGCCTCCTCGGGCGAGTGCCCCGTGATCGTGCGGCGTGCCTCGGCGATCATGTCAGCGACCGATTTCATTCCGACCTCCTCGTCACCACATGGCTACTGCGCGCGGTCCGGCGACGACGCACCGGCGACGACGCAACGGGGAGGGACGCTTCGTTTCGGCGCGGTTGTTGCACCCCTGCGTCACAATGGCTGGATGGCGGATCGGCTTCTCACCCCTTCGAAGATCACGGCGTGGCTCGACTGTGCCCACTTCCTCACGCTGAAGCACGAGGTCGAGGCGGGCACCCGCACGGTCGAATCGAGCCCGTTCGGCGAGATGGCACAGATGCTGCTCGACAAGGGCCTCGAACACGAGCAGGCCGTGCTCGATCGGTATCGGGCCGAGGGGCTGTCGGTGCACGAAGTGCCCGAACGGGAGCACACCGAGTCGTTCCAGCGTTGGGTCGACCGAGTCGGCGACGTGCTGGCCGAGGGACACGATGTCGTGTTCCAGATGCCGTTCGTGCACGAGGGCATCCGGGGCATCGCCGACTTCCTGCGCCGTGTCGACGACCCCGAGACCGGCACCTCCACCTATGAGCCGATCGACGCCAAGCTCGCCCGCAAGGAGGCCAAGCCCGGCCACGTCCTGCAGTTGTGCTTCTACGCCGAGGCGATCGAGGCCAGCACCGGTGTCCTGCCCCAGTTCGTGGCCATCGAGCTCGGGTCGGGTCGGGTCGAGCGGGTCCGGGTGGCCGACGTGCTGCCGTACTGGCGCCGCCTGCGGAGCCAGCTCGCGAAACTGCTCACCGAAGAGGCCGGTGACGCCGCAGCCGACACCCGGCCCAAGCCCTGCGACCACTGTCAGTTCTGTGAGTTCGAGTTGGTGTGCGAAGCCCAGTGGCGCGCCTCCGATTCGCTCGTCCATGTGGCGGGCGTGCGCACCGCCGATCGCCTGACGCTCCAACAGAACGGGGTCACCACGATCGCTGCGCTGGCGGAACTCGATCACGGGGTCGCCGACCTCGACGAAGCCCGCCTCGAGACGTTCGTCCGCCAGGCCCGTCTCCAGGTCGAGGCCCGCAACGCACCCGACGAGAAGCCGCCGTTCGAGCTGCTCGTCCCACCGGCGGCCATCGATGGCACTCCGCCGGTCGACGACCTCGACGCGCCCGACCCGATCGGGTTCGCTGCGCTGCCGGCCCCCGACGACGGCGACGTGTTCCTCGACTTCGAGGGGCATCCGTTCTGGCACGCCGACGCCGAGCTGTTCTTCCTGTTCGGCCTGATCGAGCGCTCATCGGCGGGCGAGTGGGAGTTCAAGGCGTACTGGGCGCACGACAAGGCGGAGGAGGCAGCCGCCACGAAGGCGCTGATCGACCATCTCGCCGCTCGCCGGGTGCAGTTCCCCGGGATGCACGTGTATCACTACAACCACACCGAGCGGTCCTCGCTCGAGCGGCTGGTGCGGGAGCACGGCGTCGCCGAACTCGTACTCGAGCAGTTGATCAGCACCGGTCAGTTCGTCGACCTCCTGCCGATCGTGAAGGGGTCGATGCAGGTCGGGGTCGAGGGCTATGGCCTCAAGCACATCGAGCAGCTCACCGGCTACGAGCGTGGCCACGAGATCGACCGCGGCTCCGGAGCTGTCGTGGAGTACGAGCGGTGGATGGCGTCGAGGGATCAGGCCGGCCTCGATCGGATCTCGGCCTACAACGAGGACGACGTGCGCGCCACCCGGGCGCTGCGCGACTGGTTGGTGACGCAACGTCCGGTCGACGTGCCGTGGCGGGCGGCGGTGCTCGGCCGCGAGGAGCCCGACGCCGGGCTCGACGAACGCATCGAGGCACTGCACGCGTTCGGGCCCGGCACGGTCGAGCACCTGATGGGTGATCTGCTCGGCTATTGGAGGCGTGAGCGCCAGGTGGTCAGCGCCGATGCCTATCGCCTCTCGATCGCCGATGAGGCCGATCAATTCGAGTCGCTGTCGGCGATCACCCGGCTGACGTTCGAGGGCTTGGAAGACCAGTTCAGCGACAAGACCGGCAAGCGGTTGAAGTGGCCGTGGGCGCGCTTCTCGTTCCCACCGCAGCCGGTCGACGTCGACATCGAACGAGGTTCGAAGTTGATCGTCGCGGTCGACGAACAGGAGTGGGTGTTCTTCACCGTGACGGAGATCGACGCCGGTGCCGGTGATCTGGCGGTCACGTGGGACGGCGACGCCGAAGCGAAGGGTGTGTACCCGACGTCGCTCGTCCACTACGAGTGGTTCCGCGAGGGGGCGAAGCTGACGGCGTTGGAGGAACTCGCCGACGGGATGCTCGCGGGCCGTCCCGATCGGGTCGGCCATGCGATCCTGCGCCGGGACCTCCCGGCGTTCGAGTCGGGGAGCGGGCCGACCGGTGGCCTGTTCGTCGGCGATGTCGACGCGATCTGCGGCTGGGCCACAGCGCTCGAGCGGAGCTATGTGCCGATCCAGGGCCCGCCGGGTACGGGCAAGACGTTCACCGGTGCGCACGTGATCCGCACGCTCGTGAACGCCGGCATGCGGGTCGGGGTCACGGCGATGAGCCACGCGGCGATCGACAATCTGATGCAGGCCGTGGTCGATCGGTTCGATGCCGAGGGCGAGTCCGGGCACCTGCGGGCGGTCCGCAAGGCGAAGGGCGGATCGGTCGACGGCGTGCAGTACGTCGACGACAACCCCAAGGTGGCGGGGGGCGACTTCAACGTGATCGCCGGCACGACGTGGCTGTTCGCGAGCCAGGCGATGCGTGAGAACCCGGTCGATGTGCTGGTGGTCGACGAGGCGGGCCAGCTCGGCCTGGCCGACACGGTGGCGGCGACGATCTCGGCGACGAACGTCATCCTGCTCGGCGATCCGCAACAGTTGCCGCAGGTGGCCCAGGCGAGCCATCCGGGAGGCGCCGGTGCAAGTGCGCTCGAGCATCTGCTCGGTGACGAGCTGACGGTTCCGCCCGACCGGGGCGTGCTGTTGGAGACGACGTGGCGGATGCATCCCGACGTGTGCGAGTTCATCTCCGAGGTGATGTACGGCGGCAAGCTGCACAGCCACCCCTCGTGCACCGGTCAATCGGCAGCCGGGCAGACCGGCCTGCGCTGGTTGCGTGCCGAGCACACGGGATGCTCGACCGAGTCAGCCGACGAAGCTGCGATCGTCGTGGCGACGGTGGAGGAGCTGCTCGGCCAAGACTGGACCGACCAGGACGGCGTCACCCGCCCGCTGATGGCCGGCGACTTCATGGTGGTCACCCCCTACAACGACCAGCGCCGCTGCATCGAGGCGGCGCTGCGGACCAACCCGACCACGAGGGGCGTCGAGGTCGGCACGGTCGACAAGTTCCAGGGCCAGGAGGCAGCAGTCGTGCTGTTCTCGATGACGACGTCGTCATCGGAGTTCATGCCCCGCACCGCGGACTTCCTGTTCTCGAAGAATCGGCTGAACGTCGCCATCAGCCGGGCGAGGTGCTTGGCCTACCTCGTGTGCACCGACGAGTTGTTGGACACCCGCGCCCGCGACGTCGACGAGATGGCACTGATCTCGGCGCTGTGCTCGTTCGTCGAACGCGCCGGCTGAGGTCGGCCCTCACGAGGTCACGGTTCCATCACCACCCAGCCGCGGCGTTGCAGTTCGGAGGCGAGTTGCTCATCGGAGAACTTCTCCAGCTGCACGTCAGCACGGCTTCGCCGGGCCGGCTTCGCCCTGGCCGGCGCGGGTGGGGGAGCGCTTTCGTCGTCTGCCGCTTCGTGGAGCGCCGCGATGAATTCGTCGGCCTCGTCACGGGTGAACTTGCCACCGGCCTGGCGTTGTGTGAACCCCATCGGCCCGCGGGCGTCCCGGAAGTCCGAGTGTCCGGCAGCCTGCAGCAACTCGCTCAGCTCGCGCATCTGGCTGTGCGATGCGGGCGGACCCGACGCTTGTCCGAAGGCCATCGCCTCAGTCTCGCGCTCGAGGCACGGCCGGTGTGAACGTCGACGGGCGCACTCCCGGGTTTCGGCACGTGGGAGTTCAGTGATCCGCGCTCAGGTGGCGTCGATCGAGCTGAACACGTCGTCGACCGTCCGCGACGCCGGCGGTTCCCCGGTGCGGGCCATGTGGGAGGCGAGTACCTGCAGTGCGCTGTTGGCCGGTGTGGGGATCGCGTGGAGCCGGCCGAGCAGCACGATCTCGCCGGTGAGGTAGTCGGTCTCGATCGTGCCGGTGCCGCGCCGAAGGCTCTGCCAGGACGATCCTCCGGCGCGGCGCAGGTCGTCACCGACGGGTTGGATCTCGAGCGCGTCGCCGCGGCGGGTGAGGTCGTCCTCGGCGCTGACCACCGTGATCCCAGCCGCTGCGAGCACGGCTTCGCCTTCGGCCTGCACCATCTGGCCGAGGCGTCCCACGATGCCTTCCCGGCCGCACACCGCCTCGACGGCGTTGTTGAGGTTCATCAGCAGCTTGCGGTACTTCCAGCTCATGATGTCGTCGCGGGGGATCGAGCCGAACGTCGCCGCTTCGAGCGTGGCGGCGAGCTGCGCACTCAGTTCGTCGAGGCCGTGCGGGTAGCGGCCGACGTCGAGGAGCCCGGAGCTCGGTGCGGTCCAGACGCGCACCACGCCGGGGGCGAGGTGGTCGGCGGGGAGCATGACGCAGATGCCGTAGACGTTGGGGAACAGGCGCAGCGCTTGGCGTTCGTTCTCGACACCGTTCTGCATGCACACGACCGGTTGGTCGGCGGCGCCGGACGCCCGAAGGTCGTTCAGCACGCCGATGGTGTCCTGGCTCTTGACGCCGAGCACGAACACGTCGTCGTCGGTGACATCGATCTCGCGGATCGAGGTGGCCACCGGCACGTCGACGGTCCTGGTGCCGCTCGGCGACTCGTAGCGCAGCCCCGACTCGCGCATCACCCGCGCGTGCTCGCCACGGGCGACGGCCACGACAGGTGTTCCCGCCAGTGCGAGGTTGGCGGCGACGACCCCGCCCACAGCTCCGGCCCCCACGACGATGATCCGCATGGAGCGAGGCTAAGGGATCGGCGGCTGCGTCCTGGTCCGTCACACCCCACCCACTCCAGGACCTGCTGTTCTGAAGATGGCGTCATGGACGACGCGTCGGAGCGGGCTGCATCGCCTCTCGCTTCGCATCGGGAACCCGCAGAGCAGCCACGGCTACGCTCGAAACGTGGCAGGCGCGGTCTACCTCACAGCGATGGGACCGGCGAGCGGCAAGTCGATCGTGGTGCTCGGGCTGGTCGAGCTCTTGTCGCGGCGGGTGTCGCGCGTCGGCTTCTACCGTCCGGTCGTCCAAGCGCTCCCCGACAACGACCTCGAGTTGATCCGCTCGCGTTACGAGGTTCCCGACGAGCGCATCGGCTACGCCTTCACGGCGGCGCAACGCATCGATGCCGGCCCCGCGAACCGTGCCGGCATGGAGCGGATCGTCGAGCGGTTCAAGCAGATCGAATCGGCCAGCGACTTCGTCGTGGTCGAGGGCACCGACTTCACCGGGGCGTCCTCGCCGATCGAGCTGCAGGTCAATGCCCGCATCGCCGAGCACCTCGGATTGCCGATCGTGGCGGTCGTCGACGGGCATCGCTGCAGCGCCACCGAGATCGTCGAGCGGATCGTGATCGGGCGCGACTCGTTCGGAGAGGACGCGATCGTTGCGATCATCGTCAATCGGGTCGAGCCGACGGCGCTCGAACTCCTCGACGACGAGCTGGCCCGCATCGATCTCCACGATCCCGTCTGGGCGATCGCGGAGGAACCGACGCTCCGCCAACCGTCGCTCGACCAGCTCCGCAGGGCGCTCGGCGCCGAGCTCGTCGCCGGTGAACCCGATGATCTCACCCGCCCGGTGGGCGCCATCAAGGTCGCCGCCATGTCGGTGCCGAACCTGCTCGATCACGTGCACGACGACACCGTCCTCATCACCCCGGGTGACCGGGCCGACGTGATGATCGCAGCAGCGATGACGCGTTCGTCGTCGACCTATCAGGGCGTCGCCGGGGTGCTCGTCAGCGGTGGCCTGCGGCCCGACCCCAGGGTCGTCGCGCTGATCGACGGAACGTCGTCCGGCGGCCCGACGATCCCGCTGCTGGCCGTCGACGCCGACACGTACGCCACCGCGATCGCCGCCCACGCCGTGGAGGGGGCGATCACCGCCGGCGACCAGCGCAAGATCGACATCGCCCTCGGCCACATCGAGGCGCACGTCGACCTGCGCGCGCTCGAACACCGTATCGAGATCGGGCGCTCCGACGTGATGACGCCCGTCATGTTCCAGTACGAGCTCATCGAACGCGCTCGGGCCGCCCGTGCCCACATCGTCCTGCCGGAAGGCGCCGACGATCGGATCCTGCGCGCCGCGGACCGGATCAGGAGGCGCCAGGTGTGCGAACTCACGTTGCTCGGTCACCGCGACGCTGTCCGCGAGCGAGCCACCGAACTCGGACTCGTACTCGACGACGTGCCCGTGATCGACCCGCTCGAACACGAGTTGCTCGACCGCTTCGCGCAGCGGTACTTCGAGCTGCGCGGCCACAAGGGCATCACGCTGCAGCGCGCCCACGACATCATGACCGACGGCAGCTACTTCGCCACGATGATGGTGCACGAAGGCATCGTCGACGCCATGGTGTCGGGCGCGATGCACACCACCGCTCACACGATCCGCCCCTCGCTCGAGTTCGTGAAGACCAAGCCCGGCACGTCGATCGTGTCCAGCGTGTTCCTGATGTTGCTGTCCGACCGGGTGCTCGTCTACGGCGACTGTGCTGTCAACCCCGACCCGAACGCCGAACAGCTCGCCGACATTGCGATCTCGTCCGCCGACACCGCTGCGATGTTCGGCATCGAACCCCGAATCGCGATGTTGAGCTACTCGACGGGCGCCTCGGGCACGGGCGCCGATGTCGACAAGGTGCGCAGGGCGACCGAGCGGGTGCGTGAGTTGCGGCCCGATCTGAAGGTGGAGGGACCGATCCAGTACGACGCCGCCGTCGACCTCGACGTCGCCCGCAGCAAGCTTCCCGACAGTGCTGTCGCCGGCTCTGCCACGGTCTTCGTCTTCCCCGATCTCAACACCGGCAACAACACCTACAAAGCGGTGCAGCGCTCGGCCGGCGCCGTGGCTGTCGGTCCGGTGCTCCAGGGTCTCAACAAGCCCGTCAACGACCTGTCGCGTGGTGCCACCGTCACCGATGTCGTCAACACGATTGCGATCACCGCCATCCAGGTCGGCGCCGACCGCGCCGACCAGGTCGAAACGTGACGGTGTGACGATGTTGGTGCTCGTGCTCAACGCCGGCAGCTCGTCGGTCAAGTACCAACTCGTCGAGTCCAGCACCGGCGAACGACTGGCGGGGGGCATCGTCGAAGAGATCGTCGATCACGCATCGGCCCTGCGCGACGTGGTGGCGGAGGTGGAACGGCTCGACCGACCGATCGAGGCGATCGGGCACCGGGTGGTGCACGGCGGCGACGTGTTCTCCGAGCCGACCCGCATCGACGACGACGTGGTCGAGGTGATCCGCGACCTCGTCCCGCTCGCCCCGTTGCACAACCCGGCGAACCTGGCGGGCATCGAGGCCGCCCGGGCGAGCTGGCCGAACGTCACCCAGGTCGCCGTGTTCGACACGGCGTTCCACCGCACGCTGCCGCCGGCGGCCTACCGATACGCCGTGCCGGCGTCGTGGTACGAACAGCACGGAGTGCGCCGCTACGGCTTCCACGGAACCTCTCACGACTACGTGTCGACGCGCGCCGCCGACGTGCTCGGACGCCCGCGAGAGGAACTCGACCTGATCGTCGCCCACCTCGGCAACGGGGCCTCGATCACCGCGGTCGGCCGCGGCCGCAGCGTGGAGACCTCGATGGGCCTGTCGCCGCTCGAGGGTCTCGTGATGGGTACACGTTCGGGCGACATCGACCCGGCCGTGATCGGCCACGTCGCGGCCGCGAGCGGCCGGTCCGAAGTCGACGTACTCGCCGAACTCAACCGATCGAGCGGCCTGCTCGGGCTGTGTGGCGACTCGGACATGCGCGAGATCACGGCGCGTATCGCCGCTGGGCCGTCTGCCGACGGAGCGACCGCCGACGCTGCGGCAGCCGATCTCGCGCTCGACGTGTTCTGCCACCGCATTCGCAAGTACGTCGGTGCCTACGTCGCCGTGCTCGGAGGCTGCGATGCGCTCGTGTTCACCGCCGGTATCGGCGAACACAGCGCGCTCGTGCGACGGCGTGTGTGCGCCGGGCTCGGGGTGTTCGGCATCGCGCTCGACGACGACCGCAACGAACGCTCCGAGCTCGTGATCTCGCGCGACTCGTCGACCGCCGTGCTCGTGGTCCCCACCGATGAAGAACACGCGATCGCCGAACAGAGCGCGCGCGTCGCCGCCGCCTCGTCTGTTCCAGAAGTCGAGGGCCCGCCGATTTCCGTCACGCGTTGGTCGACGGACGATCGCAGCGATACTCGGTCGCACGATGGGTGAGCATTCTG
>Ga0316197_10003058_pt1 | contig 11901 bp, 9 predicted proteins | sample OudBiesiAoxic_MG_FD_204939 | JGI IMG/M metagenome (GOLD analysis project Ga0316197, IMG submission 204939) | Coastal sediment microbial communities from Oude Bieten Haven, Netherlands - site A oxic | ecosystem: Environmental > Aquatic > Marine > Coastal > Sediment | place: Netherlands...
TTAGGGGATCCGGGCGACAACATCGTCAAACCGCATGACAAACGTTGCAGCTCCGCTCTGGCCGAGCCGGAACTGCCTGATGAGCATTCCCCCGTTGGCAACCTGCCAATCGAGCACCTTGGATCCGTCGAGGTAGACCTGCCAGCTACCGCCGGCTCCGATGCTGCCGCACAGCTCGACTTCATACCACCGACCCAGCGCCAGCCTCGCCCCGGTAGCGCGTTTGATGCCCTTCATCTCGGACCGGACCCAGAGCTCTCTCGTGCCCGGCTCAACGAAGAGACGCCCGATTGGACGGAGGTTGCTGCTCTGGAACCTCAAGATGGTGGCTTTGCTGGCGACAGATGAGAGCTTCACCGAGGTGGCAACACACATTGCGTCGTGTGAGCCGCCCAGGTTGGCCTGCAAGAAGGATGACGTGCCGGCGGCGCGCGCTACGGCGCTCGGCGAGCCGCTGTTGTTGCCCTGCCCCGTGTCGATTGTGACCCGCCGCCGCTGCGGAAAGTCTGAGAGCCTGCGCTCGAACCCGCTTTGGAACCACAACCCGTCGTTGAGGTAGGGGTCGAGCGCCATCTCCTTGAAACCTGCAACGGATGATGCCGTGGTGTCCATCCACCACGGATACGGATTGTTGGAGTCGAAATAGACAATGGCCTTGATAGCGGGAAACTCGTTCTGGAGGGTCTGAGGTATGGCACGGAACCAGTCGCCCTTCTGCCCTGCGGAGCGCTCTTGAACCCCGAACTCGCCGACCATCAACGGCTTGTTGCGCAGCGAGGCCCACGAGTAGAAGGCGTCGAAGATCTCTTCGAACTCCCGCCAAGGGTCGCCGGCTCTGCGCGGCGCCCAGTTGTAGCCATCGGCGCAGATCCAATCGACCCACGCATCGCCTGGGTAGTACTGCTGGGCGGCGCCGCTGTGGAACGACCAGGCGGTCGGACACCACACAAATTGGGCGTTGTCGGCCCCCCGGCTTCGGAAGATCGACACGATGTGCCGCCAGGCTGCTTTGAACTGAGCGGCGCTGCCGGCGGCTGCGTGGTTGACACCCTCGGCCATCTCCCAGCCGTAGCGGATCAGCACGGGATCCTTGTGGGCTTTGACGTTGTCGGCGCGGGCACGGATCGTGGCGTCGTGTTGGCCGGAGGTCACCTGGGTTGAGGTTCGGGCATCCCATGAGACGAGCGGAACCCGCCCGTTGTTTCGATGCCACCGTTCGCGCCATGTGGGGAACCTCGAGGTGAACCCGTAGTAGTAGTGGCCGATATCGAACGTGCGCCCTGCCAGCGACTCCAAGCGATTGAACCGCGCCTTGACCCCAGCTTTGGTCCAGTCGCCGTTCTTGGGCTTGCCGTACATACCCAATAGGGCTCCGGAGTCGGGCACCACAGGGTTGGCCCCGGCACCTTCGGCCTCGCGCCCTGGCAGCACGACAACCAGTGAAATGAGTAGTAGGGCCGCCAGAGTCCCGGCGAGGATCCGGCGGGAGCGACGCTCCGCCACGCAGGTTGTTCCTCTCTCAATGTCAAGAGGCACACACACCCAGGAAGGTGTCGCCGGTCGAACGCCCACCGAACCAGCGACATGGCGGAGGAACATAGCCAACTGCGCAGGTATGCGCAATCTCCCCAGCCGGTTCTCCGGCCGTGCCCCGATGGGCGGGGTTCCCCCGGTGGGCCAAGACGGATATGATCAACCGCCGAGACGACGCCCCAGGGGGGTCAGGAATGATCAAAGGTGGAGTGCTCGAGGGATTGGTAGGAAAAGTCCCTCGGTCCACACGCAACCAAGTCTGGCGCGCCGTGGCGCGCTCCAAACGCGCCGCGGCTCGCCCCACGGCGCAATGGCGGACGCTACCCAACTACCTCATTGCGGGAGCACAGCGCTGCGGTACCACGTCCCTCCAGCGCTACCTCATCGAGCACCCCCAGGTGACTCCCGCCGGGGTGATGAAGGGCGTCCACTACTTCGACACGAACGACTACCACCGCGGCCTCGATTGGTATCGGTCGCACTTTCCGACCCGCCGCTCCATAGCGAGCATGACCGAGCGGATCGGGGGAACCGTCCTCACCGGCGAGTCCAGCCCCTACTACATGTTCCATCCCCTTGCCCCAAATCGTATCGTCGCCGACCTACCAGGCGTGAAGATCGTGGTTCTGCTCCGTGATCCGGTTGACCGGGCCTACTCGCAATACCTGCACGAGACTCGTCGCGGCTATGAGACCCTCGAGTTTGAGCCCGCGCTCGAAGCGGAAGACGGCCGGCTCGTTGGTGAAGCGGAACGGATGGTGGCCGATCCGACGTACGACAGCTTCAGTCTGCGTCACCACTCGTACATGGCGAGAGGCGAGTACTTCACGCAGGTTCGGCGCCTGAGCGACCTGGTCGGGCAAGAGCGACTCCTCGTCGTCAGCAGCGAGCAGATGTTCGGCGACCCAGCCGCAACCTACCACCGTGTGCTGCGGTTCCTGGGTCTCCCCGAGTTCAACCCACCGGGATTCGCGGCTCAGAACGCCAACGTCTACCTGAGTCCGATATCCAACCAAGCCCGCCACATGCTCGAGGACCGATTCCGGGAGCCGAACAAGCTCCTCTATGACTTCGTCGGCGAGGACTTCGGATGGTCCGGCTGATCACTGCGACACGACGTGCCGACGGCTGACACGTCGCTATCGCCGGACCTCGACTGGCTGGTGACGCTCCTGTGGCCGGAGGCGGTACCCGCCGGTTCGCAACCAGGGCCGCAGTACGGGGTGATCAGCCGACAGGGACGACCCAAGCTCATCGTGCCCCTCGACTCACCCCGAGCCGCCGCGGCAGCCATCGCCCGCATGTCTGGGGACGTTGGAACTCGCGCCGCCGTGGTGCGGCGCCTCGCCGGTTATGGACTGCGGGCAGGCGCGATGCAGCCTCTTCTACGCACTCGGTGGACCTCGGCGATCGGGGGGACACCGCCGCCAGTCGAGGACTACTTCCGGGCAGCACTCGGCGTCGACGACATCATGCTTGCGGTGACCGTGGGGCCACCGCGTCCCAACCGCAAGCCGGTTGTCGAGCTGCTCAGCCCCAACGGAGCAACGATCGGCTTCGCCAAGGTCGGATGGAACGGACTGACCCGCCATCTCGTGGCCCGCGAAGCCGGCGTTCTCAACGGACTCGATCGGGACGCCATGCCTGCCATTGAGGCCCCGAGCGTGCTTCACCACGGTGCCCGCCACGAGCTCGACATCCTCGTGCTCTCTCCGCTGGCGCCAACCCCCCAAGGCCACGTCCGTCGCCACCCCACTGCCCACGAGGTTGGTCAGGTCTCCACCCTCTTCACCGCTCCCGATCAGCGGCTCGAGCGGAGTGCCTATGCGCTGGAACTACACAATCGCGCTTCATCGCGTTCAGCAGCCGACGGCGCTCTCGTGGCGCGGGCGCTGGAGCTGGGCTGCCGGGGCGACAGGGAAACCCCGATGCGGTTTGCCGGATGGCACGGAGATTGGACTCCATGGAACATGATGCCGGCTCGAGGAAAGTTGCTCGTGTGGGACTGGGAACGGGCCGGTGGACCGGTGCCGCTGGGTTTTGACGCCGTCCACTACTTCTTCCAGTCGGCGTGGCTGCGAGAAGCTGCCTCAGCTGAAGCAGCCATTGACCTCGCACTCGACCGCAGCGCCGACGTTCTGGCCGCTCTCGGCGTTCCCAGGGTCCACCGCGACTCGATCGGCCTGCTCTACCTGTCTGAGCTCTTCCTGCGGTACGCAGAGAACGCCGACCACGGAACCGACCAGCTCCGGGGTGACCGCCACGACCAGGTCCGCAGAGCCCTGCAACAAATGGTCGCCGACGCCGGCTAGCCAGTCCGGGGCAAGCAAACCGAGCCCTGCCTATCCCCGATCAGGGCCCTGCGCCCGCATTCCTGAATCTTCCAAGGCATCGCAAAAAACCAGGTAGCGCGCAGAAAAAACCGCTCATGCGGGCACGCCGTGGCGCCGGTAATAAGCTATAGACTGCCACGAAATCGATCAGGTGTTGATTTGAGTATCTCGAGGGTCAAACGTCGCCCTGCGCCGGGGCTCATGATGGCTGCGTTCGCGCTTGCGACCTTCCTCGCGTCCGTGACCGTACTCGGCGTCTCGACCGCACCGGTATGGGCCAGCGTCAGTTGCGGCGGCGTGAGCGTCGACTACGGCGGATCGACCTCGATGAGCGTCGGCGGCAGCAACTCCAGCGCGGAAGACACCTCGCAGTACACCTTCAGCAAGAGCGGCGGTTTCGACTGGTCCAATGCCGGGGACGAGCTCCGCGGCCCTGGAAAGTCGTTCAGCAAGAGTATCTCAATCTCCAACGCCACCTCGAGCGGCAGCATCACGATCACCGAATACCAAGTCGGTTCCGCCATTTCGAGCCAGACCTGCACCGTCACGGTCAACCCGCCCCCCGAAACCACCACCACTACCGCGGCCCCAACCACCACCACTACCGCGGCTCCGACCACCACGACCACAACTCGTGCCACCACGACGACAACTGCAACGACGTCGACCACCTCGACAACGACCACCACGACGACCACCCTGGTCGGACCCCCTTCGACCTTCGTCGTCTCACCCTCGAACGCGCCGACAACAAACCCCCCGACGACGACCACAACCACAGAGCCGCCGACGACAACAACAACAACCCCCGCTGCGGAGGCGACCTCGACCACGGTGGCCGAGACCACCACGACAAGTGTCGTAGCCGTTGCGCCCATCACAGACGACGGCGGCAGCAACCTCCCAACCTTCCTCCTCATCGGCATCGGCGCCGCCGCCCTGCTTGCCCTCCTGGCCGCTTTCGTGGTTCGTGATCCGTCCGGCACAGCCGTCGTAGCCGGCCGCCGCCGTCGCCAAGGCGGATCGCGCAGGAAACCCAAACCCGCTCGCACCGCAGCCGCCGGGGCATCCCGGGTGAGCAAGCAGAGCGTGAAGAGACGCACCGCCCGCAAGACCAGGTCGGGCCGTAGCTCGCGGCCGAATCGCAAGGCGGCGGCCGCCGCCTCAGCCACCGCCGTCGCCTCGAGACCAACGACCTTCCCTGCACCCGCCGCAAAGGCGGCTCCAGCACCGACCGCCAAGGCCGCACCGCCACCGTCGGTTACGGCAGCCCCGGCCGCATCGCCATCCGCCCAAGCCGGCCCTCCGCCAGGGGCCCGAACCGCTCCCGCCCCGGCACCGGCAGCCCGAGCCACTCCGGCACCGGCCGCAACGGTGAAGACGGCGCAGGCCCCCACTCCCGAAATCAAGGCAGCACCAGACGTCATCACCGCTGCGGCGGCCGCTGCGGCCGCAACGACGATGGAGGAGACGCCGCGGGCGGAACCCGAAGTTGCACCCGAGACCGAGGGAACGCTGGACACCACCTCAGCCGCATCTCTGGTTGACTCGGCCGCGTTACCGCGCGAAGAGGCTGCTCCCCAGCCGATGGCCATACCGCCGCCACCACCGCCACCTGCGGACGAAACCAACATGGTCTCGCCCGCCAAGACAACACAGAGCAAGCGATCCGTCGGGCAGCGACGCGCCGCCAAGAAGCCGCAGAAGGCTGCCAAGAAGGCGGCGACTCCGGAGCAGAGAGGCCCAAGCTTGGGTCAGAAGGTGCGCGGAACCAGCCTGATGCGCAGAATCCGTCAGACCGACATGGCAGAGTCGATGCGGGCGCGAAAGTCGGCCAAGAAGGTGCGACGCCGCATCGAGGCTCGGCGCAAAGCCGGCCACTGATCCTCGATCGTCGCGTGCCGACCGGGTCCGATCACCCCGCCGCGGGGAGTTGCTTCTCAAAGAAGCCGGCGAGACGCTCGATCACGTCCCGATGCGCCCCGGGGTCGAACGCTGCGAGGTAGTCGTCCATGAAGCCATCGCCGGCGTTTTCGTAGAGCACCCATTCGGCCTGTGGCGCTGCGGCTCGGGCCTCCATGATGTCGGCGATTGACACGGCGTCCTCGGCCTTGCCGTAGAGGCCCAGAAGCGGGCAGGTCAGATCGGGGAACACATCGACGACGCCGGACCCAGTACCGTCGAGCAGTGGAGCCGAAACGAGGGCCAACGCAGCCGCTTGGTGGCGGATGGCTGCGAGTGTCGCCGGAGCGCCGCCGAGGCCAAAACCCACGATCCCAAACCCGTGTTCGGCGTTTGACCAGAAACCTGCTGAGTTGGTGATGAAGCCGACGATCCCGTCGAGATCGACCTGCGCACGGGCCGGGGAAACTGCCGCAGCCGCTGCGGCGGCCTCCGCCGGAGAGGCTGATCGGTTCGGGCCGCGGTCGCGATAGAGATCGACGGCGACCACCGCCAACCCGAGCCGAGCCAGACGCCGGCATATGTCCTTGCTCGAAGAAGTGATCCCCCACTCGGAGGGGACGAGGATGACGGTCGGCCATTCTCCAGTTACGTCGGGCCGGGCCAGGTACCCACGATGGGTGGCCGGACCGGCCACGATGCTGGTCGACCCAAACAAGATCGGGTGGGTTCCTTCACCCTTGAGCACACTCACGGCGCCGCCGCTCCTTCCCCGCCGGGCTGATCGTCCCGGGTTACGGTAGCGTCCCGAACCCGGCGCACCTCACCGGATCGAATCACGATCCTCCCCCGGGCGGTCTCGACCACGAGACCGCCGTCCGCTGCAATGTCCACAGCGGTACCGGCACCATCCGTATCCCACATGATGTCCTGACCCAGCGTGACGCACGCGGAGCGATATTCCTCCCGACCCCACTCGTCGGCACCACGTTCGAGCCGCCCCACCAGCCGGTCGGCCCACGCCACCACGAGGCGGCGCACCACCACGGCACCAGGATCGACGGCCTGAAGCGCGGCGGCGCCGTCGGGAGCATCCGGCCACCAGACATTCATGCCGCAACCGACCACGACGGTGTCGCTACCTGCCTCGGCCAGAACACCGCCCACTTTGCCGGTGGGAACAACGAGGTCGTTCGGCCACTTCAGATCTGTGCTCACCTCGAACACCTCATGTACCGCGTTGCGCGCCGCCAGGCCTGCAACGAGGGAAAGCCGGGGCCACGTCGATGGTTCCCACTCGGGCCGCATCGCCATGCTGGCGTACATGCCACGATCGGCCTCCCACCACTCGCGGCCGCTGCGGCCCCGACCCCCTACCTGTCGGTCGGCATAGAGCAGGAGAGCCGACTCGCCCGTTCCGGACAACAACCGGGCGGCCTCGTCCTGGGTCGAACCGACCTCGGACAGGTGTCGCATCGCGTAAGGTGTAGCCATCTCGTGGTCCTGAGAGTCGAACAGTGGCTCGAAAGGTAGCGATGCGAGGATAACGGGGGAGGGTGTGAGCACCGACGCACAGATCGACAGGCTACGGCAGCTGCGGCGAGAGGCCGAGCAGCCGGACAACCAGCGCGCCGTGGATCGCCAGCACGACCTAGGCAAACTGACGGCTCGTGAACGGATCGAGGTCCTGCTCGACAAGGACTCGTTCAACGAGATCGATGCCTTCGTCCGTCACCAAGCTTCAGGGTTCGGCATCGAGGGCCGCCGGCCACTCGGCGACGCTGTGGTAACCGGATGGGGTACGGTCGACGGCCGGCAGGTCTTCATCTTCGCCGAGGACTTCACCCACTTCGGGGGCAGCCTGAGCGAGGCCGTCGCCGACAAGATCTGCAAGGTGATGGATCTCGCCATGGACACCGGCGCCCCGGTCGTGGCCCTCAAGGACTCAGGCGGCGCCCGCATCCAGGAAGGCGTGGTCGCCCTGGACGGCTACGGTCGCATCTTCGAACGCAACGTGCGAGCTTCCGGCGTGATCCCGCAAGTTTCGGTCATCATGGGCCCGTGCGCAGGCGGCGCCGTGTACTCGCCGGCCATCACCGACTTCGTCTACCAGGTAGCCGAAACGTCCCACCTCTTCATCACCGGACCCGACGTGATCAAGACGGTGACGGGAGAGGAGGTCAGCTTCGAGGAACTCGGCGGCGCCCACACCCACGCCGCCCAGTCCGGGGTCACCCACTTCGTGTCTGAGAGCGGACGGGCTGCGCTCGAGGAGGTCAGATTCCTGTTGTCGTTCCTGCCGCAGAACAACATGGAGATGCCGCCCTACTTCACGCCGATGGATCGCGCCGATCGCATGCATGAGGGACTGACTTCCATCATCCCCGACTCGCCAAACCAGCCGTACGACATGGTGGAACTCATCGAGATGGTGGTCGACGACGGCGAGTTCTATCAAGTCCACGAGGAATACGCCGGCAACATCGTGGTCGGGTTTGCCAGGCTCGACGGCTACTCGGTCGGCATCATCGGCAACCAGCCTGCCGTTCTCGCCGGCACGCTCAACATCGATGCCTCGGTCAAAGCCGCCAGGTTCATCCGGGTGTGTGACGCCTTCAACATCCCCATCGTCAGCTTTGTCGACGTCCCGGGTTTCCTCCCCGGCGTTGCCCAGGAGCACAACGGCATCATTCGCCACGGCGCCAAACTCCTCTACGCATACGCCGAAACGACGGTGCCCAAGCTGACCGTGATCACCCGCAAGGCGTATGGCGGCGCCTACGTGGTGATGAACTCGCGCGCGTTGCGGGCCGACATCGTGTATGCCTGGCCAACGGCCGAGATCGCGGTCATGGGCGCCCGGGGGGCCGTCAACGTCATCCACCGGCGCGACATCGCAGCGTCCGACGATCCAGATGCCAGACGCTCGGAGCTGATTGCCGAATACGAGGAGCGCTTCAACAATCCCTACCTGGCGGCGGAACGCGGCCTGGTCGACGAGGTGATCGAACCGCGGGAGACCCGCTACCGATTGATCCGCTCCCTCGACATGCTCCGCACCAAGCGGGAGGGCATGCCGCCCAAAAAGCACGGCAACATCCCCCTCTAGGATGTCGCTTGTGGATTCCGTTCTCGTAGCCAACCGCGGAGAGATAGCCGTTCGCGTCATCGGCGCAGCCCGCGAACTGGGCCTGCGCACGATCGCCGTCTACTCGGAGCTCGACCGCGATGCCCTCCATGTCGAATTGGCCGACGAGGCCTGGAACATAGGCCCGGCCCCGGCTGCGGAGTCCTATCTCAACATCGAACGCGTCATTGCAGTCGCCGAGGAGTCGGGAGCCGACGCCATCCACCCCGGCTACGGGTTCCTCGCCGAGAACCCCCTGTTCGCGCGGCGGGTCATCGACGCCGACCTGATCTGGGTCGGGCCCTCCCCCGACGCCATCGCCACAATGGGCGACAAGATCGCGTCGCGTCGCGCCGTGACGCAAGCGGGAGTCCCGGGAGTGCCCGGAACGCTCGAACCACTCGCTGCCTTGTATGAGGTCGAGGCCTTTGCTGAAGAGCACGGATTCCCCATCGCCATCAAGGCGGCCCACGGGGGCGGCGGGAGAGGACTCAAAGTGGTCCACCATGCCGACGAGCTCGCCGCCGCGTTCGAGAGTGCGGCCCGCGAGGCCGACGCGTGGTTCGCCAATCCCGAGGTATACGTCGAGCGCTACCTCGACCGGGCCCGCCACATCGAAGCGCAGATCATCGTCGACAGCCACGGCAACGCCGCCTTCCTCGGAGAGCGCGATTGCTCGATTCAGCGCCGACACCAGAAGCTGATCGAGGAAACCCCGGCGGTCAGCTTCTCCGAGGAACAGCGCACCACCCTCCACGACGCCGCCCTGGCCGTGGCCGCTGCGGCCGACTACGTGAATGCAGGGACGGTTGAGTTCTTGCTGGATTCCTCGGGAGACCTCTACTTCCTCGAAATGAACACCAGGATCCAGGTCGAGCACACGATCACCGAGATGGTCACCGGCATCGACCTGGTCAAGGAGCAGCTCCGCATCGCCGCCGGCGAGGTGCTGTCGTTCCCCGACCGCCCCCCCACCGGCGGCCACGCCATCGAGTTCCGGATAAACGCCGAAGACCCCAGCATCGGGTTCCTGCCCACCCCGGGCACTCTGGTGGAGTACCGCGAGCCGTCCGGGTTCGGGGTCAGGGTCGACTCGGGGGTCCGGACGGGCGCCCAGATCAGCCAGTACTACGACAACATGGTGGCGAAGCTCGTCGTTTGGGGACGGGACCGAGAAGAGGCTGTGGCCCGGGGGCGCCGCGCCCTGCAATCGTTCATCATCAAGGGCGTCGAGACCACCATCCCGGCGCAGCTGCGTATTCTCGATACAGAGACCTTCCGTTCCGGCACACATCACACTAAGTCCGTGGAGGACGAGCTCGACTTCTCCGATCTGCCGCAAACCACCGCCCCGACTCTTCCGGAAGAGGAGGAACTGGAGGATCGATCGATGACGGTCGAAGTGGGTGGACGCCGTTACGTGGTCCGGTACTGGGCACCGGTCATGGCGGCTCCGACCTCCGGCGGACTGCGTGCCGCCCCCCGGCGCCGGCCGCCCAAGCTGGAAAGGCAGGTCTCCACCGGGGACGGAGCCGGCGTGATCACCGCCCCGATGCAGGGCACCATCGTCAAAGTGCACAAGCCGGCCGGGAGCCCGGTCGAAGCCGGTGAGCCGGTCTGCGTGCTCGAAGCCATGAAGATGGAGAACGAGATCAAGGCGCCCGTCGGGGGCGAGATCGTCGACCTACGCGTCCAACCCGGCGACACAGTGGCCAGCGGCGCGGTCCTGATGGTGGTCCGGTAGGGGACGCGCCGTCCCGGAGACCCGATACGCTGTCGCCATGGACATCCCCCTATGGGAGCGGCAACGCCATTGGCCCCTGATGCGGCCGTTCGTGTACTACCTCACGGAGAACTTCGTCGAGAGCGCCTGGGTGACGGGAAAGCGGGTCGTCGACTTCTCCGCAGGTCTGGGCGACCTGTCTTCCTACATGGCCGGTCTCGGCCCGACGCGGCTGATCGCCACAGTGCCGGAACTCGAACTGGCCAACCCGGCCCCGATTGCAGGCGTTGAGTGGCGCCCAGGCGTGCTGGCATCGCACATCGCCGAGTCGTTCGAGCCGGAATCGATCGACCTCTTCTGCGCCCGAATGGTGTTCCAGTTTCCGCGCTGGGAAGAAGGGGAAGTCGACGTCGACGTGATGCTCGAGCAAATCCGCCCCGTTTTGGCTCCCGAAGGCCGGATCGTCATCGCCAGCCATTCGTTCTTCCCCCTCCAGAACTACTCGTCCCTCGACAACGAACGTGACAGCGAGGCGCTGCTCGACCGGCTCGTCGGCTTGGCGGCCGGTGCCCCTCGCGACGTCCACGAAATCCTCACCGAGGAGGCGCAGCGACTCGCCGGACTCACCGAGTTGGTCAAGTACCTGGGCCTACCACCCCGCGAGTCGAGCTACGGAACGACCGGCTATGGGCTGCGGATTCCGGCGTTGATCGACTCGTTCATTCAGTGCGGATTGACTCTCGAGGTCGTCGACGACATCGAACCATTCACCTATCCGCTCGGGATCTGGGAGCAACTCGAAAGTGAACCGGACCGGATCCGTGAGCTGGGCGAAGCGGTGTTCGCGATCAAGCACCGCTGGCTCGTCGACGAGCGCAGCCTCGACGCCTACCGCCGTCCGGCCCTGATCGAGCGCATGCTCCAAGAAATCCGCTGGTTGGTTCCGATCGTCTGGGTCCCCATCGTCCGGGTCGTGGCGACCAAGAACTAACGCCGCGACTCGCGGGTGGCGGGCCCCCTCCGACCCGGCGCCCAGAGCGGCGCCGCCTCCGGCTCCGCCGGAGCCACCTCCCCCAGCAAGCTGAGGGAGGGCACGCGAAGGCTCGAGTCGCAAGAGTCTCACTCTGCGCCCTCCCCCGGCCGCCGGACGGGGAGGTGCCGAGGAGTCTCCGGACGGCGCTTCGCCGCGAGGCGGGAGGGGGCCGCGAACCCCGCAGCGCAAGGTCCCGGCCACACGCGATCAGAAAGTGCCGAAGACGTCCCGCAGGACGTTGTTCACTTCG
>Ga0316197_10003059_pt1 | contig 11898 bp, 8 predicted proteins | sample OudBiesiAoxic_MG_FD_204939 | JGI IMG/M metagenome (GOLD analysis project Ga0316197, IMG submission 204939) | Coastal sediment microbial communities from Oude Bieten Haven, Netherlands - site A oxic | ecosystem: Environmental > Aquatic > Marine > Coastal > Sediment | place: Netherlands...
TGAAATTAATATTGGGCAATTATATGCAGCCATCACTTCTGCCGCACCTGACATGGCAATTCATATTGCAGAGGCGCTAACCAATACTTCCCCTGAGCAAGCAGAAGAGTTAGTCGACTGGATAACCACAGCTTACCCAGATCAATTTACCCATATTATTGTTGCTATTGCCAACTCGATGCCAGATAACGGCATTAACGTGATGACCTTAGCGGCGGCACATATGTCAGCAGATGATTCAGGTGGTTTACTGGAGATGACCGAACAATATATGAGTGATCTTTCTGAGTCATTAGATGATATGAGGCCTGTGGATAGAAATGCAGCCGCTTCTGAACAAACCGCAAGCGATTTATTTAATCGTTTAAGTGATGTATCACCTGAACACTCTGCTGAATTAGCGTTAACTGTTTCAGAAGCTTTACCGGCGTCTTCCAATGTTATCGCTGAAGCTTATGTTCAGGGGTTAATTGAGAGTGAAAATAAGCACGAGAGTATTGCCGATGCGACAGAAAATATTGAAAGTGCAGTTAATGATTATATGATACAAGTTGTAGAAAATATTCCTGAATATGCAATTGATATTGCTAGCACCTTAATTGACTCGGTTCCAGATGTCGCATCCGATATGGTTGAGTTATTACAAGATTCTGATGATATCGAAACCTTGTCTGCTTTAATTGATGATAAGCCTGAGCAAGATGGGATTCAGGAGCAACTAGCGGATGCAGTACAAATACAAAATGATATTGAAAAATAGGGCGTAATATCAAAACCATTAATAAAGGACTATTGATATAAACTGACGTTTTTTTTAATGCTATATAACGGGATATAAATGATTAATTTGAGAAAAATGAGAAGTAACGAGTTCCCGGCTTATTGTGATTATTTTGTGGCTGACTATAGCGAAGAGATTGCATTAAATTATGGTCATTCACTTGCTGTCGCGATTGATTTAGCAAAACAATCTTTAGCGGAGAGCTTTCCAAGTGGTATTGATAGCAATAAGCATGAGTTACTTTGTATCGAGATAACTTCTGATAATGAATTACAAGTGATTGGTTATCTGTGGCACTCTATTGAAACGAATACATCATCGACTTTCATTTACGACTTTTATATTGATGATAAATTTCGTGGTAATGGTTATGGAAAAAAAGCGTTACAGCAGCTTGAACTGATGTTAGCGGAGATAGGCATTAAACAGATCAAGCTGCGTGTGGCTTACCATAATCAACGTGCCTTAACGTTATATCAAGCTGTAGGTTTTACGATTTCTGGCTATAATATGTCGAAGACGATAACGACAAAAGAATAAATATTTAATGCAGGAGTTTGTATTGCAGAACAGGATTACTTTGATCTTTAATGCTACTCGAGGCTGTTGATCTTTCAAGTGTTTTTGCAGCAATTTGTTGGCCATTTATACAAGGCAGAGCCTATGTAGTGTGGTTATACCAAAGGAATTAATAAAGTGATCATTCTTGCTGGTTAAAATTATCCCTAACTACGTTGTGAGTTTTGAAGTGAGAACAACTATCTCCTGCAACTCACGCCTTGTTAGTAATAATTTTTCCTGCGCAAACTCTGATCACCTATTAAATTCCATTGGTATTATTCCACAGAAATAGGCGAAAATGCAGTAGAAAGAGTCAACAAATGCTGCCTTTCGGGGTCAACAAAATTCAAACGGCAAAGGTCAACAGTCCCTAATACCAATTATAATAAATAGCAGATCTATTTTACTGGTTAAAAGCGGACTTTTACGTTGTAAGTTTCGCAAAGGGAACAATAATTTACGTCTTGAAATCAGCTGTTTTTTCTTGCGCAAACTTTAGATCACATACTTAATGTAATTGCACAGTAGAGGGTACTTCTGAAGCCGCTTTCTTTTTCACAGTTGAGTTTATTAAGGGGTAATAAAATGAAATGGTTTTTATTTATAATGAGCTTTTTTGCATCATCATTTGTCTCTGCAGAGGTTAGGCATCTTGCTCGTTTTGAATTTAATAAAAACATAAATTATGGAGAAATCAGAGGTGAGTTTATTCAGCCTCTTTCTGGTGATCTTTTTGGTGAACTTAAAGCCGAGGGGGATCCCATTCACCTTTCCGAACTAAAGATGCTACTGCCAACAGATCCTCAAAAAGTATTTGCCGTTGGGATGAACTTTACTAGCCATATATCATCACCTTCGAATGCTGCTCCCCCTTTATTCCTGAAATTACCCTCTTCATTGATCACCTCTGGACAGGTGGTTCATCTCCCTTTAGATGCCAAAAATGTACATTTTGAAGGGGAGTTGGTATTAGTAATCGGTAAACAAGCAAAGAATATTAACGAAGATGAAGCTGAGGATGTTATTTTTGGCGTGACAGTTGGCAATGATCTTACTGAGAGAAATTGGCAGGGCAGAGATCTACAATGGATGCGTGCTAAAGCCAGTGATGGTTTTGGCCCTATTAGCTCAATTATTGCAGTAGGAGTTGATTATAATAATCTGTCATTAACAACCAGGCTAAACGGGAAGATCGTTCAGCAAGAAAATACAAAACATATGATCCATAAACCTGCCAAAGTGGTGAGTTACCTTAGCCAATATTTCACCTTGATGCCTGGTGACTTAATCTTTATGGGGACGCCGGGCAGAACAAAAGCACTTAAAAGTGGTGACCGGGTTTCAGTTTCTATTGAAAAGGTGGGGGTCGTTGAAAATGAGATCAGGTAAAGTGATCTTACCTTACCCTTAAATTAGTACTCGTGTTTACTCTCTTTGAGCGCGTCTCTTAGTCATCGAAATAACTCGATGACTATTATTTCTGGTTAATTAACTAAAGAGGTACTAGCAGGTTTCTTTGCTGCCTTTGCTGCTTTTTTTTCTTTTGCTGTTAAAAGTGGTTTTTTCTTTATGTTCTTTTTGCTGTCTTGGCCTTTACTCATGGTGCTTTCCTTTTCATATAATGGTTATACCATTTACAGTAAATAGCTGATCAATTTTGCTGGTTAAAACGACTGACTTCTACGTTGTAAGTTTCGCAAAGGGAACAACCATTTACTTCAACTTACACCTTGAATTAGGCTGTTTTTCCTACGCAAAATTTAGATCACATATTTAATGTAATTGGTATTAGATTTAGCTTGATTCAAACTAAGTAATGAAATTACGCAATGACTTCTATTTAAGCTGTTAGCCGATACTCAGTATGACCCTCAATAGAGAGAATAGATAGCAAAGAAATTGGTGAGGTAAGAAAATTGATTATGTAGATGAAAAACTTGATTCTTCATTAGTCTATTCTAATATTTATAAGGGACTTTAAGTATTATCATCGTGGTGATTCAACTGGTTAGTAAATAGAACTTCCTATGTTGCTCTTATGGGTATTGTCTATTCCTGCTTGAATTTTTCAACAAGGAACTGTGTATCATGACATCTGACCAGGACAACAACCAGTTTGAAGCGACATTACATGATATTGAGATGTATCTAGATGTTGTTTTTAATATTATGGGGGATCCAATCTTTGTAAAGGATAATGAATGCCGCCTTATACTTGTTAACGACGCCTTTTGTTCACTTTTTTCACTCTCCAAACAAGCAATCCTTGGTAAAACACTTGCAGAAAAAGTTCCCCTATCTGAACGAGAACATTTTTTATCAATAGATAGAAAAGTACTACGCGAGGGGAAAGATATTTTATGCGAAGAGACATTGACCACGGGTGGAGAGAAAACCAAAACTATTCTTACTCGAAAGAGTCGATTTATTGATAAAAAAGGTAATTACTTTCTAGTTGGGGTTATACGCGATATTAGTGAACGTAAGCAACTTGAAGAAAAACTTCAATTAGCTGCTAGTGTATTTTCTCATACACGTGAAGAGATAATCATTACTGATCATAATGCTAATATTTTAGAAGTTAACCAAGCGTTTACCAATGCGACCGGATTTACTCGAGCAGAGGTTATTAATAAAAACCCTCGTTTTCTAAAATCAGGCCGTCAACCTCCTGAATTTTACAAGGATATGTGGAAGGCGTTATTGAAAGAAGGGGTCTGGGCTGGTGAAGTTTGGAATAGGCGTAAAAATGGAGAAGTTTATGCTGAGATGAAAACGATCAATGCGGTTTTTGATCAACAGGGCAGGATTACCCATTATGTTGCAATCGGTAGTGATATTACCAGTATGAAAGAGCACCAAGCACAATTAGAACATATTGCACATTATGACATGCTTACTAATTTACCCAATCGTAATTTATTGTCAGATCGATTATCTCAGTCCATGTTGCAGTGCCGCAGAAATAAGACATCACTTGCGGTGGTATTTCTTGATTTAGATGGTTTTAAGGCGGTTAATGACCATTATGGCCATTATATGGGTGATGAGCTCCTGATCGCACTTTCTTTGCGCATGAAAGGGGTTTTACGTGAAGGAGACAGTTTAGCACGTATTGGTGGCGATGAATTTGTTGCTGTATTAACAGGTTTAATCAATGTTGAATATTGTGAATCGATATTAGAACGATTGCTATTGTCTGCTTCTGAACCGATCACAATTGGTGATGTTATATTTAGGGTCTCAGCAAGTATCGGTGTCACCCTTTATCCTCAGGATGATGCTGATGTAGATAAATTAATGCGTCATGCAGATCAAGCGATGTATACCGCTAAAGAACAGGGTAAAAATCGTTATCACTTATTTAATAGCGCGCAAGGAGATGCTCTTAAAGCACAGCGATCAAGTTTAAAAGCGATTAGAAATGCATTAGATAATAACCAATTTGTGCTTTATTATCAGCCCAAGGTCAATATGAGAAAAGGGAGTATTGAAGGCGTTGAAGCCCTTATTCGTTGGCAACACCCTATCCAAGGTTTATTAAACCCTATTGATTTTTTACCGCTCATTGAAAAACATGCAATGTGTATCGCGCTTGGTGAATGGGTCATTGACAAAGCATTAACTCAAATAGAGTTATGGCAAAACCATGGTTTCAATTTACCCCTTTGTATTAGTGTTAATATTTCAGCTACACAACTTCAACAACCTGATTTTACACAGCGTTTACAAGCACTATTAGCTGCGCATCCCGACGTTGCTGCAAATCGTTTGGAATTAGAAGTATTGGAAGCAACGGCTTTAAATGACGTAAAATATGTATCAAAAGTTATGAATGACTGCATCGCGTTGGGCGTTGGTTTTGCGTTAGATGATTTTGGTACGGGTTACTCTTCACTCACTTATCTCAGGCGGCTACCTGCTAAATTGATTAAGATCGATCAGAGTTTTGTGCAGGATATGTTATCTGACCCAGATGATTTAGCCATTGTTGAAGGGGTGATTGCGCTCGCTCGCTCATTTAAGCGGGAGGTTATTGCCGAGGGTGTTGAAACGATTGAACATGGCTGTGCGCTATTAGGTCTTGGCTGCGAATTAGCGCAGGGTAATGGTATCGCTAGACCGATGGCTAGTGCTGATATTCCCGCCTGGGCACATAGTTGGAAAGCAGATAAAAAATGGCAGATTAAGCCAATATCATCGGAATTATAACGCTCTCTTTTTTGCTAGTTGAAATTTTCTCTCATTGCATTTTGTATGCAACGCAGCCATCTATTATTTTAATTAACGATATAGATCAGCTATTTTAACCAGCCAAAAGATTAACTACTTATTCAGATTGGTATTACCCAGTCGATAAGCATCTAATACACAGATCATCCATATCGCGAGCATTGTATAAATATTGTATGTTATAAACTGTGAGCTAGTACCTACAATGATATTATTCACCGCCTCTGTCACTGCGATGAGATCAAAAGGTAACTCACCATTTTCAATACGGGCAATGATATGGTTAATTTTAGTTATCATATCATGCATTATGATAAAGAGAGGCAGCGTAAAAAGGGCGACAAATAGACAACCCGTCTTTTTCTTTTTTAAGAAAAAATGCCCACATCCTGGATAAAGTAAAGCGGATAGCAATAATGCTTTTACTGATCTGTGCAACTTCTTCATTACCTATTACTTAACACTGTTTGTATCTGAGCGATAAGATTTAAGCTTTACTAAGGTGAAAATTTGCCAAATAGCTAAAGGAAAAAAGACAAAACCTACTGCTATGCCACTATTTACATAGTTAATTAATAAGCTTTTTTGTTCGCCATATTCGTTTAGTTCTCGTATCGCCATAAAGGGGAGAAGCATCAGAGGCAGCGCTATAATAACGATAGGGAATAGGGCGCCCAGGAACATATCGATAGTTGCTGCGTTGGGATTATCATTGACCATTGACACCATATAGACTGAAATAGCGATTGCTGCAATTGCCCCAAATATGATTTCTGCAATTAATGATCTTTTTAAAAATAGAATTTTTCTGTCCATCAAGGTAATCCTTTAAAATAATTTTATGTAATGACTAGGGCTATTACGCTTTGCCGTTTATATATTAATGTTAATAGCGTACATTAATTTTAATAAATGTATATTTTACTTTAAGTTAGTGAAATACGACATGTGTTTTTCTGCCCTATAATAACTAACATCCATTGTAATTTGTATGACTACAGCTAACTTTTAAAATCGAATTCAGCACATTATCAAAAAATATTAAACGCAGCCTTCTTATTCAACAACTCAACTTCTTGCTTCTCCAGCTCGCTTTTCTTTTGCTGCCCATTGTCGGTATGATTTATGTTTTAGTTGTTATACCAATGCCACTAAATAGCTGATCTATTTTACCGGTTAAAACAACTGACTTCTACGTTGTAAGTTTCGCAAAGGGAACAACCATTAGCGTCAACTTACGCCTAAAATCAAGCTGTTTTTCCTGCGCAAAATTTAAATCACATTAATGGAATTGGTATTATTATTGACGTACTACTTTCTTGTTCTAGCGCATACATAAAGCACCACTGCATTTAATGTTATTGAAGTCATACACTGCAGAATGGCCTGGATTACCACTAGGTTTTGAGACGCCTTGTTCAATGAAAAATGTGACTGAATTACCACCATATAAACCAGCAGGATAAGTAAATTTTTCTAATACCACATACGCGTTATGTACTGGGGGGCGTTTAGGTTTTGGTTTTCCTTTCCCTGCAATAGGCGGGACATCTTGCTCAGGTGTATTTGCTATCACTGCATCCACCCATCTATCAGCATCGGTTGATGTTGCTTTACGAAGAGTTCCTTTTGAGATGGCATCGTTAATGCCTGCTTGCCCCGCTAATGGCGCATCTTTATCTTGAAAAGATGTTGGCGTGTTTTTTGAAGAGGTTAATAACTTATCTGCTGTCGTTAGTATATCGCCAACCACAATTTTACCCGATTTATCCCCCATAAATACAAGTTCTACAGGTTTACCAAATAGTTTTCGTGCTTTGGGGTTAAGTGAGGCATTGTTGCCCTTGCCAATGTAGAAATAACCGCAGGCACCTTTATTGCGATGTGTACTTATGATAACAGGGACATCACTCTCCAAACCTGCAACCACTTGACGATGGTAACCTGATGCCAGTACCGCTAACACTTTCGTACCTTCACTCCAGCCTATATTCCAAATGGTAGGTTCATAAGCACCAAGCATTAAGATCACGGGACGTTTTTTGCTATTTACGGCAATATCAAACTGTGTTGTTTGGTGACCACTTTGATCTATTTGAAAGTCAATCTTCCTGCCAGAGTAACTACCAGCTGCATAAATAACTGTGTCATCAGGGATAACCAATTCGTTGAATTTGCACTCTGGTTTGGAGTATAAACTTTGCTGAGACTTTGGAGGAACAGTAAAATCAAAATCGACGAGATCTTCAGCATAGGTTGCGCTGATAAAGGTGAATAATAAGAGAGTCATTGATACAAACTTCATAAAACAGTTCCTTTGTTAACGATTATTTACTTAATAAATGTAATAAGTTGCGTATTTTCGACAGGTTAAATAGCTACACAATTATGTTTTATATCTGGTTAATCTGCCAATTAGACTCATTAAGCACAGCTGTCTAATTATTCAACCGTATATTAAAAGAAATAACGTGCTGCTAGTTGAAATTGTTGTTCAATTAGGTCTATTTCTTGACCCTCATAAGCTCGTGCTGGTCTGTGGCTATCGATAACATTGTACTCAGCAGATAAAAACCAATGTTTGGTTAGTCTATAAGTATGGTTGAGGGTTAAAGCATTACCATTTTCAGAATTATCATCACCTTCAGTAAAGTCATTGTCTGTGACAGAAAAATGTTCGATGCGTATTGTACTTTTGTGCTTGTTATTATCTAACCAGTTTCGCCATTGATAGGTAAACGCTGCAAAACCACTTGCATAATCATTGTTTACTACGTCGTGTTTATCTGGCGCTTGCATTAACGTTTTACCGGATAATAACTGTGTTGTAAGGGAGAGGTTGTTAGCTAAACGCCATTTTACGCCAAGGTGTAAAAAACGCGTATGCCAGCCATATTGTCCATTTTTAAATTCAAAAGGCACCGCTCTATTATCATAATAACCAAGCGATAATGCGCCCTTGTTGTGTAATACCCATTCATTTTTAAGATGATAACCTATTTTATTATCAAGCTCTAAAAATGGATCTGAGGAAGCCGCTTGACCTGCGAGATCTGCATCTGGATTTCGAGCAGGAAACCAAGGTATTTCTCGTTTTTCTGTCCATAATGTCTGCCTGCTACTCATGGTCCAACCATGCCAAGCGAGTAGGGCGCCCGCCGGATCATTATTCACAAAAATAGAGGTGGATAAAGAGATATCAAACTTATTGTTATTGATACGTCCGAGACGAGTCAGCTCAAATTCAGACCCTAATACACGCACTTCTTCAGCAAGCCAGCTATTGATCATCGATGGGTTTAATGTATCTCGACTTGCCCATGCAAAAGCATTATTTTCTAATGAAATTTCGGGATAGTAAATGCCGGCTTTTACTTGTAAACGGTATCCTGCAGAGTTAGGTATGGTGCGATATTTTAAATAAGCTTCGGTAAAACCGAGGGTATTATTGTAGTTTTCTTCAGTGCTTAGATAGCTGTTAATGACGCCGTGAGCACTTAGTCCATTATCCCAAAGAATGGACATTTCGGCCCCTGCTTGTGCAATGGATAAATGTTGCCCATCACTATTACCAAATTTACCTTGTCCAGCATTAAGGTAACTTTTTTCTAAGGAGTCAGTGATGCTTGCACGAACATCTAATATGCCATGTAGCTTATATTCAACGGCTGTTGATGGTGAATGGTAAGCCGCTAAAGCAAAAAGTAAAAAAGCGTATGAGTGAAACTTTGTATCAACCATCCTTGGTCCTTTAAATTAATAATTACTTCTTACCCATTTCTACTTTCTAAAAATAGAGGGGGATTAAGCAACCAAGGTGTTAGTTCGCTTGCTGGTTTTGGTCTGCTGATAAAATAGCCTTGGGCAAGTTCACACTGGTGAGCAGCTAGCCAAGAGAGTGAAAACTGATCTTCAATGCCTTCAGCAACAACATGTAATCCCATGTTATGTGCAAGATCGATAGTAGAACGGACAATAATTTGATCATCTTCATCATGCTCTAATCGTTGAATAAATGACTTATCTATTTTTAATTCGTGCACAGGCAGTTGTTTGAGTTGTGCTAATGATGAATAGCCTGTTCCGTAGTCATCGATAGAAATCTTTATACCTTGATGTTTGAATTCACTTAACAGTTTGATTGCTGATGCCGGATCTTCCACTACTGAACTCTCAGTGACTTCTATGGTAACCTGTTGTGGCACTATATTATGCGTTTCCATTGAGTCACAAATGAACTCATAAAAATCAGGTTCTTTTAAATTTTCAGCTGATATATTGACTGCAATATTTAATTCAAGGCCAAGCTTTTTCCATTCATTAGATTGCTTTAAGGCCGCTAAAAATACCCAGCGAGTCAACGCTTTAATTTGTCCCGTTTGCTCTGCAATATGAATGAAATTATCGGGAGGAATCATACCCAAAGTTGGGTGTTGCCAACGAACTAAGGCTTCTGCATGGGTTACTTTCAAAGTCTTTAAACAGAGTTTAGGCTGAAAATGTAATTCTAGCTCATTACTTGGAATTGCTGATTTTAAATCATTAATAAGGCTTAAGCGCTCAACCGTATTCACATCTAATGTAGAGTCATACACTTGAACAGTATTGCCTGTATTTCGAGTATGGTGCACAGCGGTATCGGCCATTTGTAATATCTTTATACTATCAGTCGTATGCTCTGGAGATAAGGCTACCCCGATACGTACTTGTAATTGTAAGCTAACCCCTTTAAAGGAAAATATTGGCTCTAGTTCTTTGTTGATTTGATCAATGACTTTAATATTTTTAACGTTATCTGCCACCAAAACAAATTCATCGGCACCTAAATGTACTAATATATGAATATATTTTTGTTGTGAAAGGTTTCGTAATCGTTTCGCGAACTCTTTAATAATCTCATCACCTACGTCATAACCTAAGGTGGCGTTAACATCTTTTAAACGGCTTAAGTTTAAGTGTAACACCTTGAAACTTTGCCCCTTTAGTTTTGCTAGCACTTCATCGAGTCTGTGTCTATTTGGTAAATCAGTTAATGGATCATGGTTAGCAAGATGTGTGATCTCTTCTTCACGTTGTAATACGGCAGATTGCATATTATTAAATTCATCTGCAAGTTGTCCTATTTCATTCTTTTCTCGAAGTTTAATAGGATGATGGTAATGACCACTGGCAATTATTTTTGCTTGCGCAACTAAGCGTTTAATGGGATCACTAATTGAACCTGCGATTAAATAAGCACTTGTTAAAGAAACAAATAATGTGATTGCTGCGAGTATTAATAACTGCCACCATTGTTCCTGAAGTAAAGAGACAATGTTGGCTCGTAAACCATACATATATACGCCAAATTCTCGATCATCAATCTCTGTGATTAACACATGCGTTGCAATATATTGCTGAGGAATATTATTTTCTCTCACCAACTCAGCTAGTGCTATTTTTTGTTGGCTAGTGGTGTTTTTTTCAGAGGATGCGATTAAATATTGAGTACCATTATCTTGATCTTGTAATATAAAATCGGTTTGTAAATTGGTAATGCTTTGAAACTCATTCGCTAATCGTTGATCGATTTGAAAGCCAAAAGCTAGCCAGCCGATTGTGGTTGAACCTACATTAACAGGTGAAAGACTAAGCTGATATAAAGCCCCTTCAATCATATAAAAGTGCGATGTTTGATCTGAATGAAACCAGTTAACGTAACGGAAATCAGTGCCTAATTCATTCCCTTTTTTAACATTGCTGGTTATCTTATCACCATCACTTTTAAAATTACGCAGTAACTGACCGGTAATAACCCCTTCAGAAGAGATTGCCATCGCTAAATCTGCATCTATTCGTTTTCTATGGTTATTTAATGCAACCAGTAAGCTACGAGTATCATCATTGAATACTTGTTTTAAGCCATAATCTTTGGCTGCTGTCTCAGCAAAAACAGATAAATATTCTAGGCGTCGGTCGAATAACTCTGTAAATATAGTTTTTGCAGTTGTTAGGCGGTTATTGATTTCTGCGGTTTCTTGGTTCTTATTCCCGTTATATAAAGTCCAAAAAGCGATTGCTTGCACCATAAGCAGTAACAATACAAAGAGTATGAATATTTTATTTTGTAAGCTTTTCATTATAGGTTTATTTCACACCTTACTTTATGACTAATAATCAGAAACAAAGTCAAAGCTATCATCATTTGACTGAGTAGGGATTGGATCTAATTTTTTCGGTAATATAAAATTAAACGTCGCATCATTTAAAATATCATGATCTTGCTTTACACGGTGTTGGTCTAAGGGTAATTGAGGGTGCCAAACAATTATTTGATATTGGCC
>Ga0316197_10003060_pt1 | contig 11895 bp, 8 predicted proteins | sample OudBiesiAoxic_MG_FD_204939 | JGI IMG/M metagenome (GOLD analysis project Ga0316197, IMG submission 204939) | Coastal sediment microbial communities from Oude Bieten Haven, Netherlands - site A oxic | ecosystem: Environmental > Aquatic > Marine > Coastal > Sediment | place: Netherlands...
CGATCATGCGCCACCTGATGAATCTTGAAACCGTCTACACCTATGAAGGCACGCACGATATTCACACGCTTGTCTTGGGTCAATATTTGACCGGTATCCCGGCCTTCGAGCCCCCGCCGGAGTAATCGCAAAATACAGGATGCAGGATACAAGATGCAGGGTCGCCCAGCCGCCCTATCGGGGGGCGTGTGCATCCTGGATCCTGCATCCTGCATCCTGGCGCGTGGGCGAATCCAGCATCTAGCATCCAGAATCGAGTGGTTGGCAGCGAGTATAACTTTTTCTCAATTCCTACGTATAGATCAACAGATAACAGGGGTCGAAGAGGCCGACCCAAAACGCCTTCACACAGCGTTACTACAAAGACCTCTATCAAACTCCTCCTTCATGGCTCCTCCCCCGGGAGCCATCTTTTTGTTTGCTATCCTGCCAACCATGGACTGGATAGTTTCTCTCACGCCAGAAGTGGCGGCCGACCCGTTCGACGTCTTGTCCCATCCACCCGCCGGTGCGTCGATTGTCGAGCTGAGGTTGGACCGATTTCCCGGGATCGACCTTCCGGCGGCGGTCGGCGCCTGTCCGCTGCCTGTGCTTGCAACCCTGCGGTCGAGAACGGAGGGTGGCGAGGGACCAGACGACCCGACAACACGGGCGGAGATTCTCGGCGTAGCGCGCGACGCGGGTGTAGCTCTGCTCGATTTCGAGTTCGAACGAGACACGTCGCTCGTCAGTGAGTTGGGCCTCGCACCTGAACAGACGATTTTGTCCTGGCACAATCCAAAAAGCACGCCTGAGGGACTGTCGAACGTCGTCAGTCGGATGATGGACGCCCAGTCGCGTTGGATCAAGGTGGTGCCAACCGCAAACAGTGTGAAGGACTTGATGTCGGTCCTCGCGCTCCATCGGCAGTTTAACAGGGGTCGGGTGCGCGACCGCCGGTTGCTGACCTTCGCCATGGATGCGCCCGGGTTGGCCAGCCGCTACCTGGCGCCACTGCTGGGACCTCCAATCGGTTTTGCCGCGTGGAACGACAAAACTCCGGCGGCGCCAGGCCAGCTCTCAATCACCCGGACTGAAGCGGTCATTGGCCACCTCGAGGGGCCGCCTCAACGTCTCTATGGTGTGGTCGGCAGCAACGTCAGCGACAGTCTGAGCCCGGCACTCCATGCCTCCGGTTACAAGGATCTGGATCTCCCCTACCTGCTGCTTCCGATCAGCGTCCCCGATCCCAGCGAGATTGTCGACCTCTTTTGCCCGCAGGGAGCAACGCCGTTCGATCAGGTCGGTCTCGAGGCCCGGGGCTGGGCCGTCACCACACCCTACAAAGAGGAGGCGGCAGCAGCAGCCGACCAACATGCCCCGCGCGTACTGCGCGCTGGAGCCGCCAACACTTTGATCTTGGGAGAGCAGCAGGTGATGGCTGAGAATACCGATGCAGATGGAGTGGTCGGATCACTGATCAGTCTTGGTGTTGACCCTCAGGGCGTCACGGCGGTGGTTCAGGGAACGGGAGGTGCCGCCAGGGGCGCCGCGATCGGCCTCCATCTTGCCGGGGCCAACGTCGTCCTCCGGGGGCGGTCGGCCGAGAGGACTAACAAGACTGCGGAGGCAATGGAGATCGGCTGGTGCGAGCCGAGCGAGAGCGCTCCTCGGGGAGCAATCCTGGTCAACGCGACCCCCGTAGGAGGCGAGGCCGGAGAGACCGGAGTATTCAGCGAGGAAGAAATCGCAGGTGCCTCTGCAGTGGTGGATATGGTTTACGGCGAGGATACAACCAATCTCATCGACCACGCTCGGGCACTCGGCCTATCGGCGGCTGACGGTCGCGAGGTACTGCTCCACCAGGGTATCGCACAGTTCGCAGCGTTCACCCAACGAGTCCCACCCAAAGAAGCGATGCGTGAGGCGCTGAGGCGGGCGAAGTGAATTCCTATCTCACCTTCCACCGGGCAAGACGCGCCTGAGAAGTCTGAAAATCGCGATCACCGGAGGTGCCTGGCTCCCGATATGACGATGTCCTCATTGTCATGTCGGCGTGCCTGGCATCCTCTCGGGGAGCGCGTCGAGAGAAGACCGCTTTCAATTCAGTTGATCGTTGCGCTCATCGGCCGCAACAATAGGGCGCGGAGACGGGTTTTAGCGGATTCCCACAACCTGCCGGACTTCGTCCATCAGCGGAGCCACAGTCTCACGGGCCTTTTCGGCGCCGGCGGCCAGGATGCGCTCGACCTCTGCGGGGTCGTTCTTGAGCTCTTCGTAGCGTGTACGTGCGTCGCCGAATGTCGCCAGATAGGAGTCGAAGAGTCGCTTCTTCATATCGCCATACCCGACCCCCCCTTCAGAGAAGGCGGTTTCGACCCATGCCCGTTCCGACTCGTCAGGAGCAAAGAGTCTCAGCAGATCGAAAAGAGCGTTGTCCTTGGTCGGTTTCGGGTCCTCCACCGGCGTCGAGTCAGTGACGATAGACATGATCTTCTTTCGGATCGGCTTTTCGGGGCCGAATATGTCGATCGTATTGTCGTAGGACTTGCTCATTTTGCGTCCATCGAGTCCGGGCACGACCGCCACTTCGTCGAGGATCAACGGCTTCGGCAAGAGGAAGACTTCCGAACCGTAAACGCTGTGAAAGGATGCGGCGACATCACGGGTCACCTCGAGGTGCTGCTTCTGGTCCTTGCCGACGGGCACCAGATCACTTCTGACGATCAGAATATCCGCAGCCATCAACACCGGATAGGCAAAGAGCCCGTGGCTCGGCACCACGCCTTGGGCCACCTTGTCCTTAAAGGAATGGCACCGCTGCAGGAGACCCATGGAGGTGACTGTTGACAGGTACCAGCTGAGTTCGGTGACCTCGGGAAGATCGGACTGGCGGTAGATCACGCTGCGAGAAGGGTCGAGACCGAGGGCAAGGAACCCCGTCGCGAGGTCGCGGACAAGACCCCGAAACCGCTCAGGTTCCTGAACCGTGGTGAGGGCGTGCAGGTCGGCAAGAAAGTAATAACACTCGTGTTCCTCCTGCAGGCGCAGAAACTGACGGATTGCTCCGAAGTAATTCCCGATATGCAGGTTACCGGATGGTTGGACGCCGGAGAGAACGCGCATGGAAACTCCTTAGCGGCGGATGATAGCAAAAAGAGAAAACCGGCCGGCTGCAAAGCCGGCCGGGCACTCAAAAAGAAATCTGTGGAAGGCGTTGATCAGCCGTCGTCGCCAATGGCCTCGGTCGGACACGACTCCATGGACTCTTCCATCTGCTCAGTCTCTTCGTCATTCTCGGGCTGTTTGCTGACGAAGGAGTAGCCCTCATCCTCGTTGGCCTCGAAGTTGTTCGGCGCCGTCGTCCGGCACACGTCGCAATCGATACAGTTTGAATCCACGTACCACTTTCCGGGTACGTTGTCAGGGAGTTTGTCATCAATGTCAGCCATTATTCTCTCCTTTCAAGCGGGATTTCCCGCGCATCCGCGGGATAATACCACCCGCTCCGTTCTTGTCAATTCGCGGCTGCAACTGTTTCACCGCGAAGGAATCTCAACGGGGCGCCGACTGACTCGCGGGTAGGTACCGTCGCCGACACTTTTGGCGTCCGTTGAAGGCCATTGGCACTCCACGTTGTAAGGGGAGCCAAACAATGGCAGGATGGCGGTCGGATCCTGGGTCCTGTTATCGATCATCGTCCCGTACACAGTCAACCCGACCACCGGCTCACTGCTGCCTGATGTCCATTGCAGGAAGGAGATTTTGAGGGTCGTGTCGTCAGGGACGTTTTCGAGCCCGAATTGCTCGCTGAAAATATTGACGAACTGGATATGCGCGGCGGGCGGCAAGTTCACGATCTTTACGATGACCGTACCGTCATCGTTCAGGAATGGATCACCGTTCCCGTCGAAAGGTTGAATAGCAACGGTGAACGTGGTCAACGGATCCGAAGCGTTGACGAAACCCACGTTGTATCGAAACTCCGAATCCTCTTTGGCGCCGGTCAAGATCATAAAACTGAAGTCTCCGTTATCACTCACCGCTGACGGGTCCGCCAGGTTGTACCAGGCAACCCCGGGCAATGTCATCCCATAGGTGCCGTCTTTCGGCAGGAACTGGCCTTCGTTGTCCGGATCTTCATAATAAAATCTGAATGGCGTGTAGGCGCGCGAGTTGACGACCGCATTTTTGAAAACCCGAGTCCCGTCATCCTCGAGGGTATCGGCCTCATAGGCAAAGATGACAAACGCTCCCGACTGGCGTACGCCTTCCAGTGTCAACCAGTACTCTCCAACCGGATCTTGCAGAACCACCGTACCGTTGGGCGGGATACTCGCGAGCTCCGTGTTGATGAATCCGAATTCATCGGATTCACGGCCTCCGAGCCAGGTTGTTCGGTCGTCGAAGACGAAGCTGTTGTCCAAACCACCTGTCTCGAGATAGACGATCGCGACGTCGATTGCCACATCGTCGACATTCGTAATAAACACATCTGAACGCCATCGGCTCTCATCCACTCCGTTGGTGTGAGTCACAGCTGGCAGATAGATGAGATCTGCGGCCATAAACTGCGCCGCAGCCTGACCTGCGCCCAGTACAAAAACAAATACAAGAGCTGTGAGCAGCCCTTTTCGGATCATGGGACCTCCATCTGGTGTCGGTGACATTTGCGTCTTCACCGATCACCCGCTTATCTTGACAGTTTCACGATCGATGGGCAAGACAACGCGCGCCTCGAACCCGCAAGGTTCGAGGTTCACGAGGCCGATATGCCCTCCTTGCGCCTCAATGAACCGTTCGGCAATGGCGAGGCCGAGGCCGCTTCCTCCCCTTCTCCGGGTATAGAATGCCTTTCTGACTCGTTCCATCTCTTCCGGCGGTACGCCGTCGCCACGGTCCCTCACAACGAGCGCCACCAACTGTTGCTCTTCTTCGGCATCGAGTTCGACGACCCGCCGATCCGGCGGTAGCGAGCGTACGGACTGCACAGCGTTCAAAACGAGATTGAGCAGTACCTGCCTCAGCTGCGCCTCATCGCTCGCCACGGAGACGGTCGGAAGGCCCGGTAGGACTCGGAGGTGGACCCCCATGCTGTGGGCTTCTGCGGTCAGAAACTCCCCGACATCCATCAGCATGGCGTCGACCCGCAGCAAACCCATCTCCGGTTCACTCGGGCGCGCATAGGTCAGAAAATCGCTGACCAGTTTCGCTAACCTGCCGACCTCCGCACGGGTGCTGGCGAGAGAGTCGCGAGCGTTTCGACCATCATCCGAGAGATCTTCGTCGAGCAACTCGAGATTGAGATTGATCGAATTCAGCGGGTTGCGGATCTCGTGCGCGAGATTCGCGGCCAACGCCCCGAGGGCTGCCATTTCTTCTGCTTCGAAGCGTTGTACTTCGAGTCTTCTGGTCCTCTGAATAAGAAACCACACGAAGGCGAAGGCAAAGAGAAGAGTGCCAAATGTCAGGACGGCGATACCAATCGTCTGACCGAGAAGATCACCCCGAAGATCTGCCACCCTTTCCGCGACCTCGGAACGGTCAACGTTGAGGACCACCGACCCGACCTCGCCCAGCGGTACGGTAATCCGATAGGGGTTCTCCGTTTCGATGACGTTTTCATCCGATAGCATCCCTTGGAGCTGAAGGTCATTGGCAAGTGTTTCCGGAATCTCCTCGGTCAATTCGCTGCGAGACGAAAAAACGACCGTTCCCTCGCTGTCCGTGACTTCGATGGAACGCCAGATACGCCGCTCCGGATCGCCCTCGAGCGTGCGCGAGAGGACCTGACGGCGGGTTTCGACGACGTCGAGCTCCTTGACCTCGGCGCCGCCAAGCTCGGCCGCGATCCGCTGAGCCTCGTCGCGACCCCCGGCAAGCACATCCTCGAGATAACGACGTGACAGCGAGCCGGATATGAGATGACCGAAAAGGAAGATAATACCGAGGACGAGGATTAGGAAAATTCCAGCCGCAACAGCGTATTGACGTCGAAGCGGACTCCTTGTGCCGAATATGCGTCCTGCGTTGGTCAATGTGGCCTGTTCCCCACGCCGTCTATTGAATGAACCCGGCCACCATTGGCAGGGATCCGGCCTAACTCGCGAGGCAAGAATTCTCACGCAAGGTGCGTGCCACCTCTCGGTATCGCGTTACCCAGGATGCCTCATATGCCGCACGCGGTTCGCAAATCGCCCGTGCGGTTGGTCCGCTCCCAGGTGAACTCCGGCTCGTCGCGACCGAAATGGCCGAACGCAGCTGTCTTCCTGTAAATCGGCCGCAACAAGTCGAGGTACTCGATGATTCCTAACGGTGACAACGGAAACACCTCCCGCACCGCTGCGGTGATGCGGTCGTCAGGGACCTCAGCGGTCGAAAACGTATCGACCATCACCGACACTGGATCGACCACTCCGATCGCGTAGGCAAGCTGCACCTCGACACGGCCTGCAAGGCCCGAGGCGACGATGTTCTTGGCCACATGGCGCGCCATATACGAGGCCGACCGATCAACCTTCGAAGGGTCCTTGCCTGAGAATGCACCGCCGCCGTGCGAACCTACGCCACCGTAGGTGTCAACGATAATCTTGCGGCCGGTCAGACCGCAGTCGCCTTGCGGACCGCCGATAACGAATCGACCCGTAGGGTTGATATGGATTTTGGTGTCGTCATCGAAAAGTTCAATCGGCAACGTCTTCATGATGACATCGCTGCGAACTTCCTCTCTGAGTGTTTCGACGGCGATCTCCTCCGAGTGCTGGCACGAGACAACTACAGCCTCGATACGCCGGGGCCGGTTGCCCTCATACTCGATCGACACCTGCGATTTTCCGTCCGGCCGAAGCCAGTCCAATTGGCCACTGCGGCGCGCTGTGCTGAGACGCCTGGTGAGCTGGTGCGCCATAACCAACGGCATCGGCATCAGTTCGGGAGTCTCATCGGTTGCATATCCGAACATCAGCCCCTGATCGCCCGCGCCACCCGGATTGACACCCTGGGCGATATCCGGCGATTGCGGATCGATCGAGGAAACTACAGCACAGGTTTCGTAGTCGAAACCGAACTTAGCCCTCGTATATCCGATCTCTCTGATGGTTTCGCGAACGATAGCCGGAAAATCGACATAAGTTTCGGTTGTGATCTCTCCGGCGATAAAGGCGAGGCCCGTCGTAACGAGAGTCTCGCAGGCCACTCTGCCGTTCTTGTCCTCGGACAGGACCGCGTCCAAAATCGAGTCGGAGATCTGATCTGCAATTTTATCCGGATGACCCTCGGTCACTGACTCCGAGGTAAAGACGTGGTTTCCGCTGGGTGCCATCGTTCCTCCATTTTTCTTCGAGTCTACTTCCGCGCTCGAACCCGCTTTCGAAATCCGGTCGCGGCTCGCGTTGCTCGGCAGCAGAACACATACCGTACCACCGTGTTTTAACCCTGGTCAATCTTCACTTGAAGGCAACGCATGGCGGGTCCGTTGTCTTCTTGTTGACGTAAAGTCAGCGAGCACCCATGATCGATCGATGGCCAGTTGGAACGAATCCTCATTCCGCACATTGGCGCAGCGCCTGGAAGACTTTCGCCGCGAATGCCGGGTCACCACTCTCGCAGAGGAGGAGAAGACTCGCTCGCCGTTTCGGCTCCTGGTCGCCTGTGTGATCTCCCTGCGAACAAAGGACGAGGTGACCGCCGAGGCGAGCCGGCGGCTCTTCGCCATCGCGCCCGACCCGGAGCGGCTCGCGGAGCTCGACGTTGAGAGCATCGCGAAGGCGATCTACCCGGCCGGCTTCTACAACACCAAGGCCAGCCAACTGAAAGACGTCGGACGGATTCTGCGCGACCAACACGGCGGAGAGGTACCAGCCGACGAATCACTCTTGCTCGCTCTACCCGGGGTTGGACGCAAGACCGCCAACCTGGTCCTCGGCCTCGGGTTCGGAGTCCCCGCCATCTGCGTGGACACCCATGTCCATCGAATCTCCAATCGTCTCGGGCTGGTGAAAACGAAAACTCCTGAGCAAACGGAACGCGCCCTCAACCAGGTGCTGCCAAAAGACCTCTGGGTGCCCGTCAACGATCTCCTGGTGACCTTTGGTCAGAACCGCTGCCACCCCACATCACCTCGGTGCACGGGGTGCCCACTCGCCGATCTCTGCCCCCGCATCGGTGTTTCGAGGCATCGATAACCTGTTGGGCCGGTTGGCGCCTCGCGCTTCGGTGTGCAAGGTGCCACTCTTCGCATTGTTCGTCCGGGACCGCCAACCGGAGTGAGGGGCGACACACGCGAACAATACGAAGGGTGGCACCGGTGTCGACGATGCCCCTACGCGCGTAAAAGGGTGGGCTAGTTGGCTTGCCGCTGCTCGCTCAGGACCGCGAGGCGATCAACTACATCCCGATAGGAGGATCCACCGGCCACGATTTCCTCGAAGATACCGAACGCCTGTTCCACATCGCCTGCCGACTGGTAGGCTGCCGCCAGATCGTATCGAAGACCGACGCGAGCCTCAGGCGTGATGTCGGGAGCAACCAGGGCCTTCTGATACCACTCGGTGGCCTCGGACCACATTCCCTGCTCCTGATAGCAAACTCCGATATTCGAGCAGCTCTCGACAAAATAGGCGTTATCTCGCGAGGCCACTTGGAACTCGCGAATGGCCTCGGGCAGAAGTCCCATTTCCCGGTATGCGATGCCGAGGTTGAAATGAGTGTCAGCATCCTCCTCCGACAACTGTTCCTCGACGCCCTTTTGGAACTCCTTGAAAACTTCCTCGAGGATTGCCTCGCCCTTGCCCCGCCCTGTCGCTTCCTCGACCATCGCTTCTTCGGCGGCAAGCTCTGCTTCGAGCTCCTTCGCAAGATCGATGTACTGCTCTTCGTCGGCAAAGAGCTCTTCAGAGCCCTCTTCAGCCGCCTCCACCTGATCGAGAAGAACACCGACCTCTTTCAGCTTTCGGCGACGCTCCAGAACTTCGGCATCGCCACTGTGTTTCTGTTCGAGGTCGCCCAGAACTCTCGCAGCGTCCTCGTACAACTCTTGATCGATGAAGAAATCGATTTGCTCAAGGTCTCCCATCGACGGCCCGACGAAGGAATCACTGATCTCCACCAATTCCTCGGCAACCTCTTCCACTACCGGTTGGTGTGGAGCTGCAGCGACAGGTTCGGGCACAGGTTCGAGTTCGGGTTCGGGTTCGGGCACGGGTTCAGGCACAGGTTCGGATTCGGGTTCGAGTTCGGGTTCGGGCACGGGTTCAGGCACAGGTTCAGGCACAGGTTCGGGTTCAGGTTCGGGCACGGGTTCAGGCTCAACTTCGGTTATCTCATCGACGAGCGGAGGTTCTGGAGCTTCTTCAGTGGCGATCTCTACCGGCACATCCTTTGCGGCCGGCCCATCTTCGGCCTCGGTAACAATCGATTGGGTCTCTTCCGTCGCGACGGCCTCCTCTGAGATTACCGTCACACCGGATTCAAGATCGACCGGGTATTCCTTAATCTCGGGTGCCAGGTCACCGGCCGGAGGCGCCGTCAGTTCACCCTCGATGTCGACCACCTCGATGAGGTCACTCTCTTCATCCTCGAACTCTACCGGTACTTCGACAGCCTCAGCAGGTTCTTCGACCTCAGTCTCTTGAGTCGCCCCGGCGGCGGCAGCTGACACGGTCTGCGTTGCACTCGCCGCCTCGTCAAGCTCTGGAATCGCAGTCATCAGCTCACTGAGCTCTTCGATGGTGCCATTTGATCGATGGTGTTTCACCACCGGAATCGCCATTGCAACCGCCTCTTCCCTATCCCCGTGTTCGGCGTAGAGAAGAGCGAGACGACGCCTCGGTTCCGGCTCCTCCGGGCAGAAAAGAACGACGTCCTCGAGATGGCTGATTGCCTTCTCGACAAGGCCGTACTTGGCGAAGACCGTAGCTTCAGCCATGCGTTCCTCGAGATCGAAACCCTCAGGAACTGCTCCCTCGCTCTTTGGTGCCGGCATTGGCAGTTCGATCTCTACCTCGTCAACGACCACTTCCTCCTCGACTTCGATGACGATCTCGTCTTCGGAGACGTCGATCACCTCGTCGTCATCAGTGCGGCCGATGTCGACACCGTCGAGCTCCGCCAGCCGTTGGCGAAACTGCTTATTGTCGGGCTCGCTTTCCAGGAGGGTGATATAAAGGCGTTTGGCTCCTTCCTGCTCACCCGATTGGAAGTAGCTCTCTGCCAGAGCCGCCTGCAACGTAAATAGCGTTTCGCTCTTTCCCGACGAACGGTAGGCCCGCACACCGAGTTTCAAAATTTCTTGATCGTCGGGCATCTCTTGTAGTAGATCCTTGAGGGCGGCCTGGGCTTGTTTGTGCTCGCCCCTCTCGAGGAGATCGGCTACTGCAGGAACCAGCATCTCGCGCGCATCACCAACCTCACCGGAGGTCAACATCGCTCCGCCGACGAGGCTCCGCACCTCAGCGTTGTCGGGATCGGACTCAAGGATTTCACGAGCAGTGTTCAGGGCAGCCTTGGTCTCACCGTGCGCAAGGTGGGTGCGCACCAGGAGTAACTTGAGTTCGGAATTCTCCGGCGATCGTTTGACACCGAACGTCAAGAATTCGAGCACCACCGATGATCGGCCGGCCTCGAGGAAAGCATTGCATGCAGGTAGAAGGAAACTGCCCTCAGGGGGATCTTGATCAAGGACGTGACGATAGAGTCGCTCAGCTTCATCGAGCTTGCCCGCGTCGAGCAGCATCTGACCGAGTCGTTCGTAGACCTTGAGGGCGGCAGTGGCCTCGCCGCGCCGGAGCAAGAGATCGGCGAGCCTCAGGGCAGAGACGTGGTTCGAAGGATCGAGATCGACGAGTTTCTCGTGGGCCCCTATTGCCTTTTCCAACTCGCCGTTCTTGACGTACCAGTCTGCCAGAATCTGGTACTCCCGTTTTGCCTCGATCATCAAACCCTGATCGAAATAGAGTCCAGCAAGTCGTTCAAAGATGTCGAGACGTTGAGGGTCGAGGCGTTGGATCTTCTTGAGAATCGCGATCGCCTTGGTCGTGAAGCCATCACGTGTGAAGTGGTCGGCGATTTCCTCGTAAAGCTCGATCGCTCGATGGAGCTGGCCAACCCGACCATACAAATCACCCACTCGGTTGATGATGGTCGTGTCTTCTGGAAATTTCTTGAGGACCTTCTCGTACTCACGGATCGCCTGCTCCAACTTGCCCTTTTGGACAAGCTTTTCGGCATCCCTGAGGATTTTGTCCCTTTTGACCGCCATCTATGACAAACTCCCCAGTCCGGACCGTTCAATTGGTGGTTTCCGACGACGCAACCTTCCTGAACAAACCGGACTGATGTGTCCTGATCTCAGGCTTTATGGTAACACAGGCGACCACCCGAAACTCCGGCGATGAAGGGTGCCTCGACCCAGGTTTTGAAGGGCGCGACGATGGTCAACAGTACCGTATCCCTTGTTTCGTTCCCACTTCCAGCGCGGGTCTTGTCGACCAAGATCAACCATGATCCGGTCACGATGAACCTTCGCCACAATCGAGGCAGCGGCCACACAGAAGTAATCGCGGTCGGCTCGTTTGGGAGACAGAATCTGGCAGCCGAGATCGCCCGGGTTGACGAAATCGGTAATGACCACTGATCGCGGCGCTATCAGTGTCCGAGCTGCTGCCGCCATAGCCAGCCGCGTGGCCTCGAGAATGTTGATGCGATCGATCAACTCCGGCCAGATCTCACACACCACCCACCGAGCGCTGCTGCTGCGCAGTCGGGCAGCGACCGAGTCTCGTTGACGAGGGTTCAGCAGCTTGGAGTCCCGGACTTCACTGTCGTCCGGTATCTCTCCGAATGCTGCGGCACAGACGACCACCGGGCCGGCAAGCGCACCACGGCCTACCTCGTCCACTCCAATAATCGTGTTTGCAT
>Ga0316197_10003061_pt1 | contig 11895 bp, 9 predicted proteins | sample OudBiesiAoxic_MG_FD_204939 | JGI IMG/M metagenome (GOLD analysis project Ga0316197, IMG submission 204939) | Coastal sediment microbial communities from Oude Bieten Haven, Netherlands - site A oxic | ecosystem: Environmental > Aquatic > Marine > Coastal > Sediment | place: Netherlands...
CACCCGCAGCGTCGTCGCAAACGTGTCGCCGTCCTCGACTTCGTACAACTCCCCGTCGATATCGACCAGCGCAACACGTTGCGAGCGGTTCTCGAGCACGGCATCGAGGCGCATCGTGCGCTCGATTTGACCGGTCAACAGCGTCCGGGAGCCGACGCCTACCTCCACACGTTGAACCGGCACGCAGACTCTGTTGGCGTCGACCGGCAGGCCCGGATACAGCGACCCGAGGACCTCCCCTTCGACGATATCGTCGCCCGCCTCGGCGATCTCCGCAGCGAGGCTGTCCTCGTCCACGACGACGTCGTCCCCCGCTTCTTCGGCAGCCGCTCGTTCCGCGATCGCAGCACGTTCGGCTTCGAGGCGAGCCTCCTCGCGTGCGTAGAAGAGCCGGCTCGGGATGTCCTCGATCAGGAGCGCCTCGGCGCGTTCTTGCATCTCAAGATCGCGAGCGAGTTCGAGCCCGGCCTTGAGCGACTCCTGAAGCTGCGCTTGAACACCGCTATCGATCGTGAGAATCAGGTTGTCCCCGGGGGCCGACTCCTGTTCTCCGAGACGCTGCAGAACCGAGCGACCCGCATCGACCTGATACTTGATGGCGCCTTCGGTACCGCGGAGCTGGTCGTCGTAGTAGCGCTCGACGCCTGCCTTGCCGACAACGTCGGTGCCCTTCACTCCTGGCCGCTCGAGGTCGGCCTCGGATGGCTTCCCGATGTAGCCCAGCACCTGCGCCGCCAACTCTGCGTTCGGATAGGAGCGAACGGGTTGAGGGATCACGGCAACCCCTGGGAAGTCCTCGCGATGTTCGACCAGCGTGAGCGCTTGCCCCTCGGTGAGATCCTTGGCCAGAATCAGCTGCGCCCCGGAGTTCGCGTTCTCGAAGCGTTCGAGGATCTCGCTGGCGGGTTCATTGAGGAATGCAGCGAGGCGTTGGGCGAGCGCTTCCGCGAAGTCGTCGTCGACGAGCGCCATGTCGACGACCACCGCCAATGAGGCCTTCGTCCCCGCAAGCAGCTCCCCGTTGCGGTCGTAGATATCTCCACGCGGTGCCGGCGTGGGAACGACTCGGACCAAGTTGCGTTCGGCCTCTTCGTTGTACCGGTCGGTCTCGGTCACCTGAATCGACCAGAGGCGCAGGCCGAGCCCGGCCATCATGGCCGCAAGGACGAGACCAACGCCAGCGAGTCTCCACGTTCCGGTCATGCCACCCACGTCCGTTCACTGGGCCGGATCGCAGCCTTGGCAATCCAGAACACGGGGTAGGCGAGGATGACGTTGTACAGCGCGGGAATGGTCAGATCCCAGAAGACGCCGGGACGGCTGATGATGCCCTGTCCGAACAGGGTCCCGAGGATCGCATACGTGACCTGCCCGACGAACGTGAGCCCGAACACGCCGGCAAGCACGGCGAGCGGTCCCGCGATCTCACGATCCCGGATCTTGAGCGTGATGAACACCACGATGGTGAATGTGCTGGCCCAGAGACCGAGCGGAGAGCCGCCGAGCAGGTCTTGCAGGAATCCGCCGCTGAATCCGACAAACAGCGCCGCTTCGGCCTCGAGATACCGCGCCGTACCAATGGCTGTGAGGAGGCCGAGCGCGGGGGCGTATCCGAACGGCTGGAAGTGCTGGAATACCGTGGTCTGGATGAGCACGGCCACGAGAACGAGTCCAAGGGCGATGATTGTCTTACCGGCGGTCATTGTCGGTCCACCCCGGGGTCGGTGAACGACGGCGCGTCAATCAGCGGATCTCCCGTGCCGGGGTCCGCATCGAGCGGTGACCATCCGACGACCACTTTGACGAAGTCGAGTTCTGAGAACGCCGCGGCGGGATCAACGGTTGTCCGGAGCGTGAAGCCGACCTTCGCTTCCTTGCCTTCGCGGATGAAGCCGACCACGACGCCCGGCGGAAAGCGGCTGCCGTCAGTGACGAGCACGGCGCCTTCGGTTGCAGGCTCGGTGGCATCGAAGACGTCGAGTTGGAGCACATCGTCGCCGCGACCGGTCACGGCGCCCGTCTGGTTCGTGTCCTGGACGCGAACACCCACCGACACCAGTGGATCGGTGATCAACCGAACCCGGGCCGACGATCCGGTCACGAGGTCGACGCGGCCGACGAGTCCGCTCTCGTCGATCACCGCTTGTCCCTCGACGATGCCGTCCGACGATCCCTTGTTGATGAACCGGACCTGGTCGAACGTCGAGGCCCCGGACGAATAGATCCGGGCGGTAACGGTTGCGAGGCCCTCCGGTGGAGAGAGGTCGTTGATCGCCTCGAGTTCGGCGACTCGCCGCTCGAGAGCTGCCGTCTCTCTGAGTGCCTGTTCGAGACGTTGGACCTCGGCCTCGAGGCGTTCGTTCTGATCGCGGAGGCCGGCGACATTGGAGATTCCGTCGACGAAACCGACCACGGGGCGAACGAGAAAGTCGATGCCGCTCTGCACGGGTTCGGACAGTGTCTGGGCCCCACCACGCAGAACGGTGGTCGCGCTCTGTCCGTCGGCCCGCACATCGAAGGTGGCGAGGAGGAACCCGACCGCCAGCAGAGAGATGAAGAGTGCCGTTGCGCGATCGAGGCGTTTACCGGAGGGAAGCATCAGTTCCGGCCGAAGGCCACGTCACACTCGGCCGCTGGACTGCAGCACGACGTGGAGGACGTCGAACTCTTCCAGGACCGCCCCCGAGCCGAGGACCACACTCTGGAGTGGGCGTTCGGCCGTCACGATCGGCATCCCCGTTTCGTGAACGAGGCGCTGGTCGAGACCGCGGAGCAGGGCTCCGCCGCCGGCAAGCACGATGCCACGTTCCATGACATCGGCGGCAAGCTCCGGTGGTGTCTTGTCGAGGGTGTATTTGACGGCGTCGACGAACGCCTCAACGGGTTCCTCGATCGCTTCCCGAATCTCCTGGCTGGAGAGGACGATCGTTTTGGGCAGTCCGGTGATGAGGTCTCTGCCTCGCACTTCGGCGGCCGGTTCGTCGGCATACGGCCACGCCGATCCAATAGCCATCTTCACCTGCTCGGCGGTGCGTTCGCCGAGCATGAGACTGTATTCCTTCTTGACCCATTGGATGATTGAGTCGTCAAGCTCGTCACCGCCGATTCGAACGCTCTTCGAAACGACAATGCCGCCGAGCGAGATCACCGCCACCTCGGTGGTTCCACCGCCGATGTCGACGATCATCGAACCGGTCGGTTCGTGGACAGGCAGACCGACCCCGATCGCCGCAGCCATGGGCTCTTCGATCGTGTAGGCACGTCTGGCGCCTGCGTGATATGCCGCTTCTTCGACCGCCCGCCGCTCAACCGCAGTGATGCCGGACGGGACGCAGATAACGATCCGCGGGCGAGCGGCAAACCGGCCTGTGTGGACCTTGTCGATGAAGTAGCGGAGCATCTTCTCGGTGACGTCGAAGTCGGCGATGACGCCATCGCGCAATGGCCGGATGGCCTGAATGTACGACGGAGTACGGCCGATCATCCGCTTCGCGGCCATACCGACCTCGAGCGGCCGGTTGTCGCGCGTATTGATGGCAACGACGGATGGCTCATTGAGGACGATGCCCTGGCCGCGCACGAACACGAGCGTGTTTGCCGTGCCGAGGTCAATCGCCATGTCGCGGCCTGCGAATGAGAGAAGACTATTCATGGGAGCATTCCCTGGGAGTGTGCGGACAGTGTACCTATGCGAACGACTAGCGGCCCTGGATCATCCGAAGAAGATGCCGAGTTCCCGCTCGGCGCTCGTTGGCGAATCCGATCCGTGCACGGCGTTTTCCGTGATGATGAGACCGTAGTCGCCCCGGATTGTCCCCGGAGCGGCCTCGGCTGGATTCGTCGTACCCATGAGGGTGCGAGCGACGGAGACCGCTGACTCACCGGTCCACTGCATCGCCACCACGGGACCGCTGGTAATGAATGCGACGAGTTCGCCGAAGAACGGCTTCTCCACGTGTTCGGCGTAGTGGCGTCGGGCCAGTTCATCATCGATCGTGAGCATGCGCATCCGGTCGAGCGTTAGGCCCTTCCGTTCGAATCGCGAGATGATTTCACCGACCAGGCCGCGTCGGACACCGTCCGGCTTGACCATCACAAAGGTTGATTCAAGTGCCATGGACGGGAAGGCTACCCGTCGGCGCCGTCTTCCGCCCAGGCGTCCCCGGTGTCAACCCATGGATCGTCGTCGAGTTCGTCGTCGTCGTCGATCTCCGCCTCGAATCGGACGTGCACTCCGGACGGCCGGAACTCCGTTCCGACGAGTGCCGCCCGTGCCTCACCGGCCACGTACAGCGAACCGGTAACGACGACCGATCCGCCGCTGCCTGCTGCTTCCATCGCCGCTGCCACCGCCTCGGGGACACCGGCGACAATGGTTGACTCGCATCCGAGCGCGGCTCCCCCGCCGGAAGCAACGTCTCCTGGATCAATCGCTTCGGGATCGTCTGGAGCCGTTGCCCACAGGTGATCGACGAGGCCTCTTAGCGGTTCGACGATCTCTGCAGGTGAACGCTTCCCACGCATGCCGACGACCAGCTGCCACGGCGCATCCGGGAACTCCTCATCGAGCGTTGCAGCGAGGCCTTCGGTCCCTTGCACGTTGTGGGCACCATCGACGATGACCAGCGGCCTGTGATGGACCACTTCGAGCCGCCCAGGCTGAGCGGTCGCCCCGAGCGCCGTTCTGAGGGCGTCTGGGTCAAGCGCACGTCCGAGGAACACCTCGGCCGCCGCCACCGCCGTCGCGAGGTTGTCGACCTGGTGCCGGCCGTGGATCGGCAGATACAGATCTGGGTAGCTCGCGTAGATCCCTTCGATGTCAACCACCCACCCGCCGACCGCCGGCATGGCTTCCGAAACGGCAAAACCATCCCCGCTGCGATACCACCGGGCCTTGGTGCCGTCGACACGGGCGGTGATCGCTCCTTCTGCGGCAGCCGGGAGCGGCCCGGTCACGACGGTCGCGCCGTCGCCGATGATTGCGGCCTTCTCTCCTGCGATCTCACCAACGGTCTCTCCGAGGAACTCGACGTGGTCGAGGGCGATCCCGGTGATCACCGCCACACCGGCATCGACGACGCTCGTGGCATCCCACCGCCCTCCCATGCCGACCTCTATGACCGCCACGTCGAGCGCAACGCCCGCAAACACGGAGAACGCGAGGGCGGCGGATACTTCGAAGTACGTCACCCCACTCCCGGAACGCCGCTCGTACTCCTCGACGAACCAGGCGATATCGGCCATGGCCTGGGTGAACGCCTCGTCGGTGATCGGTGTGCCATCGACGGAGAAGCGTTCCTCGACGACGTGGAGATGCGGCGAGGTGAACGTACCGGTCCGGATCCCGTGGGCACCGAGGATGTCGGCGATCAGACGGGTCACGGTCGTCTTCCCGTTCGTACCGGCAACCTGGATCACCGGGTAGTCCCGTTGCGGGTCGCCCATGAGGTCGAGCAGTCCGGCGATGCGCTCGAGACCGGGCTTGACGCCCTGACCGATGCGGTCGTCGAGGAAGGCCTCCGCGTCGGACCGGCTCTCGATGATCGGTGTCGAATCGTTCATGTCAGCCCAGCTCTGCGAGTTGGGCCCGGAGCTTGGTCAGACGCTCCTCCGTTGTGGCGACCTTCGCTTCTTCGCCGGCGACGACTTCGGTCGGCGCCCGGTCCCTGAAGTTGGGATTTGCGAGCTTCGATCGTGATCGTTCGATCTCGGACTCACCATCCGCGATCGCCTTCTTGAGACGGCCACGCTCGGCGTCCACGTCAACGAGGCCTTCGAGCGGGATGAACGCCTGGACCGGGCCGGCGATGACCCGGCTCACGGCGCCACCGTCCGGCGGCTCGCCGGATGTGATCGAACAGCCCGTCAGGGCAGCGAGGTGTTCCGCCCACCAGTCCTCTGCCTCTCCGTCTGGGTCGTACACAGTGACCTCGATCGGAGTCTTTGGGCTGATCTGGTGCTCAGATCGGAAGCGGCGGAGCCGGACGACAAGGTCCTGCAGCGTCGCCATGCCCTCGGGTCCCACGGCGGCGGGCGGTTCTGGCCACGACGCCGTGATCATGAGACTGCCGTCTCCGAGTTCGCTCCACAACTCTTCGGTGAGGAACGGGATGGCCGGGTGGAAGAGTTTCAGGAGGTCCCGCAGAACGACGCCGAGTGTGGCACGGGTGACCGGGGCACGGGTGTCGTCCCGCATGGCGGTCTTGGCCATCTCGAGATACCAATCGAATACTTCCGCCCACGCGAAGTTGTAGAGCAGGCCGTAGGCATCCGAGAAGCGGTACTCGTCGAAGAGACGATCGAACTCAGCCGTCACCTCGCCGAGTCGCTGGAGGATCCATGCGTCTTCTGGCCCGGGATCTTCCGGATATCCACCGTCGGCGGGTACGTCCCCGATCTCCATGTGCTCGACCGCGAAGCGGAGTGCGTTCCAGAGCTTGTTCCCGAACCGGCGCGTCCCGTCGACCCACGCCTCGTCGAACGGCACGTCGTGCCCGGGTGCTGCAGCCTGGATGAGTGACAGACGGAGCGGGTCGGCCCCGTACGTGTCGACCAGTTCGAGCGGATCGAGCGCGTTGCCGGAAGACTTCGACATCTTCCGACCGTCGGCGGTACGGATCAGACCGTGGATCGAGATGTCGGCGAACGGTTCCTCCCCGGTGACATAGAGGCCCATCATCATCATCCGGGCGACCCAGAAGTAGATGATGTCGAAACCGGTGACAAGCACGTCGGTCGGGTAGAACTTCGCGAGATCGTCGGTGGATTCTGGCCAGCCCATGGTTGAGAACGGCCAGAGTTGGGACGAGAACCACGTGTCGAGCACGTCTTCGTCCTGGGTCAGGGATGCGCTCCCACACGATGTGCACACGCTGGGGTCGTCCTCGGTGACCATGACGGCTTCGCAGTCGTCGCAATACCACGCGGGGATAGCGTGACCCCACCAGAGCTGGCGGCTGATGCACCAGTCCCGAAGGTTCTCCATCCAGTGGAAGTAGTTGTTCTCCCACCGCTTGGGGATGAACCGGGTGCGGCCTTCCTTCACCGACTCGATCGCCGGGATCGTGAGGGGCTTGACCTTGACGAACCATTGAAGTGAGAGCATCGGTTCGACGACGGTGCCACATCGTGAGCAGTGCCCAACCGAGTGATGGTGGTCGTCGATGCGTTCGAGGAACCCGCGCTTCTTCAATTCGTAGCGGACGGCTTCCCTGGCTTCGAACCGATCCTGGCCGCGGAACGGTCCGCCATGTTCGGTGATGCGGGCCTCGGTGTCGATGACCTGGATCTCGTCGAGTCCGTGCCGCCGACCGATCTCGAAATCGAGCGGGTCGTGGGCCGGGGTGACCTTGACGGCGCCGGTCCCAAACTCGAGTTCCACGCCTTCGTCGGCCACCACGGGGATCTCACGGTCGAGGAGTGGTAGTCGGAGCATCCGACCCACCGCGTCGCGGTAGCGGTCGTCATCCGGATGCACGGCAACGGCCGTATCACCGAGCATGGTCTCCGGCCGGGTGGTTGCGACCGTGATGTACCCGTCGCCGTCGACGAACGGGTACTTGATATGGGTGAGTTCGCCGACTTCGTCCTCGTGCTCAACCTCGATCTCAGAAATCGCCGTGTGACAGCGAGGGCACCAGTTGATGATCCGGTTGTCGCGATAGATAAGTCCTTCGTTGTAGAGAGAGACGAAGACCTTGCGCACGGCGCTAGACAACCCTTCGTCAAGGGTGAACCGTTCGCGGCTCCAGTCGGTCGAGAACCCCATCGTCCGCATCTGCTCGGAGATGCGATTCCCCGACTTCGCCTTCCAGGCCCACACCTGTTCGATGAAGCGCTCGCGGCCGAGGTCGTGCCGGCTCATGCCTTCGTTGGCGAGTTCGCGCTCGACGACGTTCTGCGTGGCGATGCCCGCATGGTCGGTGCCGGGCAGCCAGAGCGCGGCGTATCCCTGCATACGTTTGCGTCGTATGAGGACGTCCTGGATCGAGAGGTCGAGGGCATGACCCATGTGGAGCACACCAGTGACGTTCGGAGGCGGGATGACGATCGAGTAGGGCTTCCCGTCAGGGTTGATCTCAGGTCGGAATGCGCCGGCATCCTCCCAGGTGGAGTACCAGCGCGACTCGACGGCGCTCGGGTCGTACGTTGGCTTCATCATGCCCCTCGGTCATCGATTCCTCCGGTGAAGAACCCATGATAGAGGTCCGCGTGTCCCAGCAAAGGCTGAGGTCGGGAACCTTGCGGTCCCCGACCTCTCCACCATTCCCCCTGCCCAAGCCCGAACCGAGGCCGGGGATTGCTCCCTCGGCTTCCGATCTGTGGTCACCCTACGGCCACTCTGTGTGGTCGTCGAGACACAAGAAAATGCGGTCAGATGGACTAGTCACCCGGTTCCCGAACGAGGCCCTGGGCGGCATCGCTACTCTGCGGCCGATCGCAGAATGGAGCACCGAATGACCACACGCATCGAGACCGACCTCCTCATCCCCGGACGCGGGGAGCCGATCTCCGATGGGGTCGTGGTCATGGAGGGAAGCGGAATCGCATATGCCGGGCCAGCCTCCGAAGCGCCGCCCACTCCGAACGCCACGAGCACGCGGGTCCCGGTCGCCATGCCGGGCTTGTGGGATTCGCACATTCACTTCGTCGGATCCACGACCGCCGATCTGCACGACATGCTGCACATGCCCATTCCCGAGATGGCCGTGCGCGCGGCAGCAGACGCCTCAGCCACCCTCGATGCGGGTGTCACGAGCGCCAGGGAGGTCGGGGGTTTCGGCCTCGAATTCGCTGCGGCGATCAACGATGGGACCGTGCGTGGCCCGAGCATCTACGGCGCTGGCAACATCCTGTCGACGACCGCCGGCCATGCCGACGCCCATTCGTTCGATCTCGACTTCATCGAACGGTCACACCATTGGATCGGCGAATTGTGTGACGGCGTCCCTGAGTGCCTCAAGGCCGTGCGCAAGCAACTCAGGAAGGACGCGAAGGTCATCAAGATCTGCGCATCCGGCGGCGTGATGTCCGAGATCGATCACCCCATCCACCAGCAGTTCTCGTTCGAGGAGTTGCGAGCGATCGTCGAGGAGGCTGGCCGCGCCGAACGCTACGTCGCAGCCCACACTCACGGGCTGCCGGGTATCAGGGCGGCGGTTGCGGCCGGATGTCAGACCATCGAACACGGCTCGTATCTCGACGAGGAGACCGCTCAGGTCATGGCGGAGCGTGGCACGGTCTATGTGCCGACCCGCTTCATCGTCAACCAACTCCTCGGCCTCGAAGCCGCACTCCCCCGCTACGCATACGAGAAGGCGGTCATGGTCGCCGACCATCACGCACAAGCGATGAAGATCGCCGTCTCGAACGGCGTGACGATCGCGATGGGGACCGACATCTTCACCCCTGGCTCATACGGGCAGAACAGCGCCGAGATCCGCTTCCTCCAGGATGCCGGGATGACTGCGCTCGAAGCGATCGAGGCCGCCACCGCCAACGGTCCCCTGACCCTTGGTCCGCAGGCACCGAGTTCCGGTCAGTTGCGGCCCGGCTACGACGGCGACGTGATCGCCCTCGACTTCAATCCCCTCGACGACAACACCGGCTGGGGCGACCCCGACCGCGTCACCCACGTCTGGAAGCTCGGCACTCTCGTCAAAGGGCAGTAGCGGAGTAGCGCAGTAGCCGAGTAGCCGAATCCCAGATTCCTCCCCCCCCTCAGGGGGATGGCGGCGCCTTCCCTGCGGGCAGGTTGCGGAGGGGATCTCTCGCGTTCCGGGAAGCCGTTGGAATCGGACTGGGGACTGGCGACCGGCGACCGGCGACCGGCGACCGGCGACTGGCGACTGGCGACTGCGCAGCAGGCGCCCCTACGCATCCCCGAACGTCATTTGGGGGCCGGGGGGCGGCTTGGGTCGGCGTTTGCGGACGATCCTGCGTTTTGGGATGCCGTCGGCGAAGAGCGGTTCGTGCATCAGGGCTGCGAGGCGTTCCGCGATCGGCCACCAGTCGAACCCGTCCCCGATCTGGGAAGCCGGGATGTCCACCCGTGCCTCATCCGGTAGCAGCTCCCCGAGGTGACCGTCGAGGATGGATTCGATCTCTGACCGGAATTCGTCGGAGGTCGAGCGCACGCCATCGGACGACAGGTCGACATCCGGGTACAAACGGATCACGAGGTCGTACGTCTTCGACCACTCCCGCACCATCGGTTCGACGGCGAAGCGATCGTCTCCCCCGCACGCCCGCAGGTAGTAGGCGTAGTTGTCCATCACTCCGCGGTCGAGGACGAGGACTTCGGCTTTCGGAGCAAGGGTGAGCTCCTGACGGATCTGTGAAACGATGACCCAGAGCTGCGCCTCGCCCGTCGCTCCTTCGTTGATGCCGAGCGGGTTGTCGCGAACGACTTCGCGGCCATACTCGACCGAACGTCCTGCACGCTGCATTGCATTTGCGAACCCGTGGGCCGCGGTCGTCTTGCGGATGCCGTGCGAACCGATGAACGCCACTTTGGCGTTCCGCTGCCAGCTCCCCATCGTTCGACTCAGGCCGAGCGTTCTTCGGGCAGGTCCGTCGATGCCAGATCCGAGATCGGGACCAGCGTCGGGTTGACCCGTTCACGCACCACGTCCTCGTCGATGACGACCTGCGCAATGTCGCTCCGCTCCGGCAGTTCGTACATGGTGTCGAGGAGAACCTCTTCCATGATCGCACGCAGGCCGCGGGCGCCGGTTCCACGCTTCATCGCCTGTTCGGCGATTGCGCGGAGCGCCTCGGTGGTGATGAGCAGTTCGACGCCATCCATCTCGAAGAACTTGGCGTACTGCTTGACGAGGGCGTTCTTCGGCTCGGTGAGTACGTGGATCAGGTCCTCGGTGTCGAGGTCGTCGACGGTGGCGATCACGGGCAGACGCCCGATGAACTCGGGGATGAGTCCGTAGCCGAGGAGGTCCTCTGGCAGGACTTCGCTGAGCAACTCGGCCGGACGGCGGCCGTCGTTGGCCCGGACCTCGGCTCCGAACCCGACCGTGTTCTTGCCGATCCGGTTCTGGATCACGTCCTCGAGGCCGGCGAAAGCGCCGCCGCAGAGGAACAGCATGTTCGTCGTATCGATCTGGAGGAACTCCTGGTGCGGATGTTTGCGCCCGCCCTGTGGTGGCACGGATGCCTGTGTGCCCTCCAGGATCTTCAGCAGCGCCTGCTGCACGCCTTCACCGGACACGTCCCGCGTAATCGACGGGTTCTCGGCTTTGCGGGCGATCTTGTCGATCTCGTCGATGTAGATGATCCCTGTCTCGGCCCGCTTGATGTCGAAATCGGCGGCCTGGATGAGCTTCAGCAGGATGTTCTCGACGTCCTCGCCGACGTAGCCGGCCTCGGTGAGGGCGGTGGCATCGGCAATGGCGAACGGAACGTTGAGGAGGCGAGCCAGCGTCTGAGCGATCAGCGTCTTGCCGGATCCGGTTGGCCCGACCATCAGGATGTTCGACTTCTGGAGTTCGACATCCTCGTCGGTCATGCGCTGCCCGGCCCGCACCCGCTTGTAGTGGTTGTAGACCGCGACCGAGAGCACCTTCTTCGCACGGTCCTGCCCGACCACGTACTGCGCAAGGAAGTCGAAGATCTCGTACGGCTTCGGCAGCTCGGAGAACGAGATCTCCTCGGTCTCGGTCAACTCCTCGTCGATGATCTCGTTGCAGAGATCGACGCACTCGTCACAGATGTACACACCTGGACCGGCGATGAGCTTCTTGACCTGCTTCTGGGACTTCCCACAGAAGCTGCACTTGAGCAGCTCGGCACCCTCATATTTGGCCACGTGTGGCCTCCCCTACGCGCTGACGGCTTCGAGTTGGCGGCCCTTGAGAACCGCGTCGATAGCACCGTAGTCGA
>Ga0316197_10003062_pt1 | contig 11894 bp, 11 predicted proteins | sample OudBiesiAoxic_MG_FD_204939 | JGI IMG/M metagenome (GOLD analysis project Ga0316197, IMG submission 204939) | Coastal sediment microbial communities from Oude Bieten Haven, Netherlands - site A oxic | ecosystem: Environmental > Aquatic > Marine > Coastal > Sediment | place: Netherlands...
CCCTGTTTGCCGGTACCATTGTGCCAATCAAGCCGTCCGGCAACAATTGCCGCGTGAAAATCGGCAAGAGCCAAAGGAAAGTAAGCATGATTCGAAGCATGACTGGATTTGCCAGCACCGAGCACCTCTATGACTTCGGGCGCCTGACCTGGGAACTGAGATCGGTCAACCACCGCTACCTGGAAATCGGTTTCAGGGTACCCGAGGAATTTCGCAGCCTGGAACCGGAAATCCGCCGCATCCTGGGACAGCACCTCAGCCGTGGAAAGGTCGATGCCAGCCTGCGGTTCGCGCCTTCAGCAGATGCCGCCAGTTCAAACCTCACCCTGAACCACAAGCTGCTGGGCCGCCTGTTCGAACTTCACGCGGAAATCCGCGAGGCCGGCGGCCTGGACCAGCAAGCGGATGCGCAAGCCCTGATGCGCTGGTCCGGCGTCATCGAGGAACAGGCGCCCGATCCGCAACCCCTGCACCAGGCGGCGCTGGAGTTACTCGCAGAGGCGGCAGCCGGCCTGCAGTCCTCGAGGGCGCGAGAAGGTGAGCAAATGGACGCCGCGATCCGCGAACGCCTGGACAGCATCGAGGTGCACGTGGCACAGGTACGTGAGTGGCTGCCAGAAATTCGCGAAGGCCTGCGGCAAAAACTGCTTGGCCGTGTCGCCGATCTGAACCAGCCGCTCGAACCGGGCCGCCTGGAACAGGAAATCGCCTTCCTGGCGCAGAAAATCGATGTCGATGAAGAACTCGACCGGCTCGCAGCCCACGTCAAGGAATCCCGCCTGGTCCTGCAGCGGGACGACCCCGTTGGACGCCGCCTGGATTTCCTGATGCAGGAATTCAACCGGGAATCCAATACGCTCAGTTCCAAGTCCATCGACAACCGCACTACCCAGGCTTCAGTGGAGCTGAAAGTGGCCATCGAACAAATGCGCGAGCAGGTTCAGAACATTGAGTGAACCGACACTTTTCATCGTCGCTTCCCCGTCGGGAGGCGGCAAATCCAGCCTGATCTCGGCGCTCTTGCAACGAGACGAAGGCGTCAGGCTATCGGTCTCCCACACCACCCGCCCCGCACGGCCGCGGGAGGAGCACGGCGTACACTACTACTTCGTCAATGAACCCGAATTCCTTGAGCTGGCCAGCCGCGACGCTTTCCTCGAACATGCACAGGTTTTTGATAACTATTACGGAACCGGAAGAGATGCGGTCGAGAAGCAACTGGCGGACGGTTTTGATGTCTTGCTGGATATTGACTGGCAAGGCGCACGCCAGGTGCGGGAATCTTTCCCTTCAAGCCGCGGCATTTTCATACTGCCGCCCTCCATGGAAGAGCTCCATCGCAGGCTGACCGATCGGGGCCAGGACAACGCCGACGTGGTCGCTCGCCGCATGCGGGATGCCAAGGCTGAGATATCGCATTTTCAAGAATTCGACTACCTGGTTGTCAACGATGATTTTGATAAAGCGCTGGAGGACCTTCACTCCATCGTCCGGTCCGGAAAACCAGCGAGGACCGGGCAGGAACACTATATTCATGAAATTCTGGCAGATTTCCTGGAAACTGGATAAAATGGTACGTTCAGCCCGGGAATATGATATTTCCGCCAAACACTCAGATTTTATTGGAATTCACAGACATGGCACGAATAACAGTTGAAGACTGTCTCAACAGGATAGACAATCGTTTCGAAATGGTCCTTACCGCCACCAAGCGGGCCCGGCAGATAGCCAATGGCGCCGAACCCCTGGTGGAAGAGGAAAACGATAAACCGACAGTCATCGCACTGAGGGAAATCGCCGATGGCCTGGTCGACCCGGAACGGGTAGACGTGATCCAGGCCGAGATCGAAGCGGCTGAAGCATTTGATACCCAGCTCGAGGACGATGACTTCGCGCCCTGATTATCGAGAATAGGTGACAGACAGGTTTCGGAGATCATCCATGCAGGCAGCACAAGGATACCCGGAACCCGTCCTGGAACTCAGGGATCTGCTGGATACCTACCTCGACCCCGAGAAAGTGGCCCTCATCCTGAAGGCCTATGAATTTGCCGAAGAAGCCCATCGCGGACAGACCCGCAAAACGGGCGAACCCTATATATTCCACCCCGTCGCCGTTGCCCACATCCTGGCCAAGCTACGCATGGACCACAACAGTATCGCGGCGGCCATCCTGCACGACACCATTGAAGACACCGCGATAGGCTGGCACGACATCGAGGAAAGCTTTGGCGGGGAAGTCGCCGACCTGGTGGAAGGCGTCACCAAGCTGGACAAGATGAAATTCCGGACCCGGGTCGAAGCCGACGCGGAAAGTTTCCGGAAACTGATGCTGGCCATGTCGCGAGACCTGCGCGTGGTATTCATAAAGCTCGCCGACAGGCTGCACAATATGCGCACACTGTCCGGGATGTCCCGTGGCTCACGGCGCCGCATTGCACGTGAAACGCTGGATATTTACGCCCCCATCGCCGACCGCCTGGGCATGAACAGCATGCAGCACGAGTTGGAGGAAATGGGATTCTCCAACCTCTATCCCTGGCGCCACAAAACAATCGGAGAGCACCTGGCCAGCAATGCCGGCGACCGCAGAGAGGTAGTTGAAAACATCCTTGATGCCCTGCGCAGCGAGATGAACGAAACCGGTGTCCCCTGCCGCATCAGCGGCCGCCAGATCGCGCCGTACAGCATTTACAAGCGGATGCACAAGAAGGACCTGTCCTTCAACGAGGTCACCAATTTTTACGCTTTCCGCATCGTTACTGAGACCGAACCCCAGTGTTACCTGGCGCTGGGCGCCGTGCACAGCCTTTACCAGCCCAAGCCGGGTGCTTTCAAGGACTACATCGCGCTGCCAAAAGCAAACGGCTACCAGTCGCTGCACACCATGCTGAACAGTCCTTACGGCATGCCGATCCAGATCCAGATCCGGACCGAAAAAATGGACCTGATGGCCAGCAAGGGCGCAGCCGCGCACTGGCAATCCAAGGAAACCGGTCCGGGTGAAGCTGGATCCGAATTTTCGGCTGAAGTCCGGGCACGGGAGTGGCTGATGCGGCTGATGGATGTGCAGCGCCACACGGGGGATTCCCTGGAGTTCCTCGACCACGCAAAATCTGACCTGTTTCCAGATGAAATTTTTGTCTTCACGCCAAAAGGGAAGATCATCGATTTACGGAAAAACTCCACGGTCCTCGATTTTGCCTATTCCATCCATACCGATGTCGGTAATCACACCGCTACGGCCATTGTCGATGGCGCCGAAGTACCACTTTCAACCCGCCTGGAAAACGGCCAGACGGTCAAGATCAAGACCAACGCCGTTGCCCATCCCAGGCCGGAGTGGCTCGAGTTTACGGCGACTGCACGGGCCAGGTCAGCGATCAGGCATTACCTCAAGAGCCTGGGGCAGGAAGACACGGTTGCATTGGGTATGCGACTGCTGGACCGGGCGCTCATTGCCAGGGGCAGTTCCATCGAGCAAATCAAGGGAAAACGCTGGAAAAAATACCTGAAAAAGAACAATTACAAGGACCAGGAAGACCTGTACCGGGACCTGTCGCTGGGCCGGACGCTGGCCAATATCGTGGCCGCCAAACTGGCGCCGGATGCCGGCTGGCTGCCCGGCAAGCGCAGTTCGGGTGAGGCGCTTACCATCGCCGGGTCAGAGGGCAGCGCGCTCAGTTTTGGCGCCTGTTGCACGCCGGTTCCCGGCGACGCCATCATGGCCTATGTTTCCGCGGATCACGGCCTGGTGGTGCACCGGGTAAACTGCGCCAATGTACGGGAATTCCGTAAACACCCGGACCGCTGTGTGGCCGTCAACTGGGCGCCGATAACCCAGGGTATGTTCCCGGTCTCGGTGATGATCGAAGCCCGTAATACACCCGGCGTGCTGGCCAGTATTTCGACCAGCATCGGACAGGCTGGAAGCAACATCGAAACCGTCGCACAGCCTGAATCCAACCCCGAAGTTTCAACACTGCTGTTTACCATCAGCGTGCACGACCGCGACCACATGGCCAGGGTGTTGCGCCGCTTGCGCCGGAACCCCGACGTGATGCGCGTGCATCGGCTGGCCTGAAAACCAGGATTTACGATATGAGCAAAAAAATCATCAAGACCGAAAAGGCACCCGCTGCCATCGGACCCTATTCACAGGCCGTCCGACATGGCGATCTCGTATTTCTTTCCGGCCAGATTCCGCTCGACCCTGAAACCATGGAAATGGTTTCCGGTGGAATTGAAAACCAGGTCGACCGCGTATTCAAAAACCTCCAGGCCGTATGTGAAGCCGCCGGGGGAAGCCTGGCGGATATCATCAAGCTCAACGTTTTTCTTACCGACCTGGGCAACTTTGCCACGGTCAACGGAATCATGAAGGACTACTTCAGCGAACCCTACCCGGCCCGCGCCGCCGTCGGTGTTGTTGCTTTGCCGCTTGGTGCAGAAGTGGAGATGGAAGCGGTTCTTGGCCTCTGAACTCAGGTCTTTACACGGCGTCGGCCCGCGGCTTGAGGAAGCCCTGGCCCAATTGGGCATCCAAACCACCCAAGACCTGCTGTTTCACCTGCCGTATCGTTACGAGGACCGCACCCGGGTTCACGCCCTGGGCGGACTCTACCCCGGCGCGACCGTCCAGGTCGAAGGTGAAGTAGAACACTCTGCCATCGTGCGCGGACGCCGCGCCATGCTGGTCGTTGTCGTCTCGGACGGAACGGGAATGGTTACGCTGCGTTTTTTTCATTTTCGGGCGGCGCAGAAACACCAGCTTTCAAAAGGGACCCGTATTCGCTGCTACGGAGAGGTCCGGGGTGGTTTTCGCGGCCTGGAAATGATCCATCCAAGCTACCGGCGTATTCTCGGCGCGGGTGACGAGGAGCTTTCGGACCGCCTGACGCCGGTCTACCCCTCGCTCGAAAAACTGGGCCAGGCCAGTTGGCTCAAGCTGACCGAGCAGGCCCTGGAACGTATGGAAAACGGCGAACTGGAACTCGATGAATTGCTGCCTCCGGGGCTGACCGGTGACATGAAGATGCCCTCGCTCACCCAGGCTCTGCGCTACATCCACCGCCCGCCGTCGGGCGCCGACGTGGCCGCGCTGGTGGAGCGCAGGCATCCGGCCCAGCAACGCCTCGCACTCGAAGAACTTCTCGCCCACAACCTCAGCATGCAGCAGTTGCACCGGAAGCAACGGGCTTTTCGGGCACACGCCATGCCGGATGCAACGGAACTCGAGGCCGGGTTTCTCGAACGCCTGCCATTCAGCTGTACCGGAGCCCAGAACCGGGTGATCGCCGAGATCCAGGCTGACCTGGCCCTGGACCATCCGATGCAGCGCCTGGTCCAGGGCGACGTGGGTTCGGGTAAAACCGTGGTTGCCGCCATGGCAGCATTGCGTGCAATCGGCAATGGATTCCAGGCCGCCCTGATGGCGCCTACCGAGTTGCTCGCCGAGCAACACCTGCGCAGTTTTAAAACCTGGCTCGAGCCGCTGGGCATCGAGCCGGTCTGGTTGAGCAGCAAGGTCACGGGAAAAAAGCGGGCAGAAGTATTGCAGGCCATTGCATCGGGCACCCCGCTGTCCATCGGCACGCACGCACTGATGCAGGAAGGCGTGAAGTTCGAGCGGCTCGGTCTTGCCATCGTCGATGAGCAACATCGCTTTGGCGTCCACCAGCGGTTGGCCCTGATGGACAAGGCCGGTGACGAATCCCGCCACGCACACCAGCTGATCATGACCGCCACGCCAATTCCCCGGACACTCGCCATGACTGCCTACGCAGGCCTGGAAACATCCCTTATCGACGAGTTACCGCCAGGCCGCAAACCCGTCACAACGGTCGTGATCTCCGGCGAAAGACGCAGGGAGGTGATCACGCGTGTTGCGGCAGCTTGCGCGGAAGGCCGGCAGGCATACTGGGTATGTACCCTGATTGAAGAGTCAGATGCGGTGCAGGCCCAGGCCGCCGAGGACGTTGCCCGGGAATTGCAATCCGGACTGCAGGGCATCTGCGTAGGGCTGGTTCACGGGCGCATGAAACCGGCTGAAAAGCAGTCGGTCATGGATCGATTCAAGTGCGGTGAAATCCAGTTGCTGGTTGCCACCACGGTAATCGAAGTGGGCGTGGATGTACCCAACGCTTCCCTTATGATCATTGAAAACGCCGAGCGTCTCGGCCTGGCTCAACTCCACCAGTTGAGAGGACGGGTCGGTCGCGGCAGCCAGCAATCTTCCTGCGTATTGCTTTACAGCCACCCGGTCGGCGCGCTGGCCAAGGAACGCCTCAACATCCTGCGTGAAACCAGCGATGGGTTCCGCATTGCTGAAAAAGACCTCGAACTGCGTGGCCCGGGTGAGGTTCTCGGCACGCGGCAGACCGGCATGCTGCAGTTTCGCGTGGCCGACCTGGCGCGCGACCAGGCGCTGCTGGACCGAATTCCGGCCGTTGCCGGCCAGTTGCTCGATGAGAACCCGGAGCTGGTGCAGCGCCTGGTGCGCCGTTGGATTGGAGACGCCAGCCGTTTCGCGGCTGTTTGAGCTACAGAAAGGCCAGCGGAAGTGAGCGGATTTGTGCGAGCGCACCGGTGACGTCGTCGTTGATTCTTTCCTTGAACAACAGAAACTCCGGCTGGTCCCGCAAGGGATCGAGGCGGCCATCAATCTCGAGCACCCACAGTTCCCGGAAGCCGCGTTCATACGCCTGCTGGAGTTTCTGCAGCGCTCCGTCCAGGTCGTCTCGCAGCGTCAGCACGATACCCTCGCTGTAATAGATGTTCGGGTCATCGACACCATTCAGGCGCGCTCGGCGAATCATTCGCTCGGCATCACCCAACAGCGATGAGGCCTGTTCTGGCTCACCGGTCTGTTCGAGCGCCAGCGAGGCCAGGGTAAGGACCATGATCTCGTCGCCGCTCCAGGCCGGGTTGTCTTCTTCACTCACCGCCGAAACAAGTAACTCCCGAGCCGATGCAAAATCCTCGCGGATCATGGCGAGCATACCGAGTTGAAAATTGAACCGCCTTTGCACACTTTCGGGCATAGCTTCGCCGAAATCTGCTTTCATTTCGTGTACAAACCGCTCCGCTTCCTCGAAGCGCTTGGAAACCATCAAGGCCATCCAGTGCACGTTTTTCAGGTTGGCGTTGTAGGGTGCGGCCTCCATCCCCTCGATCAGCAAGCGCTCTGCTTCCGCAACGTCGCCAAGCAGCACCCAGGTCCTGGCCAGGGATGCGATGTCTTCGGGGTTATCGGGCTGCAACTGGTAAGCACGGTCGGCCAGCCTCCAGCCTTCCACCAGGTTGCCGTTGTACAGTTCCAGCTTGGCCATGAAGCGCAGCAAAATAGTCGAATCGGGCCGCAGCATGAGCAGTTCCGCCGTCATGTCCCTGCCGCGTTCCCACTCGCCGCGTGTCGACAGGTTCCCGGTGTAATTGACCAGCAGAAGCTCGTTCAGTGGGTCGCGCACCATGGCCTGCTCCAACACCAGGCTTTGTTCCGGGTAACGGCCGAGTTCACCCAACACACCCGCCAGCCAGAGCTGGGCCGGTATGTAGTCTTCATTCAGGTCTACCGCGTGGCGCAAGGCCGATTCCGCGGCATCCATCTGGCCGATCTGCCAACGCGCCAGCCCCAGCGCAGCAAAGGCTTCCGCCGATTCCGGATCGATCGCCAGGGCCTTTTCGATCATGGCCTGGGCCTTTTCGGTGGCCTTCATGGTCGTGATGTTGCCGTACTGGGAAAGCAGCAGCCAGGTATCGGCCATGGCGGCATAAGCCGGGGCAAAGCGTGCATCGTACTCAAGCGCGTTAGCGAACATCTCGATCGCGCGCTGCAATTCTTCAGGGGTCCGGCGCCACCAATGCAAGCGGCCGGTGCGATAGGCCTGGGATGCAGCCAGGCTGTCGGTCTGTGAGCGGGACCGGGTATCGAGACCATCGAAAGAGTCAACCAGGGCCTCTGCAATATTACTGGCTACCTCGTCCTGGATGGCGAAAATATCCGTCATCTCGCTGTCGTAATACTTGGACCAGATGTGAAAACCGTCTTCGACATTGATCAGCTGTGCAGTGAGCCGGATACGGTCGCCCGAGGTCCGTACGCTGCCTTCCAGCACCGTGCGCACGTTGAGCAGACGACCAATCTCACGAATGTCGCCGCCACTGTCGCGAAATGCAAATGACGAGGTACGGGCCGCCACGTTGAGGCCATCCACCTGGGCCAGCAGGTTGAGAATTTCCTCTGACACCCCGTCCGCCAGGTAGGCCTGGTCGTTCTGTTCGGACATGTCGGTGAAAGGCAATACCGCGATGGAGTTTTCAGGTGCGGAAAAGACCCGCGAGGCTCCCGCCGTCATCACCGGCTGAGCCTCGAATACGCCCGAGTAGTAGCTGAAAATTCCGTAGCCCAGGCCACCCATCGCCAGCAGCATGAAACTGAACAGGACCGCGCTTTGTGAGCGGCTCAACAGGCCCGCGGAACGGGTCCGGTGAATTCCATCGGATCCGATATCGAAGTGCCAGGCCAGTATGAATACCAGCGGGAACCCCAGGATAGCCAGCAGGACAACAACGGTGGGCAACCAGTCAGGCAGGCGCAACGGCTCGACCGCCGCATCCATCAGTTGCAGCAATACGAACACGGCTACCGCGTAAGCGCCGACAGTACGCAAAACTTTTCGTCTGTTCAGTTCTCCCAGCGTTGCGGAGAGAAATGAATGGCGCTCATTCATTGGACTGGTTTCCTACCATAAATCCCTCGTGGTTAGCTAATAGACGCTGCAAGGGCGCATTTAGTTTCTTTTCAATTTTCGATTCGTCGCGGAAATCACTCAGAGCGCCTGATCGCCCTCTTCACCGGTGCGGATGCGGATCGCCTGCTCCAGCGGCTGGACAAAGATCTTTCCGTCACCGATACGCCCGGAAGCCGCCGAGTCAGCAATCGCCTCCACCACCGCTTCTACCCGGTCATCCGGCACAGCCACTTCCAGTTTCAACTTGGGCAGAAAATCAACCACGTATTCTGCACCGCGGTACAGTTCGGTGTGACCTTTCTGGCGGCCAAAGCCCCTGACTTCCGTCACCGTCATGCCCTGGATGCCGGTTTCGGCGATGGCGTCACGCACGTCATCGAGCTTAAAGGGCTTGATAATTGCCGTTATCATTTTCATAAGGTCTTCCTTTTTCTATAAAGTAGATGACATGACTCTAATCCGAGCATAATCGGGCCGCAAGTTTGGCAACAGGAACCGGGGATAAATGATGATCGACCTTCGCACCATCGACGAACTCACACGCAAGCTGGCAGAGTCCCTGCCACCGGGACTCGTGCAGAAAAAAGAAGAACTGGAAGGCCAGTTCCGCACCGTGCTGACCGGTGCCTTTGAACGCATGAACCTGGTAAGCCGCGAAGAATTCGATAAAAAATGCGCCTCACTGGAAAAAACACGTACTCGGCTTGAGGCCCTTGAACTACGCCTCGAGGCACTCGACCCGGACTAGATACCTTTTACCTACCGCCAGGCGAAGCACTTTCCTTCACTGCGGGTAAGCACGGCGTGAAATCATTCCCGGTGTGAGTCTCGCCCGGGCCTTTAGCCGCACGGCAGTTTTTGTGCATCCCATTCCATAGATTGAAATCTCGCATCTCACCGTCTATAAATTAATAGGAGGTGAACACGGTCAGTTTTTTGTGACCGCTGAGCCCCGGCCGAACTAAGTCCTCAAGAGTTCCGATCGAGCCATGGCTGAAGCATGGATACACCCGAAACCCCTTCGCAGAATGAAGGGTAAACAATAATATTTACTTGGAGAAAATTATGGGATCACAAGCAGAGTCGCTTTGGCGATGGATCGAGACCTACCTGATGAAAAGCACCTCAGGATGGAACAACAATCTCGACTACGGGGTAACCATGAACGAAGACCATATGGATGAGTTCGTGAAAGGAAAGTTCGGTGATTACTCAAATTTCAAGTGGTTCCGAATTGATGACAAAAATTACAAATTGAAGGCCTTGCCTATGCAGAACAAAAATACGCGCTCGAAAAACGCCTATGGTTCTGTAAAAGGCGGTGGTGAAAACAAGGTCAACATCATGTGTTACAAGGATGGTGAGAAAGAAAAAACGGGTTTCAATCTGCATGTCCAGGTGCGCAGGCAAGCAACTGCAGACAAATACCAGAAAATGGCTGAAAACCAAAAGGCTGAAGAGTCCGGTGGCTGGCAGACCGCATAGCGACGTTTCCAGACCTGTCTGCGGTTGCTACTGAATAGCCAGGGCCCAGCCCGGACTTAACACCTTTTACCTACCGCCAGGCAGGGGACTTTCCTTCAATGCGGGTAAGCCCGGCGTGAAATCATTCCTGGTATGAGTCTCGCCCGGGTCTACAGCCGCGCGGCAGTTGGAGTGACCGCGCCGGAAGTCACCGTCGAAGTTCACGTCGGCGGGGGCTTGCCGCGGGTATCACTGGTAGGTTTACCGCAAACCGTCGTGCGTGAATCAAAAGACCGCGTCAAGGCGGCCTTGCTCAATGCCGGTTTTGACTTCCCCGACGGTCTCGTCACCATCTCGCTGGCGCCTGCCGACTTGCCGAAAGAAGGTAGCCGTTTCGACCTGCCCATTGCACTGGGCATCCTGGCGGCTTCGGGCCAGGTCAGCGACCAGCGCTTCGAAGCATTCGAATTCACTGGAGAACTGTCTTTGGGCGGCGGACTGAACCCCGTCAAGGGCGTATTGCCGGCCGCCATCCAGGCCAGGGCGGCGGGACGGGGCTTGGTGGTTCCAAAAGACTGTGGACCAGAAGCCGCCCTGGCCAGAAACCCCGCGACCTGGTGCGCCAACAGCCTGCTTTCCGTGGTTTCCTGGCTGCACGGCCGTGAACCGCTGGAGGCGGCCACAACCTCCGAGCGCCCTCCCCGGGCCAAAAGTAAAGACCTGTCGGATGTCTACGGTCAAGCACGTGCGCGCCGCGCACTTGAGGTGGCGGCTGCAGGAAATCACAACCTGCTTTTCACGGGCCCGCCTGGAACCGGCAAGACCATGCTGGCGTCCCGCTTACCCGGTATCCTGCCGCCCATGGACGAACAGGAGGCGCTGGACGCAGCCGCCGTTGCTTCCATCAGCCAGGCCGGGTTGGACATCGAGCGCTGGGCCACCCGCAGTTTCCGCGCACCCCATCACACCGCCAGCAGCGCCGCCCTGGTCGGTGGCGGTTCACAACCCCGGCCGGGCGAAATTTCCCTGGCGCATCACGGGGTTTTGTTCCTGGACGAACTACCCGAGTTCAACCGCAATGTACTCGAAGTGTTGCGCGAGCCCATGGAATCCGGCCGCATCATCATTTCGCGCGCCGCCTGCTTTGCAGAATTCCCGGCCCGGTTCCAGTTGATCGCCGCCATGAACCCCTGTAACTGTGGCTACCATGGGGACAAAAGCGGCCGCTGCCGGTGTACATCAGACCAGGTGCGGCGCTACCGGGGAAAAATTTCCGGACCGTTGCTGGACCGGATCGACCTGTATGTCGAGGTAAGCCGGCCCTCAAGAGCCCTGGTCAATGGCCGCGGTCCAAAACCCGAAGACAGCGCCACGGTGCGGGAGCGGGTTATCGCTGCCCGAAAGATCCAGCTTGCACGGGCCGGTATGCCCAATGCGCTGATGAGTAATGCCCAGGTGAGAGACATCTGTCGCTTGCCTTCCGCATTGGAAGGGTTTCTCGAATCGGTAGCCGAAAAGATGTGTCTCTCACCCCGTGCCTGCCAGCGAATTCTGAAAGTCTGCCGCACCCTGGCTGACATGGATGAATGCGAGACGATCGAAGAAGAGCACCTGGCCGAGGCCATCACCTACCGCGAAAGCGGGTCCGGCAAAAAATATCCTTTATAAGATTCATAGC
>Ga0316197_10003064_pt1 | contig 11888 bp, 14 predicted proteins | sample OudBiesiAoxic_MG_FD_204939 | JGI IMG/M metagenome (GOLD analysis project Ga0316197, IMG submission 204939) | Coastal sediment microbial communities from Oude Bieten Haven, Netherlands - site A oxic | ecosystem: Environmental > Aquatic > Marine > Coastal > Sediment | place: Netherlands...
CATGTGGCCACCGTGCGCAATGCGCGCGGCGGCATTTACCCCGATCCGTTGCGGGCTGCCCGGATCGCAGAGGAAGCTGGTGCGGACGGTATCACGGCACACTTGCGCGAAGACAGACGCCATATTTCTGATGCGGATATCGACGGATTGATGGAGGTGCTGACGGTGCCTTTGAATTTCGAGATGGCGGCGACGGAAGAGATGCAGAAAATTGCGCTTCGCCACAAACCGCATGCTGTGTGCATCGTACCCGAAAAGCGTGAGGAACGCACGACGGAAGGCGGCTTAGAGGTCGCACGGGAAGAGAACCGTCTGGCACATTTTATCGCGCCGTTGCGGGATGTGGGATGCCGCGTGTCGATTTTTATTGCAGCCGAAAAGCGCCAGATCGAAGCGGCGCACCGTATCGGTGCCGAGGTGATCGAATTGCATACCGGGGCCTATTGTGACGCCCATGCCGAAGGACATTTCGAGGAACGCGACGCCGAGCTTGCACGTCTTCGTGAGATGGCGACATTTGCGCATGATCTGGGGTTAGAGGTCCACGCCGGCCACGGGTTGACCTATGACACGGTAAAACCTGTTGCTGCGTTTCCCGAAGTTATGGAATTAAACATCGGGCATTTCCTTGTGGGTGAGTCTATCTTTCTGGGCCTCGGTCCGGCTATTCAGGCAATGCGACGACTGATGGAAGAGGCGCGTTTGCCCAAGTAAGACCCTTTGCCACAATCCTGACGAATTTATACTTTAGGTTGTAATTGTATTTTTAATAGGCCTATAAAGTGTTTGTTTCATGGTTGGTGTCAGTCGCTTTTATTTCAATTTGTTGTTGGCGTTCGCGGGAACCAGCGTCACGGTTTGGCTTGTCGAAAGCGTGAGTGGACTGGATGCAGGCGGATTGGTGTTTCTGGTTATGCCGCTTTTGATTGCGGGGATGCTGGAGGGGCAAAAATTCGCACAGCATCACCGGCGTCGACCTAGTGTCACACATTGCTGGCATGCTGCTTTGCATATGGCGCTATGCGTGGCCGTTTTCGCCTTAGGTACAGCAGTGTTTGTCTGGTTCGCCGACACTGGCGCGGCGCCAGCATTGTTCGCCAATCAACTTGCGATGATTATTTTTATTTTGATGAGCGTGCCACTGCTAAGGATCGGATACGCTATCGGGCTCGCGTCTGTTCTCAAAGGCCAAGCGACTGCGGATTTTTAAGCGCGACCTGCCTGTGGGTCATATTTTTACCTTTGTTTTATGGTCTGCTGACTGCATCCAATCCTTGTGGAGCGTTGCCTATGTGGAACCCACGCCGGTTTACAATAAACATCATTCTGTTTTCTTTTGGGATCTGGCTTGCCACCGGCATACTTGAGGTATTGTTCAACTGGAACTCTCCACAGGTGGCATCAAGTGTTGTTCCCGCGTTGTTCGCCGCCATGCAAGAAGGTCAAAGATATGGTCTTGTGACGGGGCATCGGCCCGAAAAGGCAACTATCTGGTCTCTTTCGCGCGCGATGGCCGAAATTCATCTGACCCTCATGGTGATACTGTCTATTTTTGCTTCGATACTGTCGCCCGACGTGCGGTACATGTTTGCACATATCAATCTGGCGTTGCTCTTTATTGTTTTCGGCCTCTTCACAGGATTGTCGCTTGTGTTTATGCGTTGGGGATACAGTCTCGGTATCAAGCTTGGTCTGCAAGAGCGCGAAAAGAACACAGGATAGATCCCTTTGATCCTTGGAATCGGTACGGACCTCGCAAACATTGAACGTATCCAAGGAACACTTGACCGCTTCGGGGATCGCTTCAAAAACCGTGTCTTCACAGAGATCGAACAGCAAAAGGCTGAGCGGCGGCGCGATGTTGCAGGGACATATGCAAAACGCTGGGCCGCAAAAGAGGCCTGTTCAAAGGCGCTTGGGACCGGTCTTGCGATGGGTATTGCGTGGAAGGATATGTCGGTTACCAACCTCAGGACAGGCCAACCGGTGATGCATGTCACAGGATGGGCCAAAGAACGGTTGGCCACGATGACACCAGAAGGCTTTGAGGCGGTGATCCACGTCACGTTAACCGATGACCACCCTTGGGCACAGGCGTTTGTCGTCATCGAAGCGGTGCCGCTCTCGAAATAGACCTAAGCGCGCAAAACGGCAGCGCGGGTGTGCCTGTGCGCTGCGCGAGGTCTTTGCCCACCTTGACAGTACCTGTTCCCCCCCTCATTACGACGTCAAAGCACTGGACGGAGCAGGCCACATGGCAGCCAAGGAAGAAAAACCCGCGAATGCGATCATAGAGACGATTAAAACGATCGTTTATGCGTTAGCGATTGCTGGTGTGTTCCGCACCTTGTTCTTCCAGCCGTTTTGGATTCCGTCAGGCTCAATGAAAGAGACGTTGTTGGTGGGTGATTTCCTGTTCGTCAACAAGATGGCTTACGGGTATTCTTACGCATCTTGCCCCAGCATTATCATGCCGCGTTTTGGCATAAATATGGATGCCAAAAAGATTTGTGGATTTCTGGACGGTGACAACACCCGAATCTGGCCTGGAGAGCCTGAGCGCGGGGATGTTGCAGTGTTCCGCCATCCTGTCACGGGGCGTGACTACATCAAGCGGATCATCGGGATGCCAGGTGATCAGATCCAGATGCGCGACGGTCTTGTCTACATCAATGGTGTTGTAGCACCACAGGAGCCTGCCGGCGTTTTCAGCGAACTGATGGAGCCTCAGGGCCCGGAAGGGCGTCGGCCCCGCTGTATGAACGGACCCGTTGGTGATGGTGGTATGTGCGATAAAGCCCGCGCCATAGAAACACTGCCAAATGGTGTGCAGCACACGGTGCTGGATATCGCGCCGCAAGCCTCAGACCGGACGGGCGTCTACAATGTCCCCGAGGGGCATTACTTTTTCATCGGTGACAACCGCGACAACTCGGCGGATAGCCGTTTGGCGCAGCAAGTACGCGGTGTGGGGTTCGTGCCTTACGAAAATCTGATTGGGCGCGCGGACCGGATCATGTTTTCATCTGGCGGGCGGTCTATGTTATTTGTCTGGACGTGGCGGGGCGACCGTTTCTTCAAGAGGGTCGAGTGAAACTCTCGGCGGAACTGCGCACGTTCCAAGAGCGGCTGGGATATGTTTTCACCAGCCCCGAGTTACTAGCGCGCGCGGTTACCCATGCCTCGATGTCTTCCGCCAATCGTGATGACAATCAAAGGTTGGAGTTTCTGGGTGATCGCGTTCTGGGGCTTGTGATGGCCGAAGCGCTGCTGGCCTTGGACGAACAAGCCACCGAGGGTCAGTTGGCCCCGCGGTTCAACGCGCTGGTGCGCAAGGAAACCTGTGCGGACGTCGCGCGCGAGATTGATTTGGGTGCGGTTTTACGCCTTGGCCGATCCGAGATGTTGTCGGGCGGACGCCGCAAGCAGGCGCTTCTCGGCGATGGGATCGAAGCGGTGATTGCGGCAATCTATCTGGACAGTGGATTTGAAGAGGCGAAATCGGTTATCCTTAAACTGTGGGGCGCGCGCATTCACGACGTTGAGGAAGACGCGCGGGACCCGAAAACAGCACTGCAGGAATGGGCGCAAGCCCGGGGCCTAAAGCCGCCGCGCTATGAAGAGATCAAACGCGACGGACCAGACCATGCACCTGTGTTTACGATTGCGGCAAAGCTGAGTACCGGAGATCAAGAAGCGGCAACAGCCGGTTCAAAACGTCAAGCTGAACAGGCGGCAGCCTCGGCATTGCTTTCGAGACTGGAGACACAGACATGACCACGCGCGCGGGTTTCGCGGCCCTCATCGGAGAGCCCAATGCGGGTAAATCCACACTTTTGAACCGTATGGTCGGTGCCAAAGTGTCTATCGTTACTCATAAGGTGCAAACGACACGGACACGTATCCGTGGCGTTGCAATGGAAGGTGATAGCCAGATTGTTTTTGTGGACACCCCTGGCCTGTTTCAGCCGCGCAGGCGTCTGGACCGTGCGATGGTTGCCGCGGCGTGGGGGGGGGCGGCGGACGCAGACGTTGTCGTTTTGATGGTCGAGGCACACCGCGGCGTGACTGAAGGTGTCGAGCGGATAATCGAAGGGCTTGCAGACATCGGGCAGGGAAGGCCAGTTGCTTTGGTTATCAACAAGATCGACCGTGTACAGGCCGAAGTTCTCTTGAGCCTGAGCAAGAACCTGAATGATCGTTATGACTTTGCAGAGACATTCATGGTATCAGCCGAACGGGGGCATGGCGTTGATACATTGCGTCAATGGCTGGCGGGTGTTTTGCCGGAAGGTCCGTGGCTGTATCCAGAAGATCAGATCGCTGACTTGCCGATGCGCATGATTGCGGCTGAAATGACGCGCGAAAAGCTGACCCTGCGGCTGCATCAGGAATTGCCCTACCAACTGACCGTTGAGACGGAAAACTGGGAAGAGCGCAAGGACGGATCGGCGCGGATTGACCAGTTGATCTATGTGGTTCGTGACGGTCACAAGGGTATTCTGCTCGGGCACAAAGGTGAAACGATCAAAGCGGTTTCCAAGGCTGCGCGTGAAGAACTGGAAGAGTTTTTGGGCCGCCGCGTGCATCTGTTCTTGCAAGTCAAAGTGCGCGCGAACTGGTTGGATGAAGCGGAGCGCTACAGCGAAATGGGACTCGAATTCAAGGATGGAAATGCCTGATCATGTTGCAGGTGTGTGCATCGCCCGATCCGAACAGGGGCGGTCTTGATATGCCTCGGCTGACATCTCGATTTTGGGTTGATGCATATCTCGCGCGTTTGCGGTTGGGTGATGTGCCTGCCTTTGTCGTTGCGCACGGAGATGACACAGCGGGGTCGGTACTGGTCAAGCTGAATACTTTAGACGGGCAGGCGCAGCTTTTTCAAAGAAACTATTATCTGCTTGAAGACCGGCAGCAGTGGGATGTAACCTTGTCCGATGCCGAGGCGGCTGTGGATGCCGCTGTCGCGCGCCAACGGGCTGTAGACCCTGATCTTTGGGTGGTTGAGGTCGAAGATCGGAACGGACGACATCTGCTGGATGAACCGGGGTTTGCCTGATGGAGTGGCGCGATCAGGGCATTTTGCTAAACACGCGCCGACACGGTGAAAGCTCGGCAATTATTGAGGTTTTCACACCGACGCATGGGCGGCATGCGGGGGTTGTGCGGGGCGGTACCAGCCGCAAGATAGCCCCACATTTGCAGCCCGGTGCGCAACTGGATCTTCTATGGCGCGCGCGGCTTGAGGATCATATCGGCAGTTTCCAGGTCGAGCCGGTGCGCAGTCGTGCGGCTGCTGCGTTGGGCGACAGGATTTCTCTGGCGGGTCTAAATGCCGTGACGGCGTTGTTGTCGTTTTGCCTGCCAGAGCGCGAGGCACATCCCGGGCTTTATCGTGAGTCCGAGACTCTCTTGGATTTGCTGGGGCAAACAGAGATCTGGCCGTTGGCTTACATGCGCTGGGAGGTCCGTTTGTTGCATGAAATGGGTTACGCATTGGCGCTGGATCACTGCGCGGTGACAGGGGCCCAAGACGATCTGGCCTTTGTGTCACCAAAGTCGGGGCGTGCGGTGTCGCGCAAGGGCGCGGGTGAATGGGCGGACAGGCTGTTGCCACTGCCGCCAGTGTTGCGTGGTGCAGGTGCGGCTCCAGACGAAGAAGTGGCAGAAGCCTTTGTGACAACTGGATATTTTCTGAAATCTCACTTGGCGATGGATTTGGGGAATAGGCCATTGCCGGAGGCGAGGGACCGTTTTGTCGAGGCGTTTATGCGCGGTTATTCACGGTAGTGGAACGCCTATAAAAACGCCGGCCGGACGCCGCTTCATTTCAACGCGAGAACGGTATCGACAAGCGTATCAAACGCCTTTGTCGCCGACGATTTACCGGCCACGGCAGGCAACCCGACCAATGCGGCAAGGCTGCTGCGGGCGAAATCATCATTGGATAGTCCGATGTTGTTCAAAAGAGCGGTCACGTATTTCAGCCGTTCAGTGTCGACCTGAGCAACAGCTTTGGCAACAGACTTGTCGGCACGTGCCCATGCGCGCATGGCGGGGTCTGTTTCGTTCAACAGAATGTCTTTTCCGAATCGGCGTAGGCGCTGTTCGGCGCTGCCAGTTTCTTCCAATGCCTGTAGAACATCCGCAAACGCATGGCTTTGCCAATGCTTGACGACAGCGGATTGAAACTCTGGTACGTCTTTGAAATGCCAGTAGAATGAACCCTTTGTCGTGCCCATTTCCCGGGCCAGAGGTTCTGCCGCAAGTGCCGCAGGCCCCTTTGTTACGAGGGCTTTCAGACCAGCTTCGATCCAGGATGTGCGGGAGTGGCGTTGTCGTTTCATGCCTTAGGCATAGGGATTAGGTGGAAATGCTGCAAGTGCGAAGATGTCGCGCGCAATCATTTCGCACTTGCAGCATTTTAGAAGTGACACTACGGCAGCGCAGGTTGCATGGACGGGCTTACTCAATGAAAAACGCCGCGCGGGTGAGGCGCGGCGTTTCAAATCTGTGGCGACAGTGTCTAGCCCAAGATGCGGCGTGCGATCACCTGCGCCTGAATTTCTGCAGCACCTTCAAAGATGTTGAGGATGCGCGCATCGCACAGAACGCGGCTGATCTTATACTCAAGAGCAAAGCCGTTGCCGCCGTGAATTTGCAGACCGTTATCTGCTGCAGCCCATGCCACGCGTGCGCCTAGCAGTTTTGCCATCCCGGCTTCTACATCGCAGCGCCGGCCTTGGTCTTTCTCGAATGCCGAGAAATAGGTAAGTTGCCGTGCGATCATGATCTCCACGGCCATCATGGCAAGTTTTCCAGACACACGCGGGAAGTCGATAAGTGATTTGCCGAACTGTTTGCGGTCTTGCGCATATTGCATGGCAATGTCCAAAGCGGATTGGGCCACTCCAATGGCGCGCGCTGCGGTTTGGATGCGGGCAGATTCGAAAGTCTCCATCAGTTGTTTGAAGCCTTTGCCTTCTTCGCCGCCCAAAAGGTTCTCGCCTTTGACATGGAAGTTGTCAAAACCCAGTTCGTATTCTTTCATACCGCGGTAACCAAGCACCTCGATCTCGCCACCTGTCATCCCCTCGGTGGGGAAGGGGACGTCGTCTGTACCGGGGGTCTTTTCCGCCAAAAACATGGACAAGCCTTTGTAATCACTTGTATTTGGATCGGTCCGTGCCAGCAACGTCATGATCTGCGTACGGGTCGCATGCGTGATCCATGTTTTGTTGCCCGTGACTTTATAGTCGCCGTTTTCGTCTTTCACCGCACGGGTTCGAAGGCTACCCAGATCAGAGCCGGTGTTCGGCTCTGTGAACACAGCGGTAGGCAAGGTTTCCGCGGATGCCAGTTGCGGTAGCCATTTTTGCTTTTGCTCTTCTGTGCCGCCCGCGATGATAAGTTCGGCCGCTATTTCCGAGCGTGTCCCAAGAGAACCCACGCCTATATAGCCGCGTGACAGCTCTTCGGATACGACGCACATGGACGCCTTTGACAAGCCGAAGCCACCGTATTCCTCGGGAATCGTCAGGCCGAAAACACCCATTTCGGCCAGTTCCTCGATCACTTCCATCGGGATCAGTTCGTCTTTGAGGTGCCAGTCATGCGCGTAAGGCTCGACTTTTTCGACCGCATAACGCCGGAATTGTTCACGAATCATCTCTAGCTCTTCGTCCAAGCCAGAAGCGCCGACGGTGATATTGGCCGAGTGTTCTTGCATCAGCTCAACCAGACGTGTGCGCGCGGCCTGCGTGTTGGCCGTATGCATGAGTGTCACAACAGCAGGTTCCATCAATCCGCGCGCGTCCGATTGATCTAGGCCCAGGTCCTGCAGGCGTATGATCTCGCCCTGGTTCATCTGGATGCCGCCACTAATCTGCGAGAGGTATTCGCCAAAGGCAATCTGATGCAGCAATTGTTCGGTTTCGCCAAACTTGCCGTCCGCCTGGAGTTTCTCTGCCCACTGCTGCATTTGCCGAAGCGATTGGGAGTAAGTTGCGAGCCATGCAAGGCCATGTGTCGCGGTCTGGTGGGCTTCTACCAAAGCGCCTGACACGCGTCCATCTTCTGAGCTGACGGCAGCTTTGACGAGCGCCTTGGCTTTTTCGAGAAGCTTTTCGACCGGCGGAACCGCAGCGGCAGTGAGTGAGATCAAGTCTTCAATGATTACCGGCGCGGCAAAGGCCGGGTCTTGTCCATCATGTGCCATATCAATCATCCTTTTCCGATTTCGGTCGGTTTAATTCTTTCGCAGTTGCAGCGCAACTTAAATACACTGGAATGTCGGAATTTGTATGAAAATTACTCTTGGTTCCGGCGATATCCCGCAGTGTAACAACGGGGCTGACGTTAAAACGCGTAAAACCCGCTGCATTCTACGGCGGGTTTCAGTGCGGCACAGGTTTTTTGCCAAGATGCTTATGATCGTTCATTGGGGCCGACTTGCCCCTTGCAGGTTTTAGTTTTGCCGTGCGACGGTGACGCCAGCGACGTCCTCAATAAAGGTCACAATCCGCGATTTGACCGTTTCGTCTCGAATCGAAGCCAGCGCGGTAACGATTTCCATGCTTGGGTCATTTTTGTCGGTTGTCTTGGTTTCTGCATCCAAACCTTCAAAAAAATATGAAGTCGGAACGTCCAGAATACGCGACAGTTCATAAAGTCTGCTGGCGGCTATGCGGTTTGAGCCGATCTCGTATTTCTGAATTTGCTGGAACGAGAGCTCCAGTTTTTTCGCGACATCTGTTTGCGACAATCGCCGCATTGTGCGGATCTGTTTTAGCTTTCTTCCAACATGAATATCTACCGGGTGTGACATTGTTCTGACGTTACCTCCTGCTCTGGTCGTTTCACCTTTGACGGGTACCTCCCCCCAATCAATTGGCGAAACTTGCAAAGTTTTTAACGATTTTTTTCCACTCAATGGATGAAAAATGTACAGTAACGGGTGATTTTTTTACCATGTGACATGCTGGGCAAAGCAGCACTTGTGAACCCGATGACATGGGGTACACATCTGGTGCAACACAGATAACGGGTATCACAGGGGAACTACAGACCGAGAAACACCGCATGATGCTGTCGGATGGCAATGTGTTCTCGGGTCAATTAGGTTGTACGCGCCTGCGACGTGGCTTGGTTTAGGCTGCTGCAGATTGCGCGATCTTGATGGCCCTGTTCAGCGCCGCTTGAGAGCAGCTTACTTTATAATCGGACATACAAACCTGCCGCTGACCTGGGCCGACTTGGAATAACCCAGGGTAGAAATGACCTGATGCGACCTTGGTAGCACAGGGCACCCAATTTCCACCAGGACCGGTGACAATTTTGCCCAACCGAACATTTTTTGATCCGGGCGGCGGGCTTACCGCTGCCAGAGGCAGTTCAAACAGCATTTCGGTTGTACAGTTCATCTAATAACCTTTCTTCACCTTACTAAAACGCCTTAAAAATATGTTGAATTAATGGCTTTTCTGCAGTCTTTGAGCGTCCTTAAAATACGCGATTGGGGCACCAAACCAACGGTTTGCTGAATATTGCCACAGTTCTGGTTTGGGCTGCATAATCTGCAAGCCCACCTTGGATCGAATCCCCTTATTAGAGCCGAGAATCGCATACGGATTTTTTAAGTTATAAATTTCAACACCTTAATTAACTCTGATATTGCATACAGCAGTGTCGCAACAATTGAGGTGCAGCAGTAATACTCTTTTATGCCGTTCTGATTAAGCGTTTCTTGCGGCTAAAATGAAAGTCTTGGAATTGCTACATGCCCGCCTTAGTTGCAACTCTATCAGGCGGTATTTAATGTTAAGCGGACGAGGCAATCAGCCGAGCGGTTTTTTAAGATGACGGTCTAAAGTCTGCCTGATTTGATCGCAGACAATTCGGGGACAGAAATTGAATTACATTGGAAATACAACTGGCATTACCCTGTCTATGGTCCGCGCATTTGTTGTTCTCAGTGAATGTTTGAATTTATCCAAGACATGCGAAATCCTTGGTGCGACTCGCCAGACGGTGCGGCGCCACATCAATGACCTTGAGGCGATCAAGGGTGCACCGCTTTTCTCTGTCGAAAACCGCCAATACTTCCTAACGCCTTTCGGAAAAGCGTCGGTAGAAGACGCCAGGTTTATTTTGCGTCAGGTCGAAACGTGGTCGGGGCAGTCAAACCTATCTAGAAACAGCACCCTCGGGCTGGAAAGAAACGAATACACTGATCGCGCCGGCAAGGTCTTTTATTCTCAACAGCACCCCATTTTTCGCATTGGCGCTTCCGGGTTGCCAATTATGAAATCAGCTCTTGCTGCCTGGGGTAATGCTCAGACTCAAATCGAAAACGAAGCAATGGCTGCAATCCGACCCTATCTGGTCGTGTTTCGTAAGGGTTCAAACGGCTGGGTTTTTGTGGAAGTTGGCAAGCATTCGGCATATTCGCGTTGGTTTGGTTGGGTTTGGTCCAAGAGCGCTATCGGCAAACTGTTGCAAGAAGACAACGCGGGCGACGACTACAATGAATTCATCGCAGGGGCCTACGCGCGCATCTATGACGAAGGTGGCGTCCGGTTGGATCATGTATTCGCCTATCTTCCGAAAGGTGGTTCCGACGATCTAGTGCCCGTCAGTTTCCAACGTTTATTACTTGGTTGCGTATTTCCTGATGGTACACCCGGCCTTGCAGTTCTCGTGCTGATCACAAACGAAGTCGAGATTGACGCTTTGGATAAGAGCGAGTTTCCCGACTTACCCGCAGAATTAATAATGGATTTCGAAATATAATTCTTTCGTGACTGTAAAAAAGTTCGCGCACACGGCGAATTTAGATGTTAGCTTTTTCTTCGCTTGAGGCAGGAAAAAAGGAAAACCTATGTCTGCGTTCGGTTTATACAGGATGATAATGAACGTTGCTAACGTTGCAAAAGAGCTGGAAACAGCCGGAATGCGTATCGAAATCGGCGATGATTTTGCCGCTTACAGACTATTGAGAAACGCCCAGCAGGACCGGGCTCCGATTTATCCGATGTTTGATGTCGCATCATCATATGTCGATAAGTCAAATGCCTTCTGGATTTGCGGCTTTAACGAGCAGGACGAGTTGGTCCACACGCAGGCCATGCGGCTGCTTGATTTGACGGGTATTACGTTGGGTCAACACTTGAATACTCACCGGCACAAATACATCACGCCCAATTCAACGCCGGACCCGGACCGTACCTTTTACCGGCGTCCGTTGGCTTTGCAAAAAATTACCGGCAAGGTAGTTTACCATGGCGATTTCTGGATCAAACCAGGCGACAACGGAAACCGAAAGCAGGGCTTCTCACCCTTGCTGTCGCGGATTGCGATTGAAATCGCGCTTGCGACGTGGGTCCCGAACTACAGCTTTGCTTTTGTGCCCACGCCTCTGGCGACCAAAGGGATGCCGCTGCGCTATGGATACACACATTGTGAGCCTGGCAGTTGGTATGGTCCGGACGAACAAGTCACAGATGAAGACTGCATTATCTGGATGAATACAAAAGACATGGTGCATTTGTTGAAGACGCCGGCACAGGCACTGTCGGACGAGCGTGAAATTCCCACAATGCGGTCGACTGTTCAACCCTTGAGTGTTGTCGCTTGAGTTCATAGACTTGGACGGATGAGCGTGGGCGGATTGCACAAATGAGTGATTACATGACGGACGAAACGGTGATTGAAGCGTCCAGGACATCGCGCCGCGCTGTTTTTGGCTCAATTGCGATCAGTATTGCGTTTGTCATGGAACTTACTTTGGTGCCGCTGGTGCTTCCTGCAATCCAGGCGGAATTCGGACTTTCTGTAAGCCAACTGGCTTGGGTGTTTAATTCATATGGATTTGCCGTGGCTGCTGG
>Ga0316197_10003066_pt1 | contig 11885 bp, 12 predicted proteins | sample OudBiesiAoxic_MG_FD_204939 | JGI IMG/M metagenome (GOLD analysis project Ga0316197, IMG submission 204939) | Coastal sediment microbial communities from Oude Bieten Haven, Netherlands - site A oxic | ecosystem: Environmental > Aquatic > Marine > Coastal > Sediment | place: Netherlands...
ATCTCATGAAACACATCCTGAGAAGGACAAATATATAACTGGAAAGATCTCTATCGTAGAACAAATGGGGAATGAGGAATTTATCTACTTCACAATAGATGGAATTCAATATTCTGCTAGATTAACTTCTGAAAACGTTAAAGAAACACAAAATGGAAAAAAATATAACTTCTGGTTTGATATGGAAAAATGCCACATCTTTGACTATGAAACAGATGAAAATATATCTTTAATATAAATTAAAAATTCCATCTTAGCTGAAATTTCTTGATTCTAGAAAGTTTGTAGATTACTATTCTTTTCATAAAATTGGAAATAAAAAGAGGGGTTACTATGTATCGTACATAGAATGGTCTTATGTCAAGTTCTTAGACAATAAAAAAGATGACTTCTGTGCAATACAGAAATCATCTTTTATTAGTATCTCAGTTTTTTATTTCTAATTTTTAAGATTTTTTACAGCTAACTCTATTTTTTCTAGTGTTTCTTCAAGCTGATTCATGATCTCACTGCTAGTAAATAGAAGGTAAGTTACCCCAATAGAATGAAGATATTCATCTCTTGTTTTTTCATATTTTTTAGTATGTTTATCATTGTCGATCTGTATAGCAAATTCTATCTCAGGGCAGTAAAAGCTAGCTGTATATCTTCCTATTTTATATTGCTTTTTAAATTTTAAGTTATAAAGTTTTCTATCTTTTATATAATTCCAGATTTTTTTTTGCTCTTCAGTAAAATTATTTTTTTTATTATCTTTTGTTAATTTAGTTTTTTTAAGATTAAAAATTTCCATCTTTTCACCTCTATTTTCTATATTTTATAGCTAGTCCTTTTAAGAAGGTTCTCAAAAATTTATCTAAACATTCCTTATAGTTTTTCTGCCCTTTTTTTCTAAATAATGAAGTAAGATCTGAATTTGAGATATAGATATCTGCAAGTTCCCATATAGCCACCATATCTTCAGTTTTTAAATTTAAAGCTATCTTTATTTTTTTCAAAATTTGATTGTTAATATTATTAGAAGACATAGGTTCTGGTTTCCTTGGAGTTTCTCCAGGTTTAACTTCTTGTCTTCCTCTTTTTTGGATTATAACACCATCAAAGAATAGTCCTAATAATCTGTTGTTACACTTTACAAAGCCTTCCTCTTCCTCTGGTTTTAATAGGTTAAGTACTCCCTCTTTATCTATTATATGTCCTGATTCTTTAAATGCATTTATTACCTCTTTATCACTCATATCTAAAGCGTATCTAAACCTACGTAGTACATCGTTATTATTCATAAAATCCTCCTGATTGTTTCTTGTTTATTATTATCGCTAAGGCTAATTTTACCATATATGTAATAAATATGAAAATCTTTTTTTTATAAGTTATAAGAAAATGAATAGAGGAAAATTTATATTTTTGCCAATAAATAGTTAAGATAAATAAAATTACTAGAATTTAAAATGAGGTGAGAAGTATGGACAATGTTATTTATAATCAAAGTGATGTTGAAAATAAAAACATAAAATTAGAGATAAATATGAAGTTAAAGGATATACGTATCCTCTCAAGATATTTAGAAGATGAGTTAATAATTGGAATAGAAAGTATATTGAGCCAGTTAAAAGATGTTGAAAGTGATGAAGATAATATAGCAAATGAACAGATGACTATTTTTTATAACGATATTTTAAATATTTTTAGTGAGATAGCTGAGATAACTTATAGGGGAATGGTTGAAAAGGAAAAAAGTATGATAGATGAATTAAAACAACACGGAATTTCAGAGGAAGGAGTAATTGCAATTTTGACCAAAGAACCAAGTGATGAACAGAGAATTTCAAATATATATGAGGCTGTAGATGACTTAGAATATGAAAAAACAGAAGCTGAAAACTTAAAAAACCTTCTTCCTATCCTTACTCAAAATATCATGAGGAAGTTAGAAGAGGATATCAGCAGTCTCTATATGCCTTTAGTTATAAAGTTTGTATCTTTTCTTAGTGATACAACTAGAGTTTATGTTGAACCTATAAATCAAGCAATATTTTCAGAAAATGCCTTGGAAGAACTTTTAGATTTAGATCTAAATGCTTTAGATATATTTTTGACTAAACTGACTAAGATAAAAGTAAAGGTAGGAGAGATAGAAGGATTTCTTATCCATGATTTTACTATCTATAATAACACAACTCTTATAGTTCATTATCCTATATTTATTACAAATCCAAAAGAGTTTGAAGAACATTTTTCTACCTTGGATTCAAAAAAAATAAAAGTAAGTTTTGAAGCATAGAAATAAAAAATTAGAGATGCATTGCACCTCTAATTTTTTTTATTCCTCTATTCTTTGTGGAATTATCCACTCACTGTCTTTACCTTGATTATAATTTTTTATAAACTCCTCTTTAAAGGCAATAAATTTTCTATCTATTATTGCGTCTCTTGCATTATTCATCATCTTTATTAAAAAATAAAGGTTATGGTAAGTAGCTAATTTTTGTCCTAACATCTCATTAGCTTTAAATAGATGTCTAATATAACCTCTAGTATAATTTTTACATACATAGCAGTCACAATCTTCATCTAATGGTCTAGGATCAAGGGAGTATTTAGCATTCTTGATAACTAACCTTCCATATTTAGTAAATGTAGTTCCATGTCTACCAATTCTAGATGGTTGTACACAGTCCATCATATCTACACCGTGTTCTACAGCTTCTAACATATCAAGGGGTTCACCTACACCCATTAGGTATCTAGGTTTATGATCAGGAAGTTTAGGAGTGATATAATCTAATATTCTATACATATCTTCACGAGGTTCCCCTACAGCTAGTCCACCAATAGCATATCCAGAAAAACTTTCGTCCATCTCCATCAATTCATTCATACTTTTATCCCTAAGATCTTCATATATTCCACCTTGAACTATAGCGAATAAACCTTGATCATCAGGTCTTTTATGAGCAGTGACACATCTTTTAGCCCATCTTGTAGTTCTTTCAATAGAGGGAATCAAATATTCTCTAGAAGATTGACCTGGAGGACATTCATCAAATAACATAACGATATCTGCTCCTAAATTATTTTGGATATCTATAGATTTTTCAGGGGAAATAAATCTTTTAGATCCATCAATATGAGATCTGAAATATACTCCCTCCTCCTTTATCTTTCTGATAGCTCCCAAACTAAATACTTGGAATCCACCACTGTCTGTCAAAATAGGATGGGGCCAGTTCATAAATTTATGTAGTCCACCAAATTTAGCGACTACATCATCACCTGGTCTGAGGAAAAGGTGGTAGGTATTTCCTAAGATAATATCTGCCCCTAATTCTCTGACCTCTTCAGGATTCATTGTTTTTACCGTTGCCTGTGTACCAACTGGCATAAATACTGGAGTTTTTATATCTCCATGGGGGGTGGTTATAACCCCTGCTCTTGCTTTTCCATCTATATGGGACAGTTCATAATTTACTGGTAACTTGTTCATTTAATTCTCCTTTTTATCTTCCCTATCATAATTTTTTAATAGTGAAAGTGTCTTAATTATTTTGATTTCTATTGATCTCTATTACATCTTTTAAATTTATAATATGATTGATTAATTTTTCATAGTCTCTTTTTTCATTTATATCTATGGTAATCTCAATAACTGAAAGCCTTTCAGATCCATTTTTAATATGACCAGAATTTACTCCTTCTAGATCTATCTTATGGTCGGCTATAATCTTTACAATTTCTAATAAAATATTTGGTTTATCTGCAGTAATTATGGTAAATTTAAATCGATATTTATTTATCTTGCTACTTACAATTTCATCATCCCATTTAACACCTATCTCCCTATTGGGATCACGAGTAATTAAATTAATATAATTTTTACAATCCAATCTGTGGATACCAATATCTCCATAGGTTGTTATATATCCACCAATTTCATCTCCTGGAAGGGGAGTACAGCATTTTGCAAAACGAATAATAGTATTGTCCAAACCATCTATTATAACACCATAATCATTTTTTTTCCGACCTTTTCTTTTAGGAGTGTCATTTTGATAATTTTCTATGATCTCTACATTTATTTTTTCATCTTTTTTTACTAATCTTTTTGAAAGAAGGCTTACATTTAATTTTTTATTGGTAATTTTAATGAGTAATTCATTTAGATTATTAATAGAATTTTTATTTAAATATTCTTTCATCTCAGGGCTATTTTCAATTTGTTTTAGAGAGGAACCTACTTTTGAAAGTTCTTTTTCAAAAATTTCCTTTCCTAGTTTAAGATTTTCATCAAAGTTTTTTTCTTTTATCCATCTTCTGATCTTACTCTTAGCACTTTGGGTAGCCACTATATTTAACCAGTCTCTACCAGGACCTTTGGAGATATTAGAGGTTATAATTTCAATTCTATCTCCGTTTTTTAATTTATAATCGATTGGTACAATCTTATCGTTGGCTTTGGCACCTATACATTTATATCCTACATGGGTATGGATGTGAAATGCAAAATCTAGTGGGGTAGAACCTTTAGATAATTCGATGACATCACCTTTAGGAGAAAAAACAAATACTGTTTCATTGAGTATATCTCCTGTAACGGTCTGAATAAATTCTTCCGATGTATCAGCTTCACTTTGCCATTCTAGGATCTTTCGAAGCCACGAATAAACATTATCTGCCTTAGATTTTTTTCTTTTTTCCTTATAGTTCCAATGTGCTGCTATTCCATCTTCTGCAATAGCATGCATATCTTTAGTTCTTATCTGTACCTCAATAAATTTTCCCAAAGGGCCTACTAAGGTAGTATGGATAGATTGATAACCATTGGATTTGGGAACTGCTATATAGTCCTTAAATCTACCTGGAACAGGTTTCCAATGACTATGTAGCATCCCTAATATATTATAGCATTCACCCTCTGTATCGACTAACACTCTCACAGCAGTAAGATCATAAAGTTCATCGAAACTTTTCCCCTTGTCATACATCTTCTTATAGATACTATAAAAATGTTTAGCTCGACCAGAAACTATCCCATCTATATTGTTGTCATGGATAATTTTTTTCATATTTCTTAAGACAGCACTAGTATATTCTTCCCTTTCAGCTCTTTTATTGTTGACCATTTTAACTAATTTTCTATAGATCTCAGGTTCTAAATAATATAGACATAGGTCTTCTAATTCAGACTTTATCTTTGCCATACCGATTCGATGAGCTAAAGGTGCAAAGATATCTAATGTTTCCCTTGCAATTCTTTCTTGTTTATAAGTAGGCATAAATTTTAGAGTCCGCATATTATGTAGTCTATCGGCTAATTTAATGATAACAACTCTAACATCACTGGCCATAGCTACAATCATCTTTCGGATATTTTCAGGTTGTTTATTACTGCCTACAGGTAGATTTGTAAGTTTAGTAACTCCATCTACAAGTCTGGCTACACCAGGTCCAAAATTATATTCAATATCTTGTATAGTAGTCATAGTATCTTCTACAATATCATGTAAGAAACCAGCAGTGATTGTTTCAGTATCCATCTTCATATTAATAAGTATTTTGGCAACCTCAATAGGATGGAGGATATATTGTTCTCCTGATTTGCGATACTGTCCTACATGGGATTCCCAGGCAAATTCATATGCAGAAAAGATCATCTCTTCATCTACCTTTAAATTGTTTTTCTTTAGCTCTTCAGCAATATTTGATTTGTATTCCATAAAATTCCTTCCTTAAAATTTTTTAAACAATATATATAATTTAAGTATTAATAAGAAAGCGACACTCAGTGTCGCTTTCTTATTAATACTTTAATATTTCATTAAAGTCATTATATCATAACCAGCTAAATTTTTTCTACCATTTAAATCTTCCAGTTCAATAAGAAAAGCCATCCCAGCAACAATTCCACCTAAATCTTCTATTATTTTTATAGTCGCTTCGACTGTTCCTCCAGTAGCTAAGAGATCATCGACAATAAGAACTCTTTGACCAGGTTTGATAGCATCTTTATGCATACATAGTGTATTAGTTCCATATTCTAAGTTATATTCGTATTCCACTGTTTCTCTAGGAAGTTTTCCTGGTTTTCTTACTGGAGCAAATCCCACTTCTAATGCATAGGATACAGGACATCCAAAGATAAATCCTCTGGCTTCAGGACCTACAACTAGATCAATTTTTTTTTCTTTAGCATACTGGACTATCTCATCAGTTGCTTTTTTAAAAGCTTTTCCATCTCCTAGTAAAGGTGTTATATCTCTAAATTTTATACCTTTTTTGGGATAATCTTCCACAAGTGCTATATAGTTTTTTAAATTCATTTTTATTCTCCCTTTATTGTTTAAGTAAGTTAAAAGTATTATCTACTATACCCGTAAAGGGCATAATAGATGGGAGTTATTCCCATCTATTTCCTAGATATTTTATACTATTTTTACCATTTGTAAAATATTCTTTTAATTCTTTTTTTGTATTTGGATATAGTGTAATATTTTCTAAGTTTGATTTTTTTATATACTCAACACCTATTAAATTAGTATCATCTAATCCAAGTTGTAGTTTACCACTTATATAAGAAACTTTAAAGTAGATATTTACAATGTGACGGTCACCATTAGGATCAATACCCTCAGATATAAAGATCATATCTTCTACTTCTATATTGAGGTTACATTCCTCTAAAAATTCTCTTTTAAGGGCGGTCTTAAAGTCTTCCCCGTAATCTACACCGCCACCAGGTAAAAGGTAATATTTACAATTATTTTTTTCATGTTGAACTAAAAGTAGTTCATCATTTTTTTCTAGTACACCACAGACTCTAATCCTTATATTCTTCACCGTCTAAATCACTCACCTTATCAATTATTTTTTGATATTTTTTTATATCTTCAGGTTTATTATTATGGATAGCTATTTCTTTTTTTAAGTTTAAAACATCCAAGTTATATCTATAGGCATTTGTTAATAATTTTAGATAGAGTTCACTATCATTTATCCTACCTACTTCAAAACTTAACTTAGCAATTTCTAGAATTATACGATCATTTTTTTCCCTTGCAATATATGTTTTTAAAGCTTTAATAGAACCATCATAGTCATTAAAAATATCCACTAGAAATCTGGAATATATAATCACCACATCTGGATCATTTAAATTATCTTCGTAGATTTTATAGAGAAAAGGATAGATCTCGTTAGTTCTATTTGTTTTTTGTAAAACTTCAACATATTTATCTATAAAGGAATATTCATCAATCTTTACTAAGGTTAAAACTTTAGTAAAGTTAATATAAGCTTCTTCATTTTTATTTTCATCATAGGAGATATATCCTTTTAATAGATATATCTTATAATTTATACTATCAGATGAAATTTGTGATAGATAATATCTACTTTTCTCTAAATTACCCATCTTGTAGGATAAGATAGCTATATTAGATAAAGTTGTTTGATCTTTAGGATCTAATTTAAGAGCTTCTAAATAATATTTTTCAGCTATTTCATAATTACCTAATTGAGCATAGGCTAACCCCATCTCTCTAAGGAGGATAGGATCATCTCTATCAATTTCATAGAAATCTTTATATTCATTTATGGCTTCAGTATAATTTCCACCTTTACTATAGTTCATACCTCTAATTAGAAAATGTTCCTTTTTTTCTTTATCTTCTGCTGAGGTGCAACCTAGAAGTGAAAGTAAACCTATAATCAACAATATTTTTTTCATATAATTATACTCCTAACTTTCTAATATTTATTAAACTTTGGAACAATAGCTCCACCAGAAATTATTAATTTAACAGCATCTTCAATCTTAATGTCTAACTCCTTAACATTACAAGCTTCTACCATTATAAACATTCCAGAAGTAGGGTTAGGAGAGGTCGGTACAAATATATTTAATAGTTGTGCTCCTCCTAAAATTTCTTCAAAAATTTTATTTTCTCTATTTGTTAAAAATCCTAAACTATAGATACCTTTTCTGGGGTATTCAATCAGAACTACTTTTTGATAAGCTTTTGTATTAGATGTAAACATGAGGTGTCTAATTTGTAAAATAGTTGTGTAGATAGGTTTAACTAAGGGAATATTTGAAAATAAAAGATCTATTTTTTTTGCTATTTGCTTACCTATTACATTTCTCATAGCAAGACCTGTAATTATAATAGTTAATATAATTATTAATAAGGCTATTGTATAAACTAATGCTTGTGTTGTTAGTTTAGAATAAAATTCATATGTTAGTAGATATGAAGTCATTTTTTTTATAAAAATATTATTACTTAAATAATTATTTAAAAATTTAAATATCCATGACATTATATTGAGTGTTATTAATACTGGTAGGATAGTTATTATTCCTGTTGCAAATAGACTTTTTACTCTTTTCATTTTATTCCTCACTTATCTCTATAAGAATTTTTACTACCCTCATCTTATCGATCTCTAAAACTTTCATACTAAGACCTTCTAACTCAACAATATCTCCAACTTCTGCTACTCTACCTAGGATATCTAAGACATATCCACCGAGACTCTCATAGTCCTCTGATTCAGGAATGTTTAACTCTAATTCTTTGTTTAGATCCTCAATGTTGATCCGTGCATCAACTTTATATTCTTTTTCACTTATTTTTTCGACTTCATCCTCCTCATGGAGATCATACTCATCTTTAATCTCACCAATGATCTCTTCAATAAGATCTTCAATAGTTGTGAGTCCCACAGTCCCACCATATTCATCTAGAACAATAGCCATATGAACTTGTTGATCTCTAAATTCATTTAAGATCTCAACAATAGACTTAGTATCGGGAACAAAATATGCTTTTCTTAATATATTTTTTAATGGTATATCTGTTGTCCCTTTCTTAGCTAAGATCATGAGATCTTTGACATAAAGTATTCCTAAGATCTCGTCTAAGTCTTCCCCATAAACAGGAATTCTAGAATAACCACTATTTATAATTTCATCCCAAACTTCATCGATTGTAGATTCACCATCTAACATAAATATTGAAGTTCTAGGAGTCATAACCTCTTTTGCAGTAGTATCGCCAAATTCTATAATTGAGTGGATCATCTCCCGTTCTTCCTCTTCGATAACTCCTTCAGCTTTACCAAAGTTAATGTAAGATTTAATCTCTTCCTCTGTTATCATAAGGTTTTCATATTTAATATTTACTCCCATTAGACCACTGATGATCTTAGTAATAAACATCAATAATTTTATGATCGGTAATGTCACAATACTAAGGATATAGATTGGAGCAATTACAAAACCAGATATTTTTTTTGAATATGTTTTGGCAACTATTTTAGGAGTTATCTCTCCAAATATTAATACGACTACGGTCATAGATACAGTAGCTATGGCTATTGTATTTCCAGATTCAGAACCCATTATTTGCATTGTAACTACAGTTGCTATAGATGAAGCTAATATATTTACAATATTATTTCCTAAAAGTATTGCTGTTAAAATTTCATTGGGTTTGGTTAACCATATTTTTAATAATTTTGCTGTTCGAGGGTTAGTATTTTCAATTTCTTCCAAGTCTGCACTTTTAAACGCAGTAAGAGCTGTTTCAGAAGCTGAAAATAATCCCGATAAAATGATTAATACCGCCAATAAAATAAGTTGACTATAAATTTCCAACGTTTTTTTTACACCGTCCTCTTTTTTTAATTAAAACATTTATTGATTAAATCAGTTTTCGTTATGATGCCTTCGAGAGAATCTTTTTCTACTACAATAGCATAGTTGTATTTTTGTTCTACAATTTGAGTGATAACATAGGCTAGATCATCAGATTTTTTTACAATTAAATAATCATCTGTAGACATAATATCTTTTGCAATATATCCTGATAATTTTTTCATTTTTTGTTTGAATTCCTTATTCTCTGGAAGAGTTATGAGTAGATCCCAGAATGCAATTACTGGTGGAAGTGGTGCTGTTTCTTTTCTTACTAAAAGATCATCCCTTGTAACTACACCTGTTAGACGTCCATTATCGATTACAGGAAGTTTACCTACACCTTTTTCTTTCATTATTTGTAGAATTTTATCGAAGGTTAAATTAGAATCTATAGTTATTAAATTTGTATTCATAATATCACATACTTGTTTCATATAAATCACCCCTATTATTTTAATAATTTTATCATAGATACACATTTATCTCAAACTTAGAGTTTCAAAAACTAATTTTATTTCCCCATACTACTTAGAATTTCTGCCTTTTTAAAAAAATTAATTATCTCTCTCTTAGCATTTACTATAGAATCAGAAGTGTGAACAACATTCTTTGTTATACCAAAAGCATAATCGCCTCTTATTGTACCACATTGAGCTTCTTTTGGATTAGTTTTTCCGGCTAAATTACGAATAATTTTTATAACGTCCTCTCCCTCTAAAACTATAGCTATAACAGGTCCAGATATAATAAATTCAATCAATTCCTCATAGAATTCTTTTCCTCGGTGTTCCTCATAGTGAATTTCTGCTAATTCCCTTGTTATTTGAAACATCTTCATAGCTATAATATTCAGTCCCTTTTTTTCTAGTCTAATCAATATATCACCTATTAACTTTCTTTTTACACCATCAGGTTTAATCATTAAAAATGTTTGTTCTAACATATTATACCACCCCTTATGATAAATATACTATAATTACTATTTTTTCCTTTATGTGGAATTTTTTACTGGTTGTATTTTATTTTTTGATTATATATAGATGATCCTATAGTAAGAGATAAAAAAGACTCAAGGAAGATTCCTTGAGCCTTTAAAATATTTTAATTGGCTATTGACATTAGTTTTCCTAGATTATCCAATTTTAAATTAGGAAATGCTTCTGAAATATGTTTATAAACTAATTTACCTTTATAGATATTTACACCTGCTTTTAGTTCAGGAAATTTATTGATAGCTCCAGCTACTCCTAGATCAGCAATGGCTAATCCATATTTAAGTGTAACATTTGCAAGTGCATATGAAGATGTCTTAGGCATAGCCCCGGGCATATTAGCACAGCAATACATTACGACACCATTTTCAGTTAAAAAAGTAGGATTTTCATGGTATGTAGGTCTAGATAGTGGAGTTGATCCCCCTTGATCGATTGAAATATCTACAATTACCGATCCTGCCTCCATTGAGTTTATCATATCCACAGTTATTAGATGAGGACACTTTGCTCCTGGAATTAATACAGTAGATATTACTAAATCAGCATCTTTAATTTTTGCTGCTAAATTACCTGCATTAGAATATAAAGTTTTGATCTTGTTTCCATAGATATCGTCAAGGTATTTTAATTTAGCAATATCTATATCTAAGATAGTAACATCAGCTTCTAGTCCAACAGCCATTTTAAGTGCAGCTTGCCCAGCAATTCCAGCTCCAACTACTATAACTTTTGCTTTAGCAGTACCAGTAACTCCTCCTAATAATATTCCCTTTCCACCCATATGTTTAGCTAATATATTAGATCCAAAGATAATCGCTTCCCTACCAGCAACTTCAGACATTGGTGCTAATAGTGGTAAACTTCTATCTATCATCTCTACAGTTTCAAAGGCAATTCCAGTAGCTCCAGCTTCCATCAGTCCTATTGTTTGATCGTAGTCAGGAGCTAGATGAAGATATCTATAGTGAATTTGTCCTGGTTTGATAAGAGAAAGTTCTCTAGGTTGAGGCTCTTTAACTCCTATAATCATATCTGAAATTTTATAAACTTCCTCTAAAGTTGAAAGGATCTCTACTCCTACAGCTTTATAATCTTCATCAGTTAATCCAATACCACTTGCTGCTCCAGTTCTCATGTAAACATTATGCCCTCTGCTAATAAACTCAGCTGCACCCTCTGGTACTAGTGCA
>Ga0316197_10003067_pt1 | contig 11882 bp, 13 predicted proteins | sample OudBiesiAoxic_MG_FD_204939 | JGI IMG/M metagenome (GOLD analysis project Ga0316197, IMG submission 204939) | Coastal sediment microbial communities from Oude Bieten Haven, Netherlands - site A oxic | ecosystem: Environmental > Aquatic > Marine > Coastal > Sediment | place: Netherlands...
AATACGGCCGCCCGTTGGGGTCCAGCCGTTCGAGTGCTGTGGCCTTGTACTGTCGCGTTCCCTGGCGCGTGATCCTCACGCCTCTGTGCTCCCCTGCCGGAAAATTGACGTTGAGGAAGACGCCGGCTTCGAGGCCCCGCGTCAGCACGATCTCGGACAGCCGCCTGGCGAAGGGCAGCGTTCGCGAATAATCGGCGCCGCCGTCGTCCGGGGTTGCCACGGAGAAGGCGATGGCCGGCACGTGCAGCAGAGTCCCTTCCAGTGCCCCCGCTACCGTCCCGGAGTAGGTCACGTCGTCGCCGATGTTCAAGCCGCGATTGATGCCCGAGACCACGAGGTCCGGCAGTCTCCCGCCCGTAAGACTGTTGATGCCCAGGTGAACGCAATCGGTCGGTGTGCCGTCGACGCGATAGCGGTCCTCGGCCACGCGGACGGCTCGCAGGGGGCGTACCAGGGTCAACGCGTGGCTGGAGCCACTCTTCTCTCGATCCGGGGCCACGACGACCACGCGCCCCAGAGGAGCGACAGCTTCGACCAGCGCGGTCAGGCCGGGCGCGTCGTATCCGTCGTCGTTGGTGACCAGGATGAACGAATCGCCCATTTATCCTTGAATTTGGTCGGGGCGAGAGGATTTGAACCTCCGACCACTTACACCCCAAGCAAGTGCGCTACCAGACTGCGCCACGCCCCGACCCGAGAAAGCATCTGGAGACAACGCTTGTCGTCGCTCGAATGCAACGGAATGGTAGGGAACGGGGTAGCCCTCGTCAACCCGCCCGCTCAGGACAGACTTTCGAGGAGCTTCTCCAGTCGTGTCAGGGCCTGGTGTGCCCGATCTCGATAGCGGTCGGCGTTCGCCTCGGCCTTCTCGGCCCGGGCCTCGGCTTTGCGCGCGGAGGACTCGATCTCCTGCACCTTGAGCCGTAAATGCGCGATTTCTTCCAGGGCGTCGTCGTAGCGCTCGCGTGCGACGTCGGAACGGTCCAACGAGGAACCGCTCGATGATTGCTCGGCCATGGCGATCAACGGTGGCCTCGAGGCCTCCTCGCTTGGCGGAGCCACCTCGTCAACCGACGCCTCTTCCTGCAAGTCTTCCATGGGCGGGGGCGCCTCGACCTCGCCGCTCATTTCCTGCTCCAGACGCTTGCGGGCGCCTTCAATCGTGTATTCCTCGTCGTAGAGCAACTGTTTGATTCGAATGACGACGTCTATGTCCGCGCGGCGGTAAACGGCCTGGCCGCCTCGGTTCTTGTCGGGGCTGAGCTGGGGAAACTCACTCTCCCAGAACCGCAACACGTACGGCTGGGTGTCCGTGAACTGGCAGACCTCGCTCGCCCGGTATTGTCGTTTCTTTGGGATTTGGTTCAGTTCCGACACAATCAACTCTCGTTGGCGACCCGTCCACCTCGGGCGCGGGAGCCTATACTATAAGCCGCCCCTGCCGAAGGCAGCAAGGGTCAGGCGTCAGATGTTCCTTCTCGGCCGAAATCGTCCTCGATCCGTATCACGTCTTCCAGCTCGGGCGTGGACACCTCGAAAAGGGTGCAGTCGGTCACGGCGCGAAAGCGGTGGATCGTCCCCGGCGTGATCCGCCGGGACTCGCCGGGCTCGAGCCGCTCGACCCGCTGATCTTCCCCGTGGCCCAGCACCAGGTCCAGCGTACCATCCTGGACCAGGAAAGCCTCGTCCTTCTGTTCGTGGTACTGCAGGCTCAACTGGCTACCCGCCGTGATGAACAGGACTTTTCCGGCATAGCGATCCGTGCAGACGAATCGCAGTTCGTGGCCCCAAGGTTTGTCTACTTTTTCCATTGCGCTTCTCCAGTTCGGTGCCCGGGTCGCCCGGTCGTGCCCTTCATCGTCTGGGGTCCCGGCGGAGCCAAGGCCCCACCGCCCCCGCCATGATATCGCCCTTGGTGTCGTCATTCGGCCCGAGAATCTCGACGAGTGATCGTCTGGCCTCGGCCACGTCGATCGAGGCGATCGCCTGCCGGACGGCCGGGATGGCGCGAGGCTGCATCGACAGCTCCCGCAGACCGACACCGAGCAACAACGCCGTCGCCTCGGTATCGGCGGCCATCTCGCCGCACAGGGTCAGTGTCGAACCGCACAGGTTGGCCGCCTCGACCACCAGGCGGATCAGACGCGTCACCCCGGGATGTTCGGGCTGGTAGAGATAGTCGACCAACTCATTCCCTCGATCGACCGCCAGCGCGTACTGAATCAGATCGTTCGTGCCCAGGCTGAGAAAATCGACCTCGCGGGCCAGGACGTCGGCGGCGAGCGCCGCCGCGGGCACCTCGATCATCACTCCCAGCGGAACGTCGGCGCGGGCCTGATACCCCTGAGACTTCAACGCCTCGGCTTCCTCGTACAGTAACTTGCGAACCTCTCGGATTTCCTCGACCGTCGTTACCAGGGGAATCATCACTCGCAGGTTGTCTTCAACCGCCGCGCGCAGCAAGCCGCGAAGTTGTGGTCGGAAGATGTCGGGTCGTTGCAGGCAGAAGCGTACGGCTCGCAGGCCCAGTACCGGGTTGGCCTCGGGCCGCCCGGAGATCTGCTGGAAGTACTTCTCGCCGCCGAGGTCCAGTGTGCGAATGACCGCGGGATACGGCGCGACGCCCCGAGCCACCGCGCAATAGTTCTCGTAGTGGTCCTCTTCGCTCGGCAACTCCGGAGAGTGGGTCAAAAACAGGAACTCGGAACGATAGAGCCCCACACCGCGCGCGCCGAACCGCAGAGCGGTCTCGGCCTCGCCCGGAAACTCGATATTGGCGCGCAGCACGATCTCGGTCCCGTCCCGGGTGTAGACGGGTAGATCCTGCGCTTCCTCGATGGCCCGTTCTTCGGAGACGATCCATGCTCGCCGTCGCCTCTGCGCACGGGTCCGCTCGGCCTTGCTGGGCAGCAGCACGACCTCGCCCGAGCTCCCGTCGAGGCAGATCGGATCGCCGGCCCGGGCCTGCTGGCTCATGTCGCGCAGTCCTGCCACCGCCGGTACGCCCAACGCCTGGGCCAGGATCGCCGTGTGCGAGGTGCGTCCCCCGCCGTCGGAGGCGAGGCCGACGACCCCTCTGCGGGCCAGTTCCACCGCGTCGGAAGGACCCAGGGTGTGGGCGACGACGACCAGCGGCCCCTTGGGCATGCTGCGTTGCCCGTCCGTCTCGCCGCGGAGCAGGCGCTGCAGGCGCATGTGCACGTCGTGAAGATCGCCTCCGCGTTCGCGCATGTAGGTCTGATCCATGGCTGCGAATCGACGATCGTAGTCGCTGACGACCTCGTTGATCGCCCATCGCGCCGACACCCGCCCGAGCCGGATGCGCCTGACGGTCTTGTCCACCAGGTTCGAGTCGTCGAGGATCAACAGCTGCGCTTCGAGGATGCCCGTGTAATGGTCACCGAGGTCGGCGAGGACGCGGTCCTTCAGGACCCTCAGTTCCTCCTGCGCCGCCTGTCGGGCGTGGTGAAAATTGTCGATCTCTTTGTCGACGCGTTCGGGAGGGATCGGGTCGGGCACCACGAGTAACTGATGGGCATGCAGCAGGTAGACACTTCCGACCGCGACACCGGATGAGACGCCGAGTCCCTGGAAACGAAGGGACACGCTACTCGTCCTCTCCGAACCGATCGCTGATCAGTCTGCCAAGTTCGGTCAGCGCTTCTTCTTCGTCGGCCCCGGCGGCGGCCAGTCTCAGACGGGTGCCCTTCGACGCGGCCAGCGTCAACAGGCCGAGAATCGATTTGCCATCGACCTTGGAGCTGCCCTTGCTGACGGTGATCGTGGCACTGAAGCGATTGGCAACGTGAACCAGCCGGGCGGCCGCCCGCGCATGCAGCCCCAGCCGATTGATGATCTGCACTTCGGTTTCGCTCACTGCGAATCCCTGTCCGGACCGCGGTGAGCTGCGTCGAGCACGTGCGAAGCGACGTGGATCGCCTCGCGCCCCTGCTCGGCGATCGTGGCGGCGGCCTCTTGAATCGGCATCTCTTCCCGCAAATTGGCGAACTTCACCAGCATCGGAAGGTTGACGCCCGTGACGATCTCGATCCTCCCGCGTTCGTGCAGGGCCAGGCCGAGATTGGTCGGGGTCCCGCCGAACATGTCGGTCAAGACGAGGACGCCCTGACCACGATCGACGCGGCCGATGGCCTCTTCGATCATTCGGGTCGCGTCGTCGACCTCGTCGTTCCAGCCGATCGATACGGCTGCCAGCCCCTCGACCGGTCCGACGATCGTCTGGACCGCTTCAACGAGATCTTCCGCGAGACGGCCGTGAGTAACGACGAGCATACCCAACATCGCTTGCTCCTTCGGGGTCTGTCGATCGACGTGCGCGCCTATTCCTTGCCGACGTCGCGGTGACTGACGGAATGGGGCAGACCCTTGCCCTCGAGGTACTCTCCGAGCTGCTCCGACAGGGCGACCGAGCGGTGCTTGCCGCCCGTGCAGCCGATCGCCACGGTGAGGTAGGCCTTGCCCTCTGCGGTGTAGAGCGGAATCAGGAAGTCGAGGAAATCTTCCAGGCGTCTCATGAACTGCGCCGGTAAATCGGTCTGTGCGAGAAATGCCTGGACCTCTGTCGACCGGCCGTCCTTGTGGCGCAACTCGTCCACGAAATAGGGGTTGGGCAGGAAGCGTACGTCGAACAGAAGGTCGACCTGCGCGGGGACCCCGTACTTGAAACCGAACGACTCGACGTTGACGCTGGGCGATCTGGCATCCCCCGTGCCACCGTAAGCGTTGGTCAAAAACGCGCGCAACTGGTGGGAAGTGTAGGCCGAGGTGTCGATCACACGGTCGGAGATGTTGCGCAGCGGCGCGAGCGCTTCCCGCTCGGCCTGGATCGCTTGCTCCAGCGTTCCGGACGGCGCGATCATGGGATGAGGACGTCGCGTCTCGCTGAACCTGCGTTTGAGCAGGTCGTTCGAGCACTCGAAGAACAACACCTCCAAGGGAATGTTCGTCGCGCGCAGGTCACCCAGCATCTCCGGCACCTGGTCCAGAAAGGCGCGTTCCCGCGCGTCGATGACCAGCGCTGCCAGTGGGAACTTGTCGGCACCACGCTCGATCAGTTCGCTGAACGGCGGAATCAATCCCGCAGGCAGATTGTCCACGCAGAAATAGCCTAGGTCCTCGAAACACTTCGCAGCCAGGGATTTTCCCGAGCCCGAGAGACCGGTTATCACCACCAGCCGATGCACGCTCACTCAGGATTCTCCTTCTTCTCGCCTGCTACGGCGGCCCGCCGCACGTTCCTCTTTTTCCTCTTCGTGGTCGGCTCGGTGGGGATGCAGCTTCTCACCCAGGCGCCTGGCCAACTCTCGCGCGGGGTGATAGCCCTTCAGCTTCAACAGGTGATTTCGCGCCGCAACTTCGATCAGCACGGACAGATTTCGTCCAGGTCCGACCGGCATTTCCACGTACGGTAATTCTACACCGAGAATCTCGTACGTGTTGTCATCCAGCCCCAGGCGGTCGTACTTCTTGCCCGTCCTCCAGGGATCGAGGCGGATCACGAACTCGACCAACTTGCTCATCCGGACGGCGGCGACACCGAACAGGTCCTTGACGTTGACGATCCCGACACCCCGCAATTCCATGTGATAGCGCGTCAGCTCGGGGCCCGTCCCTTCGAGCGTGCCCTCCTTACGCTTGATCTCCACCACGTCGTCGGACACCAGCCGGTGCCCACGGACCACGAGGTCCAGCGCACACTCGCTCTTCCCCACGCCACTGTCACCGAACAACAGCACTCCCAAGCCGTAGACGTCGAGAAGCACCCCGTGGATCACGACCCGGGGCGCAAGGCGGTCCTCGAGGAAGCGGGTCAGGTTGTCGATGGTGGCCGACGAGGACAGGCCCGTGCACAGCAGCGGAACGTCGTTACGATCCGCTTCGTCGATCATCTCGGCCGTCGGCTCGAGGCCCGAGGTGAGGATAAAACAGCTACCACCCTGGCGGCACAGCTGGGACAGGATTCGCGATCGCTCGGCCGGGGCGCGCTCGCTGAGGAACGTGAATTCCGACTTGCCGAAGATCTGGATGCGTCCGGGGTGGATGTATTCCAGGAAGCCGGCGAGAGCAAGGCCAGGCTTCTGGATCCGTGGGCGATTGACGATGTTGTCCAGGCCACCGGAGCCCGAGACGAGCACCAGGCTCAGCCCTTCGGCGGCCTCGTCGGTGAGCAACTCGCGCACGGCCATCGACGGGATCGCGCAACTCTCGTGTTCGCCCAAGGAGTGGCTCCACATGACGGGACTTTCGAGTAATCAACGATTCTAGGAACAGCCAGAAAATGTGTCAAGGAGGGCAGTGGACCGTGCTCGAATTGACATTTTCGAAGTGGCGATGGCATAGTCAAATCTCGCTATTCCCAACGAGAAGGAGTGTCATCTCATGAGCGCCAATCCCATCGTTCACGTCGTCGGGACCGGTACGATCGGTGAGCCGTTGATCGGGCTTCTGTGCACCCTCAAGGACCAGCTCGGGATCGAGGAGGTCACCTTCCACAAACGCACGCCTTTGCTGACCGATCGCTCGAAGGTCCTGAGCTTGATCAAGAAGGGTGCGAAGCTGTGTGTGGACAAGGGCGCTGCGAAGGGGTTCCAGGATCTGGGAATGGAACCGACCTTCGAAACGAAGGAGAGCATCGACCGAGCGGGTGTCGTGATCGATTGCACGCCCAGTGGTGTGGGCACACAGAACAAGACGGAGTTCTACGACAAGTACACGACGAACACGGCGGGCTTCATCGCGCAGGGCAGCGAATTCGGTTTCGGCAAGCCGTACGCCCGCGGCATCAACGACCAGGCCCTGATCAAGGGCGAGGACCAGTTCGTACAGGTCGTGTCCTGCAACACGCACAACCTCTCGATTCTGATCGAGACGCTGGCCCTCGCCGACGGGGGACCGGAAAACCTGGTCGAGGGCCGCTTCGTCTGCATGCGTCGTTCCAACGACATCTCGCAAAATTCGAACTTCGTGCCCTCCCCGCAGGTCGGCAAGCACAAGGACGCCCGCTTCGGGACACACCACGCCCGCGACGCCTGGCACCTGTTCCAGACCGTCGGGTACGACCTGAACCTGTTCTCGACAGCCCTCAAGCTGAACACGCAGTACATGCACACGATCTTCTTCGACGTCCGCGTCAAGGAAAAGACGACGCTGGATCGACTGAAGCAGTTGATCGCCGAGAACGACCGAATGGCGGTGACCTACAAGGACTCGGCCAACAGTGTCTTCTCGTTCGGCCGAGACCAGGGACAGTACGGACGCATCCTCAACGTCTGCGTGATCGCGTTGCCGACCTTGGCCGTGCGCAACGATCGCGAGATCATCGGATACTGTTTCACGCCCCAGGACGGAAACTCACTGCTGTCGTCGATCTCGGCGGCGACGTGGTTCCTCTACCCCGACGACTACGAAGAGCGTATCCAGTGCGTCGGGGAGTTCTTCCACGACGAGGTCTAGGACCTCGCGGAGCCGGTCCCCTATTCGTTGCGCGCGTTGACCGCCTTCGTCAGGGCGGGGAGGATCTCCAGCGCATCGCCGACGATCCCGTAGTCGGCGATCTTGAAGATCGGCGCGTCCGGGTCCTTGTTGATCGCCACGATCACCTTGGACGAGGACATCCCTGCCAGGTGCTGGATCGCGCCAGAAATGCCGCAGGCGATGTAGAGGTTCGGCGAGACCACCTTGCCCGTCTGTCCGACCTGGTAAGAGTGGTCGATCCAGCCCGCGTCCACGACCGCGCGGGAAGCGCCGACGGCTCCGCCCAGGGCCTTGGCCAGATCCCGCAGCATGTCGAAGTTCTCGGCTTCTTTGAGCCCACGTCCGCCGGCGACGACGACCGAGGCCTCGCTGACGTCCATCTCCTGTTCGCCGGCCCGCTTCAGTTCTACCGCGCGCACGCGGATCGCATCCGCCGGAAGCGGAGACTCGAGTGCGATCGTCTCGGCCGGGGAGCCACCATCGACCTGCTTGGCGGGGAAGACGTTGGGACGTAGCGTGGCCATGGCAGGACGGGCGACCGGAATCGAGACACGAGCATAGGCCTTGCCCGAGTAGACCGGACGCTTGCCGCTGAGCTTCCCGCTCGCATCAACCTCGACCTCGACCAGGTCACTCGCACAGGCGGTCTCCAGTCGGGCCGCCGTACGCGCGGCGACGTCCTTTCCCATCACCGTCGCCGGTGCGAGAACGACCGCGGCCTCGGAAACCTTGGTGGCCTCGGCCAGACAGGCGGCGTACGCTTCAGGGGCGTAGTGCTCCAGGACAGCGTCGTCCACGTGGTACAGGCGCCGGGCGCCGAAGCCTCCGAGCTCGGCAGCGCACTCTCCCGCGCCGGGTCCCAGGGCCAGCGCGTCCACGCTGCCACCGAGGGTCTCGGCCATCCTGCACGCCACACCGAGCGCCTCGAGAGACGGTCGCTTGACCTGACCTTCTCTTCGTTCGACGAATACCAGAACGTTGCCAGCCATCAGATCACCTTCGCTTCTTCGTTGAGCAGTCGTACCAGTTCCACGGCCGATTCCCCGGGGTCGCCATCGAGAATCTTGCCGCCTCCTCGCTCCGGCGGGAGTTCGAGTGCCTCCCAGATCAGCATCTTGTCCTGCGCCAGTTGGGCCTCGTCGATCCCCACGTCGGCGCTGGGCTTGATCGCGATCGGCTTCTTCTTGGCCTGCATGATTCCCTTCAGCGAGGGGTATCGGGGTTCGTTGAGACCCTTCTCGCAGGTGATCACGGCCGGCAGGCTACCCTGGACCACCTCGACGGCACCTTCGATCAAGTGCTCGGCGGTGAACTGGCCGTCGGCCAGGTCCAGTTTCGACACGGCGAAGGTGTGGGGCCAGTTCAGCAACTCGCCCAGCATCGCGCCGGTCTGACCTTCATCGGTGCCGACCCCGTACTTGCCCAGCAGCACCAGTTCGGGCTCCTCTTCCTTGACCACCGCGGCGAGGGCGCGCGCGCGGACGAGGCCGTCGGCCTGATCGAACCGGTCGTCACTGACCAGCACGGCCCGGTCCGCGCCCATGGCCAAGCCCTGGCGCAGCGTCTGCTGCGCGCTCTCGGGACCGGCACAGACGAGAACGACTTCACCCTCGCCGGCGTCGTCGCGAGTCCGAAGCCCTTGTTCCAGCGCGTACTCGTCGAAGGGCGACATGATCCACTTGCTGACGCTGGCCGGATCGATCGCGGTACCTGCGCTGCCGATCTTGATTTTCGTCTCGGTGTCGGGAACGTGCTTGATGCCGACGAGGATTTTCATGAGATCTCCCTGCGGTGTGAACCTCGGAGTGTGAACGGTAGCCGAGCGCGATCAGACCTCGTGCTTGGTCAGCAACAGAGTCGCGTTGGTGCCGCCGAACCCGAAAGAATTGTTGAGAGCGGTGCGTACGTTCAATTCCCGCGATTCGTTCGGAGAGCAATCCAGGTCGCACTCCGGATCGGGAAACTCCTGGTTGGTCGTGGGCGGAATTCGACCGTGAACGATGCTCAACGCCGCCACCGCGGTTTCCAGGCCACCGGCGGCGCCGAGCAAATGACCGCTCATCGATTTCGTCGACCCGGCGACGACCGAGTACGCGTGTTCGCCGAAGACTTCCTTGATCGCCATCACCTCGATGCGGTCCCCGGCCGGGGTCGAAGTGCCGTGCGTGTTGATGTAGTCGACTTCCTCCGGTTTGGTCCCTGACAATTCCAGCGCCATGCGCATCGCCCGTATCGGTCCGTCTCCGTCGATCGAGGGAGCCGAGATGTGATACGCGTCTCCGCTCAGGCCGTAGCCCGTGATCTCGGCGTAAATCCGCGCACCACGAGCGATGGCCGACTCGCGTTCCTCGAGGATCAGGATTCCGGCTCCTTCCCCCATGACGAAGCCGTCGCGCTCGGCGTCGAACGGACGACTGGCCCGCTCGGGCTCGTCATTGCGCGTGGACAGGGCCTTCATCGCGCAGAATCCGCCTACGGCCAGCGAGGTGATCACGGCCTCGGTGCCACCCGCGATCATGGCGTCGGCGTAGTTCTCGCGAATCAACCGGAAGGACTCGCCGATGGCGTGTGAGCCCGTCGCACAGGCCGTCGCCAGCGCCAGATTGGGCCCCTTCGCACCGGTGATGATCGACACGTGGCCAGCGGCCAGGTTGAGGATCATTCCCGGAATGAAGAAAGGCGAGATCCGTCTGGAGCCGCGCTCGAGAATCGTACGGTGAGTCTCTTCCAGCAACGGAAGGCCACCGATCCCCGAACCGATGTAGACACCGATTCGATCGGCGTTTCGATCGTCGATGGCGAGCCCCGAATCGCTCAGCGCTTCCTTGGCCGCCACCACCGCGAAATGCGTGAAGGCGTCCATCTTACGAGCTTCTCTCTTGTCGATGTGCTGCAGGACATCGAGGTCGCGCACTTCTCCCGCGATCTGCGCCGGGAGGTTCGACGCGTCGAACCTCGTGATCGGACCGATCCCGTTCTTGCCAGCCAGTAACGCTTCCCAGGTACTCGGCGTGTCGAGCCCCAGGGGCGTTACCAAGCCGATACCCGTAATGACTACTCGCCTACTCATGCACCAACTCAATCAGGGCAAGCACCGCGACCGGCGATCGACCAGGCAGGTGAACGATCGGCCGCACGCATGGCCTCGGGCCTGCGCCCTTGGGAACGGCTCAGCCCTTGCTGTTGGTCTCGATGTACTGGATCGCCTGTTGGACCGTGCGCAGCTTTTCCGCGTCCTCGTCGCTGATCTCCAGCCCGAATTCTTCCTCGAGTGCCATGACCAGTTCGACGACGTCGAGGGAGTCGGCGCCGAGGTCGTCCACGAACGACGCCTCCGCCTTGACCTCGTCGGCGTCCACTCCGAGCTGCTCGACAATGATGTGCTTGACTTTTTCCTCGACCGAAGCCATCGCGTATTCCTCCGTGACGTTGATCGAAAAAGGCGGGCGCGACACCCCTCCCCTTTCGACTTATTGTTGCATGTACATTCCGCCGTTAACGTGCAGTGTAGTGCCGGTGATGTATTCCGCCTCCGCGCTGACCAGGAACAGTGCAGCGGCGGCGACGTCTTCCGGTGTGCCGAGACGCTTCAAGGGAACCTGCGCGAGCAGTTTCTCTCGGGCGGCCTCGTCGAGATTCCTCGTCATGTCGGTATCGACGAACCCCGGAGCGATGCAGTTGACGCTGATCGCCCGTGATGCCAATTCGCGCGCCAGGCTTCGGGTGAAGCCCTCGATGCCGGCCTTGGCCGCGGCATAATTCGTCTGACCCGGGTTGCCGAGTCCTGCTACCACCGAGGTGATGTTCACGATCCTTCCGTAACGAGCTCGAACCATGGAGGGGACAACCGCCCGGCAGAGCCGATAAACACCCGACAGGTTTGTCTGGAGGACCCCGTCCCAGTCCTCGCGCTTCATCCTAAGTAGGAGATTGTCGGAGGTGATCCCCGCGTTGTTCACAAGAATCGCGATTCTAGCATAGTCTTCGAGCAGCTTCGCCATGCCCTGCTCGACCGCGTCGTAGTCCGAAACGTCCAGCACGACGCCTCGTGCGTCGCCACCGGACGCCCGAATCTCGTCGGCGACTTTCTCCGCGGCCTCGGCCGAACGCGCGGTCAGCACGACGCGGGCACCCGCAGCGGCAAGCCGGGCGGCAATCGCCCTACCGATGCCGCGGGAACCTCCTGTCACGAGAGCTACCTTTTTCTCCAGAGACACCGGCACGGCCTAGTCTCCCAATTCCGCCAGGGCCTTCTCCAGCCCTTCGGGAGTATCGACGCCAAGCACCCGCGCGTCGCGGCGGATGCGTCGCATCAGCCCTCCGAGAACCTTCCCGGGACCCAGTTCCACGAACGTCTCGATGCCGGAATCGAACATCGCTCCGGCCAG
>Ga0316197_10003068_pt1 | contig 11881 bp, 14 predicted proteins | sample OudBiesiAoxic_MG_FD_204939 | JGI IMG/M metagenome (GOLD analysis project Ga0316197, IMG submission 204939) | Coastal sediment microbial communities from Oude Bieten Haven, Netherlands - site A oxic | ecosystem: Environmental > Aquatic > Marine > Coastal > Sediment | place: Netherlands...
GACTCGTTCACAACAGGGTCGATACCCGTTTCGAGTTCGAGAACGGCAAGATCATCCGTCACGTCGACAACTTCGACCTGTGGCGGTGGACGCGTATGGCTCTCGGGACGACGGGCGTGGTGACCGGCTGGAGCGGATTCGCCCAGGCCAAGGTCAGAGCGACGGCTGATCGCAGCCTCCGCCGATTCATCGAAGCACACCCGGACTACACCGTTCCGGTGCCTGACTAGTCGCGCACGTCTGTCGGCAGCGAGCTCTCGGCCCTGTCACGAAGCCCGAGCAGCATCTTGCGTTCCATGATCCAGGATGCCGGGATCAAGAGGGCATTCACGCCGAGCCGCGCGAGTGGCGGCGACGCGCGAGTGTCCATCCGGGTGCGACTGAGCAGACGGGTGCGTTCGCCCAGCGGCTCGAGGATCCACGTCCACGCCCAGGTGCCATCATCGCTGAGGGTGCCGAGCACCCGGTTCGGTTCGAGGATGTGGACCCTCAGCCCGGTGCCGTCGTTGGCGACGGGGATGACGTCACCAATACCGAGATTCTGGTATTCGGGGATGATCCGTTGAGAGCTGTGCATGTCGAGGCCGGCGAGCCGGTCGAGCACGTCGTAGGAATAGGCACCGGCGCGGCCGGTCCCGATCTGGATGAGCCACGGCCACACTGCTTGGGGTGGGGCGGAGATGGTGATTGCACGAGTAGCGACGAGATCGGCATGCGGCAGGAGGTCATCACCGGGGAGGGCGCGGGCCGCCTCTTCCGGCGATGATCCCCAGTCGAGCATCGGGCGTCTCAGGGCGACGGCGGCACCGACAACAGCTCCAACGGCCAGGAACAGAGTCGCCACGCGTCTGCGCTTGAGTCGCACCGATGCAGCGTACCTCGAGACCGCAAGGGTGAATTCCATCACGCGTGGGAGGCTCTCAACAACAACCGCGGAAACCTCATAGACATCCTCCGAAGAGTCGAGTACGATGAGTCATAACTCACTGAGTTAGTACTCACTGGAATGACAGATGACCGTCGACACCCTGACCCGAGCGGACAAGAAGCAGCAGACCCGAACCTTGCTGATCAACACGGCACTCGACCTGATGGCCGAACGCGGCATCGCGGCGACCCGCACTATCGACGTGGCCGAACGCGCAGGCGTGGCACACGGAACGGTATTCGTTCACTTCGCCACAAGGGACGACCTGGTCACCGCGGTCGTCGGCGAACACGCCGATCAGATCGCAGGACGCCTCCACGAACTTGCCGGCGACGGGGCGACCGTCCGAGACGTCCTCGCCGCCCATCTCGCCGGTCTGGCCGAACACGAGGCATTCCACTCTCGGCTCGTCATGGAGGGACCGCTCCTTCCCCCATACGCCCGTGCCACCCTCCTCGGCATCCAATCGGCGATCTCGGCCCACCTGGCGCAGGCGGCGGAGCAGGAGATGGCGACCGGCATGATCCGGCGCATGCCCGTCCCCCTGATGTTCAACACCTGGTTGGGGCTCATTCACCACTACCTCAGCAACCGGGAGCTGTTCGCCCCCGGACAGTCGGTCGTGGAACGGTGGGGTCCGACGCTGCTCGATCACTACGTGGGGCTGCTACGCCCCAACGCAGAAGGAGGAAAGCAATGACCAGTCAATGCATCGCCTGCGGCATGCCGATGAGCAAGCCGGAAGACCACGCCATGAGCGACCCCGATAAGGACTACTGCTTCCACTGCGCCCATCCGGACGGAACGATGGTGTCGCGCGACGAAGCCCGAGAAGGTCTGACCGCGTTCATGGTCAACACCCAGGGCATCGACGAAGCCGCAGCACGCGAGGCGGTCCTCGAACTCATGACCAAGCTGCCGGCCTGGGCAGCGGACTGACCCGGCCATGGCCAAGCTCGATCTCAAGAAGGAGTACCGCCAGCTCTACAACCCCTCGGCGAAGGAATGCTCGATCGTCGACGTGCCCGAGATGCAGTTTCTGATGATCGACGGCACCGGAGATCCGAACACGTCGGTCGCCTACGCCGAAGCGATCGAAGCGCTCTACGCGATGTCGTACACGCTCAAATTCCTGAGCAAGACGGCGGAGGACGTCGACTACGTGGTGATGCCCCTCGAGGGCCTCTGGTGGACACCCGTGATCGCCGAGTTCTCGATAGAGGACAAGTCGGCGTGGGAGTGGACGGCGTTGATCATGCAGCCCGATCACATCACCGCTGCCCACGTCGCGACGGCAGCCGAGGAGGTGCGGAGGAAGAAGAACCCGCCGGCGCTCGACCGGATCCGGTTCGAGCCGTTTCGGGAGGGCCTCGCAGTTCAGATCATGTACTTCGGGCCCTATGCCGACGAGGCTCCGACCATCGAGCGGCTGCATCAGTTCGCCGACGACTCCGGGTATCAACTCCGCGGGAAACACCACGAGATCTATCTCGGCGATCCGCGGCGAACAGCACCCGAGAAGCTCCGCACCGTGATCCGACAGCCGGTTGTGGCACAGCCCGGGTAGCCCCTGCGCCGGGCGAAAGCAGCATTCCTACTGGGCCGTCCAGGCGCCGTCGACGACGAGGACATGGCCGGACACCATGCCGCCTGCCGGCGATGCCAGGTAGAGCACCGCGCCGGCGACGTCGGTAGTCGTGCCGACCCGACCGATCGGCAGCCGATCCAACACACCTGCGAGATACTCGGGCTGATCAAGACGTTCGGCGGTGCCCGGTGTGTGGATGAACGTCGGTGCCACCGCATTCACCGTCACTCCCCTGCTCGACCACTCGAGGGCAAGCACCTTCGTCAGCAGGTTCACGCCTCCTTTGCTCGCGGAGTAGACCGCGTGCTCCCGGATGCCGACCACACCTGCCTGGGAGCTCATGTTGATGATCCGGCCGGAGCCCTGTGCGAGCATGATGCGACCGGCCGCCTGGCAGGCAAAGAACAACCCGCGAAGGTTGACATCCATCATCTGGTCCCAGTCGGCCTCGGTGATGTCCTCTGCGGGATGGTTCGCCCCGAGCCCCGCGTTGTTGACCAGCACATCGAGCGACCCAAGATGCTCACGGGCGAGCTCGAAGGCGGTGCTGATCTGTGCAACGTCTCGCACATCGAGCTCCACGGCAAGCGCCTCACCACCATCAGCACGGATCTCGTCGGCGAGACGCTCGAGGGACGGCTGGTCCCGCGCGGCGACCGCCACGGCAGCGCCGGCATGGGCCAGTGCCTTTGCGAGATCCCAACCGATTCCCTTGCTCGCTCCCGTCACGAGCGCAACCTGGCCGTCAAGCCGGAAGTCTGGGTAGTTCATGTTGATCAGTGTGGCAGGCTGGCCGATGGCGGACGTGCCGCTCCGCCTACAACCCAAATGCCTCTTTCGCCGCTGCCAGGTTGACGACACCAAGCATGGCCCGGTTGCCGGTCGCCATCGAGAGGAGATACACCTTAGCGTTGGCATCGTATGCCGTGCGAGCGACCGCGGCAAGACCGCCTGGGTGATCCTCAACAGGGACAACGAGTACCTCGCGATCGTCGACGACCATGAGACTCGCCGCCGTCAACACGTCCTGAGTTCGTTGAGCCACCGCATCCTCGACCACAACATGAACCACGCGGTGGTGCTCCCGCGAGAACGACACCGCCGCCTCGACGTTGATGTCGGCTGCGCCGAGCGCTTCCCAGACCTCGGGAACCGCCCCACCCCGCTGGGGGATAATGATCGTGATATCTCTCATTCCTGCTCCTTCTTCGTCGTCGCGTCGCTCGGCGATCGCGTTTGTTTCAGCTCCAGACCCGATTCTGGCGTCGGCGACCGGATCCGATCGTCGGTAGGCTCGCCGGGTGCGTCGTGTATTGATACTCGTTGTGCTGGCGACGGCAGTGGTCGCCGCTGCGTTCGTGATTGCCCGCCCCGATCCGGCTCCAGAACTCCACTTCGATGCGAGCGTCCCCGATGACCTCCGGGCGGTGGCCGTCGAGGCGTGGGATGGATTCCTCGGGGCGCACCCGGCTCGCGTGGACTGCATCGGTCCGATCAACATGAGCGCAGCATGGGAACTCGATGACCGTGCGGAGTACCGCCCGGCTACCGCGACGTTGGTCATCCGCGTCCCGGGGACCGCCCCCAACCTGACGAAGGACCTGACTCACGAGTTCGCTCACCACGTTGAGTTCACCTGCCCCGAACATGAAGAGCTCAGATCGGCGTTCCTCGCCGCCCAGGGTTTCCCCGCCTCGGCCGAATGGTTCAGCGGCGACTCGTGGGAGAGCACGCCATCCGAGCAGTACGCGGAAGCGACCACCGAGGCCGTCCTCGGTCGGCGGGCCCATCACGGCGGCGTCCTCCTCTCCGACGAGGCGGTCGACGCTGTTCGTCAATGGGGATCTGGGTCCTGAGTTCACCACGCCGTGGCCTGTCCCTTCACGTGAGTTCCAATCGCACGCGGGCCTCACCTGCACCGATCGCATACGAGGCTGATCGGGCGCGGGCTGCACCAGTACACGGCAGCCCGCGCGCGACCAGCAACGGCTCAGGACCCGTCCGGGTCCTCCGGGGTCTCGACACCGATCTCGATGAGTTCGGATTGGATCTCCCCGGCCGTCTCGGCGTACAACTCGGCGTCTTCGCCGCCCTGCTTGGAGGCCTGCTCCAATTCATGCTGAAGGACCTCGAGGTCGGCACCACCGGCCATCATCTGCACCAACTGCTCGAGCGGAATGTCCTCTTTCGCGTAGTCGCCGTAGACCTGCCCCCGGCGGAGGATGACAAAGTGATCACCCACCGGATAGGCATGCTGCGGGTTGTGGGTGATGAAGATCACACCGATCCCGCGCGCCTTCGCCTGAAGGATGTACTTCAGCACAACGCCTGCCTGTTTCACGCCGAGCGCAGCCGTGGGCTCATCGAGAATCAGCACCTTGGCGCCGAAGTAGACCGCACGTGCAATGGCCACCGACTGCCGCTCACCGCCTGACAGCGTTCCAACGGTCTGGTCCGGATTGCGGATGTCGATTCCCATCTTCGCCATCTCTTCCTTGGTCGTCTTCTTCGCGAACGACGAGTTGAATGCCTTGAACGGCCCCCAGCCCTTCGTGGGCTCCGAACCGAGGAAGAAATTCCTCCAGACCGACATGAGCGGGATCATGGCGAGGTCCTGATAGACCGTAGCGATGCCCATCTCGAGCGCTTCACGCGGCGAGCTGAAGTCCTGCGGCACCCCGTCGAACAGATACTCGCCTTCCGTGGCCTTGTGGACCCCGGAGAGGACCTTGATCAACGTGGACTTGCCGGCACCGTTGTCGCCAAGCAGGCAGGTGACCTCACCGGCTCGCACGAACGCGGACACATCCTGCAACGCGATAACGCTGCCGAAGTACTTCGAGACGTTCTTGATTTCCAGCAGTGGAGCGTTGTTGGCAGTCATCGTTTCGCCGCCTGCTGTCGTATGAAGTTGTTGAAGATCACAGCTATCACGAGGATGCCTCCCATGAACACCTGGAACCAGTCACCGTCGACGCCGGTGATGATGATACCTTGCTGCACCATTGCGAAGATCAGTGCGCCGAAGCTGGCGCCGATCGCCGACCCGTATCCGCCGGTGAGCAATGTGCCACCGACGACCACCGCGATGATCGCCTGGAATTCGATCCCGAAACCACGCAGGGTGTCCGAACCGTTGAACTGAACGGCCTGAATCGTCGCGTAGAGGAAGGCTGCAAAAGCCGTCGTCATGAAGAGACCGATCTTCACCCTGCTCACTGGAACACCGACGTTGCGGGCCGAGTTGGCATCGCCGCCGGCGCCAAAGATCCAGTTGCCCCACTTGGTGCGCAAGAGGATCCACGTTGCGAGCGCAGCCATCCCGATCCACCAGAGGATCGAGACCCGGAAACTCGCCCCGAAGACCGTGAAGTCGGAGGCGAAGATCCTGTCGGCGAGCGCCGCCCCGGACGCCTCGTCGAAGTCGCCCAACTGCGTGCGATCCGTCAGCTGACGGGTTATCGCGATCGTCAATCCCCGGAAGATGAAGAGCGTCGCCAGCGTGATAATGAACGACGGCAGTTTCGTCGCAATCACCAGGGAGCCGTTGAAGAACCCGATCGCGAGAGCGAAGACGAGCGCAACCAGGATGGCCGGCCAGACGCTCCATCCGAATCCCCCGGCGCTCGATGGGGTGATCAGCACCATGATTGTCATCCCGGCGAACCCGATGATCGAACCGATGGAGAGATCGAACTCGCCACCGATCATGAGCAGCGCCACCGCAACAGCAAGAATTCCGAGCGGCGCCGCCCGGTTAAGGATCGACGCGGTCGTCGCCCAACTCACGAAGCTGTTGTCGTACGCAACGATCGCGAAGAAGACCCAGACGAGGATCGCACCGATGATCGCTCCCACTTCCGGGCGAGCGAGCAGCCGGTTGAGGCCGCTCACCTTCCTCACCCGTTCGTCTGCCGGCGGCGCCGACCCCGGCGGTGCCGGTTGCGACACAGCCGCGTCCGGCGGACGTTCATTCTTGGATGTCATGTCACCTTCCTCGTTCGCTTGCTCGGTATTGCGACGGAGGGCCCGCCCGTTGCGGGCCCTCCGTCAATCGGTGGCTGGATCTACCGGATGCCCTCGGCCGAGTACTCGATCACACTGGCCGCAGTGTCTGCCTTCACGATCTGCGGACCGGTCAGCATCACTCGGTTGACGCCTCCAAGCGGCAATGCACCGGTCTCCAGGTACTTCGTCAGCAGAACGATCGGCAGATAGCCCTGCAGATACTGCGCCTGGTCGATCGCGAACAGCATGTCGCCCGCATCGATCGCTTCAAGCATGGCGGGCGACAAGTCGAATGTCGCGAACTTGACAGTGCCGAGCAGGCCGATCTCTTCGAGCGCGGCAAGCGCGGGCTCCCCGGCTGCCGGACCAAGCGTCAGAAGGCCGTCGACCGGGTTCGCCTGGAACGCACCGGCGACGGTCTCCTGAGTACCCGTCGGGTCGGACAAGACGGCCGGAATCACGTCAACTTCGGCACCAAGGCCGTCCTCGAAACCCTGACAACGAGCATCAAGTGCCGCGTTTCCGACTTCATGGTTGATGCAGATGGCACTGCCTACGCCTTCGGCCTTGAATTCCTGCCCGGCGATCAGGCCTGCCTCGTACTCGGTCTGGCCGACGTGCACGAGAACACCGAGTTCGGCAAACACGTCGCTGCCCGAGTTCATCGAAATCACCGGGATGCCGGCGTCCACGGCTGCCCGAATCGAGTCACCGAGTGCATCGGCATCGGGGATTGTTACAACGAGGCCGTCCGGCTCCGACGCAACGGCCGCGTTGATGATGTTGCTCATCTCGACCATGTCGTACGACTGGTACGCCTGATACTCCACCGTGACGCCCATATCTTCGCCTGCATCGTTCACGCCGTTCTGCGCGACCGACCAGAACGGGTCGGATGCCTGTCCATGGGACACAACCACGAAGCGGAAGTCCCGCTGCATGACCGCATCACCGGAGTCGGCTGTTGTTGTGGTGTCACCACCGTCGTCGCCGCCGCCCGCCGTCGTCGTCGTGTCGTCGCTATCGCTCGAGCACGCGGCGATGATCAGGGCAAAGGCCATCAGAAGTGCAATCAACACACTTCGTTTCATTCGTTTCCTCCTCTATCCGACAATCGGCCCACCGGCGGTGGGTCCGGTTCCCCCAAACCTACGCGGAAGCGCAGGCGCTGGGTGGACTCACGCGAACGCATTCCGTAGATGATCGAGACTGGTCCGCGCATCCGCAATCGGACCCTCTCCTTCCGCTGGATCCTCATCGAGGACCAGATCCTGTTCCAGAACGTACCACCCGTCGTAGCCCGATGCTTCCAGCTCGGCGATAAATCCGGCGATGTCAACGTCGCCCTCGCCCAGAGGTTTGAAGATGCCATCGATCACGGATTGCCGGAATGGAAGATCGCCGCTCCGCACCTGCTCCGCCATCTCGCCATCAACATCCTTCAGGTGAACGTGCGAAACGCGCCCCTTCGCCGCCTTCGCCACCGCCACAACATCCGCTCCGCCAAGGAAGAGGTGCCCGGTATCGAGGCAGAATTCGACATCACTGTCGGCCAGCAGGCGGTCGATGTGCTGCGGCCGCTCGATCGCCATCCCCCAATGCTGATGTAGCGAGGTGGCAAGACCCTCGGCATCCGCGATGTCGATGACCTTCTGGAGATTGGACAGGAAGATGGTCCACTCCTGCTCCGTCATCTCGACGCTGTTGTCGTAGCCGTCGAAGTGTGAACTCGGGCCGAGGACAATGACCTCTGAGCCGCATCCGGCAAGCGTTCGGGCTGCGCGAGCCACGTAGTCGAGCTGCTCGTCGGCTGCGTCTCGCCTGTACAGCAGGGCCGGCACGAACCCCCCAACGAGCACGAGCCCGTACGACTCGAGCATTTCGCGGAGCTCGTCAGGGTCGGTGGGGAGATAACCATCCGGGCCAAGCTCGGTTGCGTGGAGTCCCACCTCCTGCATCTCGGCGAGTACACGGTTGACATCCATCAAGTGTCCCCACCCGGGTGATCCGTCCACACCCCACGTGATCGGGGCGCCGGCGACACGTGACATCACGTCGCTCATTCGATCTCCTTCATCTCTACCGGCCGATGTTCAGCTCGAGACACATCACACGCAACTGCAATGCGAAGCGCCTCACGGGCGTCCTCCGGGGTGCAGGGGCTTGCAAGCCGTCCCTGCGCCACTTCAACGAACGCCGCAATCTCGTCCCGGTAGGCAGGCGCAAACCGGTCGAGGAAGGTCTTGGGGGTGGGCTCGGCGGGAGGTGCGACGCCGTTCTCCACGGATCGCAGCGGCAGCCTCGGCTCGAGCCCGACCGAGACGCTGTCTCGTGTGCCGAAGAGCTCCATCCGGACGTCGTGGCCGAGCGGATCGTGCCGGACGCCGGACATGAGCGCCCGTGTGCCATCGGCTAGCGAGAGGATCACAACGCCGGTATCCACTGGGCGGTCTTCGCCGAACTCCGCCGTCGTGGTTGTGTGTCCGTCGGCATAGGCCTCGACAACCTCCTGCCCGGTGACGAACCGCAAGATGTCGAAGTCGTGGATCTGCGTGTCTTTGAAGATTCCCGCGTCGTGATAGCCGGGTGGAGGCGGGTCGTAGTCGTGGGTCGTCGTCCGTACTGAATAGAGATGACCGAGCCGCCCCGAATCCACGAGCTCCTTGGCACCCCGATATCCGAAGTCGAATCGGCGTTGAAACCCGATCTGCGCGGGTATGCCCAACGCCCGGAGCCTCTCGACCACCACGTCGGTCGCCGGCAGGTCGGTCGCGATCGGCTTCTCACAGAACACCGGGATGCCGGCTTCGGCAGCCAGCAGCATCATCTCGGCATGGACGTCGGTTGCAGCCGCGATGACCATGGCGTCGATGCGGCCGATCATCGCTTGGGCATCGGGAGCGACACTTCCCCCAACATCGGTGGCCACAACTTCGGCACGTTCAAGCAACGGGTCGGTCACAACAACTTCGATCACCGAGGGGTGCTCCGCAAGCGTCCGAGCGTGAAAGGCGCCGATCCGCCCTGCTCCGATCAGTCCGACTCGCACACGCACATCCTCCCTGGATCCCGCCAATGCGGGTATCTCATCAGGTTGTTGTGGAACGTTCCAATGATCTGGACGTTATACTCCGCGCCGACCCGGTGTCAAGCCGCTCTGGAGGACCTCCGAATGTTCCGGATCTGGTTCGAGCGAGATATGCCCGACCATGTTGCGGCCACCATTGCGGGCCTTGCCACACCGATAGGCCCCGGCACCGCAACACCCGCCGACCTCCTGTCCTCGGTCGGTGAGGCAGACGCCATCATCGCGTCGTCTCTTGTTGCTTATGACGGGCCGGCCATGGACCGGGCCCCTCTCCTCCGTGTGATCGCGCGCACAGGGATCGGTGTCGAAAAGATCGATCTCGGTGCGGCGACCGAACGAGGTATTGCCGTCTGCAACACACCTGATGCACCCACGATCTCAACCGCCGAACACACGATCGCGCTCTTGCTCTCGGTCGCGAAACGGGTCGCTGCCGCACAGGCTGCCCTGAGAAGCGGCGGCCACGACTTCTTCGGTTCCCACGAGGGCCGGGAGGTTTCGGACAAGGTGCTTGGACTCGTTGGGGTCGGCCGGATCGGGACGAACGTCGCTCGAATGGCGGGTGGCCTGAGCATGACCGTGATCGCATATGACCCGTTCGTCGGGCGAATCGACGCTGCGGAGTCCGGGATCCGGTTGGTCGACTCACTCGATCAGTTGCTCGCCGAAGCCGACGTCGTCTCCCTCCACCTGCCACTCACGAGCGAGACGGAGCACCTCATCAACGCCGAGCACCTCGCGAACATGAAGCCGGGAGCCATCCTCGTCAACACCGCCAGGGGCGGTTTGGTCGACCATGACGCGCTGCTCGTCGCACTCGACGACGGCCGACTCTACGGTGCCGGCCTCGACGTGACCGACCCTGAACCCCTCCCGCCGGATCACCCCCTCCTCCATCGGGACGACGTGGTGGTGACCCCGCACGTCGCCGCTGCCACCGGTGCAGGCAAGGCCCGCCTGTACGAAAGCGCCGTCTCCCAGGCGCTCCAGGTGCTGCATGACGTTTGCCCGAGGCATCTGGTCAACCCCGATGTCTGGCCGGTCCGTCGACAAGGTTCACTCACAAAGGAGCAACAACCGTGACACAGTCCATCGGAATCGGTGTGGTCGGCTTCGGTTGGATGGGACAGGCGCATTCGCGTTCGTACCGCCGAATCCCCATGCACTTCCCTGAGGCGAACCTCATGCCCCGACTCGTCATCGTGGCCGACAATGTGCCCGAGCGAGCCGAACTGGCGCGACAGAACTTCGGTTTTGAGTCCGCGACCGACGATTGGCGGGCTGTCGTGGATCACCCCGACGTGGACGTGGTGACCATCGGGGCACCCAACAAGCTCCATAGAGAGATCGCCGTCGCGGCCGCTGAGGCGGGCAAGGCCATCTTCTGCGAGAAACCGGTGGGGGAAGCACCCGAGGTCACAGCCGAGATCGAATACGCCGCCCGACGCGCCGGGGTGATCACCGGTGTCGGATTCAACTACCGATGGGCGCCGCTCGTCCAGTACCTCAAGCAACTCATCGAGGACGGCCGCCTCGGCGACCTCACTCACTACCGCGGACGCTTCTTCTCGATGTACGGACGCGACCGACTCGGCATGCTGAGCTGGCGCTACCTGCTCGAAGAGGCCGGCTACGGAGTCCTCACCGACATCATGTCGCACACCGTCGACATGGCCCACAACCTCGTCGGTCCGATCCGCCGGGTCGTGGCCACAAAGGAGATCTTCATCAAGGAACGCCCACTTCCGAAGCCCGGCTCCGGGACCCACTACGACCGCGGGGCGCCCGGCGATCCCACCGGCGAGGTGACCAACGAGGACTATGTGGCAGCGCTCGTGGAATTTGAGAACGGTGTGCGAGGCACGCTCGAAGTCGACCGTTCGATCTTCGGCCCGCAGAGCGAGATGGGGTTCGAGATCAACGGCTCGCGGGGCGCCGGAGCCTGGAACCTCGAGACGATGAACGAGCTTCAGCTCTACCTCCCCGAAGAGACCCCGGCCGACGGCTACGTCCGGGTGCTTGCTGGTGACGCGTTCCCCCACCACGGGAACATCGTCCCCGGAGGTGGCAACCCAATCGGATACGAAGACCTCAAGGTCTTTGAAGACCTCGAGTTCCTGAAGTCGGTCGTCGAGGGTCGATCGGGTGCCGTCACTTTTGCCGACGCCCTCGCCGCCGCCGAGGTCGAGGCTGCGATGACCCGTTCGTGGGAATCGGGCGCCTGGGAAGACGTCACCAGCCTGCGCATCGACTGAGAGGGATCACCATG
>Ga0316197_10003069_pt1 | contig 11881 bp, 6 predicted proteins | sample OudBiesiAoxic_MG_FD_204939 | JGI IMG/M metagenome (GOLD analysis project Ga0316197, IMG submission 204939) | Coastal sediment microbial communities from Oude Bieten Haven, Netherlands - site A oxic | ecosystem: Environmental > Aquatic > Marine > Coastal > Sediment | place: Netherlands...
GCAGGATGCGATCACCGAGAACATCCAGAGCGCGATCGACGACATCGTCGCGCTGCCGGACGGCGCCCAGCGCTTCAGCAAGGCGCTCGGTCTCCTCAGCCAGGTGCGGCCAGTGATGGACGAGGCCAGCAATATCCTCGCCTCCCATGATGCGGGAGCACCAGCGATTGCCGCAGAGACGGAGGCGATCGAGCTCCTGCTCCAGACGAAGCGTGCCAATCCGAATAGTGGCGGTGGCGGCGGAGGGTCCCCAGGTGGGGGCGGCGGCGCAGCGGCTGCGTCTTTAGCGGCGCTCGCGGACATCGGTCCAGGCGGAGACAGTGCGGGCATTGTCAAAGCCCGCCCCGTCGGCCAGGCGACCGGTCATGCCGGACGAGAGTTTCCTGAGGAGTTCAAAACTGGGCTCGATGCTTACTTCAGCAATCTTGAAGGAACCGGGGGAGGCAGGTAGCAGCGCGGGGAGACGGCCCAGGTATGGACGAGTTCGACACAACCGGCATGCCCTCGCTGCGACGTGATTTCGCGCTGGGAGGAATCCGTCACCTGATCTTGATTGTGGCTGTGTTAGTCTTGGCCCTCTCGGGGCAGGCGAGGGCCGAAGAAGAGGACGAACTGCCGGAGGAGGCGGAGGAGGCGTTCCAGGTATTTATCGATGAGGCGGCCAAGGCCAGGCTTGAGAAGCTACAGAAGACGGTAGAAAAATACGCGGCCGGGCTGGCCGACGGATTGGAATTGGATGAGGCGGCGCGGGACCGCTTGGCCGAGCGCTATCCGGAGATCGTTGCCGCCACCCAATCGGCTTGGCGTGAGAAATTTCAGGAGCTCTACAGGCCTAGCCTGACCAATTCCGCGAATCCCACCAATCCCATCGAGACTCTGAAGAGCTGGGATGCCAAGGCGTTTGCCAACAATCAGAATTATCCCCTGGCGCGCCCAGATCGGACAGTAGCGTGGCGGGATGTCCTGGAGGCGGTGCTGAGTCCTGAGCAACTCGCCCGCTACGAAGCGGAAGAGAAGGTCAAGGCCGAGGAACTGCGCCGGGAACTCGAAGATCATTTGCTCCGATGTGAGGAGATCGCGACCACCCGGATGCAGCCGATCATGGATGCGGAGATCAGCCAGCTCCAGGCGCTGGCGAAACTCGACGAAAAGCGCCTAGAGAAATTGAACGCCGCAGCGACTTCTGCGATCGAAGCAACGGTGAGCGATTGGATCAAGCGCTGGGAGGATCAGGTGATGGAGATGGATGATGCCCAGCGCAAGCAGCGCACTGGAAGCAACGCGTTCCCCCCGCTAGATACCTCCAAGGGCGAGAACCCGAAGACTCACCAGATTTGGGAGGATTCCCTGGCACAGGTGCTCAGCGAGGTGGAACTCGCAGACGTGAAGCAACGTCGCGCGGATCGCCGGCGGGCTCGTTCGGAGGCGCTGGCGATGCTGATGGTGGACGAGCTGGAACCGCTGGTAGGGTTCACCGCAGAGCAGCGCAAGCAGCTAAAAGCTCGCTTCGCCAAGGCGATGCTCACCCTGGCGGAGCGATACTATGTGGCGCCGGCCAACAACAGCTACTACTCGCTCAACCCGGGGCAAATGTTCAACCACCTTTCTGGGATCGCAGAATCCGAGGTGCTACCGCTGCTCGACGAGGGGCAGGCGGAGCGGTGGAAGGGGGTCACACAACAGGCCTTGGCACCCAACAACCACTCGTCCAGCGGGAAAGTGGATGGGCTCGAATTTCCGCCGCCGGACCAGCTCGATACGATCGGGGCGCAGCGCCTGATCACTACCTACATCTATCTCCGGGCGAAAGATTACACGCGCAACTACCGCGCCAGAATGGAAGCGATGGTCGCCGGGATCGCCCGGATCGCGCAGCTCGAACCGGAACAAGTTGCGCTATTGAGCACCGCAGCCAAAGGGGCGGCGCAGGAGCTGGCGAAAAATGACATCAGAAACTTCGAGAGCTGGGCGCGCCAGAACCTCCAGAACGTCCTGCCGGCCGATCTGCCCAAACGGCTCAAGAACCAAAACCTGCCAAACTTCTCCAACCAGCGCTCCACCACGGAGCCACCTATCTTGACGAGCACGGTCGACCGCGTCCTGTCGCCCGGACAGAAGAAAGGTTGGGCTGCCGAGCTCGAGGCAAGGCAGCGGTGGGGCCGAGATTGCAGGCTGGCCATCCTGATGACTGAGATCGAAAAGATCGTCATTCTGGAGCAGGGGAAGCGTGACACGCTGGCCGACCTCATCGGGAAGGCGCTCGATGAGTACCAGCAGGAGCTGGACAGCATGTTCTCGTTCAAGTGGCACATCCAGGGCTACTACAGCATGGTCCCGCTCTCGCTCATCTCTGATGAGACGCTCGCAGAGGCGCTCGACAAGGACCAGGTCCGCCTCCTCCGCAGTCGCAACCCGGGACACTTCGACAACATGATCGAGAATCTCAAACGAAACCACAAGGAGCGCAAGAAGGTCGAGAAGAAGAAATGAGGATGGTTGCCAGAGCGTTCCCGCTTGGGAGAGACGGAGGCCGGCGACCAGTCGCGCTAGACTCCGGATGGCGTCGGTGCGACCGAGGGTTCCTGTTCCGACTCGCCTGTTTCGTGCTGCTGACCAGAGGGATTTTGGGAGCGCAGGATTCGGCACCGCGATTTGGCGGAGAAGTGCCAGTGGATGTTGATACAATGTACGAGCGCGGCCTCGGCTGGCTGGTGGAGAAGCAGGGCGCGGACGGCGGATGGAACGACGGGCAATCCGGTCCGGGGGTCGATGGCATCTGCCTGATGGCGTTCCTCGCTTCTGGGGAGGATCCGAACTTCGGGCGTTGGGCGACCCCTATCCGCAAGGCCGTCCGGAAGATCATCCTGACCCAGAACGAAACCACCGGCTACTTCCCGAGCAGCATGTACCATCACGGGTTCGCCTTGCTGGCATTGTCGGAAGCCTACGGGGCGGTCGACGAGGAGATGCTCTGGCGGGGGACAGAGAAGCGGGGGCCGAGTCTCGCGACGGTGTTGGAACGGGCAATCGGCTGCGCGACCACCTCACAGAAAAAGAACCGCTGGAAGGCATGGCGGTATAGCCCGGACGCCACGGATGCGGACACCTCTGTCTCTGGGGCAGTGCTGATGGGCTTGTTAGGAGCACGCAACGCTGGCATGGAAGTGCCCGACACCTCCATCGAGGGGGCGATCGAGTATTTCGGCCGGAGCACTGGCCCCGATGGATCTGTCGCCTACAGCGGTGGCCTCGGGGGGATGGGGGCATCGATGAACCGCTCGTCGATCGCGACGCTGGTCGTGGCCGTCGCCAAACAGAAGGACGAGAAGAAATTCGCCGCCACCGTCAAACACATCACGACCCGGCTCGAGCACCGCGAGGGCAGCTACCCAGAGTATTTCAGGTACTACATGGCGCAGGCGCTGTTCCAGAGCGACTACGAGGCTTGGAAAAAGTGGAACGCGCAGACGGTGCGCTACCTGAAGACGACCCAGGCCGATGACGGCAGCTTCAGCAACAGCTCTTACAGCACCGGCATGTCGCTTCTCGCCCTCGCCCTCAACTACCGCTTTCTGCCAATCTATGAACGTTAGGATCAGTCAGACAGTCTCGGCCTGCGCCTCGCTGCTGGCTGCCGGTGCCTTCTCGACCGAATGCCTGGCGGAGCCGATGGGAGCGGCGTTGCCACGACCGCTGATTATCTCTTCGGTGCCGAATGACACAGAACTCAGCTGGCGCAATGGCGAGAGGCTCAATGGCGAGCTGGCTGGTGCGGACATGAACTATCTCAGGTGGCAGAGCACGTTCTTCGAGGATGCGATCCCACTCTCCCACGCAGCCGTCAGGAGCGTCGACTTTGCCGGCTCGCCGGGAATGGCGGAAGGTCCGCTCCGATTTGTCTTTGTCGACGGGAGCCATCTCACCGGAACCCTGATGGCGATCGAGGGTCAGGGGGTATCGCTCAGCAGCGCCTCCTGTGGTGAGATGCTCGTCGATCTCGATCAGCTCGTCGCCATCGAACGGATCAGTGGGCCGGACGTCATTGTAGCCGGCCCAGCATGCCTGCTTAGAGGGGATGCGGGTGGGGTCGGCCAGGGTGGGAAACGCCCACTCTACCAGAGCGTGGCCGGAGAGGTCGTCTTCCTCGAATTCAACGGCGCGGTCCGGCAAGCGGTCGACCTCCCGGAGAAATGTCTGGTCAACATGCGCCTGCGCATCGCGGGGGAACCCGCATTCTCTGTCGAGATGTCCACCAAGAACCAATCGGTGAGATTGGAGACTTGGGACGACGAGCTCGTGCTTCGACAGGACGAGTCGTTCGCATCTGCGGGGACCGTAACGCTATCGGCGGACGGCGTGATCGACTTGCAACTCGGATGGGATCTGACTGCGGGGACTTGTTCCCTGTTCGACCAGGAAGGCAAGCCCATGGCCGAGCTCAGCCTGGCGAAGGTGGCGGAGCCGGTCAAACGCCGGACCTCGTTGCTCGGTGCACTGCCGCTCATCGGCGGCAAGATCGAACAGTTGATGCAAGATACCGGTGTCCGGCAGCGCCCCCAAGTACCCCAGGAGCGCGCCAAAGGAATCACGCTGAGCAATCACGGCGCTGGGTTTGTCGTCGAGCGTTACAGCGTGACTCGGTGGGATGGGGCTCCGCCGCAGGGGATGCCCGAGCCGGACGCCGGTGTCGGTGTCACGACGGCTAGAGAGTTCATCGATGGCGAGCTGCTTGCCTGCAGTGGAACGACCCTCACCGTGAGGACAGCGCAGGGCGATCGCGAGATCCCGATGGACGAGGTCCGATCCATCCGTTGGCCGCGCCCGTCGCCGGTAGGGCCGGAGCCACCGCAGACCCACCTGTGGTATTCGGATGGCAATCTGTTACGCGGGACGCTGTTGGGGATTGCTGACGGGAGGGCGCAGATTGCGACTGCCTTCGCCAGCCGTCCTGTGTCGGCTTCCCTCGAGCACTGCCGCGCGCTCGTGTTCCCGCTCGGTGGGATCGGGGGGCAGGGCGGGGAGGAGCCGGAGCTTGAGAAGATGGACACGATCGCGACCGGTGGTGTGGTCCTCCACGGCAGAGTCCAGCCGACCGGCGCGGTATTGCCAGGGTTCGTGCCGACCGGAAGCGACTCCGCGCTGGCGCCGCTGGCGAAAGACGATCTTGTCCTGTGGAGGCATCTTCCAAAGGATGGCGACCATGCCCGGGCGCCCGCGCTGCTCAACACGAGTAGCAACGAGGCTCTGCCGGTCACGGTGGATCAAGTGGGCGCTGAGAAGATCGTGTTCCATTGGGACTCGAGCGAGGTCACGGAGATCGCCACATCAGAGATCGGTTCGGTGCAGTTTCCCGACCCTCTGGTCGAGATGGATAGCGGGTTTGGCTCAGGTGGGTGGAGGATTCTCGGGCGGACCAATGCCCCTCTCGAGCGGACGGAAAAAGGGTTGGTCCTCCAACCCGATACCGGCATCGGACATCCGTATCTCCTGCACGGAGAAAATTTTGGCTTCAGCTTCCGCAAGGGAGAATCCAATACGTCGTTTCGAGTCCGGCTTTTCTGTCAGGGGACGAATCGCAATTCCGAATCGATCAACTTCCTGGTCGCTCACTACAGCAACTCGGTCTACGCGGGGGTCGAGCGGGGTGATGATGGGCAGTTCTCATCGAACCGATCGATCGAGGTCGGGTTCGGAGACGAGCCGGTGCGGATCGATTTCAAGTTCACTTCCGACTCGGTGGCGATGCGGGTCAACAATGAGGAGGTGGCGAAGTCCAAGATTAGAAAACGGAAGGCCGGGAAGAGCGGGCGCGGCTTGGTCATCGAGACGACCGCTGTGTGGGGAAATAGTTTTGGCTCACTAAGCCTCTCCGATTTCTCCATGCTCGGCTCACCGATTGGGATCGGGGCGCCGAATTTCGACGATGACGCCAAACGCGAAGCCCTCCTCCTCCCGCGGCTACGCCGTGACGTCCCGCCCAGACACATCCTGATCGGCCGCAATGGTGACCTGTTGCGCGGCGAGATCGGGGCAAAGTCCGGCTCCGATATCCTGTTCCGCGTCGGACTCGAGCAATACAAGGTTCCGATCGAACGGGTCGCTGCGGCAGTCTGGGTGCAGGAAGCTGACAAGCTGATGGACGAGGTCAAGAAGCAACCCGCTCCAACTCCGGTCGAGGAAGCGCCAGAGGCGAAGCCGCAGGAGGGCCCCAAGACCGGTAAGCTCCTCGAGGCCTATTCCACGCAGTGGCTCGATCTGAGCGACGGCGGCCTGCTGAAGCTCGAGGTCGAATCTTGGGGCGAGGGCGGGGTCGTTGGTGACCACGAGCTTCTCGGGCGGTGCACGATTCCGACTGAACGGATCCATCGGGTATCGCTCAGCGCGCCGATGCCGAACAGTGCGATCGTCGCGCTTTCTGGCTGGAAGTTCGAGCATACCATCGACCCGAATCCACCGGGGCAGGACGAGGTTGATGTGTCGCCGCTGGTCGGCAAGCCCGCGCCGGACTTCAGCTTAACGATGCTGGAGGGGGGAGACTTCAAGCTCTCCGAGGCCAAGGGGAAAGTCGTCGTGCTCGACTTCTGGGCCACCTGGTGCGCGCCCTGCGTCAGGTCGCTCCCGCATGTGATCGAAGCGATGGCCGACTTCCCTCCTGACAAGGTCGCATTCCTTGCCGTCAACCAGGGCGAAGCACGCAAACAGGTGGAGCAATTCATGGAGATCCGCGGGTTCAAAATGCCGGTCGGATTCGATCTGGAGATGGAGACGGGAGAAAAATTCGGCGTCGAGTCGATCCCCTACACGGTCGTGATCGACCCGGCGGGCAAGGTGACGTACGTGAGCTTGGGTGCCAGCCCCGATGGTGCCAGAAAGCTAGCCGAAGCCGTCGCGGCGGCCCTGCCCGCCAGTGATACCGAGTAACGCTAACATACCCCCAATACTTAAACCTATGTCTGAGAATCCTGCCCCCAACACCTTGCCATCTGACGATGTCGAAGCCATCGAGAAACTCCGCGATACCTACTCCCAGCTGTGCGAGGAACTGGGCAAGGTGATCGTCGGTCAACAGGATGTCATCGAGCAGCTCTGCATCTGCCTGTTCGCCCGCGGGCACGCCCTCCTCATGGGGGTTCCCGGGCTGGCGAAGACGCTGCTGATTTCGAAACTCGCCGAGACACTCTCGCTGAGCTTCAGCCGTATCCAGTTCACCCCTGACCTCATGCCCATGGACATCACTGGCACGGATATCCTCCAGGAGCTGCCCGGCGGCAAACGCGAGTTCGAATTTGCCAAGGGGCCGGTGTTTGCCAACATCGTGTTGACGGACGAGATCAACCGCGCCCCGGCCAAGACCCAGGCCGCACTGCTGGAGGCGATGCAGGAACACCGGGTCACCGTCGCCGGCCGCACCTACACGCTCGACGCCCCATTCTTCGTACTGGCGACCCAGAACCCGATCGAACAGGAGGGCACCTACCCGCTACCTGAAGCGCAGCTCGACCGCTTCATGTTCATGATCGGCGTCGACTACCCGGACCGCGACGAGGAGATCGCGATCGCTCGTTCGACCACTGGCGCGAGCGCTCCCACCCTGGAGCATGTGCTCGACGGGCCGCTGGTGCTCGAGTTCCAAGACCTCGTGCGCCGGGTGCCGGTACCGGATCACATCTACGAATTTGCGGTGGATCTCGTCCGGCGGACCCGCCCGGACGCTGGGGAGGCACCCGACTGGCTGACTCCGCTCGTCGGCTGGGGTGCCGGCCCTCGGGCGGTCCAGTACCTGATCCTCGGAGCCAAGGCGCGTGCCGCATTGCACGGCAGCTACATGGTGCGCCTCGAGGACATCGTCGGAGTGGCCGAACCGGTGATGCGCCATCGTGTGATGACGACCTTCACCGCGCAATCGGATGGGGTCACGAGCATCGACGTGACCAAGCGCTTGCTGGAGGAACTGCAGAAGTCCTAGCTGAGATCAGCCCCCGCTTTTCCCAGCCCAAGTCATGAGCGCCGACCACAGCTTTCTCGACAACCGAGTCCTCTCCCGGCTCCTCGGGCTCCCGTTGAATGCCCGCCAGCCGATGATGGGCAGCGTCTCTGGCAGGCACCGTAGCCCGGTCAGGGGGTCGTCGGTCGAGTTTGCCCAGTATCGCAAATACGTTCCGGGCGACGACACGCGCCGGCTCGATTGGCGCACCTGGGGGCGGTCCGATCGGTATTACATCAAGGAGTTCGAGGCCGACACCAACCTGCGCCTCGCCCTGATCGTCGACGCCAGCGGGTCGATGGGTTACGGTGAGGCCGGCAACACGCGGCTCGACTACGGCCGTAAGCTCGCCGGGACCCTCGCGTATCTCGCAGCCCAGCAGGGGGATGCCGCCGGGCTGTGGGGCGTCGGAAAAGATCACCGTCAGAAGATCCCGGCGAAACGTGGGGCGACACATCTGAGGCTGATCCTGGACCAGCTGTCGCTGATCGAAGCGAGGGGCGAGACCACCGTTCTAGAATCGCTCCACGAGGCGGCCGAACAGGTCTCACAGCGGGCGCTGGTGCTCGTGGTCTCAGACTTCTTCGTCGAGCCGGCGGAACTCAAACACGCGCTAGAACACCTGAAATTCCGGCGCCACGACGTCGCGCTTTTCCACCTCCTCGACCCCGCCGAGTTGAAGTTCGATTTTGACCGCCCGGCACGCTTCGTCGATATGGAGGACGGCGAGACGATGATGGTCGACCCCGCGCTCATCGCACGCCGCTACCGCGAGGTGGTCAAGACGTACCTCGCCGACATCGATGAGATCATCCGCACCACCGGTGCCGACTACCACCGGATCACGCTGGAGACCCCGTACGACGACGTGCTTGCAAAATTCCTCCTCGCCAGACTCCAATCGAAGGGGCGTAGATAGACCCGGTCGATCGCATGAGTTTTCTCGCCCCTCTACTGCTTCTCGGTCTGCCGCTCGCCCTGCTGCCGATTGCCATCCACCTGATCCACATGCGCCGCCGCCGCCGGGTGATGTGGGCGGCGACCATGTTCCTCAAGGCGGCACAGCGGATGAACAAGGGGTTCTCGAAGTTGCGGCAGTACCTGATTCTCGCGTTCCGGATGCTGGCCGTCGCGGCGATCGTATTCGTCGTCGGTCGCCCGCTGGCTGGCGGGTTGCTCGGCTTGACAGGGGGCGCACCCGCGACCGTGATCGTCCTTCTGGATCGCAGCGCTTCAATGGAGCAGCAGCTCCTCGCGACTGGCGTCAGCAAGCGTGCCGCCGCCCTGCAGAATCTGACTGCGGCGATCAACGAGGCCTACGGCGACCGCTCGAAGATCACTCTGATCGACAGCGCGACGCTACAGCCTGTGGTCTTGGAGTCGGTGGATGCGCTGCCAGACCTTCCCCAGGCAGGACCAAGCGATACCGCCGCCGATATCCCCTCTTTGATGCAGGCGGCGCTCGACTACATCACCACCAATCAGACCGGGCGCACCGACGTGTGGATTGTCAGCGACCTGCGCCGCTCGGACTGGAACGAGGGCGGCGGCCGGTGGCAAGCGCTGCGCGCCGGATTTTCATCCTTAGACAGCGTGCGCTTTCAGGTGCTCGCCTACCCGGAGGCGCCGGAGAATGGATTGGGGATCGCAGTCGAGCGGGTCGTCCGTCGCGAGACCGCTGGCAAGGCCGAGTTGCTACTCGATGCCCAGCTCTTCCGCAGCGGCCCCGGCGAAGATCTGGCCGATGTGACCGTGCCGGTCCGAGTCATTGTGAATGGCGCGGTGAGCACGATCGAGGTTCCACTCAAAGGGCGAGAGGCACTGCTCCAGAGCCAGGCTATCCCAATCGATCTCAACACGAAACGCGGCTGGGGGCGGGTGGAGATTCCGGCGGATCCGAGCCCGAGCGACAACGTGTTCCATTTTGTGTTCGACGATCCACCACCTCTCAAATCAACCATCGTGAGCGACGCATCAGAGGTGTTCTTGCCTCTGCAGGCAGCCTTGCAAGCGCCGGCCGATCCGACCCGCAGCTACGCCTGCCAGGTCCTCCCGCCCGGTCGGGCTGCTGAGATCGTTTGGGAGGAGACCGCGCTCGTCGTGTGGCAGGCTCCGATCCCTGCAGGGGATTCAGTCATCGCAGCACAGCTGGGGGCGCACGTCCGAGCAGGGCGCGGGTTGATCTTGCTGCCACCCGAGGAGCCGGGTGATGCGGCATTCGACGGAATCAGGTGGACAGCCTGGCAATCGGCTCGACCCAATGAACCGGTGCTCGTCGATTGGTGGCGAGACGATTCAGGACTTCTGTCCAGCACGAGGGCAGGTAGGGCGCTGCCTGTCGGGGAGATCAAGGTGAGGCGCTGGTGCGGCATCGAGGGCGAGACAATTCCGCTCGCCCGCCTCGGCGAAGCCGCCGAAGAAGCGACCTTGCTCGCCCAAGCCACGCATGAGAGTGGGACGGCCGCGTATTTTCTATCGACGCTCCCTGGCGCTGGCACCTCGTCGCTCGCGAGGGATGGGGTCGTCCTTTTCGCGCTCCTGCACCGTGCCTTGAACGAAGGTGCGGAATCGCTCGGCAATGCCTTGCAACGCACGGCTGCTCGAGATGCGCTGGGTGATGCCCCGGCCAGCTGGCGGCAGCTGGAGTCCGGGGACGGGGACGGGCAGAGCCTCAGCTTTGAACTCCCCCTGCAGGCTGGTGTCCTGCAGCGCGAAGCCGCCGCACCGGATCAGCCCGGGGTGCTCGTCGCGCTCAATCGTCCCCCGGGGGAAGACGCCCCGCAGTCGCTCGGCAAAGTGGAGCTGGACGAATTGTTCGACGGTCTGGACTGGCGGCTTCTCGAGCGATCGCTGGAGAATGAGAAGAGTCTCGCTAGCGAGGTGTGGCGTATCTTTCTCCTACTGATGGGGGCAGCGCTCCTCTTCGAAGCCTTGCTCTGCCTTCCCGCTCGGCCGGAGAAGGCTGAGATCGACTGGAAAGGAGAGAAGGCATGAACCCGTCCAGCGGCGAACTCGTCTTCAATGCGACACCATTCTCGCTCTCGGCAGCCGCGATCTTCGTCCTCGTAGTCGCGCTGCTCGCGTTCCTCGCGTGGAAGCGCAGCGGCTGGCGCCCCGGCGTCGCAGTGCTGGAGGCCCTGCGCCTCCTGATCGCGCTCGCGATCGGCCTGACCCTCAACCAGCCCGAGTGGCACGAGACCTTCAAGCCGGAGTCGAAACCTGTCGTGGCTGTCCTGTATGACGAATCTGGCAGCATGGAGACTCGCGACCTGGTCGATGCCGCTGGTGATCCGGGCTCTCGGGCCGACGCGGCGGTGCCCCTGACAGATCCAGCGCTATGGGAGCCAGTCCAATCCCGCATGGACACGGTGATCGAAGCGTTCTCCTCTGCGGAGGATCCGCCCTCCGAGGGGACCGATCTGAACGCGGCGCTGATGCGGGTGCTCGAACAGCAACCACGGCTCGCTGCCGTCGTGTTGGCCACCGATGGCGATTGGAACACCGGCGATTCTCCCGCGCTCGCAGCGACCCGTCTGCGGATGCGCGGCGTCCCGGTCATCGCAGTTCCGCTCGGGGCGGACACGCGCCTGCCTGATGTCGAGATCGTGAGCTTCGACGTGCCGACATTCGCGGTAGCTGGCAAGCCACTGCGCATCCCGTTCTCGATCGATTCGGCAATGCCCCGCGACGAGCTGGTCACCATCACGATGGCGACATCGGCCGGCGAGGAGATCAGCCAGCAGTTCACCCTGCCCGCCATGGGCCGCCTGCAGGACGCCTTGTCTTGGCAACCCGGAGCGCCCGGCGAGGTCACCCTCAGCCTCGAGGTCCCGAAGACCGGTGCGGAGCGCAACACCGATAACAATCGGATTGAGGCGAAGCTCGACATCCGACTCG
>Ga0316197_10003070_pt1 | contig 11881 bp, 13 predicted proteins | sample OudBiesiAoxic_MG_FD_204939 | JGI IMG/M metagenome (GOLD analysis project Ga0316197, IMG submission 204939) | Coastal sediment microbial communities from Oude Bieten Haven, Netherlands - site A oxic | ecosystem: Environmental > Aquatic > Marine > Coastal > Sediment | place: Netherlands...
ACAGTTTCAGGACACCTTTGGCACCGTGCGGCGACGGTTTGATGTGGATATTCAAGGGACCTGGGATGGCAAGACACTGACACTGGTCGAAGATTTCGACTATGCCGATGGCTCTGAGGAGCGGCGTGTCTGGCGAATGACTAAGACGGGGCCGGATACCTGGACAGGCAGTGCTGACGGTGTTCTGGGGCAGGCGAAAGGGGTGGCAAGCGGCGATACGTTCAACTGGGTCTACCGCATTGATCTGCCCGTGCCTGATGGCACGATTCGTGTGGCATTCGATGACTGGCTATGGATGCTGAGCGACACGCGGGTGTATAACCGCGCTTACATGAAGAAATACGGCGTCGACATCGGCGAGGTGCAGATCACCTTCGACAAGGTGCGCTAGTCCGGCACATTATCGATCCCGCTGCTGCCCCATGGATGGCACCGCGCGATACGTTTCGCGGCCAGCCAACTGCCTTTCATGCCACCATGTTTTTCCAGCGCTTCCAGCGCATAGGCGCTGCACGTCGGCTGATAGCGGCAGTTGAAACCGACCCACGGGCTGAAAATCAACCGATAGGCGCGGACAGGCATGGCAAGGAATCTGGCAAGCAGGGTCATCGTTTTTTTCCGTGCAGGATATCAAGTGCTGCGCGGAAGTCTGACTGGAGCTGGGCAAAGGGTAAATTGGACGTCGCACCCTTGCGCCCGATCAAGACGTAGTCGTGTCCGGGCAGGCCAAGCTGTGGCAGCATCAGCCGTGCGATTTCGCGCAGCCGACGTTTGGCGCGATTGCGGGCTACGGCGTTGCCGACCTTCTTGGAACAGGTAAAGCCCACGCGAATGACATCGGGACCGGGCGGCTCTTCGGTGCGGCGCTTGCGCATCTGCAGAACGAACCCCGGTTTGGCGACATGCGCCGCACGGGAAGCACACTGAAAATCTGCACGTTTGGTCAATGTGATCAGACGCAAAGAAACCGCCGGGGGCGCATCCCCGATGGCTGCATTGCTGCCATCCGTGGGGGCCTCCGGCGGTGTCATGTCTTTCAATGCTGTCGGGCGCTTAGGCGCTCAGCGATTTCCGGCCCTGGGCGCGGCGTGCATTGATGATCTTGCGACCAGCTTTGGTGGCCATGCGCGCACGAAAACCGTGGCGACGCTTGCGCACGAGGTTCGAAGGTTGGTAGGTGCGTTTCATCGCTCCGTCTCCATCTATATCTGGCTGGCACCGGGATTCGGTGTTTCAGCGGCAATTCAAGCCCGCTCTGTACTGGGGGCACGGGACCAAGTCAAACCCTTGGAGACGTAAAAGACTGGGATTTGCAACATTTTCGCCCGATGACCTGGGGAATATGTTTCAATCGGGGCCATATATGACAGAAACCTCGCGAAAACCTACACCGGGGATCAAGCGCCCGTGATCGGCCTATCGCCAGTGGTCCAGACGCGCCATTTAGGAAGGGAAGCGAAGTGAAATCTCTGACCCCGAGCGGTGCAATCAATGACCCAGATGTGTGAGACAGCCAAGAGCAAGACGGGGTTGGCCCGGTTCCTTCCGATCATCGCGATCGCGATTGTTGCCGCCATCGGGGCCTTTACGCTGCGTGATTACCTCAGCTTTGAGGCTTTGCGCGAGAATCGCGAGGCGCTTATTGCTTTTCGTGACGGCAACTATGTACTCACGGTTGCTGGTTTCATTCTGGCCTACACTGTTATCGTTGCCTTTTCGCTACCTGGGGCTGCCATCGCTACGTTGACGGGGGGATTCCTGTTCAACCTCTTTCCCGGTGTCCTGTTCAACGTGACCGGGGCCACATTGGGCGCTGTCGTGATCTTTCTTGCCGCGCGATGGGGGCTCGGAGAGGCGCTGAAAGAGCGGATGGATGCCTCTGAAGGAATGGTGTCCAAGATCAAGAAGGGGCTGGATGAAAACCAGTGGTCAATGCTGTTCTTTATCCGGCTCGTGCCTGCGGTTCCGTTCTTTGTGGCAAACCTGATCCCTGCATTTTTGGCGGTGCCGCTTCACCGCTATGTCATATCGACATTCATTGGGATCATGCCGGGTGCATTGGTCTACACATCCGTCGGCTCCGGTCTGGGGGAGATATTCGCGCGCGGTGAGACCCCGGATCTGGGGGTCATCTTTGAGCCGCACATCTTGCTGCCGATCATTGGCCTGTGCGCGCTGTCGCTGCTGCCTGTTTTTGTCAAAGCCGTCACCGGTAAAAAGGACCTGATGAAATGAAGCGTATCAAGACGGATATCCTGATCATCGGTGCAGGTTCAGGTGGCCTGTCTGTTGCTGCCGGTGCCGCCCAGATGGGCGCGGATGTGGTTCTGCTGGAAGGCCACAAGATGGGTGGTGATTGCCTTAACTTTGGATGCGTGCCGTCCAAGGCGCTGATTGCCAGTGGCAAGGCTGCCTATGGCCAGCGGCATTCCGCACAATATGGTGTGAAAGATGCGGCGGGCGAAGTGGATTATGCTGCCGCCAAAGATCATGTGGCCGACGTGATCGCGCAGATTGCACCGATGGACAGCGTTGAGCGTTTTGAAGGCTTTGGGGTCAACGTGATCCGTGAATACGGGCGGTTTATCTCGAAAGACGAAGTGCAGGCGGGCGATACAGTTATCAAGGCGCGGCGGATTGTGATCGCGACCGGGTCTTCGCCGTTGGTGCCGCCAATCCCCGGTCTGGATAAGGTGCCTTTTGAGACAAATGAAACGCTTTTTGATCTGCGAGAGTGGCCTGAGCATCTGTTGATCATCGGGGGCGGGCCCATCGGCATTGAAATGGCGCAGGCGCATATCCGTCTTGGGTCGAAAGTAACAGTCATTGAAGGGGACAAGGCGCTGGGCAAGGACGATCCGGAACTGGCGGAAGTCGTCCTGCAGAGGATGCGGGATGAGGGGATTGTCATCGAGGAAGATGCGCTGGCCGCCCAAGTGCGCGGCAAGGCGGGTGCCATCGAGGTGGAAGCCAAAGACGGGCGCGTCTTCAAAGGGACACATCTGTTGATGGCTGTGGGGCGCAAAGCGAATACCGAAAGACTGGACCTTGAGAAAGCCGGGATTGAACCGACCAAGAACGGGATCAAGACGGATGACAGTCTGAGAACAACCAACAAGAAGGTCTACGCAATCGGCGATGTGGCTGGTGGCCTGCAGTTCACCCATGTCGCGGGCTATCATGCTGGGGTTATTATCCGCTCCATGCTTTTTGCCCTGCCGTCCAAGGCCAAGACGTCACATATTCCATGGGCAACGTACACCGACCCCGAGTTGGCACAGGTTGGCCTGACCGAGGTTGAGGCGAAAAAGAAGCATGGACCCAAGCTCGAGGTCGTCCGGTTCCATTATAACCACAACGACCGCGCGATAGCAGAGCGCAAGACCGAGGGTTTCATCAAGGTGATGGTTGTGAAAGGTCGTCCTGTAGGCGCATCCATCGTTGGCTATCAGGCCGGAGAACTGATTAATCTCTGGGCGCTCGCACTGGCCAACAACATGAAAATGAGCCAGATTGCCGCTATGGTTGCACCGTACCCCACCATTGGCGAAATCAACAAACGCGCGGCCGGCGCCTATTTCAGCCCGCGCCTGTTTGAAAGCGATATGGTCAAGCGCGTGGTTGGCTTTGTGCAGCGGTATTTGCCATGAGGCGCGTGACGCGCTTCTGCGACGGCGCCTCACCCCCCATCCCGTTGGGGTAGCACCCAGATGTTCAATTCCCTGTCTGGCCGGTTGCTGATCCTGACGACGATCTTTGTGATGATCGCCGAGGTTCTGATCTTTGTTCCTTCTATCGCCCGGTTTCGCGAAGACTATATGCTGAATCGGCTGGAACGTGCCCAGATCGCGTCGCTTGCCCTTTTGGCGGACGATATGCTGGACCCGGCGTTGGAGGAGGAGCTTCTGAAAAATGCGCAGGTTTTCAACGTGGTGCTGCGGCGTGACGAGGCGCGACAACTCATGCTGTCCTCGGACATGCCACAGGCGATTGGTCAAACGTTCGATCTGCGCGATGCCTCTGCGCTGACATTGATCCGTGATGCGCTTGCGCGGATGATCGACACCGAGAATGAGGTGATCCGCGTGATCGGTGCACCGGTCCGCGAGGCAGGCTTGCTGATCGAGATCACGATGGAAACTGCGCCGATGCGGATGGCGATGATTGATTACGGTATTCGCATTCTGATCCTGTCTGCTGTCATCTCTGTTGTCACCGCGTTTTTGCTGTTTCTTGCCATGCGCGCCTTGCTACTCAAACCCATCGCGCGGGTTGTCGGCCACATGCAGCGCTACGCACAATCGCCTGAAGACGCACGCCGGATTATTGAGCCGTCAGCCAGCGTTACCGAACTGCGCGAAGCCGAAGTGGCGCTTCGGACTTTGCAAACGGACCTGACCCAAGCTCTTAAACAGAAAGAGCGGCTGGCACAGCTTGGGTCAGCGGTGAGCAAGATCAGCCATGATCTGCGCAATATCCTGACATCGGCGCAGCTGTTCACGGACCGAATTGAAATGTCGGAGGATCCGATCGTCAAACGGATGGCTCCCAAGCTGGTCGGGTCGATCACCCGTGCAGTGCATCTATGTGAAAGCACGCTTGCCTTTGGAAAGGCCGAAGAGCCGGGACCGACGCTTACCATGGTTCCGCTGGCAGAGTTGATTGAAGATGTTGTCGAAGGCGAACGGCTTGCCACGGGCAATCACGCAATTAGTTTCGGCGCGGACATCCCGGTGGGGCTGATGGTCCGTGCAGATCCAGAACAGCTGTATCGCGTAATATCCAATCTTGTGCGCAACGCGCGGCAGGCATTGATGGGCACTGGTAAACCGGGAGAGATCGGCATCAGCGCCCAAGATACCGAGGCCGCCTGGCTGATCGAGATTTCTGACACCGGTCCGGGCCTCCCTGCAAAAGCGCAAGAGCATTTGTTTACACCGTTTCAAGGCGGCGCGCGCAAGGGTGGCTCAGGTCTGGGCCTCGCAATTGCGGCTGAGCTTGTTAGAGGACACGGCGGGCAGCTTGCCCTGATCAAAACAGAAGAAACAGGCACAACATTCCGACTTACTCTGCCGAAAGGCGACGGCACGCTTTAGATGGGCGGCCTTTGTGTGATTTTGCGTGAAACTTGGGCTTGCAAACCCGGTCCTGTCAAACTAAACGCACCCTCAGTGGACCGATAGCTCAGCTGGATAGAGTACTTGACTACGAATCAAGGGGTCGGGGGTTCGAATCCTCCTCGGTCCGCCATGGATTACAAAGGCTTAGCGATTTTTCGCTGAGCCTTTTTTATTTTTAGTCTCTTTTTAGTCGCTTTGATCGCATTGTTTTCGGGTGGGCCGCCATGCTCTGCGATGTTCATCCTTCTTACCTGCCTCGCCTCAAATCCAAACATCTGCTACGCTTTCACTGCCTAGGTAATGTCGTAACCTTGGGCATCGCGATGCTCTTCATTCATGGAGATATCGTGATGCGGATACTATCGAAACGCCAATTGAAGGAGCTGGTCCTGTATTCCCCTCAACACGTTGCGCGTCTGGAAAAGGCTGGTGAGTTCCCAAAGCGGATACAACTTGGCCCTAACAGAGTGGGATGGGTTGAAGCGGAAGTACTGGAATGGCTTCAAACCCGGTTGGAGAACCGATAACCCAGACGACGCTCCTTTCTGGGAGTAAAGGGTGGCCAGGTGTGCACTATCTGGCCACCCGACAAGGCAGGGCGAACGTCGCCGTTGAGCACACCAGTAGTGTCCCAGGACACTGCCTTCTTCAAATGCAAACAACACTCCTCATCGACTGAGCCAGTTCAAGGTAACGTGGCACTGAACTTGAGACAGACTGCGACAGAAACTGCTTGTTGGCTTTATCCAGTAGTTTCAAAAACTGGGCTTGTCTCTTCGCACCGGCGAACATCCAAATAACGGCGAGATTGCATTTCAGACCATAGTGCCTTTGATGCAACTGCTGCTTGAATATCTCCTGGTACTGCTCGAGCGACCGTTTGAGCGACTTTCTTGCGGCGGCGGACCGCACTGGCTCGGTCCCGCGATCCACTTCCAAGGCAAAGGCGCGGTAGCCTTCTGGATATTTGATCGCAAATATCTGGTCTGGGATCAGCTTTTGCCGCCCAAGCGGAATGGCCATTTGGGCATTATTGATGGCGAGGATCTGGGCGGCAGGGATGTATTCCAACCCGGCGCGGGTTGCTGCGATCTCAATGGCGCTAGTGACCGCTGACACCCAATAGGCGTGCCACCAATGGCCCGTGGGGCGGGCATGACGCTCGAGGTCTTTCGCATGAGAAAGGACATTCCAGCCGAGGGGCGTCAGATCGTAGACGTAGGGGTTGAAGTCAGCTTTGCCGATCTGGCGTTGTTGTAGGGGTAGGCGCAGATAGCCAGCTTCCCGCAAGAATTGGAGCCGCCGTAGGGACGTATCGCGGCAGCGATGGGTGTCGCGAGTTAACTCATAAAGGAACTCAGAGGATTGCGGGCCATGTCGGTCGAGGTGCGCGAACCAGCGCAGTTCGCGTGCCGTCGGGCGGATGTCCATTCGGATGTGTTGCGGAGGTGAGGATGCATGTTTCATAACCCCAATCCTGTCGCCCGCTACAACTCCGGGGAAGGCGCAAGGGGATCATCATCGTCGTTTTCTGGTGGGGTAACTTCAGGGTCTGGCGGCTCTGGTTCGCTATGGTCAGCCTTGGAGTCCCATGGTTCCGCATACGCGTCGCGGCTGTGTTGCAGGATCGCCGCACGCTCTTCTTTTGTTGTGCGCGGCAAGTTCTCCAGTTCAAAGAACGGAAACGCAATCGGAACGGCTCGATCGGTTAATCCGCGCAGATAGGTGGCAAAAGATCCCCTGGGTTGCTTCTGGATCAGCTCTGGCGTGGCGTGCATCTGGCTGGAAAGCGTGCGGGCGTCGCGGGCAGAGACGCCACCTGCCAGTTTGATCGAGGTGTTGGCCTCAAAGGCCTCCTGCAGGCCATTTGAGAGCTGTCCGAGGTACTGGTGGGCCATCACCATGCCAACGCGGTATTTCCGCGCCTGGGACAGGATCACGCCGATATTGGCGTCAAAATAATCTTGGGCCTCGTCGATGTAGATCATCGCAGGCAAGCGGTCCTGTGCGCGCAGTACGGCGCGCTCCTGGGCGGCCTGTGCAATGAGCGCCACGAAGAAGCGGCCAAAGATCTCGGTGCCCTGTTCTTTAAGCAGCGACTTGCTGGTGTTGATCAGGATCAGCTTGCCCGCGTTGAGTTCCGTGAACATGTCGAACTTCGACTGCGGGTTTGCAAACATACGCTCGAAGGTCTGGTTTTCCAGCACGCCGTAGAGACGGCGCAACACTTGTGTCTTGGTGCTTGCGAACTCCTTACTGTCAAACTCGGTCTCAAAAAAACGGCGCGGCGTGCCATCGAGCTTTTCGATGTGGGCGCGGTACTTCTCCGTCCCCCCGGGTTCCATCAGGTCGCGTAGGGTGTGGATGGTGGCATCGGGAATGTGGAACATCAGCCGGGTCACATAGCGAAAGACCACAGACTGTTTTGCCGTCATGCCAGCCGATAGCAGTGAACCGAGCACGAAGTCATATAGCTCGATGATCGAGTTGGTGAGACGTTCCCGTTCCAAAGGTGTATACCCCTCCAGCCGATCAAGCCCGACCGAGAAAAGGTTCAGGGATACTGGATACGCGATGTCCTCGGGATTGATCAGCACGATTTGCTCGGGCTCAAGCATCCTGGCGCGGAGGATATTGCCGATAAGATCGCCCTGACTGTCGATCACGACAACGGATTTCTTGCCTGCCGCTACCTCGGCAAGATCCTTGGCGATCAGGTACTGCAGGGTCTGAGTTTTCCCATGCCCGCTGCCTGCCACGATGTGCATGTGCTCAAAGCGCAGCTCAGCTGGGATTTCGAACGGGGTGCGCAACCTGAAGAGATCAACCAGTCTGGTGCCTGACAGATAGGCATCGACGGCATCATCACCTTTGTAGTCGCGCGGGAAGATTGGGTTGGTTCGGTGTGTCTGCCGCAGGTTCTGGTCGAGCACCTGCCGCAGCGCCTTGAAGTGATTGTATCCGTTGTCGGCAAAAAAGGGCGTGACCACCTGATCCACTGTGGATCCAAGCGGCGTCAAAAACTGCTCAACGGACACGAGGACATCGCATTGCATCGGTGGTGCTGCGCGTGCAATCGGAGCCAGGGCTTCTGAGATAATCCCCAAGGCCGATAAGATCATGTTGCGGTCGTTGCGGGCCTGACCCTGTTTCGCAAGCATATCCCGATAGCGTCCCCCCTCGACGGTATTGCAAAGCTCTGGCGGCGGCGGGATGTCCGGGTTTAACCCCTCATCATCAAACAGCGCGCGCCCGACTTCCAGCAGTTGGACACGCAGTGGTTCTGGCGTGGTTTCGGGCCAGCGATCCGACAGTGCCTGGTCGATCTCGGCATCGCTTAGCTGTACCTGTCCGGCCTGTGCATGATGATAGAGCCGCATCGTTTCGGCGTAAGCCTTGCGCTCGGCTCGAGCGGGGCTTTCATACCAAAGCCTGAGGCCCACATATCCCGCGATCCCAATCAGAAAGAGGGGCGTGATGATTATGGCTGCCAACAACAAGCCGGTGACAATGATGGCAGCGCCAACCAGACTACCAAAGAGATCGCTGAACTCGCGCCCCATCAGAGTTCCACCACAAAGTCATCTGCTTCGTCTGCGTTATCACTGATCCAGAGTTTGAGTTGTTGTAGCGTGTCGAGCAGCCTTTCCTCATAAATCTTTGAGGCCGACGGAGTGGCACAGAGAAACCGGTCGGTCTTGCCATTGACGATACCACCAACCGTGAGTTCAAACTTGTCATCCCGGTCATCCACTTTGGCTGTCGCGGGTCTTCGGTCGAGCAGCTTGGTCTTCATCAGTTTGCGCTGCCGGATGATCTGGATTTCTTCATGGGTGAAGAGAACAGTGAGCCGCACCTCATAGTATGTGGTCTTGAACAGCAGCCCCTGGCGGATGGTATTGTGTTTGATCGATATCCGCATGTGACCGCATTTCTTGGCTTGTGCCATGCCAATACCGATTAGGGAGTATCACGCACGGGTGGGTTGGGGCTATTCATCTGTAAAAGCAGATGAAGTCACGAAGTCAGTTTCAGTGTTTTGCTCTGCTATGGAGCGCCATGAGAAGCTATGGCCCCCAGACTTGACCCCCATAGGGGTTGGGGGTCTGTATGGGGGTCAAACACTGCCGCTTTTTCCCGAAGAATTGACCGCTGGTTCGAGAGGTTTTTCTGCAGAACCCTCCGTGATGCCGTTGGTCAGAGGAGACGTATTCTCAAGCCGCGCAGGCGGTTCTGAGGCTTGATCTTCAAGCTTGATCTGTTCCGTGTTTTCGTTGATCTGAACAACCGGATCAGCCTGCTCTGGTCGATCACCGTACGATGGGCCTTCAACTGAGCTTGCCGATGTCTTCTGGAGTGTAGGCTGTCGCTTGAGTAGCTCCGCATATGAAGACGCAGCCGTTTCTCCTTGCGCCAGAACCTCCCGCGACAATTCCAGTTGTTGCCTTGATACTGACAAAGCTTGCTGGGCGTATTCAGCACTATCAACGGTCGCCCGTCCCATCTGTGCCAGCGCCAAACCAAAGAACCCTGCCAGAGCAATGAGCACGCCTGGAATTGCTCCCAGCACGGCCGCCAAGGCTGGTGGAGCATTGCGTCCCATGCTCTCAGCAGCCAGCCCGCCACCCGCGACCGCGGCTAAAATACCAACTGCGATGATAATGCGGGCAAGTATTTCAAACAGGCCAAACGAGCCGCGCGCAGCGTCATATGATCTCATTTCAGATTCCTTTTTTGAGCAATCCGACGAGGCTGCAACCTTGCGCTGATCCGAGTCAAACGTTTTCTGCCCTCGGAACGATGGTTGGTTATCCCATCGCCTGCGCGATCAGCAGGTTTTGCGCCTCGTCCTCAAAGAGCGCGACGGCCAGTGCAATGGCTTCAAAGAGAACGGTGTTGCGTGGCTCCTTGCTGTGATGGGGCTGGCGCGGTTGCGGCAGATAGTCTGCGACCTGCGGGAAGATTTCGGCCAGCGCCTTCGCTTCTACATACTTGTTTTTGTGTTTGCGTGGCCGCTCTACGGCGATGCCCATCAAACCGTTGTGTTTGCCAGTGCGCGCGATGGCGGCAATCACCTTCTTGGTGTTTTTGCTTTTGGTCAGGGACGGCGTCACTTTCTGCGACACGAGCACATCCGGCGCAAACCGTGTGATCAGGTCCTGCGTGACAGCAACGGCGTCCATTGGCTTGCCACCAGCCTTGTTAGAAATGGTCCAATAGACCAGGTCAGCATTCTCGAAATAGGCATATCCGACCCGCCGATTGGCGGCCGCGACCGCCAGCACCTTAAGCCCAGTCATCGATTGCAAGATCAGCTTCTAATCGACGGGTCAGCCGCTGCATGTTGATGTCGCGGTTGGCATGTTTCGTAGTGGGCTGTGTCAGTGGCGGCAGGGTCTGCAGTCGCTTCAGAATGCTCTGGCGACGCTTGCGCAGCTTGTCAGCAAAGAAGCTTTCAAAGCTCCGGCCGTAAACCAGCGACAGCGCCAGAATGTCCTGTAGCGAGGGCTCTGAATTACCGCGTTCGAAACGCGAGATGGTGACGCGGCTGATCTCGAGAAGATGGGCGACGTCGGATTGTGTGTACCCCGTTTTGATGCGTGCCAGATACACATCAAGGGCGAATTGTGTGGTCATAGAACGAGAGGAAGTTAGCTATTAAACCTCTCCCAAATAGTATCATCTGGCGGAAAATCGTACAGGACCGTCGAAGTTAGTCGGATGATTGGTCCGCCGCTGGTGCCTCCTGGCCAGTTGGGGCGTCAGCCCGTTTCAGCAGCGATCTCTTTGTGCCAGGATGATCAACCAAACCGGCGGACCAATCACATCAGTGAGTACGCATACCGCCCCAAGTTTCTTTCACTTGCATTGTGACGACCTTACAAACCGCCCCTTCTGGGTGGGGGCGATTTCAGGTCTCCGTTTGCGAGAGGCGGATTGGAAGATGCAGTGTTCTACACCGGCCGTTCGTGCCCTGCGCAGCGAATTGGGGAAAAGAGCCCATTCTACCTGATGCCGTTCCGCAGAATTTCGCGTGAGCAGAAAACCCAGCCTGTTGCGAACGGCCCAAAGCCGACCTTGAACAAAGTCTCCGAATTCTGCGCTCGCAGCCCGCATTGCCGCCATTCGCTGCGAGCGCGAAATCTGGTGACGCTCGAACTCACAGATCGCGGGACAAAGCCGCCTGATGCGAGTGCAGCTTAGATCAAGGCTTTGAGACAAGACCCAAAGTGCAGTCTCTACTCAGTGTTGATCACAGGCTGAACCGAGACACGCATGCCCGGGCGCAATTGGAAATTGGGATTGGCAAGCTCAGCCCAGACCGTCATGGCACCGCTCGAACTGTCGACACGTGACGACAGGTTATCAGGCGTGGTGGTTTCCGGGTACACCCACGTGTCTGAAATCTTTATTCGAAGCGTGACAGTGTCGAGCAGCTCTTGCGGCGAACGTAAATCGTCGATCGCCAGCTGTTCTATACGGTCAACATAAGGAATTGAGTAGGACAGCCGCACTGGGTCCATCTGATCAATCCGGGCCAGCGGCCCGCCCCCCTTTTCCACATAAGCGCCGGGATTGACATCGGATGGGCTAATGATCCCACTGATCCGCGCCCGAATGAGTGTATTTTCGAGATCGGTTTCCGCCGATTTCAACTCGGCCTTGGCTTGCTCCAACCTCGCATCGCCGAGTGACAACGCCGCGACGGCCTTGAGCATTTGTACATCCGTGGCCGACCCTCGGCCTTTCAGTTTCTGGAT
>Ga0316197_10003071_pt1 | contig 11878 bp, 12 predicted proteins | sample OudBiesiAoxic_MG_FD_204939 | JGI IMG/M metagenome (GOLD analysis project Ga0316197, IMG submission 204939) | Coastal sediment microbial communities from Oude Bieten Haven, Netherlands - site A oxic | ecosystem: Environmental > Aquatic > Marine > Coastal > Sediment | place: Netherlands...
GCACCGGCGAGAATCAGCGCCATGGCGACCGGAGTCAGGATCAGTCGGGCGATCGCGAGCAGGTTCGGTATCGACATATCCCTCTGATGGTAAGCGGTTTGGTGATTCGGCTACTCGACCCAGCCCATCGAGCGTTCAACCGCCTTCCGCCAATCGCGGAACCGCCGTTCGCGATCCTCCGGGTCCATGTCGGGGCTGAACGTCCGATCTTCTGCCCAGTGCGTGGCGATTTCCTCGAGGCTCTCCCAGAACCCGACGGCAAGGCCCGCCGCATAGGCGGCACCGAGGACCGTCGTCTCGCTGATCTTCGGCCGCACGACGTCGACGTCGAGCACGTCGGCTTGGAACTGCATGAGGATGTCGTTGACAACCATTCCGCCATCGACCTTCAAGGAAGCCAAGCCGATGGCCGCATCGAGCTCCATCGCCTCCAGGACATCGCGAGTCTGAAACGCCGTTGACTCGAGGACAGCACGGGCGAAGTGACCGCGATTCGCGTACCGGGTGAGGCCGGTGATCACGCCGCGGGCATCATCGCGCCACCAGGGAGCGAACAGCCCGGAGAACGCAGGGACGAAGTACACGCCACCGTTGTCTTCGACCTCCAAAGCGAGATCGCTGATCTCTTCAGCGGAATCGATCATGCGCAGGTTGTCGCGAAGCCACTGCACGCCGGCTCCCGCGATAGCAACGGAACCCTCGAGTGCGTAACGCGCAGGTTCGCCTTCGATCTGGTACGCGACGGTCGTCAGCAGCCCATTGTCGGACCGCACGATCTGCTCCCCGGTGTTGAGCAGAAGAAAACAACCGGTGCCATAGGTGTTCTTCGCCATGCCGGGTTCGAAACAGGCCTGACCGAAGAGTGCCGCCTGCTGGTCACCCAGGATCCCGGCGAACGGGACGCCGGCCAGCGGGTCTCCTGACTCGGCGACCACTCCGACCGAGGGAACGATACGCGGCAGTACCGACCGTGGGACGCCGATCGCGTCAAGCAGATCGTCGTCCCACGTCAGGGTCTCGAGGTCCATGAGCAGGGTGCGGCTGGCGTTGGTGACGTCGGTGACCAGCTCGCCGGTCAGATTCCACGCAACCCACGTGTCCATCGTGCCGAACGCCAGCTCGCCATCTTCCGCTCGAGACCGGAGGTGATCGTCGCGATCGAGTAGCCAGCGCGCTTTCGGCCCGGCGAAATAGGTGGCGAGCGGCAGGCCGGTTTGGGCTCGGAACCGGTCCGCACCTTCGTCGCCGCCGAGACGGCGGCAAAGGTCGGCCGTCCGCACGTCCTGCCAGACGATGGCATTTCCGACCGGCATGCCGGTCTCTCGTGACCAGAGAAGCGTCGTCTCTCGCTGATTGGTGAGTCCGACGGCTTCGAGATCGGCCGGCGTTGCGTCGATCTGAGCAAGCGCGTCACGGATCACCAGCTCGACGTTCCTCCGGATCTCCTCGGGATCGTGCTCGACCCAACCCGGCTGCGGATAGATCTGCTCGTGCTCTCGCTGGGCCATGGCCGCGATCTGGCCGTGGTGGTCGACGAGAGCGCAACGTGAAGAGGTCGTCCCCTGGTCAATCGCAGCAACGTATGAACCCATCAGCGCACCTCTCAATCGTTCAGTTCACCCGCCGTCTGTCGGGCGGCGTCTCCCCCGTCGACTGCAAACACCTCTACCACCCGGAGGCTCCGAATGACGGCGTCGTCGACCGAGGCGCGCTCGACCTTAGCGAACCGGTTGAGCACGTAGTCTGCGGGGTCGACCCGGTCGGGAGGGCGACCAACTCCGATCTTCAAACGCCAGAACTCATTCGTCCCCAACGAGTTGACGATCGACCGAATGCCGTTATGGCCACCGGCTCCCCCACCGATCTGCACTTTGAGCTTCGCAAACGGAAGATCGATGTCGTCGTGAACGATGAGGAGTCGATCTCCGTCGACGTGTTCGTACCGAACCAACGGTGCGATCGACTGTCCACACTCATTCATGAAGGTGCGGGGCAAGGCGAGGACGGTGCGCGTGTCCCCAGTCCGCAGGGTGGCGACATCCGCCCGGATACCGAGACGTGCACGCTTGAACGTGATGTCCGGTGAGACGGCTTCAACAACCTCGGCGCCGACGTTGTGGCGGGTGCCGTCGTAGCGAGAACCTGGATTCCGCAGGCCGACGATGATCTTGGTGTCCACGCGGCTGCGTTAGCCCTCGTCGGACTCGACGTCGCCTGCCTCGTCTCCGCCTTCGCCCTCTCCGACCTCTTCGCCTTCCTCGCCCTCGAGAAGGTCTTCCGGGACCTCTTCTTCGACGATGGACGGCAGAAGGACAGTGACGAGTGGCCGGTCCGACTCGGTGAGGTAGGTGACACCGTCGATGACCGGAAGGTCTTCGACCTTGAGCGTGTCGCCGATACCTAGCTCGCTGATGTCGACAGTGATCGAGGTGGGAATAGCCGTTGGCAATGCGGAAATCATGACGGCATTCTCAACCGTCTCGATGAATCCGCCCTCGTCCTTCACACCTTGCGGTGTCCCGACGAACTCAAGACCGACCTCAGCGTCGATGGCGATGTCGAGGGACACCTTGATGAAGTCCAGATGCGTGATATCGCCGCGAACAGGGTCGCGCTGCACTTCACGAGCAACCGTGAGAACCTCGTCCCCACCTTCGACCTGAACACTGATCAAGGCGTTGAACCCGGCCTCCGTGTTCAGCACGCCGAGCAAACTGCGACGATCGATGGCGATCTCCTGGGTGTCGATCCCAACGCCGTATACAACGGCCGGAATCTGCCCGTCACGGCGCATCCGACGCGCCGGGCGGCTTCCCGATACGGTGCGCTTGAGAGCGCGCAAGGTCTCCTGCTGCATGACTGGACTCCTCGAAGAATTCTGACGAAGTCCCGCAAGTGTAGGACCGCGGCACGTACAAAGCACATGGACCGGCCGCGAGCGGCCGGCTCGCAGTCCGTAGCCTGTAGTCCGTAGTCCGTATCGGGGTGCTCAGCCGCTCGTGCACTCCCCCACTCGGCTACCTGGCTAGCCGGCTACGAACGACAGGCGGACCTTGCGGGTGGGGTTGTCTTCGTTGGGATCCACGAGGACGATCGATTGCCATGTGCCGAGGGCGAGGCGGCCCTCGATCACAGGAACGGTCGCAAACGGAGCGATGAAGCCGGGCATCACGTGATCGGCGCCGTGACCCGGCGATCCGTGGCGATGGCGATATCGCCGATCATCCCGCGGCAGAACATCGTCGATGGCGTCAATGAGGTCGGCATCACTCCCGGCACCGGTCTCGATGATCGCAATACCTGCGGTCGCATGAGGTACGAAGATGCTGACCAATCCATCTCCCCGACCGGAGACGAAGCGGGACGCGTCTGCGGTCAAGTCGAAGACGCCTCGCTTGTGCCCCGTCTCGATCGTGAGGACCTGGGTATCCATTGAGCTCACCTCTGATCGGGGATCAGATGTTCTCCCCCTGGAAAATGTCACTCACCGACGCGTCGGCAAAGATCGCACTCACGGCTCCTGCGAGGATCGGACCAACGGAGAGCACGGTGATCTTGTCGAGGTTCGTTGCATCTTCCGGCAGTGGAAGGGAGTTCGTGATGATCATCTCGTCGATCGGCGCAGCCGCGATCCGCTCGACCGCCGGAGGCGACAGGACACCGTGGGTTGCGAGAGCGCGAATCGACAATGCGCCGCGTTGCTTGAGGAGTTCGGCCGCTCCGACGACGGTGCCGGCGGTATCAATCATGTCGTCGACAATGATCGCGTGCCGGTCCTTCACGTCACCGACAACCCAGAGTGTCGAAGACTCGTTGCGGATATCTGCGGCCCGTCGTTTGTGGACGAAGGCGACGCGCGCACCGAGATGAGCTGCGTATCGAGATGCCAGCTTCACCCGACCCGAGTCCGGCGAGACCATCGTCGTACGGCCTTCGGTGGTCTTCCTCAGATATGTCGAAAACAGGTGGAGCGCCGTGAGATGGTCGAAGGGCTTGTCCACAAACCCCTGGATCTGGCCCGTGTGCAGGTCGAGGCTGACGATGCGGTCGGCTCCGGCGACGACGAAGAGGTCGCCCATCAGCCGGGCCGAGATGGGTTCCCGCGGGCGCCCTTTCTTGTCCTGCCTCGCATATCCATAGAACGGCACAACCGCCGTGATCCGCTTCGCCGACGCGCGCTTGAGAGCGTCGATCATGATCAACTGCTCCATGATGTTGAAGTTGAGGGGCTGCGTGTGGCTCTGGATGACAAAAGCGTCCGCCCCGCGAACGCTCTCGGTGTAGTGGATGTAGATTTCGCCGTTCGCAAAGACGGATCGCTCCACACCGCCGAGTTCCACACCGAGGATATGGGCGACCTCTTCGGCGAGAGGTTCGTTGGCGGAACCCGAGAAGACCATCAACCGCTTCTGGCTCCGCAGTTCCATTACTCCCCGTCCTCAGACGCCCGACGCTTCCTTCGCTCAGCGTAGCCAGGGATCTCCTCCTGATGCGAACGCTCCAATGCGAGCGCCCCCGGTGAGACATCGCGGCTGATGACGGAGCCGGCGCCGGTGTAGGCGTCGTCCCCCACCGACACCGGAGCGACCAGGATCGTATCAGAACCGATCTTGACGCGGTCGCCGATCTCGGTGCGATTCTTCGTGAAACCGTCGTAGTTGGCGGTGATCGTGGCCGCCCCGACGTTCGAGTCTTCACCGATCGTGGTGTCGCCGATGTAACTGAGGTGAGGGACCTTCGATCGCGGCCCGACCTGCGAGTTCTTGACTTCCACGAACGATCCGGCTTTCGAACCGATCCCAAGGTCCGCTCCCGGCCTCAGGTAGGTGTACGGCCCGACGGTGGCCTCGGGACCAACGACCGCACCCTCGAGAACCGAGTAGCGAACGGTTGCTCCGGCCGCGATCGATGAATCTGTAGCGTCAACGTTGGGTCCGACTTCGGCGCCGCCCTCTATCGTCGTGGCGCCGTGGAGGTACACGTCCGGATAGATGCGCGCTCCGGCGCCGACATCGACCCCAACATCGATGTACACGCGATCCGGATCGAGGATCGCCACACCATCGTGCATGAGTCGCTCATTGATCCGGCGTCTGAGCACGTTCGAGACCAAAGCGAGGTCCGCGTGAGAGTTGACACCGACACATTCAGCCTCGTCGGCCACAACACTCGCGATCCGCTGTCCATCCGCAGCGAGAATCGCGATCACGTCGGTGAGGTAGTACTCACCCTGATCGTTGTCACTGCGGAGCCGGCCGAGCACATCACCGAGGACGGCCGCATCAAACGCATACACAGAGACGTTCATCTCCCTGATTGCCCGTTGCTCCTCGTCGGCGTCGCGCTCCTCGACGATTCCTACCACCTGGCCATCTTCCCGCACGACGCGTCCGTAGCCGGTCGGATCCTGGAACACGGCCGTCAGGAGTGTGGCGGCCGCCCGCTCGGTTCGGTGTGTGTTGAGAACCGCCTCGAGCGTGGCAGTACCGAGCAGCGGCATGTCGCCGAGAGTGACGAGGACGGTGTCAACATCCGGTGTGCATGCACCAAAGCCGACGCGGGCCGCATCACCGGTGCCCAACTGAGGTTCCTGGACAACACCGACGGCCCCGTCGGGAGGAAGAGAAGCCACAACCTCGTCCGCTCCGTGACCGACGACCACAACGGTCTCATCCGCGTTGAGCGGTTCGGCGGTTGCGAGTGCCCACCCGAGGAGGCTCCGACCGCAGGCGCGGTGGAGCACCTTCGGTTGCTCCGACTTCATCCTCGTGCCCTTCCCTGCGGCAAGCACGATCACGGCAAGATGCATGTGGCCTCCAAGGGGTATCGCTGGGGGGACAGGGCTCGAACCCGTACCGGATGGACCAAAACCACCTGTGCTTCCAGTTACACCACCCCCCAGGGGTGGCCCCGAAGGTTAGACGGGGCGAGGCACTTCGTGTCCCGTCGTCCGTGATCCGTAGTCCGTACCGGCAACTGGCAACTGGCAACTGGCGGCTTCAGTCAACAAGCTCGTGGCCACGCGGTACCGGTTCCGCGGCTCGGGCGGCGACGGCTTCGTTCGGGGCTGCGATTACTGCGTCTTCGGCTTCGGCGCGGGTTGGGAAATACGCGAACAGGGCGGCGCCGCTTCCGGTCATGACGACCGGCACGCCCCATCGGTGGACCAGTTCGGCACGCCACTCGTCGATTTCGGGGGCCGCGGCGACGGCTGCGGGGTACAGGTCGTTCGCGAGCGGCGCGTACTCGCGCAGCACGGGTGGCAACGCTCCGCGATCGATCGCGGGTCCCTTGGGCCCATCGAGGTCGTCCCACGCCCGGTAGACGGCGGAAGTGTCGAGCACAATCGGCGGGACCACGATGGCGAGCGCGAAACCCGTCGCCTCCGACCGGGGAGTGACGAATTCACCTCTCCCGGCAACAAGTGCCGTTCCTCCCACGAAAGCGAACGGCACATCCGAACCGAGATCAACGGCGAGCCTGCGCACGTCGTCGAATGACACCGTGAAGCGGCGCGCCGCGAGATGGAGCGCGGCGGCTGCATCGGTACTCCCCCCGCCCAGGCCCGCCGGGGACGGAATCTGCTTCGACACGACTAGGCGGGTCGGACGGTCGGTGCGCCCCATCCTGCGCGCAGCGACGATGGCCTTCCAGGCAAGGTTGGTCTCATCTTCGGGTGCACCACCACCCGGTACCTCTATCGAGTCCGCCTCGGCGTCCTCGACACTGATCACGTCGTGCCAATCGATGGTCTGAAAGAGCCCACGCAGCGGGTGAATCCCGTCGAGATCGGGAGAGCGCACGTGCAGCCCCAGATTCACCTTGGCATACGCTCTCGCTTTCATCCGCCCACCTCGTGAGCGATCGCAACGAAGGACTCCGGGGTCAGATCCTCAGCCCGCGCCGTCGGGTCGACGCCGCAGCGTTCCAAAGTTGCCGAAGCCTCGGGGATGACGCCGGCAAGGCTCCGCCGCAGCATCTTCCTGCGCTGTCCGAACGCACCGCTCGCGATCTCGATCGCTCGCTCGGCGCCCTTGGGAGCTGGATGCCGGTCGAGTTCGATGACCGCAGACGCGACCGAAGGAGCGGGATAGAAGACGGTCGGCGCTACCGAGAAAGCAATCGAACCGTGCGCATACAACGACGCGACGACCGACGGGATCCCGTACGCACGCGATCCAGGACCGGCGAGCAGCCGCTCCGCCACCTCACGCTGAACCAGCAAGACAAACCGGCCCACTTTGGGGGCTCCGCGTAGTGCATCGAGGACGATCCCAGTGCCGACGTTGTAGGGAAGGTTGGAGACCATCGACCATGACCCCGAATCGAGATCGCGGTCGAGGTTCGCGTTGCTAGCGTCGGTGTGGCGGATCTCCACGTTGGGTAGATCCCCGACGGTGTGATGGAGCACGCGAACCAGGCCGGCGTCGATCTCGTACACAACCACACGCGCACCGGTCGCGGCGAGCGCTGCCGTTAGCGTCCCCGTGCCTCCGCCAATTTCGACGATGTTGGAATTCGGCCCGACGGCTGCGAGCCGCACAATGCGCTGGATCACATTCGGGTCGACGAGGAAGTTCTGTCCGTAGGCCTGGTTCGGCCTGAGACCGTACTCGTCGAGCAGCCCTCGAAGCACCGCCTTGCCCTGTGGCGCTGGATCAGCCACGCGGCGAACCGAAGACACGGGCCGCGTTCTCAGCGGACATGCGGGCGACGTCGACTTCGGGAAGACCCCAGATCTCCGCGAGCATTGCACCGTTGAGCCGAGACCATTCAGGCCGGTTCGTCTCGCCCCGGTGCGGTTCCGGTGCAAGATACGGCGAGTCGGTTTCCACAAGCGTTCGTTCAGGGGGAGCCTCCGCCGCGCCACGCCGCACCGTGTCTCCGGTGGCATAGGTGACGGGTCCGGCGAACGAGAACGTCGCTCCGAGCGCTCGGAACCGCTTTGTCCAACGCGGACCTCCGGTCCAGCAATGGAGCACCACCTTCGCTCCAAGATCTGCCTCGCCGAGTACTTCGTAGACGTCCGAGAAAGAGTCGCGCGTGTGAACGATCAAAGGCTTATCGAGTTCTGCTGCGAGCCGAACCTGGTCACGGAACGCGGTCCGCTGGGCATCCTGCGGAGACAGGTTCCGGTAGTAGTCGAGCCCGACCTCGCCGATCGCTGCCGCCTCGATGGCCAAAGCAGAGATCCTTGACCGTTCCTCATCCCACCGTTCGGCGTCGTGGGGATGGAGACCTGCTGCCCACAGCACACGATCGGGCCGGTTCGCAGCGATTTGACGCGCCTGGAGGCTGGTTTCGAGGTCGACGCCGGGCACGAGCATCCACTCGATGCCGTTGTCGATCGCCCGATCGACCGCCCAAAGCGGATCGTCGAGCATGAATGCGTGGCAGTGGCTGTCGACCCAGGAGACCATCATTCCCTCACTCGTCTTCGGCGAAGGGCTCCATCTTGGCGTAGAGCGGACCCACCTCACCCAGTTGTGTGCCTGCCGGAATCGACGGGCGACCCCACAATGGGCCATGTTCGCCCATCTCGACTGAGCAGGCTTCGAGCAGCCGCACCGTGGTGAACGGCAGGTATGGGTACAACGCTACCGCGATTCCGGCAATGGCCTCGATCGCCACCCTGAGGGTCGTGCCGGTGCGAACAAGATCGGTCTTTGCCGTCTTCCACGGTTCACGTTCGTTGAGATAGACATTGACCGTCTGAGCGCCGGCCATTGCACGCTGGAGACCGGCCCTGAGCTTCACCTCGGAGATCAACTGGCCAACTTCTGCAAGCGTCTCGTCCACCGACGCGAGCAGCGCCTCGTCCGTTTCGTCTACGTCGACGGCCTCCTGGAACACACCGTCGAAATAGCGCCCGGTCATCGCCACTACGCGGTTCACGAGATTCCCCCACGTCGCAACGAGTTCGTCGTTGACGCGGCGGATCATGTCCTCATCGGAGAGGTCCGTGTCGTTCGTCTCGGGAAAGCTGATTGCAACGGCATAGCGCAGCGCATCCGGCTCAAAGTGGTCGACGTACCAGGAGATCGACCGCCCGACGCCGCGACTCGCCGAACCCTTCTCACCTCGGAACGTGATGAACTGGTTCGCAGGAACATCGGTTGGCAGATTGAGGCCGCCGTATCCCATGAGAAGTGCCGGCCAGTACACGGCGTGGAACGGGATGTTGTCCTTGCCGATGAAGTAGTAGCTCTCGGCGTTCGGATTCTCCCACCAGTCCTTCCACGCATCGGGTTCGCCGCGCAGCCGAGCCCACTCCTTGGCGGCCGACAGGTAGCCCATGACGGCTTCCCACCAGACGTAGATCGATTTGCCCTCCCCCAGGTCGTCGATCGGCAGCGGAATCCCCCATTCGAGGTCCCGGGTGAAAGCCCGGTCGTGAAGGCCATCGTCGACCATCCCGATGGCGAAGTTCACGACATGCGGCCTCCAGCCCTTCCGGGTGCGCAGCCAATCGAGAAGCGGCTCCTGGAACTCGGAGAGCTTCCAGTAGAAGTGCTCCGTCTCCCTGAGCACCGGTTTGGTTGCCGACAGCTTCGAGCGGGGCTCAACAAGGTCGACCGGATCGAGCGTCCGGCCGCAGTTGTCGCATTGGTCGCCGCGTGCGTCCGAGTAGCCGCAGTGAGGACACGTTCCTTCTACGTACCGGTCAGGGAGGAATCGTCCAACTTCTTCATCGAAGAACTGCTCGGTTGTCTTGCGGTAGAGATAGCCGTTGTCGAGGAGCCGCATGAAGAAGTCCTGTGCGACATCGCGATGGGTGTCGGTCCCAGTTGTCGTGTACAGGTCGTACGTGAAGCCGAGGTCCTTCCAGTTCTGATCGATCTCGGTGTGGTATCGATCAACGATCTCGGCAGGACTGACACCTTCCTCATCGGCGCGGACGGTGATCGGGGTCCCATGTACGTCGCTGCCGGAGACCATCAGGACGCGGTTGCCGATGGCGCGCTGATAGCGAGCGAACACGTCCGGGGGGAGATACGCTCCGCCGAGGTGCCCGAGATGGCGCGAACCGCTTGCGTACGGCCACGCAACGGCAACAAGGACGTTCTTCGGTTTTTGGGTGTCACTCACGGTGCCGCGATGGTAGCGGTGTGCCCCGATCTGGCGTGTGGCACCGACGGTCGGACGTGCTGAGGCGGCCGGTACACTGATCGGTGGAAGACTGATCAGCTCCGACCGCTGATGGAGGTTCACCGTTGGATACTGTGATGGTTCGCAAGATCGACGACCTCGGCCGCATCGTCGTGCCGGCTGAGACACGCCGTCTCTTCAACATCCACGAGGGGGACGAGCTCGAGATCGGTGTCGAGAACGACGCGATCGTGATCCGAAAACTCGAGGCTACGTGCGTGTTCTGCGGTTCTGCCGAAGGAGTCGCCGCGTTTAAGGGTCGCGGGGTGTGCGCAGATTGCCGCCGTTCGCTGACCGCCGATTAGCAGCACGCGACTCGAGCGCCGCCTCATAGAGTGCGCGGCGCGAAACGCCGGTCTCGGCAGCCACATCGCGAGCCGCGTTTGAAAGCCGCTCCCCCGCCGCGATTCGCGTCTCGACCGTGGCCAGCGCAGCAGTCAGGTCGGGAGGCTCCTCAGCCCGTGGTTCGATCACAAGTGTGAACTCGCCGCGAGGTTCCACTTCGTCGGTCCATCGCACGACCGCCTCTTCGAGCGTCCCTGCCCAGACCTCCTCGTGCAGTTTCGTCACCTCTCGGGCCACAACCACGATCCGTTCCGGACTTGCCGCAGATGCAAGGTCCGCGAGATCCTTCGCTACGCGACTCGGTGCGGAGAAGAGTACGACCGGGCGATCATCGTTCGCGACGAGGTCGATGCGGCGCTGACGGTCCTCGCCGCTTCTCGGGAGGAACCCCTCGAAGACGAACCGGTCGCCGCCAAGCCCCGCGACTGCGATCGCCGCGGTGACGGCACTCGGACCCGGTACCACCGAGACAACAGCGTCAACCGATCGAGCAGCGCGGACTGCGGCAACGCCGGGATCCGAGATAGCCGGCATACCCGCATCACTCACGAGGGCGATCGTCTCGCCCTGCTCGAGTCGGGAACGGATCTCAATCGAACGCTTCTGCTCGTTGCCGAGGAAGAACGACCTCAGTTCGGCATCAACACCGAGGCGCTCGAGGAGCTTGCCGGTCCGTCGTGTGTCTTCAGCGAACACCACGTCGGCACCGGCAAGGGTTTCGCGGAGGCGAGGAGAAGCATCATCGAGGTTCCCGATCGGGGTTGCGCAGATCACGAGGCGTCCAGTCATAGACGCGAGCATGGCAGAACAGTGAGCCTCGTACCGGTATCTGGTCTCCCCGAGCGAATCGGCAACTCCAGGATCCACGTTCCTCGCGCTGCTATCCGGCGCCCGGCCATGAGCAGATCCTGGTGGAGGATGGTGCCCTCGGCGTCCACGTGAACAACACGGAGTGGACTCCTGAGCCCGGCCGCGTGTACCGATGATGAACGGAGCAGCAGCCCGTTGGTGTGGCGCCGACGCATCCCGATCAATCGATCTGCGAACGATGTGGCTACCAACACCGGAGGTGACCGCCAGGAGGCTGCGGCCATCACCACCGACCTCCCCGGCCGGTACGAGCGACCGCCTGGTACGCTCGTCCTCACTATGGCAAAGGCAAAGCGACGCAAGCTCCGCGCACGCCGCAGCAAGGCGAACCACGGCCGCAAGCCGAACGCCGGCCGCGGCTGAGCACGGCCCCCGGCCGTCGATCCACTCGATTCCTCGAACCGATCCCGGTTCTTCGCGCGCGTCATGCGCGTACCGTACGTGCTCGGACGCGCACGAGATAGGGGGTTGCGAGAGGTCCGTAGTCCGTAGAAAGCCTCGCTCGTGGGCAGGT
>Ga0316197_10003072_pt1 | contig 11873 bp, 9 predicted proteins | sample OudBiesiAoxic_MG_FD_204939 | JGI IMG/M metagenome (GOLD analysis project Ga0316197, IMG submission 204939) | Coastal sediment microbial communities from Oude Bieten Haven, Netherlands - site A oxic | ecosystem: Environmental > Aquatic > Marine > Coastal > Sediment | place: Netherlands...
CTCCGAACCGTTCCCCAGAGCGCCGAGAAGGTGGAAGCAGCCGGCTACTCCGGGGCGTGGACGGCCGAGACCGCTCACGACCCGTTCCTGCCGCTGCTCCTCGCGGCGGAGCACACCGAACACCTCGAGTTGGGGACGTCGATCGCGGTTGCGTTCGCCCGCAATCCGATGACGTTGGCCAACACCGCATGGGACCTGCAGGCGTACTCACAGGGTCGGTTCATCCTCGGGCTCGGGAGCCAGATCAAACCCCACATCACGAAGCGCTTCTCGATGGAGTGGAGCAAGCCCGCCGCTCGCATGCGCGAGATGATCCTCGCCATCCGGGCGATCTGGAACACGTGGCTCACCGGCGAGAAGCTCGACTTCCGTGGCGAGTTCTACACCCACACGCTGATGACGCCGTTCTTCACGCCCAACGCCGAGGAACTCGACGGGTTCGGTCCGCCGAAGATCTTCCTCGCCGGCGTCGGGGAGTTGATGACCGAGGTCGCCGGCGAGACCTGTGACGGTTTCATCTGCCACGGGTTCACCACCGAGCGGTACCTGCGCGAGGTGACGATCCCGGCGCTCCAACGCGGCCGAGCAAAGGCCGGCAAGAGCATGGACGGGTTCGAGATCATCGGCCCGTCGTTCGTCGTCACCGGCAACACCGCCGAGGAGATGGCTGCTGCGGCAGCCGGCACCCGGCAGCAGATCTCCTTCTACGGATCGACCCCCGCCTACCGAGGCGTGCTCGACATCCACGGATGGGGTGGCCTCCAGGAGGAGCTGAACGCATTGTCCAAGCAGGGCGAATGGGAGAAGATGGGCACGCTCATCGACGACGAGATCCTCAACACGTTCGCGGTCGTCGGCGAACCCGAGGCGATCGCTCCCGAGCTGTCGACGCGCTACGGCGACGTGATCCAGCGCATCAGCTTCTATGCCCCCTATGCCAGCGATCCCGACCGCTGGGCAAAGGTGATGGCCGCGCTCCAGTCCGCCTGATGTAACGGTGGTGTCAGACACCACCGTTACACCGCACGCCGATCAGTGCGCGTGGCCGACGGCACCGGCGCGGCGGCGGAGGCTGCCGCCGGCCACGTAGGCCACGATGAAGAAGGATGCCGAGACCAGCACGATGGTCGGACCCGACGCAACGTCGAGGTGGTAGCTGGCATTCATCCCGATGAACCCACTTGCGGCACCGATGACCGCCGACAGGCCGAGCATCTTGCCGAAGCTGTCGGTGAGCATGCGTGCAACGACCGCCGGCACGACGAGTGTGGCGGCGATCAGGGTGACCCCCATCACGTTCATCGTCGCCAACACGGTCGCCGACAGCACGACCATCAGCAGCGCGTCGATCCAGGCGGTTCGAACCCCCGTCGCCGCGGCGACCTGGGAGTCGAACGTGGTGAACAGCAGCGGCCGGTAGAAGAAGAAGATCACCAGACCGGTCGCGAGCGCGACGCCGATGATCAGGAACACATCCGACGTCGTCACGCCGAGCACGTTCCCGAACAGCAGTGCGTCGGCGTTCCTGCCGGGTGATCCGTACAACTGGACGAGCGCGAGACCCAGGGCGAACGACGCGGTGGTCACCACCCCGATCGCCGCGTCCGATCCGATCGGGCGACGGCGCACGATGCCACCGACCGCCAGCGCCGTCACCACGCCCCAGATGCCGGCGCCGAGGAACAGGTTGACGCCTGCGAGACCGGCGACGGCGTACCCACCGAAGATCGAGTGCGACAGCCCGTGGCCGATGTAGCTCATGTTGCGCAGCACCACGTAGCAGCCGACCACACCACACAGCGCACCGGCGATCGTGGCCACGTACAGACCGTTGCGGAAGAACTCGAACTCGAACGGTTTGAGCAGTTCGTCGATCGTCATGCGGTGGTACCCCCCTGGCCGTCCAGACGGTCGGCTGCAACGTCTCGGCGCCGGAGTGGCGTGACGTTCCGTTCGATCGGCGCATCGACGACGACGCGCATCCCTCCGTGCTCGAGCACCTCCATCGGCGAACCGTAGGTCCGTTCGAGCACCTCGGGCACGAGCACCTCGTCGGGGCTGCCGGCACCGATCACGGAACGGTTCAGGCACACGATCGTCGGGAGGTGCGCAGCGATTCCGTTGAGGTCGTGGGTGGTCAACACGATCGTCAGGCCCTCTTCGTTGAGGTCGTCGAGCAGGTGCAACACGTCATGGCGGGTACGAACATCGAGCCCGGACGTGGGTTCGTCGAGGAAGATCACCTGGGCGTTGGTGAACAGGGCGCGAGCCAGGAACACCCGCTGCTGCTGCCCGCCGGACAGATCGCGGATGTGACGTCCACCGAGGTCGTGCAGACCGAGCCGCTCGAGTACGTCGGTGATCTCGCTGCGTTCACGCCGGGTGATCCACGGGGTACGCAGACCGCGCGCTCGCGCCATCCCGACGCACTCGGCGACCGTGACCGGGAAGTTCCAGTCGATCGTCTCCACCTGCGGCACGAGGCCCACCGACAATCCGGCGACCCGCCGCACGCTGCCCGACACCGGAGACACCGTGCCGAGCAACGCTCGCAGCAGTGTCGACTTGCCGGACCCTGAGGGCCCGACGATCCCGATGAGATCACCGGGTTCGACGGTGAGGTCGACGTCGATCAGCACCGAGGGCCCACCGTCGTAGTTGACGGTGAGCCGCTCGGAGACGATCAGGCCCTCGGCCCCGCCGACCGAGAGCGGCCCGGTCACGTTCGACTCATTGCGGGTACTCGGCGTCGTCGGGGGCCACGTTGCGAACCACGAAACCCTGCAGTGTCGACGAGTCGCCACCGAGCGCATCGGTCATCGTGATGAAGTTGAACTTCATCAGGCCGAGCCACGAGTGATCCTCCTCGCCAGGGGCACCCGGCAGGTCGTCGTCGCGCAGGTCGTCGACGTACTCGGCACCGGTCTCGTTGGCGATCTGTTCGAGCACCGGCGACGGGAACACCTCGGATCCGAAGATCGCCGTGACGTTCTCGGCCTCGATCTGCTCGATCAAGTCGACGACCTCGGCGGGCGTCGGGTCGCCGAAGTCGGCGGGCTGGATCGCTCCGATCACGTTCCAACCATAGGTGTCGGCGAAGTAGGCGTACGCGTCGTGGTAGGTGACCAGCTTGCGCTGCTCCTCCGGGATCGTCTCGAACGTCTCGCTGATCGCGGCGTCGAACTCATCGACGAGTGCCTCGAACTCGGTGAAGTTCGCCTCGTACTGATCGGCACAGCCGGGGTCGAGCGCGACCATGCGGTCACGGACGATGCTCGCGTACACCTTCACCAGCGTGGGGTCGGTCCAGAGGTGCGGGTTCGGCTTGCCCCCGTCCTCCGGGAACGAGAAGTCGTACTTGTACTGCTCGGGCGAGATGGTCTCATCGCCCAACTCGACCACCTCGACGCCGTCGCTCACGTTGGCGAGCGCCAGTTCCTTCGTGGGCTCTTCCAACACGAGCCCGTTGATGAAGACGATGTCGGCGGTCGTCATCACCTCGGCCGCAGACGGCGGCGGCTCGAACGTGTGCGAGTTGGTGCCCTCGGGCACGATGCCGACGATCTCGGCGCAGTCGCCGATCACGTTCGCCGCGATCGACGTGATCGGAGCCACGGTCGTGACGACCTGGAGGTCGGCAGTTGCGGCGTCACCGGCGGTGTCACCCGCCGCCGTGTCGGCGGTGGTGTCGGCGTCGCTCGATCCGCTGTCGGCACCGTCGTCGTCGCTCCCGCAGGCTGCGAGGACGAGCGCAGCCGCTGCACCTGCGGCGGCCAGGCGACGCGCCGTGCGTCGGCGTGGGTTGGGGGTACGGTTTGCTGTCACGCCTCTGACGCTACTTGCGAGCTGATCGCATGTAGATGTCCTGCGTGAACTTTTCGTTTCAGCCGACGCAGGCCCGTGCTCACCCAGCGAGCACCTCGACCAACCCTTGAGTATGGTCGACCGGATGTCCCTCGACTTCGGTGACGACGTCATCATCTCCGGCGGCCCGCTCGACGCGGACGAAGCCGGCCGCCTCGAACAGCACGCGCGCAACGGTGGTGCCGTCCTCGTCGTTCCGGCGCCCGACGACCCCCATGGGACATCGCTCACCGGCGTGTGCGTCGAACGACGCCTCCCCGACACCGAGTGGTTCGTCACCCTGACCGACGTCGCGGAGGCCGTCCGGCTCGACGGCGAGGTTCCGGTGACGTCCCCGCTGTTCACCCTGCGCACCCAGGACGACGTCGAGATCGCCGCCACCACCAGCATCCGGTTCGAACACCTGCCGACCATCGCGGTCCGTACCGTCGGTAGAGGACGTGTCGTCACCCTCGGCATCACCGACCTCGCCGCGATCGCTGCACACTCCACGCTGGCACCGTTCGTGCGCCGGCTGCTGCGACCGGCAACACCGACTCGAACCACCGACCTCGGTGTCGGGGTCGTCGGATACGGCCCGTTCGGAGGGATGGGGTATCTGCACGGTCTGGCGGCGACCGAGACCGAGGGGTTGGCACTCGTCGCGGCTGCCGACTCGGCTGCGGAGCGCATCGACGCCGCCCGTCAGGACTTTCCCGACCTGGTCGGACACGACGGCGCAGCGTCGCTCGCGGCGGATCCCGACGTCGACATCGCCATCATCGCCACACCTCCGGTGTTCCATGCCGAGATCGCGCTCCAGCTGCTTCGAGCCGGCAAGCACGTGGTGATCGAGAAGCCGATGTGCCTCGACCCCGCCGACGCCGGCGAGATCATCGCCACCGCAGCCGCCAACGGCCGCACGGTCACCGTGCACCAGAGCCGCCGATGGGACCGCGACTGGCTGTCGCTGCGACGGGTGATCGGCAACGGCGAGATCGGTGACGTCTTCAACGTCGAGACCTTCGTCGGCGGGTTCGAGCACCCCTGCCGGGCGTGGCACTCCGAAGAATCGATCTCCGGTGGCGCGATCTACGACTGGGGCTCGCACCACGTCGACTGGATCATTCAGCTGTACGGCTCCGCACCGGCGCGGGTGATGTGCAGCTCGCACACCCGCGTGTGGCACGACAGCTCGAACGCCGACCAACTGAGTCTGTGGATGCAGTGGGCCGACGGACGTGAGGCCACCTTCCGCCAGAGTGACGTGTGCGCCATCCGCCGCCCGAAATTCCACGTCGAAGGCACCCGCGGCACGATCGAGGGCCACTACCGCCCCTTGCGCACCGACGACGTCGTCGCCGGGCGCGGCCATGTCGAACGGCTCTCACACCACGCCGAGGCGCCGGTCGACCTCCGAGTCGCCACCTACGAAGGCGGGGTCGGCATCCGCGAGACCACCGTGGCTCCGGCGCCTCATCCGGGTTGGGGTTTCCACCGCAACCTCGCCAACCACCTGTTGCTCGGCGAACCGCTCGCCGTGCGGCCCGAACAGTCGCGTGATGTCGTTCGGGTGCTCGAGGCCGGACACCGCTCGGGCCGCAACGGCGCCGAGCTGATCGAACTCGGGTGAACGCGGCCACCGACTCAATCGTCGGCATCGGCGTCATCGGCGCCCGCTCGATGGTGGCCACCAGGGCTGTGATGCCGGCGGTCGATCGCGCAGCCAACGCGACGCTCGTCGCCCTGTCTGCACTCGGCGGGCCCGTGCCCGAGCCGTGGAGCCACCTCGGCGCAGGCACCTACGACGACGTGCTCAACCATCCCGGCGTGGATGCCGTGTACATCCCACTCCCCAACGGCATGCATCGCGAGTGGACCGAGCGGGCCGCCGACGCGGGCAAACACGTGCTGTGCGAGAAACCGCTCGCTGCCACGGCCGACGACGCCGCGGCGATGGTGGCCGCCTGCAACACAGCCGGCGTGCTGCTCGCCGAGGCATGGATGACCCCCTTCGACCCCCTCTGGCAGGCAGCCCTCGCCGCGGTCGAGGCCGGCGAGATCGGTACACCGTTCGACATCGACTCGTCGTTCACGTTCACGATCGGCGCCGAGGCAGCGACCAACTATCGGTGGTCGGGCGAACAAGGTGGTGGCGCCTTGCTCGACGTCGGGATCTACTGCCTCGGACCGATCGCTGCCCTCTGGGGCACCCTGCCCGACGGCATCGACGCCACAGCGCTGTGGGACGCCGGTGGCGTCGACGCCCGCACCGAAGCCACGCTCGAGTGGGTCGACGGACGTCAGGCCCGCATCCGCTGCTCGTTCGTGGACACCGAGGAACAACGGATCGAGATCGTGGGAACGGAAGGAGCAATCGTCGTGAACGGCGATGCGCACACCGGTGGCGGCGGCTCCTTCGACATCGTCCGGCCCGACGGACGAACCGAACGGACCGCAATCACCCCAGGCAACCCCTACCTCGGTATGGTCGAAGCGTTCGCTTCAGCCGTACGCGGCGAACAATCCTGGCCTCGCCCGACAGCCGACACGATCGAACTGATGACACTGATCGAACACATCCGACAGGCAACGCTGTGAACGAGCCGATGTCCGATATCGCAGCCGCACCGCGCCACGAATGGCACCAGCTGGTTTCGGGCGTCGAGCTGCACGCCGTGCACTGGGAGCCGCCAGAGCCCGACCCCGGGCTGACGCCATGGCTGCTCGTGCACGGGCTCGCCTCGAACGCCCGGCTGTGGGACGGCGTCGCTGCCCACCTCGCTCGCCTCGGGCACGAGGTGGTCGCCGTCGATCAACGCGGCCACGGCCGATCGTCGAAGCCCGACGACGGCTACGACATGTCTACGGTCGCCGACGACCTGGGGCTGCTCGTCGAGCACCTCGGCTGGAGCCGTCCAGCCGTCGCCGGCCAGTCGTGGGGCGGCAACGTCGTGCTCGAACTCGCGCTGCGGCGACCGGACTCGGTGTCGGCGATCGCCTGTGTCGACGGCGGGTTCATCGACCTGGGTGCACGGTTTCCGGTCTGGGACGACGCCGCCACGGCCCTCGCTCCCCCGCGGCTGGCCGGCACGCCGCTCGATCAAGTGCGTGAGTGGCTCGAGACCTCGGCTGCCGACTGGCCGGAAGCCGGCCGCCAGGGAACGCTCGCCAACTTCGAGGTCCGCGACGACGGCACCATCGCCCCCTGGCTCACGTTCGATCGCCACCTGCTCGTCCTCCGGGGCTTGTGGGAGCACGAGCCGTCGACGCGCTACCCGCGCATCCAGGTGCCGGCGCTGCTGATCGCGGCCGACACCGGAGACGTTGCCTGGACCCACTCGAAGGAAGAGGCCGTCGCGGCAGCCGTCGCGGCGCTCCCCGTGGGCCGCGCCGAATGGTTCCGGCCTGCACACCACGACGTCCATGCACAACATCCCACCGAGGTGGGTGACCTGCTCCACCGTGCCGTCACCGACGACCAGTTCTTCGCCGCCCCACCACAGGAGATCCGCCCGTGACGACCCCTCCTCGTCTGCTCGTGATCATGGGGTCCGGGGAGACCGCCCCCACCATGAAGGCGCCCCACCGAGACGTCTTCGATCGCCTCGGCAACGACGTCGACGCGGTCTTGCTCGACACGCCGTTCGGGTTCCAGGAGAACGCTCCGATCCTGGCGTCCAAGGCGGTCGAGTACTTCCAGGACGCCGTGAGCCGCCGCGTCGAAGTCGCCGGCCTCGGGCGCGCCGACACCGGCGACGTCGTCGCCGTCGAACGAGCCGTTTCCCGGGTGCGACATGCCGACTGGGTCTTCGCCGGCCCGGGGAGCCCGACGTTCGCCCTCGACCAGTGGCGGACCACCTCGGTACCCGACGCCCTTGCGGAGAAGCTGCGATCCGGTGGAGCGGTCGTGTTCTCCTCGGCCGCTGCGCTCACCCTCGGCGTGTCCACGATTCCGGTCTACGAGATCTACAAGGCGGGAGCCGACCCCTACTGGATGCCGGGGCTCGACCTCCTCAGCGAGCACGGCCTGCCCGTCGCTGTGATCCCCCACTACGACAACCAGGAGGGCGGCAACCACGACACACGGTTCTGCTACCTCGGTGAGCGACGGCTGACGATGCTCGAACCGCTCCTGCCCGACGGCGCATTCGTGCTCGGCCTCGACGAGCACACGGGGGTGATCATCGATCTCGATGCCGAAACCGCCGACATCGTCGGCAAGGGTGCGCTCACCCTGCGCCGCAACGGCCGGTCGGTGCGCCTCGAGGCGGGTCAGACGGTGCCGGTCGACGTGCTCCGTTCGGCCGGTGACAGCATCGCCGGCGCCTCCCACGCGCCGCCTGCATCCGCAGCAGCGTTCTCGTCGGGCAGCGTCCCCGAATCCGGGACGCATGCCGACGAGAATCCGACAGGTCCGCCGAAGGAGGCTGCGGTCGACTCGCTGGCGGCTGCGACCACGGTCCACGAGGCGGCGTTCGAGCGTTCGCTGTCTGCCCGCGACGCCGACGGAGCCGTTCGGGCGATTCTCGATCTCGAGTCAGCGATCGTCGAGTGGTCGCGCGACACGCTCCAGTCCGACGACATCGACCGGGCGAGAGCCGCACTGCGTTCGATGGTGGTACGCCTCGGTGCCGCTGCAACCGAGGGCGTCCGCGACGTCCGCGACGTCCTCGGGCCCGTCGTGGAAGCGGCCTTGCGCGCCCGGGTGGTCGCCCGCAGCGAGAAGGCCTACGCGGTGTCCGACTCGATCCGCGACGAACTCGTCGCAGCCGGCATCGAGATCCGCGACACGCCCGACGGCGCCGAATGGTTGGTCGCCGACTGACGAGCCCGCGGGCCGATCAGACGGAGGGGCCCGCCACGGTCACCGGCGTCGCCGCCAGCGGTTCACCGAGCTGCTCGACGGTGAGGTGGCACTTGATGCGGTGCCCGGGCTCGATCTCGACGAGATCCGGCTCGGTGACCTCGCACAGGCCCTCGATCGCCCGATGACAGCGCGTATGGAACACGCAACCTGAGGGTGGATCGGCAGGCGACGGGATCTCCCCGCTCAACGGGATCCGGTCCTCGGTCTGGCCGTCGACCGACGGCACGGCGGACAACAGCGCCTCCGTGTACGGATGATGGAGGCCTTCGAAGATCTGGTCGGTGTCGGCGATCTCCATGATCCGGCCCAGATACATCACTGCGATCCGGTCGGCGAGGTAGCGCACCACACCGATGTCGTGAGTGATGAACAGGTAGCTCGTGCGTTCGTCGTTCTGCAGGTTGGCCAGCAGGTTGAGAATCGCAGCCTGCACCGACACGTCGAGCGCCGACGTCGGCTCGTCGCACACCACGATTCGCGGGTCGCCGGCGAAGGCGCGGGCGATTGCCACCCGCTGCTTCAAGCCACCCGACAACTGGCGAGGCCGCATGTCGAGATGACGGGGCGACAGGCGCATCGCCTCGGCGAGCTCCTCGACGCGCTGATCGGCCGCCTTGCCCTTCACCCCGGTGAGCTTGACGACGGTGCGCTTCAGGATCCGCCGCACCGTCCACGTGCGGTTGAGGGCCGAGTCGGGGTTCTGGAACACCATCTGCATCGCACGGATCGACTCCTCTCGCCGATCGCCGGCGAGGGGCTTCACGGCACGACCGTCGAGTTCGATCGCGCCCCCTGCGTCCGGAGCGTGGATACCGAGCAGCGTCTTGGCGAGCGTCGACTTGCCCGACCCCGACTCGCCGACGAGGCCGAGGGTCTCACCCTCGGCGAACCCGAGGTCGACGCTGACGAGTGCCGGCACCTCGGAGCCACGCTGCTTGAACGTCTTCGAGACACCCGTCAACTCGAGCACGGTCTCGGTGCCGACCGCGAAGTCGTTCTGCGTCTGTTCCGGCTCGCGGATCTCGTCGATCCGGCTCAGGTGATGACATCTCGTCCAGTGCGTGTCGTCGACGGCAACCACCGGCGGCACCTCGTTGCGGCAGATGTCGTCGGCGATCGGACAACGATCGACGTACACGCACGTCGGCAGCGGCGTTCCGATCTGCGGAAGGTTGCCGGGGATCGTGAAGAGCTCGCGGTCGGTCTTGCGGAGACCGTGGCGCGGGATCGCATTGAGCAGGCCCACCGTGTACGGGTGCTTCGGCGACTCGAACACCTCCTGCGCATCACCCTGCTCGACGATCTTGCCGGCGTACATGACACCGACGCGATCACACATCGAGCGGATCACACCGAGGTTGTGGGCGATCAACAAGATGGCCGCACCGGTCTCCTCGCGGAGGTCACGAACGAGGTCGAGCACCTCCGCCTCGACCGTGGCGTCGAGACCCGTCGTCGGCTCATCGAGCACGAGCAACTGCGGATCGCCGGCAAGCGCCATCGCGATGACGACTCGCTGCAGCATGCCGCCCGAGAGCTGGTGCGGGTACCGGTCGAGCACGCTGTCGGGGTCGGCGATCTTGACACGCTCGAGCGCATGACGCGCGCTCTGCGCCGCCTCGGCTTTCGACTGGCCGAGGATCCGGAACGACTCGGCGACCTGGCGGCCGATACGAAGCGCGGGGTTCATCGCCTGAACCGGGTCTTGGTAGACCATCGATGCATCGTGCGAGCGGAAGTGGCGCAGCTCCGCGCCCGACATGTTCGTGACGTCGTTGCCGCCGGCCAGTATTCGGCCACCCTCGAGGATGGCGTTGTCGGGCATGTACCGCATCGCTGCGTACGCCGTGGTCGACTTGCCGCAGCCGGATTCTCCCACGAGCCCGTACGCCTCGCCCGGACGGACGTCGAAGCTGACACCGCGCAAGACAGCCCGCGGTACACCGCGGACCTCGTACGCGAGCTGGAGGTCGTCGATCGCGAGAACGGGCTCGGCTGTCTCGACGCCGGCGGCTGTCTCGACGGTGGCCGCACCCTCGGTGACGGGACCGTCGGTGCTGGAGGGTTCCGGTGTCTCGTCCATGCGTTCCGTCCTCAGGCCTTCGACGCCCGGTCGAGGGAGTCGGCGATCAGGTTGACTGCGATCACGAGGCTGGCGATCGCGAGCGCCGGGAACACCGATGGCCACCACTGATCGGCCTGGATGAGCGAGTAGTTGCTGGCGACATCTCGGCCCCAGTCGGCAGACGTGGCGTTGTCGGCGGTGAGACCGAGAAATGCCAGCGTCGCAACCGTGAAGATCGCGTAGCCAACCCGAACGGTGAATTCCACCACGATCACGCTCGTGATGTTCGGCAGGATCTCACGAGCCATCACGTAGAGACTGCTCTCGCCACGGAGTTTCGCCGACGTGACGTAGTCGAGCTGCGCTTCGGCCATCACGGTCGAGCGGACAGTTCGTGCCACGACCGGGGTGAACAGCACGGCGATCGTGACGATGATCACCAGTCGGCTGCGACCGAAGATGACCAGCACCATCAATGCGAGCAGGATCACCGGGATCGAGAGGAACGCCTCGATGATCCGGCTGAGCACTTCGTCGACCCACCCGCGCAGGTAGCCCATCAGGAGCCCGAGGAACGTGCCCGCGATCACCGAGAGCATCGCAGCGACCGGGGCGAGGATCAGGACCGGCCGTGCGCCGTAGATCACTCGGGCATAGACGTCGTTGCCGATGGCGTCGGTGCCGAACCACGCATCCGTGCTCGGGCCCGTGCGCGGGATGGTCGAGCCGTCGGCGAGCCGGACGACTTCACTCGGACCCCACTCGGTGAGCAGACCGGGCACGATGGCGCACAACACCCAGAACGCGACGATCAGCGAGCCGATCACGAAGCCCGGGCTGGTGAGCAGGAGCCGCCGCCGTTCGCGGCGGATCTGCTTGCGCTCGTCGATGGATGCGCCTTCTGCGTCGTCAGGACGCGCGGGCGGGGCGTCTGCCCCCTGCAACACGTCGGAGTTCGACTCGAGCGCCGCGCGCCTGGTGAGCGCGAATTCGGCTTCGTCGCCGGAACGGGAAGTCATGAGCCACCCAGGTTCATTCGGGCCCGGGGGTTCATCCAGGCGATGATCAGGTCGGCACCCAAGGTGCAGATCATGA